>Ga0233425_10001023_pt1 | contig 66689 bp, 72 predicted proteins | sample Watercolumn_Towu_2_FD_181712 | JGI IMG/M metagenome (GOLD analysis project Ga0233425, IMG submission 181712) | Freshwater microbial communities from Lake Towuti, South Sulawesi, Indonesia - Watercolumn_Towuti2014_140_MG | ecosystem: Environmental > Aquatic > Freshwater > Lake | place...
CGCATGGCGTGCCCTCCCGTGACGGTGGCTCGCTGCAGGTGGCGGGGGAACTGGCCCCCGGGGAGCGCGTCACCCACCCGATCGTGATCGCCTGGCACTTCCCGAACATCTCGGCAGGGGCCGCCAGTGGAGGGACGCTTCAGGTGGATGGCACCTGGCATCCGTATTATGCAACCCAGTGGCAGGATGCCCGGGAGGTCCTGCTCTATGTCCGCGAGAACTATGCCGAACTGCGCGGCAGGACCCGGGCCTTTCACGATGCCCTGTTCAGCTCGACCCTGCCGGCTGCTGTGCTGGACGCGGTATCGGCCAACCTGGCCATCCTCAAATCCCCGACCCTCCTGCGCCACGAGAACGGCGACCTGTGGGGCTGGGAGGGCTGTTTCTGTGACGGCGGCTGCTGTCCCGGCAGCTGCACCCACGTCTGGAACTACGCCCAGTCCATCCCGCACCTGTTCCCAGCCCTCGAACGGACGCTGCGCCAGCGCGAACTGGAGCAGGCGATGGACGAACGCGGCCACGTCAACTTCCGCGCTTCGCCGCCGGGCCTGCCCACCCCGCACGATTTCCATGCCGCCGCGGACGGGCAGCTGGGCGGGATCCTGAAGGTCTACCGCGAATGGCAAATTTCTGGTGACCGAGCCTGGCTGGAAAAAATGTACCCACTCGCCAAACGCAGCCTGGATTACTGCATCGCCCAATGGGACCCGCGCCATGTGGGACTGGTCGAGGAGCCGCACCACAACACCTACGACATCGAATTTTGGGGTCCCGATGGGCTGTGCTCCAGTTTCTACCTCGGAGCGTTGGCAGCTATGTCCGCACTGGCGCGTGACGCAGGTCACGCAGAAGACGCGGCAGTGTACGATGATCTTGCGCAAAAAGGCGCGCGAGAAATTGAAGCGCGTTTATTCAACGGCGAATATTACCGGCAGGATGTCATGGTCAAGGGGTTGCGCGACGAAGCGCTGTTCAGCATCCCGGCGGAGGACAGCCCGGAAGCCCGCCTGCTGCGGGACGAAGGGCCGAAATACCAGGTTGGTTCCGGCTGCCTGGCGGACGGTGTTTGGGGCGCCTGGCTGGCGCGGCTGTGCGGGCTGGAAAGCGCGCAGAACCCGGATCACATCCGCAGCCACCTGGCCGCGGTCTACCACCACAACTTCAAAGCCAGCCTGTGGGAGCATGCCAACCCGCAGCGCCCCGGCTACGCCCTAGGCGACGAAGCCGGCCTGCTGCTGTGCACCTGGCCGCGCGGCGGCCGGCCCACCCTGCCGTTCGTCTACTCGGACGAGGTCTGGACCGGCATCGAGTACCAGGTGGCCTCGCATCTCATCGCCGAAGGGATGGTCGAGGAAGGATTGACCATCGTCGAAGCGGTCCGTTCGCGATATGACGGTCACACGCGCAATCCGTGGAATGAATACGAATGTGGAAATTATTACGCCCGCGCCATGTCCAGTTACGCGTTGCTCATCGCCCTCTCGGGTTTCCGCTACTCGGCTCCCACACATACATTAACCATCGCCCCGCGTCTCGACGCCGATCCCTTCACCTGCTTCATCTCGACCGCCTCCGGCTGGGGCACGCTCACCTTACGCGCAGACAGGCTCGAGGTCCGGCTCGTGAATGGCGAGTTGCAGGTGGACACACTGCAGATTGCAAGTCACGGTAAATCCTTTATTCTCCATCCCGGTCTCACCCTCCGCGCCGGGGAAATCCAAACCATACAGTTGGAGAAATCGTGATCAAGCGTGACGTCGTCCGGATGGTCTTGAATCACCAAGCGCCCCCGTATGTGCCCTGGTCGCTCTCGTTCACTCACGAGGCTGCCGAGAAATTGCGCGCCCATTACCGGACATCCGATCTCGAGGCCGTGTTGGGCAACCACCTGCTGGAGTTGGGAAACTCCATTGGCTTCTTCACCGACCTGGGCGACCAGCGCGTGCAGGATCATTTCGGTGTTGTCTGGAATCGATCCATCGACAAAGACATCGGCAACGTGGAAGGGTTGGTGCTTCCCGAGCCCACGCTGAAGGAGTACACCTTCCCCGATCCGCTCGACCCCCGGCTCTTTGCAGACATCCCCGCCAAACTTGCGACCCACGGCAACCGCTTTCGGATATTTGCGATCGGATTCTCGCTCTACGAACGCGCCTGGACCTTGCGCGGCATGAAAAACTTGTGGATGGATTTCCTGCGCCATCCCGGTTTTGCGCACGAACTGCTCGAAACGATCACCGATTACAACATCGCCCAGATCCGGAAAGCGTTGGAATACGATATCGATGCGATCCATTTTGGCGATGATTGGGGCATGCAGCATGGCCTGCAAATGGGACCGCCGCTGTGGCGCGAGTTCATCCTGCCCTGCCTGAAGCGCATGTACGCGGTTGTGCGCCAGGCGGGTAAATTCATCTCCATCCATTCCTGTGGCGATGTGGATGAACTTTTCCCGGAACTGATCGAGATCGGTCTCAATTGCTTCAATCCGTTCCAGCCTGAAGTAATGGATGTACACGCTTTGATGGGACAATATCGCGGGCGGCTGGCGTTTCACGGCGGCCTGTCCACCCAGCGCACCCTGCCCATGGGCTCGGTCGAAGATGTGCGTCGCGAAACCCGCCTGTTGCTCGAACACGGCCGCCAGGGCGGTTACATCTTCGCGCCGGCGCATTCCGTTGAAGGGGATGTGCCCCTGGAAAATATGCTTGCTTTCATTGAAATCCTGCAAAACCAACCCGGCTGGATTGATTACCAATAGAAGGAGTTCCCATGTCAAACGATCAGAAGACCACTTACCTTGTTGCCTCCGGCGACCTGCGCCTGTCCGCCAACCAGACCTGCTGGCCAGCCCAGGAACAAATGGAAAAACAGATCACGGCTGCTTTCCAACGCGAAGGCATCAAGGTCGTGCGTGCCCACCCCTACGACCCGCGGCAGAAACACGGCTTCATCTCCTCCCAGCGCATGGGCATGGACGTGTTCGCCGGCATCCCCAAGGACGCGCCGGTCATCGCCGCCGTGGCGGTCTGGCAGTACAGCTACCACCTGCTGGCCGGGCTGCGCGACCACACCGGCCCGATCCTGACGATCGCCAACTGGTCCGGTCAGTGGCCGGGGCTGGTGGGACTGCTCAACCTGAACGGCTGCCTGGCCAAGATGGGCGTGAAGTACAGCTCGCTGTGGAGCGAGGATTTCACGGACGAGTTCTTCCTGAAGGGTATCCGCCAGTGGATCAGGACCGGGAACATTCCCCGCATCACCGCGCATGTGCGCGATTTGGAACCGGCGGGGCTGCCGGTCACGGCGCGCAAACAGGGTGAGTCTGTCGGACGGACGATCCGGGAGAAGAAGGCCATCCTGGGCGTCTTCGACGAGGGCTGCATGGGCATGTACAATGCCATCATCGAGGACGACCTGCTGAACGCTTGCGGCATTTACAAGGAGCGCCTGTCCCAGTCCGCGCTGGTGGCGGCCATGCGCACGGTCAGCCAGGCCGAGGCCCAGGCAGCCCGCACCTGGCTGGACAAGCGCGGCATGCAGTTCCTCACCGGCAAAGATGAGGCCAGCGAACTGACCGATGCCCAGATCCTTGAGCAGATGAAAATGTACATTGCCGCCATGCGCATGGCCGATGCCTATGGCTGCGACGCCATCGGCATCCAGTATCAGCAAGGCTTGAAGGACATGGTCCCGGCCTCCGACCTGGCCGAAGGCCTGTTCAACAATCCCGAGCGCCCGCCCGTCCTGCACGCAACCACCGGGAAGGAATTGTTCCCCGGCCGGGCTTTACCGCACTTTAATGAAGTCGACGAAGGCGCGGCGGTGGACGCGTTGGTCACCAACCGGGTCTGGACCGCTCTGCGGCTCGACCCGTCGACCACCCTGCACGATATCCGTTGGGGTCGGAAATACGGGGAGGATTTCGTCTGGGTCTTCGAGATCTCCGGGGCTGTGCCCGCCTCGCACTTCACCGGCGGATACGCCGGGGCGGTCAGCGAACGCCAGCCACCCATGTACTTCCCCCTGGGCGGAGGCACGCTGAAAGGCGCCAGCAAGCCGGGTGAGATCGTCTGGAGCCGCGTCTTCGTCATGGGCGGGAAGATCCACGCCGACCTGGGGCGCGGTACGGTCGTCGACCTGCCGGAAGAGGAACTGCGCGAACGCTGGGACTCGACCACGCCGCAGTGGCCGATGATGAACGCCGTCCTGCACGGCGTGACGCGTGACCAGATGATGGCCCGCCACAAGGCCAACCACATCCAGGTCGCCTACGCCCCGAACGCTGCCACAGCCAATCAAGCCCTGGCGGTCAAGGCTGCCGCGTTGGCCGAACTGGGCATCCGTGTCCACCTGTGTGGAAAGGTCGATTATTGATGACTGGGTTGCTGAACCGGTACCGGGACAGGTACACAGTCATCCCGGCGGAGGCCTGGTGAGCATCGTCGTCTTCGGCTCGATCAATATGGACCTGGTCTGCCGGGTCGACCGTCTCCCGCTCCCCGGAGAGACGATCCCGGGCAGCGCATTTTTCACCGCTCCCGGCGGCAAGGGCGCCAACCAGGCAGCCGCTTGTGCCCGGCTCGGGGCGGAAGTAAGGATGATCGGCCGGGTGGGGGAGGATCTCTTTGGGTCCACGTTGCAGGATGACTTGCGCGGCTGTGGCGTGAACCTGCGGGATCTGACCGTCACGCCTGGAGCATCCGGCGTGGCTTTGATCACCGTCGATCGGAACGGCGAGAACAGCATCGTCATTGTCCCCGGGGCGAATGGCCAGGTCGGCGGGCAGGATCTGCAACTCCTGGACCCCGCTCTGGAAATGGCACATACCCTGCTCCTGCAGCTTGAGATCCCGATGGAGGCTGTATTGCAGGCTGCCCGCAAGGCGCATGCCCGCGGTGTGCGCGTCGTGCTCGATCCGGCGCCGGCCATGCCCCTGCCGGAGGAGCTGTACCACCTTGTCGACGTCTTGACCCCGAACGAAAACGAAAGTGCCGCCCTGGTCGGTTTACCGGCCCACGATCTGCCGTTTGCCGAACATGCCGCGCAGGTGCTCCTGCGGCGCGGCGTCCGCCAGGTGGTGATCAAGCTCGGAGCCCGCGGCGCCTACCTGCACGACGGGGAGAGCGGTGAACTGGTGCCCGCATTTCCGGTGCAGGCGCTGGATACCACCGCGGCCGGGGACGCTTTCAACGGGGCCCTGGCGGTGGCGCTGGGCGATGGACAGTCCCTGCGCCAGGCCGTGCGCTTTGCCAACGCGGCCGGGGCGCTGTCCGCCACGCGGCAGGGCGCCCAGCCGTCCATGCCGACCCGCCCGGAAGTGGAAGAATTGATGGCCAGCCGGAGGGATCTTGGCTGAGTCTGCCCTGCAACTCCGTAAACAGCGCTGGCTGGACTTCTACGACCTGTCCAGCCAGCGCCGCCTGGCCTACCTGATCCGTTTCGCACCGGAACTGCCGCCGCGCCCGCTGCCCTTTCCGGACCGCATGCCGGAGCGGTTGGAATGGATCTGGCAGAACTATGAATACCACCTGCGCCGCATGGACTGGCTGCCCGACGACACCATCCCATGTCTCGACATGCTGACCGGCACCGAGATCTTTGCCGAAGCATTCGGCTGCCGCATCCTCTACCCGGCGGATAACAACCCGGCCCCGTTCCCGCTCATCCATTCTGCCGCCGAGGCGGAAGCCCTGCCCATCCCATCGCTGGACGCGCCAGCCCTGCAACGCGTCTTTCAGATGGCGGACGAACTGTCCCGCCGTGCCGGGCCGGGTGCGCTTTTCCGCCTGGTGGATATGCAGTGTCCGCTGGATGTGGCTGCCATGATGTGGAACAAGATGGACTTCTACCCGGCGCTGGTGAAATACCCCGAAGCAGTCGATAAACTGGTGGAGAAGATCACGGCATTGCAATTCGCCTTCCTGGATGAATGGTACAGCCGCTACGGAACTGATTTCATTGCCCACTACCCGGATTACTACTTGCCGTGCGGCGTCACGCTTTCTGTTGATGAGATCGGGGCGGTCAGCGGCAAGATGTTCCTGCAATATTTCCTGCCGCACCTCAACTGCTTCTCCGAGCGTTACGGCGGCCTGGGCATCCACTGCTGTGCCAATGCCCGCCACCAGTGGGAACACATCAGAAAGGTCAAAGGGTTGCGCCTGCTCAATATCAACAACCAGGGTGAAATGGTGGGTGAGGCGTATGCGTTCTTCGCTGATTTTGTCGCCCAGTGGAACTACGACCAATCCCAGGTCCCGCTCGGGCCGCTGGAAAGGATGAAGGAGATCCCCCTTCACGCGCATGTCGTTCTCGACATCACGGTCAACTCTCGAGAAGATGCCCTGAAAGCCAGCGAACAGGCTTCCCTTTGGAATGCATGCCATGAATAACCTATTTTCTCCTTTGCCGCGCGCCGAGGTGGTGAAAGCTGTCGAAAGAAAGTATCCCCGCCGCATCCCACTGGTCATGGCGAAGTGGTGGGGTGAAGGCTTCGAGGCGCTGCACGGAGAGGCGCTGAAACGATTCGACAAGATTCCCGAGGATGTGATCATAGCGTTGATCGAGCCGTTCGATTACTCCCGGATGTCCCTGCCCTGGGAGGTCGATCTCACAGGTGCATATGACACCCGTTGCGTGCTCGATGACTGGGCCAAGTTGGATGAATTCATTGCACACATGCCAGACCCGGAACAGGATCCGCAGTTTGCGTGGGCAAAGGAGATGGAAGCAAAGGCGCGCGCCGAGGATCGATATTTCATCTTTGGCTGGTGGCGCCTGTTCTTCGAGCGCCCCTGGGAAATACGCGGCATGTTGAACCTGTTGAAGGATTTCATAAAGTACCCGGAACAGGTGCACAAACTATACGACGCATTGTGCGAGACCTACCTGGCTTACCTGCGGCGCGCCCTGAGAGATTTCCGCTTTGACGGTTTTTGGACCAGCGACGACCTGGGGCATCAAAAACAGTTATTCATGAGTCCTGATACGTTCCGGCAGTTCCTGAAACCGCGCTACGAACGCATCGGCGCTTTGCTGCAGGAACATGGCATCCACTGGTGGCTGCACAGTTGCGGGAACAACACCCTGGTGATGGGCGACCTGGCGGATGCCGGCGTGAACGTCTTCCATCCCGTCCAAAAGCACACCATGGATGAGCGGGCCAACGCCGCCCAATTTGGTGACCGGCTCTCCTTCCTGGCTGGCTTCGATGTCCAACAAACCCTACGCACAGCCTCGCCCGAAGCGGTGCGCGCCGAGGTGCGTTTCCTGATCGATACCTTCGACCGGCCGGAGGGCGGCCTGTGCCTGGCGGCCGGGAACGGTATCTTGCCCGGAACGCCGTTGGAGAATGTGGACGCGTTCCTCGATGAAGCCTTAGTCTATGGAGAAAAAAAGAGAAGCCGATGAAAGCAGACTATTCCCACCTCGACACCGGCACACCCAAAGATGTCTGGACGATCCTCGGTCCGGGCGGCGGGGGCTGCGTCCACACCCTGACCGTCAACCCGAACCGACCGGACACGCTGGTCGTCTCCTGCGACATGACCGCCGGGTATATCACCCACAACGGGGGAGAGTCCTGGCGCCTGTTCAACCTGAAGAGCCGCCAGTACGCCTATGCTTTCGACCCGCATGACGCCGACACGCTCTGGGTTGGAACCAGCGGGCTTTTCCGCAGCCGCGATCACGGCGGCACCTGGCAGCTCGTCTACCCCGATCCGGCCCGCGTGACCGGCGAGACGCGCCTGGACGACGAATGCCGGCACAGTTTCCTCAGCACCGACAACTGGCCCGGAAAGACCATCCACGCCATCACCGTCGACCCGCAGCGCCCGGGGCAGGTCTTCATCGGCCTCAAGAAGATGGGTCCCGGCGAACCCTTCGACTTCCAGAAACCGGTCAAGCGTGAGGGCATCCTGATCCATGCCAGCGCCGATGACGGAGCGCACTGGCGCGGCGTGGCTGAGCTGCCCGCCTCGGACCTCTTCCTGATCGCCATCGACCATGCCTCGCCGGTGGAGGCGCGCACCCTGCTGGTCTTCACCGAGAAGGCCGTTCATCGCGTTGAAACCACCAGCGGCGCGGTCCGCCTACTGCCCCTTCCCGCGGACGTGCGCTTTTTGAACCACGCCTCGGCAGCCATCGATCCCGCCGACGGGACGACGGTCTTCCACCTGATCGCCTACGTCGAACGGCCCGGCCCGGCCGCCGGGGCGACCATCCTGCGATCGCGCGACCTGGGCGAGACCTGGCAGGATTGCGCCCCCGGGCTGGCGGCGCTCAACCCGGCCAGCCCGCCCTGGGTCTCGCAGGTTTCGGCATGTGCCGCAGATGCGCGGCGTGTCTGGGCCGTCGTCGAGCGCTGCCTGGAGACGGACCAACACGGCCAGCCGGTCGTCCGTTACGGCATCCTGCGCAGCGACGACTCGGGCGATACCTGGCAGTGGGCCGTCAAGCACGACGATTTCCACGATCCGGCCAACCGCGAGTTCGGCTGGGCGGAGCGCGATTACGGCGCGCAGTGGGGCGACCTGACCGGCGACGAGCAGGTCAGCCCCAAGGGCCGCTTCTGCTGGGACGTGGTTGCCAGCCCGGTCAATCCGGATGTGTGCTACACGATGGATTTCTCCACCATTTACGCCACCCATGACGGCGGCCAGACCTGGCGGCAGCTGGTCACCCGCCTGGACCCCGACGGTTCGGCGTCCTCGCGCGGCATCGACGTGCAGGGCATGTTCGACGTCTGCTTCGACCCCTTCGATGCGCAGCACCTGGTCCTGCCCACCACCGACGCCGGGCTGTTCCACTCGACCAACGGCGGTCGGACCTGGCGGCACGACCTGGCCGGGGTGCCGCGCGAGTGGATCAACTCCTGCTACTGGCTGGTCTTCGATCCCGAAGTGAAAGGACGCGCCTGGTCCGCCTGGACGGCGATGCACGACATCCCGCGCCTGAAAATGCTGCGCGAGGAGTTCTTCGCCCGCGACCGGGGCGGCATCTGCAGGAGCGACGACGGCCTGCGGAGCTGGCTTCCCAGCGCCAGGGGCCTGCCCGCCCTGGCCCGCTGTACCCACATCCTCCTCGATCCCGCCAGCCCGCCCGGTCAGCGCACGCTCTACGCCGCGCTCTACCGGGACGGCATTTACAAATCCGTCGACGACGGCCTGAGCTGGGAGAAAAAGGATCGTGGCATCGACCCGCGCAATCCATTCGCCTGGCGGCTGGCGCTGGCCCCGGATGGGACGCTATACGCCGTGATGGTCAAGAACCGCCTGCCAGGCCAGGAGTATCCCGGGCAGATCTACCGGTCCAGCGACGGCGCCGCCAGCTGGCAGCCGGTGCCCCTGCCGGAAGACGTGGATTTTCCCAACGATCTGACCATCGATGCCTCCGGACGGCTGTACCTGGCCTGCTGGCCGCGGCTGGTGGAGGGCAGGAACTTCGGGGGCGGCGCGTACGCTTCCGATGACGGCGGCCGGACCTGGGTCCAGTTGACCGACCCCGGCCTGCACGTTTACACCGTCAGCGTGGACAAGGCGGACCCGTCCAAACTCTATCTCGGCACCTTCGACGCGGCCCTGTTCTGTTCCACCGACCGCGGGCAGACCTGGAAACAATTGCCCGGCTTCGATTTCCAGTGGGGCTACCGACCGGTGCCCGACCCGCACCACCCCGGCATGCTCTACATGACCACTTTCGGCAGTTCGGTCTGGTATGGGCCGGCGGAGGGTGCATGAATTCGAAACCCACCGGCCTGTTCCTGCTCGATGACCAGTATATAGACATGATCTACAGCCCCGCCGTTCGGGCGGAGATCGAATCGCTGGCGAAAATGACTGCCCCGCCGCAGACTGCCGCCTCGATCCGGGAGAATCCGCCCCCGCTGGCGCAGGCCGAACTGCTCTTCTCGGGCTGGGGCATGCCCGCCCTGGACGCGGCTTTCCTGGCGCAGGCGCCCCGGCTCAAGGCGGTCTTCTACGGCGCCGGCTCGTTGCGCAAGATCGTCACCCCCAAATTCTGGAGGTGTGATATCCCCATTATCAGCGCTTATTCGGCCAACGCCATCCCGGTGGCCGAGTTCACCCTGGCGCAGATCCTCTTCAGCCTGAAAGCAGGCTGGCGGCATATTCGTATGACCCGTGAGGAGCGCTTCTTCCCCATCTTCCCCTCGCCGCTGCCGATGGCCGGGGCGTACCACAGCACGGTGGGTATCATCTCGCTCGGCGCGATCGGCCGCTGCCTGGTGGACTTGCTGCGCGGCCATGAGCTGAACCTGCTGGCCTACGACCCGTTCGTCTCACCAACCGAAGCGGCCCGCCTGGGCGTGGAACTGTGCTCATTGCCCGACCTCTTCCGCCGCGCCGACGTGGTCACCCTGCATGCCCCCCTCCTGCCAGAGACCGAGGGCCTGGTCACCGGCGAACTGCTGGCCTCGATGAAGCCCAACGCCACGTTCATCAATACCGCCCGCGGTGCGCTGGTGCGCGAGCAGGAAATGATCTCGGTTCTCTCCCAACGCCCCGACCTGTACGCCGTGCTGGATGTAACGCATCCTGAGCCGCCCGACCCCGCTTCGCCGCTCTTCGGCCTGCCCAACGTGATCCTGACCCCGCACATTGCCGGTTCGATGGGCCGCGAATGCCAACGCATGGGACAACTGGTACTGGACGAACTGAAACGCTATCTGAATGGCGAACCGCTCCAGCATCGCATCACCCGCGAGATCTTTGCTACAATGGCCTAGGATATGTTCCATGCCGGTCTGGTATCCATCACCTTTCGCAAATATACTGCCGACGAGATCGTCGCTCTGGCTGTCCAGGCGCGACTGGAAGGCATCGAATGGGGCGCGGATATCCACGTCCTGCCGGGAGATATCTGGCGCGCCCGGGAGGTCCGCAACCTGACAGTTTCCCAGGGGCTTACCGTCACCGCCTATGGTTCCTATTACCGTTTGGGATTGGATCCTGCCTCCTTTGATGCGGTGCTCGCGAGCGCGATCGCACTCGGCGCACCTTCCATCCGCGTCTGGGCGGGGCAGGCCGGCTCCCGGTCCGCAGACGAGGGTTGCTGGGGGCGTGTGGTGCAGGATGGGCGGCGCATTGCTGGCCTGGCGGCCGGCGCGGGGCTGTCGATCACCATGGAGTTCCATAACGATACACTCAACGATAGCGCTTCCTCCACCCGGAGGCTGGTGCAAGAGATCGGGGCTTCCAACCTTTTCACTGGCTGGCAACCGCTCGACGGGCTCACCTGCGCTGAAAATGCTCAGATCCTGGAAACCATCCTTCCCTGGCTGGGAAATGTGCATGTGTTTCACTGGTTCCCTGGACATGAGCGCCATCTGCTGGCAGAAGGTGCGGCCGATTGGGACACGTATCTTGCCTTTCTTCCGGGTAACTCACGCAAGCGTTTCCTCATGCTCGAGTTCGTGAAGGATGATTCCCCCGGCGCTCTCTTGGATGATGCCCGTACCCTGCACGGTTGGCTGAAAGGAAAACGAGCAAAATGAAAACAGGAGTATCTACCATCCTCTACAACGGGTACTGGATCCTCTTCCTTGCACTGGCTGCTTGCCAGCCACAAGACGAGACCCTCCACCTGGTTCAGACGCAGGTTGCCACATCCAGCCCCGCTCTCACGCCTTCCTCCAGCCCATTCCCCACTCTGCTGGAGTTCCCGGCGGAACAGGCCAATATCCGCTTTAACCTGGGCGAACCGGAGATCGTCTTTGATTATTCCCGTGACACCTGCCGCCGTGCTGTCGGGTATGACCTTCCCGATACACCAGCTCGCGCCGTGCGCACCCCGGACGGGAACATCGTGCTGGTCTCAAGCGGTCCGCCCTATAACTTCCTCATGTATGGCCCGAATTTCGACGAATTACAACACAGTTGCGAACCGGCCTTCATCACTGGTGATAGCCCCGATGCATTCACGTTCGACAACCAATCATGGCTGATCTCGCTCTACCGGCAGGGTGATACCATCCATGCCCTGGTGCATAACGAGTACCACGATCCGTATGCCGCGAACTGTCTGCCCGGCGTGACTACGCCCGAGAATTTGTGCTGGTACAATGCCATTAACTACGCCGCCTCCAGCGATGGCGGGCACACCTTCCAACGCCCCGCGCCTCCCACCCAACTGGTGGCAGCCCTGCCTATCCCCTGGGATCCCACCGCCTACGATACCACCCAGCCCGCCCGACCGCGCGCCGTACGCCGTCCCAATCCTTACGGCTATATGGGAGCCAGCAATATCGTCAGCGGCCCGGATGGCTACTATTATGCCCTGTTCCGCTCCCTGCCCGACCCGCTCGGCAAGAATCCTGGCGGGACGTGCCTGATGCGCACCAGCACCCTGGGAGAACCATCCTCCTGGCGCGCCTGGGATGGGAGCGGGTTCAACCTGACCATGTTCAGCCCGTATGATGAGCAGGGCAACCCCGCGCCCACCGGCCTGTCTTCCTGCACCTATGTCAGCCCGGAAAATACGATGGAAATGACCGACAGCCTGACCTATAATACTTTCTTGCAACGCTACATCCTGATTGGCGCCGGAGTACGGGATATTACCGGACGGTTGACCTGTGGCACATTCTACACCCTCTCCAGCGACCTGATACACTGGTCTGAACCGAGGCTGATCCTGGAACACCTGCTGCCATTCCCGCCATGCATCGAACCCGGCGCTCTCCCGAACGGATCAAAACTCTATCCATCTGTGATCGACCACGACCAGACCGATGTCAATTTCGAATATTCAGACGATTCGTTTTACTTGTACTATGTCCTTTGGAATGAGGGCCTTGACCGTGATCTCTGGCGCATGCCCGTTTCCATCACGATCGAACCATGATCCTTCCCGAGGCTGGTTGGTGGCGATCATGACCGTCACGGTTGACCCGGCGAACCCAGAATCTCTCTATCTCTCAACCTTTGACGCTGCTCTGTATCATTCCACCGACCGTGGCCGGACCTGGAGCGCGCTGCCCGGTTTCGATTTCCAGTGGGGCTACCGCCCCGTCCCGGACCCGCACCGCCCGGGCATGCTGTACATGACCACCTTCGGCAGTTCGGTCTGGTATGGGCCGGCAGGGGTTGGCTAGCCTGCACCGTCGCCGCGGCCAGGGAGGGGCTGCCCGTCTGCCGGATCGCAGGCGGGTCCTGTGGCTGCCTGCCTTGCTGCTCTGCGTCCTTTTCGTGCTCGCTTCACGTTATTCGGGAGTTCTGATGTCGGGATTTGACCCTAAAAAATACGGTACAACCCAGAGCGACGTGGTCTACTGCATGCTGGACGGCACGCCGCTCGGAATGGACCTGTACTACCCCCGTTCCGGAGGACCCTGGCCGGCGGTCGTTTTTGTCCACGGCGGCGGGTGGTCGGAGGGCGACAAGGGCGGGCTGGCCTTCAACCCCAGCCAGTTCGGGTATCTGGTCGCCTCGATCAACTACCGTCTCTACCCGCAAGCCCGCTTTCCGGCCATGATCGAGGATGTGAAGTGCGCCATCCGCCACCTGCGTGCGCATGCCCGGGAGTACAATCTCGATCCGGAGCGCATCGGGCTGATCGGTCACAGCGCGGGGAGCCACCTGGTGTCCCTGGCCGGGCTGGCGGACGAGAGCGCCGGCTGGGATGCCGGTCCCGACCTGGACCGGTCCAGCCGGGTGCAGGCGGTCGTGGCGGTCTCCGGCCCGGCCGACCTGACCCGGACCTTCCCCGACTGGGTCGAGGAACTCAAGCGCAGCGTCTTCGGTGACGCCCAGCTGGTCAGCGGCAGCCCGGTCTCGTACGTGCACCCCGAGGCGCCGCCGTTCCTGATCGTGCACGGCGACGCCGATCCGGTCGTTCCCGTGGAGCAGGCATATCTTTTCCAGCGGGCACTGGAGAACGCGCGCGTTCCGGTCGAGCTGATCATCCTGCATAACGGGGGACACGGCCTCGAGCCGGTCGGCGGTGCGCTCGAACCGCCCATCGAGAGGGTCTTCCTGCGGGTGATGGAGTTCCTCGACAGCAAGCTGCTGTTCACGGGGACGATCAGGCCGCCGCTCTTCCTGCAGCCCTGGTTGACCCGGGCGCGGATGGCGTTCGGGCTGCTGGACATGAAGATCCGCGCCGGTTCATCGGCCCCATGAAGAGCCGGTGCAGGGAGTGAATAACCCGGGAGGCAACTGCCTCCCGGGTGTTTTTCTGGGTCCGCGCGGCTCAGGAGCGGAGCCTGGCCCGGACGACCGACACAACGCTCGTGCCGATCAAGCGCAGAAGGGACCGGATCGGCAGATCGGTGAGCTGGAAACCCAGACCTCTGCCGGTGACCTCCCCCGGAACGCAGGACCGTTCCTCCGTCCATGGCGAACGGACTTCCCCGCAGGCAGCCCGCAGTTTGAAGCGGCAGGCCTGTCCGTCCGGCAGGCCGGTCACCTGGAAGCGGTTGCCGGGTGGGATGGATCGGACCTGCCATTCTTTGGCATCTGCCGGGCGCCAGGCGACTTCCAGGGCGGTGACGGGAGCATCCCGGGGCAGGTCCCAGACCAGGTCGACCCGACCCTGACTGGGGTTGGCCAGGAAGGCCTGCGGTGCGGCGACCTGCGTGGTCCTGCTGATCTCCTCCCGGCGGGTCTCTTCGTCGATCCGTTCGCGGATGTCCTCCGGGAGCAGCGCCGGCACGTCCGGCGGGGCGGCATGGAAGACGACCTGCGGCGGGTAGAAATGCGCCGCGGCGCCGGCCTGCAATTCCGCCGGCGGTTCGTCCCCGGCGTAGGGGGCGAGCAGCAGGGAAAAGCGCAGCGTCTGACCGTTGAACGACGGGCCGTTGGGTTTCAGGAAGCCGCTGAACGTCTTGAGGAAATCGGCGCCCACGCCGCTGGCGCCCAGGTGGGAGTAGGACGCCTGCCTGCCGTGAAAGGAGCCGAACGGGTTGAGCCACAGCTGCTGAACCCCATCCACTTCCCGCAGGCGCATCGGGCAAAAGGCCATCGAGGCCAGCGCTTCGGCGTTCTCGCCGAGCAGCAGGCCGTGCTCCCGGTCGCTGACCGCAACCCAGCCGGCGGTCACCTGGTGGTTGAACGAATCCAGTTCCCGGTTGCGCGGGTTGATCTGCCCGTAGTTCAATTCGTACCAGGCGGTGACACCCAGGTAATTATGTTTCCAGACCTTGAGCGGGCTCTCCCGCCGGGCTTCCAGCCGGGGATGCAGCTGGAAGGGGGCGACCTCCACCCAGCGCAGGTCCATCAGCCGGCGCAGCTTCTGGATCGTGTTGTGGATCGTTTCGGTGGCGGGGGTGGCGGCGAAGCGCGCCTGCACGTCGACCAGGAGCTGCGGCAGATCGTCGAACAGCGTGAAAGTGTAGGTGAACTCGTTGTCGAAATCGCCGTGCGGGGTGCGCATCGGCAGGCGCGCCCGCAGGCGGACACGCTGCAATCCGTTCCAATATTCCCCATCCAGGGGCAGGAAGGACCACTCGCTGGCGTGGTATTCCACCGGCCTGGATCGGGTGCGATAGGAGACGAAGGGCTGCAGGAAATCCTCCCCGCCGATACGCCTACCGCCGAAGTCCAGCGACTGGAGGCCACTTTGCTCCGAGAAACTGGCCTCCAGCCAGGCGTTGCGCAGACAGGTGACCGGCCCGGCTGCCGGCTGCGGGTCGGCAGGCAGGACCCGGTACCGGGCGCGGCTGTCCGGGTCCAGGTCGGCGCTGAAGCGCAGGCTGGCGGCTGTCCGGCCGTCCGGGAGCGGCTGAAGATCGGTCAGCCCGGCGGGTATGGCCTTCCCGTCCTTTTCCAGCCGGACCGCCTGCAGGCCTTCCGGCAGGATCAGGGGGATGCACACCGCGCTGCGGGCAGGTTGCGCTTTCCGCAAGCGGTCGGGCGGGGTGGCGACCAGTTCGAATGCATACAGGCTGGCGGCCTCGGTCCGGCTCTCGATGAGCGCCGCGGCAGCCTGCCGTTCGGCGGCCTGCGCCAGGCTGCGCGCCCGGCCGAGGATCTCGAAGGCGCGCGCCTGGCGTTCCTCGTTGATCACCGGGGTCGACATCCCGAAGTGGGTGGTGGTCAGCCCGATCAGGCGCTGGAAGAAGGAGGATTGCATGCCCTCCCAGAGCTGGGCGCGCAGGTCCAGCCCGGTCCGGTCCGCCAGCGCCTCGGCCCGGCAGGAGGCCAGGCGCGACTGTTCCAGCACGGTCCAGGTCCGCAGGCTGGCGCATTTCTCCGCCCAGGAGTAGCTGCCGTCGAAGGCGCCGTCGGCCAGGTCCTGGCGAACGAGTACTTCGCCTTTCGGCTGGTGGGTGGCCAGGTACTCGCCCGGGACGGTGAACTCCGCCCAGGGATACTTGTCCACCAGGTGGATGTATTCCTCCAACCCGCCTGTGTTGGGGAACCAGCGAAGGAGGGGCGGAAGCTTGAAGGGCAGCCAGGACTCCAGATCGGCGTCTTCGTTCAGGTGGATGACCACGTCCGACCCGATCTCGCCGCGCAGCTGCCGGTCGTGCAGGTCGAGCAGCATGGCCTCCAGGGAGGTCAGTTCCATGACGTCCGCAGCCGACATGGCCGGGAAGAGCACCAGCGGCGGCTGGTCCTCGCGGCTGCGAAACCAGAACGGGTTGTAGCGGCGCTCGAGCGGCAGGGCGGGGGTGAACACGCCCAGCGTATTGAACGGGACCAGGGCGTAGTAGAGCATCAGCCCATCCACGCCGCACTGCTTGAGGATCTGCTCCTGGCCGGTGGTGAAGACCGATTCCTGCGGGCGGTAGAACGGGGTGACCTTCGGGAAAAGCTGCTTCAGCCCGCTCCCCCAGGGGTTCTCGATCGACCAGGCGACCGCCGCCCGGAATTCGTCTTCGGTGGCGGCATGGTTGGCGCCGTTGTTGAACGGCCCCAGGACGATCTCGTCCAGCCCGGCGGCCACCCGCCGGCGCATGCGCTCGAGGATGTCCGGACAGTGTTTCGGCAGGATCTCCTGGAAGGTCCAGTAGACTTCGGTATCCCAGTAACCGCGCGCCCGGCTGCCGCGCGCGTTGGCGGCATCCAGGATGTCGAGGATGCCGCGGATGACACGCATGTCGGTCCCGAAGCCGGCCTCGTCGGGCGTGTCGCCGCGCCAGGAATGGTAGAAGTTGATGTGGAAACCGAGCATGACGCAGACCTTGTGGTCCATGCCGCCTCCGGCCGAAAGGATGGGTGACTTTAATTATACAGACTGGGATCAAAAAACATCCGGGCATTGCCCGGATGTTTTTTGATTATCTAGATGGCGGCTTCCTTGCGGCGGAACCAGGTCTTCCATTCCTTCTTTTCCCACAGCACCAGGATCGGGGCTGCGATGAAGATCGAGGAATAGGTACCGCTCAACAGGCCGACGAAGAGGATGATGCAGAACTCGCGCAGGGTGACGCCGCCCATCAAGGCCAGGGCCAGCAGCAGGAATTCGACCGTCATCAACTGGGTGTTGATCGAGCGCTGCAGGGTCTGCACGATCGAGTGGTTGACCAGGGTCTCAAAATCCAGGCGGCGCAGGATGAGGGAATTCTCGCGGATGCGGTCGAAGACCACGATCTTGTCCTGGACGGAAAAGCCGATCACGGTCAGGAGTGCGGTCAGGAAGAGCGAGTCCATCTCCCAGCCGAAGACGATGTGGCCGATGGCGGCGGCCGAAAAGACGATCGCCACATCGTGCAACATGGCGATGATCGCGCAGATCCCGTAACGGAAGGCATGCTGGATGCCGCGGAAGGTGACGGTGATGAAGATCACCACGGCCAGGGCAGCCACACCCACGGCGATCGCTGCCCGCGATGTGACCTGGGAACCGATCGACGGGCCGACGCTCTCGAGGCGCAGCACACTCACCGGACCCCCGAACTCCGCTTCCAGCGCGGAAAGGATCTCGTCGCGTTTGTCGTTGTCGACGAAACCGGATTTGATCAGCAGCGACCCCTTGTCGGTCGTCTGGACCAGCACATCCCCCACGTCCAGGTCGTTGTACAGGCGGACGATGTCCGCCGGCTGCGGGTTGCCGTTCTCGAAGACCACTTCCAGCTGGCTGCCGCCGGTAAAATCGACGGACAGCGGCAGGTTGTCCTGGATGGCCCAGTTGGCCAGGATGACCAGACCGGGCAGGATGATGAGCAGGGACAGGGCAAAAAAGAGATAGCGTTTCCCGATAATATTCATGCCGAACTCCTTAGATCCCGAACCAGCGCTTGAGGTTGGTGGGTTTGAACCAGATGATGAACAGCGCCAGAAGTGTCCGGGTGACCACGATGGCGGTGAAAAGGCTGATCACCACGCCGAGTGCCAGGGTCAGGGAGAAGCCTTTGACGATGGTCGCCCCGAAGGTGCTGCCGAACCAGAAGAGAATGGCGGACGTGATCAGGGTGGCGACGTTGGAATCGCGGATCGAGGACCAGGCCCGCGTCCAGCCCTTGTCAAGGGCGTTCCCCAGGGTCAGGCCGGAGCGGATCTCCTCCTTCATGCGTTCGAAGAGCAGGATGTTGGCGTCCAGCGCGGAGCCGGTGCTGAGCAGGAAGCCGGCGATGCCCGGCAGGGTCAGCGTGACCGGGATCCACTTGAAGATGGCAAAGGCCAGGGCGCCGTAGATCAGGATCGAGAGCACGGCGACGATACCAGGCATGCGGTAGAACAGGCTCATAAAGATAATGACTGCCAGCATGCCGACCACGCCGGCGATCAGGCTCTTTTGCAGCGAATCCTCGCCCAGGGTTGCTCCGATGTAGCGCGTATCGACGACTTTCAGGGGCACCGGCAGGGAGCCGTAGCGCAGCTGGACGGCGAGGGCGTTGGCGCTCTCGATGGTGAAGTTGCCGCTGATCGTCCCGCGGCCTTCCGTGATCGGATCCTTGACCCGAGGCGCGGAGATGACCTGCTTGTCGAGCACGATGCCGAGGAACTCACCGGTGTGGTTGGTCGTGTAGTCCGCAAAAATTGCCCGGCCCTCGTCGTTCAGATCGAAGGAGACGCCGGTCTGGTTGATCTGGTCGGTGGTCACGCCCACGGTGAGCAGTTCGGCGCCGTTCATGATCGTGTGGTAAAGGACTTCGCCTTCAGCCACTTCCGTGTTGCCGCCGTAATCGGTGGTGACCACGGTACCGGGGTTAATAAAGGTGCTGCCAAAGTCGACGAATTCGAGCAGGCCGGTCTGCTGGATCGTGGATAGGATGCTGTCGGCATCCTCCAGGCCGGGAAATTCGCCCACCAGTCGGCGCTCGCCTGCGACCTGGATCGAGTTCTCAGCGACACCGAGCGCATTGGTGCGGTTCTCGATGATCGATCGGGCGACGTCCATCTGCTCGGCGGTGATCTCGCTCGTCTCCGGGAGGTCCGCCTCCAGGATGACCTGCAGACCGCCGCGCAGGTCGAGGCCCAGGCGGGGCGTGACGTCGCGGCTGAAGATCGTTTCTCCATTGAATGGATTACTCACCCGGACGATGTTGACACTGTCCACCCCGATGGCGAGGGCGAGCAGCACGACGATCAGGATCAAGCGGGAATACAGGTTACGTTTCATGCACGACTCCAATTCACGAAAATGCCAGCCTTGGGCTGGCGGCGGGGGTGATTATACTCCCATTGAAATTGAACGGGTAGGCCCGTTTTATCGGTCGCCTTGCAGATAGACGAGACAGCGCTCCAGCACCTGTTCGATGCCCAGATCGTCCGTGTCGAGATATAAGTCGGCGTGTTGGCGGGCATGTTCCAGGCGGCGCTGCTGTTCCTGCCATTCCGCATCCGTCCAGTCCAGGCGGCGCCGGGCCGCGCCGACCGCACGGGAGGCCTGCAGGAAGATGAGCAGGTCGGGTGCGGCGAACCGCCGCCAGAGGTCGGGGACGAAGGAGTGCTCCTGGGCGATGGCGCGCGCCCGGTAGCCGGCCTGTTCGAGACCGTGCGCCAGGGTGGTCTTGCCTGCGCCGCAGGGTCCGGCGATGGCGATCAACTTATTCGTTGTCATGCACGAACTGGTTCAGGCGGTTGGGGGTGCCGAGGACGGCAAGCGTGTCCCCGGCGACCACGGCCTGATCGGAAGGCGGGTGCATATCCTGGAAACCGTCGTGCTTGATCAGCACCACGCTGACATCGTACTGCTGTTCGATCGCCCCGACCGCTTTCCCCTCCAGGGCGGAGCCTGCGCCGATGCTCAGGCGCGCCAGGCTGAGCGATTCGCCCTCGACCGTGATCGGGTTGGTGATGTCCGCCCCGGCCGCGGCGGCGGCAAAGGCCGGGGCAGCCATGGCAGTGGCGCTCATTGCCCGGAAGCCGAACTGCTCCTCGAGCGAACCGGCAAAGTCGTCGTCGAAGATGCGGATGACGACCTGGATCTTCGGGTTCAGGCTGCGCGCCTTGACCGCGATCTGCAGGTTCATGGAATCGTTCTGCGAGCAGAGCACGATCGCGCGGGCGCGCAGGATCCCGGCTGCCTCCAGCGCCGTAGGACGCGTGGCATCATCCTGCAAGACCGGGATGCCCATTTTCTGCACCGAGGCCACCAGGTCGGCGGATGGATTGAGCTCGATGACGACCATCGATTCGCCCATCCCGTGCAGCTTCTCGACCACCCGGTAGCCCAGGTGGCCCAGTCCGACCAGGATGGTGTGTCCGGAAAAGGTAGAGGCGACGGCCATTTCCCACTCCTTGTTGCGGGCGCGGCGGTTGAACAGCAGGATGCCGAAGTCGGCCAGCCCCTGCGCCAGGGTGCCGATGCCGATCAGCGGCATGAGAAAGAAGACGATCTGCAGGATGGGGTGCCTGGGAAAGTCGACGCTGGGCTGGAGGAAAGCCAGTGTCAGGGTCAGATAGATCGCCCCGGCCAGACTGTTGACCGGTTCACCCACAGCCCTGCCGAGGAAATAATAGAGCAGACCGCTGCCGAGGATGGCAGCCAGGAAGACGAACAGGGGAACGCGAAACTGTTTGAGCAGCAGCAGGGTGTCGCGCCAGGAAGCTTGCAGGGTTCTGTTGCGGCGATGCATGGCTCACGCCTTCAGGGTAATCGGGAGCCGGACGGTCATGCGCCGCACCTCGTCCCCGTGGCGTTTGGCGACCTTGAGCACGACCACGCTGATGTCGTCCGCCGGGCGGCCCTGGTCGAGGCGAAAGGCCTCGTCGAGCAGGGAGTCGGCGATCACCTGCGGGCTGGGATCCTGGTCCTCGAGCAGGGCCTTGAGGGAGACACAGGCATCCATCGGCTGGCCGCTGCGCGAGCCGGCATGCACCAGCCCATCCGTGTAGAGCACGATGATCTGTCCGGGTTCGATCGGGATCTCACTGATCACCGGGCGGACGTTGCGGGAGATGCCGATCGGGTGGGAGGGTGAGGCGATGCAGTCGACCTGCTCGCCGCGGGCTAGCAGATAAGGGGCCGGGTTGTTGCGGGTCAGCACGACGGTCGAGGTCTGCAGGTCGATCGACAGGATGTTCAGCGTGGAGGAGACCTTGCCCTGCTTCTCGGTGTAGAGGGAGTCGGAGGCCGCCCGGGCTGCGGCTCCGTCCCGGACACCGTCGGCGAGCAGGGCGATCACCCGCCGGACGACCTGCAGGGAGACCGCTTTCGCGCCGCGCCCGGAGGACTGGCCATCCGCCAGGACGACCGAGACGCCGCCGTTGGGCCTTTCGACCACTTCGAGCGTGTCCCCGCTCTCAAGGACGGCATACTTGTTGATCTTGGCGACCGCGATCTGGACTTCCATGCCCCCATTGTACCCGAATTCGCCCGGCCTTCTTCAGCGCCGCCAGTGCGGCCGCGCCTTGACCGCCGTCAGCACCAGCAGCCGCCCGGCACCCTGCGTGACGACCTCGTGTCTGACCGCGAAGCCAAGGCCGGCAATGCGCTCCTCCCAGGCCGGCAGGAAACGGCCGGGCAGTCCGGCCGCGCCGCTGCGGCGGGAGAGCCAGCTGGCGACCCGCTCCAGGCCGCTTCCGCCCTCAAACCAGGCACTCAGCAGGACGATCAGGTGTCCTCCCGGGCGCAGGAGGCGGTGGAACTCCTCCAGGCTGCCAAGGTCGAAGATGTATTCGGCCGGGAAGGTGGCCACCAAGGTGTCGAAGCTTCCGGCCGGGAAGGGGGTGTACTGCGCGTAGCCACGAACCAGGCGCACGGGCTGGCCGGCTCTCCGTATCCGGCGGGCTGCCTGGTCTGCCATGAAGCGGCTTTCGTCCAGTCCGCAGGCGCGCAGGCCGGCCTGCTGCATGGCCAGCTGCAGGTGACCGGGGCCGAAGCCGATCTCCAGCACCCGGCCGCGCAGGCGCGGCAGGATGGACAGGACCCAGTCGCGCCAGTGCCCGAGCGAGACCAGGCCGGCGACCAGGTCGTAGCTCCAGGCGAAATGATGGTAGAGGAGATAATAGACAGGGCGGAGCAGGAGCTGGATCAGGCGCATTCCCCGATCATACCGCAGCCGGGTCCAGAGCGCCGTCCTTCAAGCGGATCGTGCGGTCGGCCAGCAGGCGGACGTCGCTGCGGCTGTGGGTGCTGAACAGGACGGTCATGCGCGTGCCATCCAGCAGGGAGCGCAGGTCGGCGACCAGGGCGGCATGCGCCGGGCGGTCGAGCGACTGAAAGGGCTCGTCCAGCAACAGGAGTTCCGGCTGCAGGACCAGCGCACGGGCCAGGGCGACCCGCTGCGCCTCCCCGCCGGACAGGCCGGTCGCCTTGCGCTGGCGCAGGTGGACGATCTGCAGACGTTCCAGCCAGGTCTGCACCCGCTGCGCGGTCTCCTCGCGGGACAGGCGGCGGAAGCGCAACCCCAGGGCAATGTTCTCGGCCACGCTCCTATCCAGCATCAGCGGAGCCTGCATTACCAGGCTGATCCGGCGGCGGTAGTCCAGGACGGGGATTTGTTCCACCGGCCTGCCTGCGAAGCGGATCTTGCCGGAGGCCGGCTCGAGCAGGCGCATCAGCACCAGCAACAGGGTGGTCTTGCCCGAACCGTTGGGGCCGACGAGAGCGGTCACCCGGCCCTGCTCGATCTCCAGGCGATCGAACGTCAGAACAGTTTTCCCCGCACGCCGGACGAGCAGCTTCTCGATCTCGACCAGCGCCTTCATCGTTTGCTCCGTTGCTGGATCCAGGTCAGGGCATAGTTGACCAGGAAGGTGAGCGCCAGCAGCAGGATGCCCAGGGCCAGGGCGTTCTCGAACTCCCCCCGGTTCGTTTCCAGCACGATCGCGGTGGTCAGGACGCGCGTCTGGTGGCGGATGTTGCCGCCGACCATCATCGAGGCGCCGACCTCCGAGATGACCGAACCGAAACCGGCCATCAGGGCCGCCAGCAGCGGCAGGCGCGCCTCCCGCCAGAGTTCGAACACCATCTGCAAGCGGGAGGCCCCCATGCCGAGCAGCTGCTGCGGAAGACGCGGGTCGATCGCTTGCAGCGCGGCGGCGGTCAGTCCGGTCACGACCGGGGCGGCGATGATCACCTGGGCGATGACGATCGCCGTGGGGGTGTAGATCAGGTGCAGGTCGCCCAGCGGACCGCTGCGCCAGAGGCTCATGGCAACCAGCAGGCCGACCACGACCGGCGGAAGGCCCATGCCGGTGTTGACCAGGCTCAGCAGCACCGGGCGTCCGGGAAAGTGCCCCAGCCCGAGCAGCGTACCCAGCGGAAGGCCGATCCCCAGACTGACCAGGGTCGCCAGGCCGGAGACCTGCAGGGAAAGGAGGGTGATCTCCCAGACTTCAGGATTGTCGAAGAGCATGAGCGGTACGGGGATTCCCTGCCGCGTGGATCTCACGCGGCAGGGAGTTTGGATGGATCAGGGCTGGCCGACCTGGTCTTCGCTCTTGCCGGCATCCGGGAAGAAGAGCGGCTGACCGAACCGGTCGACACCGAACTGGGCGATCAGATCCTGCGCGGCAGGCGAGGTGATGAAATCGGCAAACGCAGTGGCGCCATCCAGGTTCATCGCCGGCCAGCGTTCCGGGTTGACGATGATGACATGGTAGATGTTCAGCAGTGAGGGATCGCCTTCGACCAGGATCTCCAGGGCAAGGTTGTCCCTGTTCGCCAGGAAGGTGGCCCGGTCGGTGAGCGTGTAGGCCTCGGTCTCGGAAGCGATGATCAGGGTAGCGCCCATGCCCTGTCCGCTCTCGGCGTACCAGGCCTGGCCGGAAGGATCCAGGTCCAGCGCCTTCCACAAGCTGAGTTCCTTCTTATTTGTGCCCGAGTCGTCGCCGCGCGAGACGAAGGCCGCCCCGGCGGTGAAAATGGCGTTCAGGGCATCGGACGGGCTCAGACCGCGGATCCCGGCCGGGTCGGCTGCGGGGCCGGCAATGACAAAGTCGTTGTGCATCACCAGCCGCCGGTCCGAACCGAATCCGTTGTCCATGAAGGTCACTTCCGAAGAGGGGGCGTGAACGAGCAGAACATCCGCATTGCCTTCCTCGCCCATTTTTAGCGCTTCGCCGGTGCCGACCGCGACCGTCTGGACCAGGAAACCGGTCTGCTGTTCGAAGACCGGGAGGAGCACATCCAGCAGCCCTGAATCCTGTGTGCTCGTGGTCGTGGCCAGGATCACGTTCGGGTTGGCGGGCGTGGTCGCCGTCGGGACCGGAGGGGCGGTCACGACTGGCGTCGCAGTGGCTGCCGGTCCGCAGGCGGCCTGAAGCAGGGCAATGAGAAGCACGCTACTGAAAAGAAGATACTTGATGGGTTTCATTTTTTCCTCTCGATAAGGGTGGATTTGTATCATTCGAAGAGATGGAAAATGATACCAGAAGATTTTGTCCATGCCGGGGCAGCAAAACCAGCCGCAGGGAGATGAATACGAAGTTGGCTGGTTCTCATCGGTGCTCCTTATAAAGGAATGGTTTCGCCCATGTGGGCGGTTTCATAACCGGGCAGGCCCGCGATCGATTTACGGAACGCGCCGCTCTGGACCTCGTGGTAGAGCGGATCGAGCAATCCGCCCTGGTCGGAGGGGGACACAAGATCGTAGCGTTCGTGAAAGAGCGGGATGAAATCCAGGCTGTACTGGCTGGCGGCTGCCCGCAGGCCGATGGCCGCATCGGCCAGATTCTCGCGGACCCGGCGGGCGCTTTCCGTGTGGGTGCGAACCGACGTGTCGTATCCATCGATCGCCTGAACGGGAATGTGCCGCTCCAGCAGGGCGCGATCCAGCCACAGGCGTGTCCCGGAACCAGGGTTGCGGTTGACGAAGCGGACCCCCGGCCGGGCCAGGTCTTCCAGCCCCCGGATCCCCTTCGGATTTCCAGGGGCCGTCATCAATCCCTGTTCGCGATGGGCCAGGGTCATCAATTGCATGGGCCGGTCGGGAAAGAGATGGTGGACGAAGGGACGGTTGTACTCCCCGGCGGTGTCCAACAGGTGGGCTCCCGAAATGTGGCACAGGTTCTGGCGCAAGTTGACCAGCCCGTCCAGCGAACCGACCGGCAGGGTCAGCAGGGTGCAGGCCTCCGCCAGGCGGCCGGCGAGCAGGTCCACGGCCAGGTCATGACTTCCGGAGAAGACGACCGTCGGCCGCCGCTGGTCGTCCGGCAGGATCAACTCCTGAAGCAGCCAGCCGGAGGCGCAGGCACGATAGATCTTCTCGACCACGCCGGCTGTCGTTCGGGTCTCGACGAGTTCGACCAGTCCCGCACTTTCGAGCGCTTTGAGATGGTGTCGGATGCGGGCCGGGTGCTGGCCAAGCTGCTCGCCGAGCATGGTCAGGGAGGCGGGAGCCGTCATCAGCAGGCGCAGGATCTTCTGCCGGCGTGGATCCGCGAGCAGCTTGATCTGTTCGAAGGAATGGATGGACTGGATTGGGAGCATTGCGTTAAGTATTTCCTTAACGGCTTTGAGTTTACCTCGATTCCCCGTGACCTGTCAATTCGCAGTGCCGGCGGACGAAAAAGGTCTGGCATTTGCCAGACCTTTTTCAGGGAATTTGAGGGCGCTTAGCTTGCAGCAGGGGAAGGTTTCTTCTTGGGCAGGGCCTTCTTGGCGCTTTCGACGAGTTCCTTGCCTTTCAGCTTCGCTTCGTCGGCGAACTCGTCGACCTTGATGCGTGTCTTTTCGGCGGTGACGGCAGCCTTGTCGCGCAACTCGATGCTTTTGTCCTTGATCAGGGTCCGCGTTTCTTCACCGGACTGGGGGGCCAGCAGCAGGGCCACGCCGGCACCGACCAAACCACCGACGAGGAAGCCAGCCAGGAAGGTACCGAAATCATCACGATCTGACATATTAATCTCCTTTTTTGGCGGATTATTTCCGATGCATGCCGAGCAGATCGAAGAACTTGCGCAGCCCGGCGAGGGAGGAATTCAATTTCATGACCGGCTCGACCAGATTCTCGCTCAGGAATTCCGTCGTGCCGCGCAGGTTGTTGACCGTTTCATTCGTCGCCTGCAGGATCGGACGGACCTCGTTCTGCAGCAGGTTGAGCAGGCTGGCGAACTGGACGATCAGTACGACCAGGGCAGCGCCGATGATCAGCGACTCGAAGGCCATGAAGATGATGAAGATGTCGCGGATGGTGCTGGTGGGGGAGGCGGGCTGAAGCAGGGCGAACACCGCCAGGGCGATCAAGGCAAGGAAAAGGATCACAGCGAAGATGATCGCGGCGAGGATCCATTTCTGCCGGCGGGCCTGCGCCTGGAGTTCGCTGGCACTGGAAGCGGTCTTCCCGGATTCTGGTTCGGCCATTGTGGAGGCATTATAGCACATTTCGTTTTTACCTCTCCGGTCGACCTTTCGGGTGGGTCGATGAACGCCACGTTTTCCGGCAGCGTTTATAATCGAAGCATTCTTCCCGTGATGGAATCGATCCATGACTGAAATCCTTTCCGAACAGATGCTTGTCCTTTTCCTGATCCTGGCTGCGGGCGCCTTTGTCGGCGGGCTGAGCTGGCGCGGCATTTCCCTTGGCTCTGCCGGGGTGTTGTTTGTGGCTCTGATCATGGGCCATTTCGGCTATACCGTTCCCAAGGCGGTCATGGACCTGGGATTGCTGCTCTTCGTCTATGCCGTAGGCCTGCAGGCTGGCCCACGCTTTTTTCGCATGTTCCGGCGTCAGGGTCTGCGCTTCGTGACCATCGGCATTGCCGTGGCCCTGACCGGGGTGCTGGCCACGCTCGCCCTGGCATATTTCCTCAAGCTGCCCGACAATCTGGCTGCCGGTCTGTACACCGGTGCCCTGACGTGCACACCGGCGCTGGCGGCCGCCCTGGATGTCTTCTCCCGCTCCCTGCCAGAAATGGAGGCAGCCGTATCGGTCGGTTATGGGATCGCCTACCCGTTCAGTATGATCGGTGTCGTCCTGCTGGTCCAGTTCCTGCCGCGCCTGCTCAAGCGGGATCTGCATGCCGAGGAGAAGAAATGGCTGGAGGAGCGCCAGAAGGAACTGCCCATGCTGGTCGTCCGGCAGTACCGGGTGACCAATCCCAACCTGCACGGCCGCACGCTGCGCGATCTCGATCCGCACCGGCTGGCGCAGGCCAACATCACCCGTATCCGCCGCGGGGAGCAGGTCCTGATGGCCTCCCCGGAATTGAGCCTGTACCAGGATGATATCGTCATGGCGGTCGGCCCCCAGAAGGAAATGGACAAGATCAAGCTGCTCTTCGGGGAAGAGACCGAAGTGTCGATGGATGCCAACACCAACATTGCCACCCAGGACCTGGAGGTCACCTCCTCCGCTTTCTCGGGAAAAACGCTGGCGGAACTGCGCGTCTGGGAGTATTACCGGGTGGTCATCACCCGCATCCGCCGCCAGGGATTGGAGATGAGCCCGGTCGGGAGCATGACCCTGGAGATCGGCGACGGCCTGCATGTCGTCGGCGAACGCCAGGATGTGCAGGAGTTCGTCCGCCTGGCCGGCGGGGATCCACGCAAGATCCAGGAAACGCACATGCTCCCGTATCTGGCCGGCCTGGTGCTCGGCATTGGCCTGGGCTTGATCCCCTTTCGCCTGACCAGCGGCGTGGAGGTCAAGCTGGGGATCGCCGGTGGCGCGTTCCTGGTCAGCCTGCTGGCCGGCCATTTCGGACGCATCGGCAGCCTCAAGCTCTTCGTCCCTGCGGCGGCGAAAAATCTGACCCGGGAGCTGGGTCTGATGCTCTTCCTCGCCGGGGCGGGCACCACGGCCGGTGCGCGCCTGGTGGAGGTCGTTCAGACCCAGGGCTGGTCGCTGCTGCTGGCCGGCGCCCTGGTGACCATCCTTTCGGTGGCGGTCGGTTTGATCCTGACGCTAAAAGTCTTCAAGATCGAAACCCTGGGAGCTCTGGGCGCGCTGACCGCAGCGATGACCAATCCGCCCGGCCTGGCCGCAGCCAACAACCAAACCAATACCGACCTGGCCACGCTGGCCTACGCCAGCGTCTACCCGGTGTCGCTGATCTTCAAGATCCTGTTCGCCCAGATCCTGGTAACCATCCTGCTGCGCGGGTGATGGTTGCGCCCATCATTTCATTTCAAGGAGAAGAACCAATGGCTGAATCCGTGATTTCCGAGTTCCTGAACCGCATGGTCAAGGCATTTGTCCCTGAAAAAGCCGCCGGGGTGGATGCGGTCATCCAGTTGAAATTCAGCGGCGCCGAGGCGTCCAGCTGGTATTTCACCATCGCGGACGGCAAGTGTTCCTGCGTGGAGGGACTGGCCCCGGCCGCCAAGCTGACCGTCTCGGTCGACTCGGACGATTTCAAAAAGATCTTCACCGGGCAGATGGACGGCATGCAGGCCTTCATGCAGGGCAAACTGCGCCTGACCGGGGATATGAATCTGGCCATGAAATTGTTGAACCTTTTCAGAATGCTAAGCTAGCCAACGAAAAACCGGTCCCATGCGGGACCGGCTTTTTGATCAGGTATACATTCCCCAGTCGAGTGCGCCCGGATCCTCCATCATGGAGAAATCCCACGGCTCGAAGCCGAGTTCGATGGCAACCGGCTTTTCGACGGCTTCCTGTGCTTTTTGCTTGATCATCTCGAGCATGGCCGGGCCATAGGGACAGAACGGGGTGGTCAGGATGACATACATCTTGACGCCGTCCGGCTGGATATTGATCTTGCGGATCAGGCCAAGCTGGATCACGTTCAGACCGATCTCCGGATCCACCACCTCCGCGAGTTTCGCCCGCAGAGGCTCGACCAGCTCGGGGTGGGTTTCGTGGATCTCCCAGACGACTGCATTGACGGGGGCTTTTTCTTCGCTCATTTCTTGTCCTCGCTCTGGACGACGTAGGTGCACTTCGCGTCACCGCTCAGAATGCACTCGACCTTTTCAGCCGGGACGGCAAGCATGCGCGAGATGAGCGTCTGGTCGACGGTGCAGATCTCGGGATGGCGCTGCCCGATCTGGAGATAAGGGCAGCTGATCTCGTGGATGCGATACTGGCTGCCGTCCTTCTCCCATTCCACACTGAAGCCCTCTTCCTCGAGAAGGGAGCTGGCAACCTCCAGGCGTTCTTCCATGCTCAGGCCGCGCACCTGGCTGGCATATTCAGCGGCGAGACCGTCCGCCATTTCGCTGAAAAGTTTGGAGACCACCGGTTCCGGCATGCTCTCCTTCATCTGGGCCAGCAGCCGGGTGGTCAGGCGCAGGTACCGCGTGGGGAAACGCTCCATACCGTGCTCGGTCAGGAAATAGACCAGGCGCGGCCGGCCCACGCCGTGCCGTTCCTCTTCCGCGCCGACCAGACCCTCAACCTGTAAGTTGGTCAGGTGATGCCGGACGGAGATGGGATTGATGCCCACCGCCTCAGCCAGTTCGTTGATCGTCCGCCGCGGCTGGCGAAGCAGGGTCTGCAGGATGCGCTCGCGCGTACTTTTCATTTCTGTTTTGGCCTTGTTCTTCAAACGAATAATTGGAGTATAACAATCATATTCGAGTTTGTCAATAATATAGATAATTATCATAAATATTTCTGCCAGCGCAAGCCAGGCGCATGCTAAGATACCCGGGATCGGTCGTATCCGTTCTGCCGTCTTTCCGTCCTATATCAAGGAAAAAATATCTGATCGAAGGAACCGAACCGCTTGCGCGTACCCGCCGGTATGACCGCCTGGCTCTGGCTGAGATTTACGATCTCAACAGTCCGGGCATACGTCCTTGGAGGCGAAGCCGCCACCGTGCAGGCTTCCCAATGCCGACGGAGATGGACCAGACCCGCCTGATGCCGCTCACTTTTCTTAAGCCTTAATATTATAGAATATTATCATAAATATTGACATTTCATATCTCCTTTGCTATAATCCCGCCTCAAGTGTAAATAGCCGTATCAGGAGTCTTTCATGTCCGAACTGGTGATCAAAAATCTGCATGTCAGCATCGATGGCAAGGAGATCCTCAAGGGCCTCGACCTGACCGTCCGGCAGGGCGAGGTGCATGCCATCATGGGTCCGAACGGGACCGGGAAATCGACCCTGGCTTACACCCTGATGGGCCATCCCGCCTATACCGTTACCGAAGGGGAGGTCTGGTTCCGGGGCGGGAACGTGCTGGAACTCGAAGCGGACGAGCGCTCACGCCTGGGCCTTTTTCTTGCCTTCCAGTATCCGGTGGCGATCCCGGGTGTGACCGTGGCCAATTTCCTGCGGACGGCGGTCAACGCCCGCCGGCGTGCCGGGAACCCGGAAGACAAGGGCATCCCCATCCCGGAGTTCCGCAAGGTGCTCAAGGAAAAAATGGATCTGCTCAAGATGGACCCCGGCTTCGCCGGCCGTTACCTGAACGATGGTTTCTCGGGCGGTGAAAAGAAGCGCGCCGAGATCCTGCAGATGGCGACGCTCAAGCCGGAGATCGCCATCCTCGACGAGACCGATTCCGGCCTCGACATCGATGCGCTGCGCATCGTCGCTGAAGGCGTCAATGCCCTCAGCGGCCCCGAGCTCGGTGTGCTGGTGATCACCCACTACCAGCGCCTGCTGAATTACATCAAGCCGCACTACGTGCACATCATGCTGGATGGACGCATCGTCGAATCCGGCGGCCCGGACCTGGCGCTGCACCTGGAAGAACAGGGCTACGACTGGGTCCGGGAAAAATACGAAGGCGTGTCCGAGAACCAGGAACCGGCAGTCTGAAGCCGGTCCGGGACAGCCAAATCAAGCACGCCCTTTAACGGTGAGCGGAGGTTTTTATGTCCGAAGACGCCAAGATCCTTGAAGATATTGGCCAATACAAGTACGGTTTCCACGACGAAGAGAACTACGTCTTCAAGTCACAGCGCGGCCTGAACCGGGAAGTCGTCGAGAATATTTCGCGCATGAAGGGCGAGCCGCAGTGGATGCTCGAATTCCGCCTGAAAGCGCTCGAGCATTTCCTCGGCCGGCCGATGCCCTCCTGGGGGCCGGACCTGAGCGAGCTTGACCTGGATAACATCTTTTACTATGTCAAACCGACCGAAGGCCAGGGCAAGTCCTGGGACGACGTCCCGGACACGATCAAGAACACCTTCGACAAGCTCGGCATCCCCGAGGCTGAACGCAAGTTCCTGGCCGGCGTCGGCGCGCAGTATGAATCCGAGATGGTCTACCACTCGATCCTGGAGCACCTCGAAAAACAGGGCGTGATCTTCCTCTCGATCGAGGATGGTCTGCGCCAGCACCCGGACCTGTTCCGCGAACACTTCGCCACGGTCATCCCGATCGAAGACAACAAGTTCGCCGCGCTGAATTCGGCCGTCTGGTCGGGTGGCTCGTTCGTCTATGTGCCGAAGGGTGTCAAAGTGGACCTGCCTCTGCAGGCCTACTTCCGCTTGAACACCGCCAATGTCGGTCAGTTCGAGCGCTCCCTCATCATTGTGGACGAGGGCGCCTCGGTGCATTATGTGGAAGGCTGCACCGCTCCGCAGTACACCAGCAACTCGTTCCACAGCGGCGTGATCGAGATCATCGTCAAGAAGGGCGCCCGCTCGCGCTACTCGACCATCCAGAACTGGTCGACCAACGTGTTCAACCTGGTCACCCAGCGCGCCAAGGTCTTCGAGAATGCCACCCACGAATGGGTGGATGCCAACCTGGGCTCGAAGCTGACCATGAAATATCCGTCCTGTTACCTGATGGAACCGGGCGCGCACGGCGAAATGCTCTCGATGGCCTTCGCCGGCACCGGGCAGATCCAGGACGCCGGGTCGAAGATGGTCCATTTTTCCCCGAACACCACCAGCAAGGTGACCTCCAAATCCATCTCGAAAGCGGGCGGACGGGCCTCCTTCCGCGGCCTGCTCAAGGTCCACAAGGGCGCGCACGGCGCCAGGTCCAACGTGGTCTGCGATGCGCTGCTGCTCGACCCCGCCTCCCGGACCGATACCTATCCGACGATCGAGATCGACGAGAGTGACGTCACCATCGGCCACGAGGCGTCCGTCTCGAAGGTCGGCGAGGAGCAGTTGTTCTATCTCATGTCGCGCGGCCTTTCGGAAGAGGAAGCCACCACGATGGTCGTTTCCGGTTTTATCGAGCCGCTGGTCAAGGAACTGCCGATGGAATATGCAGTCGAAATGAACCGTCTGATCCAACTTCAAATGGAAGGGTCGATCGGGTGAAGCCATGATCGAGAAACCCAAAGTCGTCGTCACCCGCACCCGCCGCCCGGAAGCGGCAGCCCGCGAGTTCACCTTCACCCGGGAGATGCTCCCGGCCTACGGCGCCCTGGACGATCTCCGGCGCATGGCCTGGGAGACGTACGCCAGCCTGGGCATGCCGACCCCGAACGAGGAAGCCTGGCGCCGCACCGACCTGCGCAGCATGCCGGTGGCTGCCTTCCGCCTGCCTGCCGAAAATGCCTATCTCGATCTGCCGCCCGTCCCGGCGAACCTGCTCAAACCGCTCGTCTCCGATCAGCACGGCGGGCAGGTGGTCCTGCTCCCGGGCGGGTCGCGCGTGGACCTCGATCCGGCGCTGGTCGAAAAAGGCGTGGTCTTCACCGATCTGCGCACCGCGGAACGGGAACGACCCGAACTGGTCCGGCGCTTGGCCGGTGAGCTGGTGCGGGCCGAAGAAGGCAAGTTCTCCGCCCTGGCAGCCGCCCTCTCTCAGAACGGCGTCTTCCTGTACGTTCCAAAAGGTGTGAACGTCGACCAGCCGCTGCACAGCGTGCTGTGGGGTCCCGGCGCGGAGCTGGCGCATCTCTCCCACCTGTTGATCTGGGTGGACGAGGGCGCCTCGGTCACGTATGTGCACGAGTCGGCTTCGCCGGAGGAAAGCGGACCGGCGCTGCACGCCGGGGTCGTCGAGGTTAAAGTCGGCGACCGGGCCAACCTGAAATTCGTCGAGCTGCAGTCCTGGGGCCGGCAGGTCTGGAATTTCACCCACGAACGTGTCCAGGTCGGGCGGGATGCCAACCTGGACTGGATTTTTGGCGCGGTCGGCTCGCGCCTGACCAAGGATTTTTCCGAGATGGACCTGGCCGGCGAAGGCGCCAGCGGCCGCATGTCCGGTTTCTATTTTGCCGATGGCAGCCAGCATCTGGACCACGACACGCAGCAGAATCATCTCGTCCCGCATACCGCTTCGGACCTGCTCTTCAAAGGCGCCTTGAAGGGGCAAAGCCGTTCCGTCTGGCAGGGGATGATCTACGTCGCCCCCGGCGCCGACAAGACCGACGGATACCAGGCCAACCGCAACCTGATCCTCAGTCCGCAGGCGCGCGCCGATTCCATCCCCGGTCTCGAGATCCTGTCCGATGACGTGCGCTGCACGCACGGCGCCACGGTCGGCAAGCTGGAGGCCGAACCGCTCTTCTACCTGAAGTCACGCGGCATCCCGGCCCGGGACGCCGAGCAATTGATGGTCGAGGGCTTCTTCGACCCGATCATGCAGCGCATCCCCTTCGATGGCGTCCGCGAGCGTCTCCAGGAAGCCATCCGCTCGAAAATGGGATCTTCCTGACTTTGGGCTTGCTTTTTTACCCCATTTGGCGCGATAATACGGCGCTTTCATGACCCGCAGCCGGGTCGAAGTCCTGTGGGATTTTTGTCTTTTTAGAAAGAAGGGTATCCAATGGCATTCAACTATATGCGTGCCCCCGGTTCCGACCACGCCTTTGACGTGGGCGATACCGTGGAGGTTTTTTGCGACCACGAAAAAGGCTCCGAGCGCGTGCGCGGCTGGATCCACGGCATTGTCGTCCAGGTGGATAACAAGCTGGCTGCCGTGCAGTTCCGCCAGAACGTTTTCCTGACCGATGGCTGGATGGTCCCGGACCGCATCCTGTGGTTCCCGCTGACCTCCGAACACATTCGCACGATCGCCAGCTCAAAGCGGGGCAGCCGCAAAGCCATCCCGGAGTATTAGGCCGCCGGTTCCCGGCCGCGTGCCCACAATATGTCCCTCGATATTCAAGCCATCCGTCATGATTTTCCGATCCTGTCCCGCCAGGTGCAAGGCGGGGCGGGTTTGGTCTATCTCGATTCCACGGCCACTTCGCAGAAACCGCTCGCCGTCCTGCAGGCCATGGAGACGTTCTACCGGCAAAACAACGCCAACATCCACCGCGGGGTGCATACCCTGGCGGAGGAAGCGACCGCCATGTATGAAAGCGCCCGTGAGAAGGTGGCGGGCTTCATCCATGCTGCCTCCAGCGAGCAGGTCATCTTCACCCGCAATGCCAGCGAGGCGATCAACCTGGTGGCAGCCACCTGGGCGCGTGCCAGCCTGAAAGCCGGCGACCTGGTCGTCCTGACCGAGATGGAGCACCACTCCAATCTGGTCCCCTGGCACATGCTGGCCGCCGAGCGCCAGGTGGAGCTGGAATTCGTCCCGGTGACCGCGGACGGCCTGCTCGATCAGGATGTCTACCGGGCGCTGCTGGCGCGCGGACCGAAACTGGTCGCCTTTACCGCCATGTCCAACGTGCTCGGGACGATCAACCCGGTGAAGGAAATGACCCGCCTGGCGCATGCCGCCGGGGCGGTCGTGGTCGTGGACGGGGCCCAGTCCGTCCCGCACCTGCCGGTCGACGTGCAGACCCTGGACGTCGACTTCCTGGCTTTTTCGGCGCACAAGATGCTCGGTCCGACCGGGATCGGCGCCCTGTACGGGAAAAAGGATTTGCTCGAAGGCATGCCGCCGTACATGGGCGGCGGCGACATGATCAAAACCGTCCACCTGCGCAGTTTCGTCCCCAACGACCTGCCGCACAAGTTCGAGGCTGGCACGCCGGCCATCGCCGAGGCGGTCGGGTTCGGGGCCGCGGTCGATTATCTCCAGACGATCGGCATGGACCGGATTGCAGCCCACGAGGGCGAGATGATCGCCTACGCGCTCGAACGCCTGGAAGAGGTCCCCGGCCTGAAGGTTTTCGGCCCGCCGGCGGAGCAGAAGGGCGGGGTGGCGGCGTTCACGCTGGACGACATCCATCCCCACGACGTCGCCCAGATCCTCGACCGGGATGGGATCGCCGTGCGCGCCGGGCATCACTGCGCCCAGCCGCTGCACGAAAAATTCGGCATCCCGGCCACCACGCGGGCCAGCTTTTATCTCTATTCCACCCCCGAAGAGGTCGACCGGCTGGTGGAGGGGATTTACAAGGTAAAGAAGATCTTTGGGTAAAGGGACGGATATGGAAGACCTGTATCGCGAGATCATCATCGATCGTTACAAGAACCCGCAGTACCGCGGCCATCTCGACCCGAACCAGGTCCAGTTCGAGGACGACAATCCGCTGTGCGGCGACCACATCGAGGTCACCCTGCAGGTGGACGCGAACGGCCGGGTGACGGATGGCCGCTTCGACGGCAAGGGCTGCGCCATCTCGCAGGCCTCCGCCGATCTGCTGGTCGAGTCGGTGATCGGAAAACCGCTGGACGAGCTCAAGCAGCTGAGCAAGCAGGACGTGCTCGACCTGCTCGGCATCGACCTCGGACCGGTGCGCCTGAAATGCGCCCTGCTCTCCCTGAAGGTGCTCAAGGCTGGCGTGTACGGCCTGGGGGAAGCCAGCGACGACCTGGTGGAATGATGTACGATTACACCCGTCTCGACCCTGTCGAGGTCGAATTTGTCGCCATCGCCCCGCAGGCGGACCTGCCGCCCGGGGAGCGATTGTTTGTCGAGTTGGATGGGAAGCCGATCGTGGTCTTCAACCTGGCGGGGCAGCTCTTCGCCATTGGCGATGTCTGCTCGCACGACAACGGTCCGCTCGGGGATGGGGACGTGGAGGAGGAAGAGGTCGTCTGCCCGCGCCATGGGGCGCGCTTCGACCTGCGATCGGGAAAGGCCGCCTCGCTCCCGGCGGTGGTGGACATCCCCGCCTACCCGGTGCGGGTGGTGGACGGGATCATCGAAGTGGGAACACCGAAATAAAGGAGCGGCCGCCAGGCCGCTCCTTTATTTGCCATCAGGATGCCGCTCCGGCCAGCCTGCGCTGCGCCTCGCGGTAGGCGAGGGCCTCGAACGAGTAGTTATAGAGCGTCACCAGGAATAGTTCCAGGCCGAACAATACCGGGTAGAGCAGGATGAGAATGAGGGTGGAGATGAGCACCTGCAGGACCATGGTGAATAGGAAACCCATCAGCCAATTCGCCAGGACGATGATCAGGAAGGGACCGATCCCGGCTTTCAGGATCGGCCAGGTCTCCCGGATCCGGAATGCAGCCGAGAATTCACCTTTGGCCACCAGGTGCCCCATTCCCGGGGATTTGACCAGGCTGATCGCCAGGCCCAGCGGTGTGGCCAGGCACAGGATCCCGGCCCCGAGCAGGAAGGGCGCCAGGACCAGCATGCCCGAGTCTTGCGGCATCCCTCCGCTCGGATCGATCAGGAAGGGCAGGGAAAAGCCCGAGATCAGGAAGATGATCAAGGCAGGAACGACGAGTACCAGAATCGGCAGGCTGTAGAGCATGCCGGCTCCCCACAGGATCAATCCGTCCGAGAGCAGGTTGCTCCAATCCTCCCATTCCGGCAGGTAGGGCTCACCGCCCTCGACGATCACCCGCCGCATGACCCTGTAGCAGTATCCGGACAGGATCAGCGCGGGCAGCAAGGGGACGATGGAGCTTCCCAGCCCGAGCAGGAAGCCGATGCCAAGTTTTTTCGCCCACTGCGGGTCCTTGAAGGGAAAAGCAAGCGCCTGGATGATCTGTTCGACGAAACTCATGGATGGTTCCTCCCTCTGGCATGATTTCCTGGATTATAACAAAGTGTTGACTTTCCTCTCGATCGCCTCCGCGGCCTTGTCCAGCGCGGCCCGGACCTCGGGGCGGAGTTCGGCGCCCATGGAGAAGTCCGTGCCGGCAATGCCGATGAGCGTCAGGCGCAGGTCGGCCAGGGACGGGTTGAGCCTCCGGCCAAGGGCAAGCGTCTCGGCTGCGCCCCAGCCGTGGGCCGACCCGGAACCCGGTGTGAACGCAGCCAGGTCGTCCTGGCCGAGCACGAGCAGCGTCCCCGCCGGCTGTTCGCTCCGGACGGCGTCGACAAGCACTGCCGCGTCCATACCTTTCAGCAGGTCGAGCAGTCCCAGGCCGGGCAGTTCGGTTACTTCCACCCGAACGCGCGCCGCGGTTGCCGGATGCAGGGTCTGCCAGCGGCGGACCGCTTCCAGCCCGGCGGCGTCGTCGCCGCGCAGCGATTGCCCGATGCCGAGAACCAGGATGTTCATGCGGATCATTTTACCGCCAGGATCGGCTCCTGGCGGTCGTTTTTTCTAGTCTTTGTTTTCGATCTTCAATTTCAGGAAGTGCGTGGCGCACGAGATGCAGGGATCGTACGAGCGCACCAGGTGTTCGGCGGTCAGGGTGGCCTGTTCCTGTTCCATCTTGACCAGCTGCGGCGCCAGGGCGGCCAGGTCCTCTTCGATGCGCGGCAGGTTCTGCGCGGTCGGCGGGGTGATCTTGGCGAACTGTACCCGGCCGTTGCCGTCGATCTTGTAGCGGTGGTAGAGCAGGCCGCGCGGCGCCTCGCTCATCCCGCAGCCCTCGCCGGGCTTGAGTTCCAGGGTCGCATGGGCCGGGCCGGCCGGCCGGTAGGCCTTGATCAGGGCGATGGCTTCCTCGTAGAAATGGACCAGTTCGATCGCCCGGGCGATCAGGCTCTTGTACGGGTTGGTGATCGGCAACTTGATCCTGGCGGCCTTGAGCGCCTTCCTGGCTTCGGGCATCAGCTGCTCGTGGTTCAGGTTCAGGCGGGCCAGCGGGCCGACGATGTAATGGCCGCCTTCCTTCGTGTGGCTGTGCAGGGCATTGGAGTGTTTGACGTGCTCTTCGATGTAGCGCGTCTCGTATTCCTGGACGGGGAGTTTGCTGCCGCGCGAAGACCAGACCTCGCCGTGCATGAGGCCGTATTCCTGCGGATGGTGGATGGCGACGAACTCGTAATCGATCTCCAGTTCCGGATAGGGCAGGGTCAGTGACCAGCGGGCGGTCTCCCTGGCGGCTTCGAGCGCCCATTCCAGCTCGGGCAGCAGCGCCTGGAGCGGGGCGGCATCCGGCCAGCGATACCAGCCGCCGACACAGGCGTTGACCGGGTGGACCGAGCGTCCGCCGATCGCCTTGAGCAGGTCGTTGCCGACCTTCTTCATGCGCAGGGCGTTCTTGACCACGTCCGGGGCAACCGCCGCCAGGTCCAGCGCGGACGGAGCGCCCAGCAGGTCGGGGGCTTGCAGCAGGTAAATGTGCAGGGCATGGCTTTCGATGTATTCGCCGCAGTAGAGCAGGCGGCGCAGGGCATAGCCCTGGCCGTCGACCTGGATCCCCAGGGCGGATTCGAGCGCCAGGATCGAGCTCATCTGGTAGGCGACCGGGCAGATGCCGCAGATGCGGGCGGTGATGTCGGGCACCTCCTGCAGGTAGCGGTCGACCAGGAAGCCTTCGAAGAAGCGCGGCGGTTCGTAGATGTCCAGGCGGATCTCGACGGCCTTGCCATCCTGGATGCCGATGTACAGGCCGCCCTCGCCTTCGACGCGCGCCAGGGCGGGAACTTCGATCGTCTTCATGAACGGCTCTCCTTTTCAGAGGACGCTTTCAGGGCGGCTTCGGCTGCCTTGCGGAAGGCAGGGGCGTAGCCGCTGAAATTGCGCAGCAAGAGGGCGGTCTCGCCGGGGAAGCGCTCGAGGCCGACCAGGGTCGGGACCAGCGAGCTGTAGTTCCCGAACGTGTTCGGTCCGAAGCAGCCGTAACAGCCGCGGCCGTTGGCCGGGCACAGCGCGCCGCAGCCCGCCTGGACAACCGGTCCCAGGCAGGGCGTGCCCTGGGCGACGACCACGCAGACGGTGCCGTTGCGTTTGCATTCCATGCAGACGGGATACTGCGGCAGGTTGGGCTTGCGGTTCTGCAGCAGGGCGGACAGGGCTTCGAGCACCAGCTGCTTGTTGACCGGGCAGCCCCAGATCTCCAGGTCCACCGGGACGTGCTCGGAGATGGCGGTGGCGTTGTCGAGGTAGTGCAGGTACTCGGGGTGCGCATAGACCCTGTCGGCCAGGTCGGAGGCTTTGCTGAAATTACGCAGCGCCTGGATACCGCCCGCCGTGGCGCAGGTGCCCAACGAGATCAGGAATTTGCACTCGGCGCGCACTTCCTTGATCCGCTCGGCTTCGTGGGGTGTGGTCACCGAGCCCTCGACGATGCCGATGTCGTAGGGCCCCGGCTTGACCGTGCGGGTGGCTTCCAGGAAGTAGGCGATGTCCACCGCGGAGGCCAGGTCGAGCAGTTCGTCCTCCAGGTTGAGCAGGGAGAGCTGGCAGCCGTCGCAGGAGGAGAACTTGTAGACAGCCACTTTGGGCTTGGGGGCGGTCTTGGGGGTGAGGGTCATTCTAGTACTCCTCCACGTTGAAGAAGGGCTGCAGCGCGGTGAAGGGGAAAACCGGCCCATCCTTGCAGATGAAGTAAGGTCCCTGCTGGCAGTGGCCGCAGGCGCCCTGTCCGCACTTCATGTTGCGTTCCAGCGAGACGAAGATGCGGTCGGTCGGGATGCGCCGGGCCAGGGCTTCGAAGATGACGAAGCGGATCATGATCTCCGGGCCGCAGGTCAGCACGACCGTGTTGTGCGGATCGAGGCGGAAGTTGTAGAACCACATCGGGACCACGCCGACCCGGCCGGTCCAGTTCTCGTCGCCGCGGTCGACGGTCACCTGCACGTCGATGTTGGCCGCCTTCCAGTTCTCGTATTCGTTCGGGTACATCAGGTCTTTGGGGGTCCGGGCGCCGTAGAGCAGGGTCACCTTGCCGTAGCGGTCGCGGTTGTGGAGGATCTGGTAGATCGCGCCGCGCAGCGGCGGCAGGCCGATCCCGCCGCAGGCGATGATCACGTCCCGGCCCTGGATCTCCTCCAGCGGCCAGGCGGTGCCGAACGGGCCGCGGATGCCGACCTGGTCGCCGACCTTGAGGTGCCCGAGGGTCTTGGTCACGTTGCCGACCATGCGCACGGTATGCCCGAGCAGGCCGTCGGCCGGGTTGGGATCGGAACTCATCGAAATGGCCGCCTCGCCGTAGCCAGGGACGTAGAGCATGTTGAACTGCCCGGGCAGGAAGGAGAAGCGCGCCTGGACCTCGGGGTCGACGAACTTGAACCACAGGGTGGTCACGCCTTCGGCTTCCGGGGTGATGCGGACGATCTCGGCCCAGTCCGGCAGCAGCAGCCGGTCGGCGCGGCCGGCACAGTGATTGACGGTGGGGAGTACGGTCGTGGTCATGCCTTCACCTCTTCGCGAATGGCGGCCACTTCGACGGTCAGGTCGATCCCGACCGGGCACCAGGTGATGCAGCGTCCGCAGCCGACGCAGCCAAAGGTGTCGAACTGCTGCTTCCAGGTGCCGAGCTTGTGGGTCAGCCACTGGCGGTAGCGCGAGCGGATGGTCGGGCGGGTGTTGCCGCCGAAGACGTAGGAATAGGCTGGATTGAAGCAGGAGTCCCACACCCGCTCCCGCAGCGTGTTGTGGGCCAGCACGTCCACCCGGTCGCTGGCGTCCCAGCAGAAACAGGTCGGGCAGACCTGGGTGCAGTTGGTGCAGGACAGGCAGCGTTTGCCGACTTCGGTCCAGTGTTCGGCTTCCAGGTTCTCCGTCAGCAGCCCGGGCAGGTCGCTCGTGTCGAGCGTGCGTCCCATGCCGGCGGCCGCCCTGTCCATCGCCTGGCGGGCGCTGTTGTGCTGGAAGGCGGAGGCGGGTTCGAAGCTGCGTTTGGCGAGCAGGCTGCGGCCGAGCTCCGATCCGACCTGGACCAGGAAGACCTCGTCCAGTTCGGTCAGGCACAGGTCGTAGCCCGGCTTGACCTCCGGCCCGCTGCCCAGCGAGGCGCAGAAGCAGGTCGCGTTCGGCTGCAGGCAGTTGACCGCCAGGATGAACAGGCCCTCCCGGCGCGTGCGGTAGATCGAGTCGTAAAAATCGGAGCGCAGGAAGACGCGGTCCTGGATGTGGATCGCCTCCAGCTCGCAGGAGCGCACCCCGATCAGGGCGTAACGCGGTGCGGCCTGGTCGTTCTCCGTCAGGGTCCACTTGCCGCTTTTGCTGGCCTGGAAGAGCGTATGCCGCGCCGGGAAGAGGAACTGTTTCCAGGACTGCCCGCCGGGGATGAAATCGAAGAAGCGGTTGGCGCCGGTTTGAATGAGATGATAGGCGGCGGGCGCCTGCTCGCTGCGCAGGCCGCGCGGCAGATCGTCGAGCGAGTCGATCGCGGCGTAGACGATGCTCTCGTCCCGGGCGCGCGGGCCGACGGTCTGGTAGCCCTGCTCCCGCAGGTCAACCAGCAGTCCGTTCAATTCGGTTTTGAGCAGCGCGACCGTGCTTCCAATCGTCAGGTTGGTTTCAGCCATTCTTGTTCTCCTGCGGTTCGGCGAACATGTCCAGCAGCTGCAGGCGGGTGATCATCAGGCGGCTGGCGACGACATTGGCCAGGCGGGTCATCACCAGGTAGCCCAGGTCGTGGTCCTGCTCGCACAGCTGGCGCAGTTTTTCCGCGTCCGTGCCGATCACGGCCCCGTCGACCACGGAAATGGCGCTGGCGGTGCGCTGGCGCACCTGCGGGGTCACGCTCGACCAGCCAAAGACGTCCCATTGGTCGGCGGTGTAGAAGCGGATCTTGCCGCGATGCGGGACGAACATGTCCAGGGCGACGCGGCCTTCGAGCACAACGTAGAAGTAATCCTGTTTGTCGCCTTCGCGAAAGAAGACCTCGCCGGCCTTGAAGCGGCGCAGGTGGGAGATCGCCGCGATCTGCTGCAAATGTCCAGGTTTGAGTTCGTGGAACCAGGGGATCCGGTCCAGTTCCAGAACCAGCTCATCGGTGGAACCCATGCTGCTCTCCTTTGATCGATTTAGCACATTATAACGCCCATATGTAACATTTTTCACAATAACAGACAAGTGCGTTCCGTCCCGTTCCGGCAGGCGGATTGTCACATGCCGCCCGGCCGGGAAATTGTGCTACAATGCGGGACAATCCGTGAAAGGAACGCCGCATGAAAGCGATCATCCCGCCCGTCAAGGGAACCCGTGACTTCTACCCCGAACAGATGGCCGTGCGCATCTGGCTGTACGAGACCGCCCGATCGGTCTCGGCTTCCTTCGGTTACCAGGAGTTCGAGGCGCCGATCCTGGAGAGCCTGGACCTGTACGCGGCAAAGTCGGGCGAGGAGCTGGTCAAGAAGCAGTCCTACGTCTTTACCGACCGCGGCGGGGATGAGATCACTCTGCGCCCCGAATTGACCCCCTCGCTGGCGCGCATGATCGCCCAGAAGCAGGGCGAACTGGCCTTCCCGGTGCGCTGGTGGTCCTACGGCCCGTTCTGGCGCTACGAAAAGATGCAGCGCGGCCGCTCGCGCGAGTTCTTCCAGTGGAACATCGACATGCTCGGTGTCAACTCCCCCGAGGCGGACGCCGAGCTGGTGGCGATCGCGGCGGCCTTCCTCAAGGCGGTCGGGCTCGGCCCGGACAAGGCGCGCCTCTACGTCAACAACCGCCGGCTGATGGACGCCGGGATCGAACGGCTGGGCATCCCCCTGGAGATGAAGGGCGAGGTGGCCGGCCTGATCGACCGGCGTACGAAGATGGACGCTGCCGCCTGGGAGGCCTACGCCGCCGAGATCGGCCTGACGCCGGTCCAGCTGGAAGGGCTCAAGACCCTGCTGGACGACCGGGACGGCTGGAAGCGCTCGGAGGAACTGGTGCGCCTGTTCGCCGCGCTGGAGGCGCTCGGCGCGGCCGACTACGTCGAGTTCGACCCGAACATCACCCGCGGCCTGCTCTACTACACAGGGACGGTCTTCGAGGCCTTCGACCTCGGCGGCAGCGTGCGCCGTTCGATCCTGGGCGGCGGTCGCTACGATAACCTGCTGGCGGACGTGGGCGGGGAACCGCTCTCGGGCGTCGGTTTCGCCATGGGCGATGCGGTGATCGGCATCCTGCTGCAGGAGATGGGCCTGGTCCCGGCCCTGCCGGTCACGCCGGCGAAGGTGCTGGTGACCGTCTTCTCGCCGGAGCTGCTGCCCGCCTCGCTCCGCCTGGCGGCGGAACTGCGCGCCGCCGGCCTGAATGTGGCCTGTTATCCCGAACCGGCCAAGCTGCCGAAGCAGTTCAAATACGCCGACCGGACGGGCATGCAGGCCGTGCTGGTGCTCGGCCCGGACGAAGCCGCGGCCGGTCGTGTGGCGGTCAAGGACCTGGGGCAGGGGACCCAGGAAGTGTTGGCGCGCAAAGACGTGCTGGCTGCCGTGCGAAAAATCCTTGAAAGGGGCTAACCCCGGTGGTATAATCCCGCCGCTGTCATGGTGGGCGTAGCTCAATGGCAGAGCACTTGACTGTGGATCAAGTGGTTGTGGGTTCGACCCCCATCGCCCACCCCTGGAAGACTCCCTCGCCTGGGAGTCTTTTTTTATCTTGGTGGTAGTTCCCAGAAGGGGAGGCTCTGGGTTGGACTCCCACATTGTCCCCAACAGGGGATCGCCCACCCCTGAGATTTGGCGGTAGTCCGCCCCTTACCCCCAAATTTGGTAACCTATGACCATCCAAACTAGTGACGAACACGTGCCGGCTGAGAATGGATTCCTTCGCTCAACCGCAAATATTCTTGTGAACGTATTCGCTGCCCATGACGCGCACCACTGCTGGATACTGCATACGGAAAGACAGGATGTCTCCGGGATGATAGCGGCGCGGTGGTACTTGCAGGAGCAGGTGATCATAGCTGGCCCCCAGGATCAGAATATCTGGATCATCTGGGCAGAGGGCTTCAGGTTCGACATCCTGTCTTCCGATCGCGGCGATCGCCCGCCAGTGAACCCCAAGATCCGGCAAATTAGGGCTTCTTCCGAACGAGTCCTTCCCGATGGCCCCACTCGGAAGGGATGGCTTTTCTTTCAATTCCACGATCTCGACTTCCAGGCAAAATGCATTATCCACGGTTCCGGGCATCTGTGTGAAATTCCGCCGTTCGCGCCCGAGCAGAATTGCCTCACCAAGTCGCAGGTGGTTAATTAGTCCACGTTGGTGTGTCTCGCCTAGCCAGAGCAGTGCGCTTGAGTTGCCGGCGGAGATGGTCAGGTCCTGGTTGGTCGTTATGCCACTGACCATCTCGCAAAAACGGGCCATGTTTTCATCAGTGGTTTGGACAAATCCGTAACAACCCAGGTTTGTTCCAAACCCTTTCAGGAACAGTCCTGGCGAAGACTCCACTTGTTCAGCCAGCCGGCCGAGTTCTGCCTGTCCAAGGCAACCCTCGCGCCGGTCGCCCATGTCTGCCATGAGGAGGATCCCGTGACGTTTCCTCTGCCGGATCGCTTCCTGATTTAACGCCTGAATGACCGTCGTCTCACTGGCAAGGGAGACATTTGCATACTCGATCACCTGGGCGCATTCGCTTATCATCGGGATCCGGATCAGCCATTTTTCGCACGGGAGGGAATGGATCTTCCTCAGATTCAAAAGCCGCGAATCTCCGAGTGCGACCGCTCCGCTGGTCGCCAGGCATGCGGCAATGTGAGGCTCACCGCATACGCCCTTGGTGATCGCAGTCACATCGACGCCGCGGGTGGTGCAGTACTTAATGATCGTTCTGGCGTTATGGGTGATCCGCTCAAGATAGATGTTAATGCGGGGATATGCGTTCATGCCATGTGACCGGTTCTTGGCAGGCTGTCGCTTCATGGTTCTTGATTCTTATTCCTGGCGCGATTGACCAGGATCACCGACCCAATGATCAGGCTCATGGCGAATGCCAGATGTAGGGAGAACGGTTCTTCCCCCAGCCAGGTGCCGAGCAGGATGGCGACCATCGGGTTGACGAATGCATAGGTTGAGACGAGCGATGTGGGGGCATTGCGCAGCAGCCAGGTATAGGCAGCTAATGCGCCCAGTGAGCCAAAAGTGATCAGGTACACCAATCCGGCGGCGGAACGCAGGCTGACAGCGGAGATCTCAAAACCGGTCCATTCACAGGAAAGCATGCTTGCCGCGGCCAAACCCGCGCTACCGGCAAGCATTTCCATGCTCGTACCCATCAAGGGCGATTCGGGCAGGTCCGCCTTTTTACTGAGGATCGAACCCAGCGACCAGAATAATGGTGCTAACACGACGGCCCCGCTCCCCAGCAGGTCATAGCGATCCATTCCTTCCCAGAAATTCCCCGGGCTGACCAACACCACCATGCCTAAAATCCAACGATTAATCCGAGCATTTTCTGCTGGTTCGGCTTGTTCTTCTTGAGGAACGCCGTGTCGATCAGCACCATCCAGATTGGCACGGTTCCCCCGAGCAGGGCGGCGATGCCGGAATCGATCCGCAGCTCAGACCAGGTGATGAGTCCGTTCCCGCACAAGAGCATGAGCAGTTCGATTCCGGCTGCAGACAGCCATTGCCGCTTTGATGGCAGCGGATCGCCGGCATGCCAGCGCAGGAGGAAAAGGATCGTCCCGGCTGTAAAGAAACGACAGCTGGCTAGAAGGAAGGGTGGAATGGTTTCAATCCCAAACCGGATTGCCAGGTAGGTGGACCCCCAGACCAAATAGATCGTCAGCATGCCCAGGGCGATCTTTGTTCTCATCCTGACCCTCGGAGATCTTTCTCCTTTCCGAACGGTTCCTGCAGGATGCGCATAACCGCCGAAACTGCTTCCGCGGGCTGGGAGGCGCGTATGCCGATACAGGGACAGAGCAGGCCTCGATTAAGCATTTCGTCCCTCAGGATTCCGACTAGGATGCCAGGCCCGGCCTTTTCTGCATCAGCCTCCCAGGTGACCTCCACGGCACAGCTCGGGGATCCATTGACTCCCACAAGCCCGACGATTTGAAAACCGTTGCGTGAATACTCCTCCAGATCATGAAGGACGAGGCGAGCAATCTGCCGGCAAACCTGCCTGCTCTCCTTCTCCTCCATCCGGAGTCTGATGCGCGTATCTTCTTCTTCGATACTGGCCTGGTTTCCCTGGCGTGCCTGCCGGCCCAGTCCCAGGGCCTGCAGTTCCGGACATGGAATCTGGAGGATGCCGACGCCGGATTCGACCAGGAGGCGGCTCACCTCCAAAATCGCCCCGGGATAAAGGGCACACCGGTCCAGCTTGGCATTCTGGTTCAGGATGCAGTGGGCTACGAAAATGATTCTTCGGCTTCTGCGGTCGTTGAACACGACGGCTTACCTCAATTCCGGATCAAGCAGGGTGGCAAGTGTTCCTTTGGCGATCCGGCCAATCTGTTCAAAATCAAGCCGTTCGATGGTGTCCGCCATGGAATGCCCGAATGGGTTGCGCATCGCTGCCGTGTCGATCAGGGCCAGTGCCGGGATGCCTGCCTTCCAGAATGGTGCATAATCGGAGCCCAGGGCTTGTGGATTGAGCTGCAGGATCTGTTCGTAGCGGAGTGGCATCGGCAAATAGGCATACGGCAAATCGATTTCACTGGCTGCACAGTGCCGGCAGAACGTTTCTCCCAGTTGGCTGCTGTTGGCATCGGTGACGATGAATGCCCAGTTGCCAATGCGCTTCTCGGGTTCCACCTTGTGAAGACGCATCATCTCATACCCCAATCCGGGGAACATGCGCTGTGACCCCTCCTGCAGGTTCGTCGTGCCGATCTCGTCCAGGCAGATGGCAAACCCCAGGGATCTTTTCGTCTGCATGGCTTCCTGCACCCACGCGCTGCTGCCAATGTGCCCCAGCGATCCGCTGCTCTGGTACACCTCGGCGTAGAGTGCTTCCAGACCGTGCAGGTGCTTCAGGACGTTATCGGGCAGGTGAGCGGATTGTTGCAGTTGCTCGCGTGCCGTGGCGAGCGCATCGGAATACGGCATCATGCCCTGTTTCCAGCTGGACCAGGCCAACCCCCAGAAGCGTGCCATAATCCTGGCCGTTTCCCAGGAGGTATGGCGCAGTTCCCTGTCCAATACCATGCATTCCCAGGCACTTTCGAAGGCCTTCAGCTGGATGGTCGGGTAGGTCTCCTCCAGCGAGACAGCAAGGAATAATGTCGGCGGTGGCTCGGGCAGCATGGCAAGTACGCGTGCCAGTTCCAGCATAACCCCCACCGCGGCGGCATTGTCGTTCGCGCCGGCTGATCTGTAATAGGTGTCGTAATGAGCGATCAGTACCGCCGCTGGTGCAGCCGGGTTGCCCAGACGCGCTTCGATGTTTGTAAATGGGGTCTCCCAGCCTGTCACTCGGAACTCCTGGTCGCGCACCGCAGGAATGACAGATGCGAGTTGTTCGCGGATATAAGCTGCTGCCTTTTCCAGCCGCTCGGGCGTTCGGATCGGATGCCTCTCGCCCTCAAGCGACAGGACATGCTGATAGATCCGTTCGGTGCTTACCTGCGAGAGTAGACCAGAATGGTTCATACGATCCTCGTGGGTGGATCAAGCGATCCGTTTGAAAGCCAGGTTCCTCGGGCGTCCTGCGCTCAGGTAAAAACCATCGGTGCCATTGCGTTGGTCTGGCAGGAATTCCAAGGTGCCTCCCGGATAGACCCAATGGATGTCATCGATCGACCGCAGGGCAACTGGCTCGCTGGCAGGGAATCGCAGCCAGATTCTGCCATCTTCCTTGGAGATCCGGCAGTTGGTCTGCAGTTCCTTGCTGTGGTACTCCCCGGGTTCAGGCAGGAATGCATGCGCAGCATTCTCCTGCGGCGTGACCATCTCCAGGATCCCCATGTCATGCATCTCGACTCTAGCATGCAGGCGCCAGGGGTTGCCGGCTGCCTCACGTTCGAATGAGAAGTGCATGGAAAACAGGCCCCCGGCCGATCGGCAAATGATCTGCCCGGCAGCGACCGAGAGCGGGATGACGGGAACGACCATACCCAGCGCCAGGGCAAACAGCGATCCCTGCTTTTGGGAGATCTCGATGTTCAATCCACTGCTGCCCAGGTAGAAACTGCACAGGCCATCGATCTGCTCCGCGCTGAGGCCGGCTTTCTCCGGTGGACGAGGGGGTAACACCCCGGCTTGCTCCAGGAAGAGATCCGCAACCTGTTCTGCCAGAGCGGTTGTGTTGAACGGGGCCAGGTTCGCGAGAATGATCACTGCCAGGTCCTGCTGCGGAAAGCGCATCAGGATGCTGCGGAATCCTGACACGAGGCCTCCGTGATAGACCGTCGGTAAACCGCGATAGCTGCCGTGCGCCAGCCCGCAGGCATACTGCGATCGGCGTTGATTCCCCAGGCTTGGGCAGACCAGCATGCGCTCCAGCAGGTCCGGCCCACCCACCTTCGGAGCAGTGAAGTTGTTTGCCCATTTGACCAGGTCGTTGAAACTGGTCCATAAACCGCCGTCACCGACCGCATCAAAGTTCTTTATGTAGCGGTGGTAGCCGCCAGGCCCCGGGCGGTAACTGCTGACCCTTCCGGGCAGCACTGCGCTGTGATCCTCTTCGAACAGGGTGCGATCCATGCCGAGAGGGGAAAATATCCGTTCACGTGCGAATTGTCCCAGGCTGGATGCAGTCACTCGCCGCACGATCTCTGCCAGGAGGATGTAACCGGAGTTGGAATAGACGAATTCTTCACCGGGAGGAAAATCGAGTCTGTCCTGCCTGTAGATGACCTCCAGGGCGCTCTGGTTGTTGAAGTATTGGATGTCGGTGTCGATCCCCGCCATCCCCATCAGCAGCAGGTAATCGCGGATCCCGGCGGTGTGATGGATAAGGTGGCGGATGGTGATCGTGCTGCCATAGGTCGGAAATTCGGGGATCATCCGGTGGATGTCATCATCCAGGGAGATCTCACCTTGTTGTTCAAGAAGGAGGATGCAGGCTGCCGTGAACTGCTTAGAAAGGGAGGCGGTATTGAAGACGGAATCGAGTGTTAACGGCAGCCCGTGATCCAGGTTGGCGCTGCCAAAACATCCTGCCTGGATCACGGAACCGTTCTGGATCACGCCTGCAACACAGCCAGGTGCGTTTGGTTGATCCCAACGGGTGAACAGGGCATTGAAGGATTGCATATCTGAACTTCGTTCAGGATGCGCTTGGTTGGCTTTCTTCCTGCTGCACCTCGCCTCGTTTCACGAACAACATCGCCACAAAAGCGATCAACGTGGTCACTGCTCCGATCAACCACAGCAGGTTGTAATTGTTCTGGAACAGGCCGAAGATCCAGCCTGCCAGAGGCACTGCAGCGATCGTGCTCAGGGTGGCGAAAAAGCTATGCAGACCGATGATCGTGCCCATGGATCGGCTACCGCGCAGAATATCGCTGAAAGTTGCCAGCATGTTCACATCGATCAGGGCGTAAGCCGCTCCCAGGATGATCAGGGAGATCATGGCGGGAGTCTGGTATGGCACCATGAAGGCAACCACCATCGTCAATCCATAGATCACCTGTCCAATACGGATCGTCTTTCGCCGCCCGATGCGTGCGGCAATGTAGCCGGCGGGAATGCTCATCACCAGCATACCGATGAAAAACATGGCCACCAGCAAGATCGAATTGGCCTCGCCCATACCGAGCGTCTTTACTGCATAAGAACTCGAGTAGGTTTGGAATGCTGCCATGCCGAAGGAGACGAAGAACAGTGTGATAATGATGGCGATCAAGCTCTGTTTCTCATCCGCTTCATATCCCTTCAGCGTTGAGAAGATGGAACGCAGCGTCGCCTGTTCATTATCACTTTGCTTGAACTCATTCTTGGGAGATTCCTTTACGAAGACGATGATCAATACAGCCGCCAGGATCATGAACACCGCGCTGACCGCAAAGGGCAGGATGCGGCTTATATTGTAGAGCGGCGCAGCGGCAAAGGTCAGACCCAGTCCGCCAATGCTTGTGATCAGATTCAAAAATCCGAACATTTTACTGCGCTGATTCGAGGGTACAAGCTCCAAGAGGTAGGCATTGCGCACAACACTCACCGAGAGATTGGTCAGGATGAAGGTCAATGCCAGGGTCAGCAGGATGATGAAAGGAAGAATCAGGGAGCTCAGGTCACCGCTCTTGGCGGATGGGATGGTACTGATCACCACAGGGATCAGGACGAACGCTGCTGCGAGGATGATCGACGGCCAGGTGATGAACGGCTTGCGCTTGCCGGTTTTATCACTGAACATCCCAATGAATGGGGTCAGGATCAAGCCCAGGACATTATCAATGGACATGATGATCCCAGCCCAGAAGGCGCTTAAACCAAAACCAGCGCTGACCATCAACCATGTACTAAAATTGGGATTCCCGGCCTGCAGGAACAAAGGAACATAGTTGTTGTACACAATGATGTTCATGTTCAGGGCCAGAGCCAGGATCGAGAAGATAAATATGTATTTCCAGATCGTTTTGTTCATTTATTCCTCCGGTTGAATGTTATTTGATTCTATGGGTAGATGCGCTCATGGCTGGAAGCCTAGCATCAGGTCCCAGTAAAAAACCAGGAAATTCTTGAGGTCTTCAATTCGCTCAATTCCATATATGTCTTCGCCCGAAACTGAATCCAGGAACCGTTTTTCACAAAAGCGGCTGACCATCGATGTGATCACGCTCACAATCATCCCCAGGTTTTTAGTTTTCGGGGCGATGATTCCGTTGTCGCGGGCGCGTTCAAAGAGGTGAACGATCATCTCGAAAATGGGCAGATCATATTCAGCCGCAAGGATGCGCGTCTTTTGAGGAAAATCCCGGCTATATTGATTCCACAGTTGAAAATCCAGCGGAGAGCTAGTGGACGCGTGAATGTACAAATCCAAAAGATCATGGGTGGCTTGGCGGAACTTCTGGCTGTCCTGGAATACGGCATCGGACAGACCTTCCACGAAATGTTGGTATTGCCCCCGTTCATTTTCTGCTAGTTCCCTAAAGACCGCATGGTATAGGCCCTCTTTGCTACCGAAGTGATAAGAGATGGTCGCCATGTTTACCCCGGCTGCTTTGGCGATCTCGCGCATGGACGTGCCGTGATAGCCACGTTCGGCGAACAGGGAGGCTGCCGTGGAAATCAGGGTAAGGGGTTGAACGGTCTCGTTCTTCTTGGGTCTCGCCATAATTAATTATACGATTGATTAATAACAGTATATAAAAGTTGTTCATGTAAGTCAAGTAGCAATTTTTCCCATGCAGCCAGGAGGTGAAACAAGAAAAATGCCGATTATGGCAAAATTGTATAACGTATAGAAGCATTGGACAAAAGCGTGCTTGACACAAGAACATCAGTTCTATATAATAACTTCAGAAAGATCAGGAGGATATATCATGGAAGAGCAGTTGTTAACTCCCGCTGAAGTAGCGGCGAGATTGAATATCAGTAAGGCACTGGCATATGTCTTGTTGAAACGCGAACAGATCCCGACTGTCCGGATCGGAAGCCTGGTCCGGGTGCGGAGCGAAGATCTGGACCGGTATGTGCGCGAGAAGTTGTCCGGCCCAAAACAACGGAGCAACGAAGGAACCCGAAGCGGCTGAGGCCGTCCTGGTTCCCGGGTCAGTTATAATTTGGAAAGACGACAGTACCTTAATAGCCGAATAGTGCTATTGCAATGTCTGCCTTCCCGTCCCACTTGGGAGAAAGGAAGGGAAGATATGGCACATAGACGAGCGAATCACGAAGGCAGCATTTTCTATCGAGAGAGCCGGCGCGAGTGGGTGGCGCAAGTGTCACTCAACGGCCGGCGCCTGACGAAGTATGCCAAGACGCAGCGGGAATGCCGGGATTGGGTCCGATCGATGTTGATCAAGATCGATAATGGCCTGACCTATCAGGGTACGCAGTTGACGGTGGCCAGCTTCATCGAAACATGGATGGACGGCAAGCAGCTCAGCCGGCGACCGCAGACCGTGGTCCTGTACCGCCGGATCGTGGACCTGCACGTTCTGCCGGTGCTCGGCAAATTACGCTTGCAGGAAATCCAGCCGGCGCATCTAAAGGCGCTCTACCTGGCCAAAAAGGAAGAAGGTCGAGGTGCGCGGACAATACAGATGATCCATATCGTCATGCATGACCTCCTCAATCGGGCTGTGAAAGAAGGCATCCTGGGGAGGAATCCGGCGGACGCCGTGGAGAGGCCGAAAGCGGAGCGGGCGGAACGACAGATCCTCACAGAAGCGCAGGCCCGGCAGTTGGTTACCGTTACCACGGGAACACGCTATGGAACGCTGATCTACATGGCGCTCATGACCGGAATGCGCGAGGGCGAACTGCTGGGTTTGAAGTGGTCGGATGTGGATTGGGATCGAGGTCAAGTCCATGTGCAGCGGCAGCTGCAGCGCGAAAATCTGGATGGGAAAGTCCTTGTGCCCACCAAAACGAAAGCTGGCTGCCGGCAGATCAAGTTGGGTCAAGCCACCCTGGACCGCTTAGTCCAACATAGGACGGAACAGGTGTCGCTCAAGGCAGCCAAAAGCGATCGCTGGGAAGAGAACGATCTGATCTTCCCCAATACGATCGGCAAGCCGGAAAACTGGCGGAACATGTACAAGGAATACAAGCGGATCCTGCACAAGAACAACCTGCCGGACATCAGCTTCCACGATCTGCGGCACACCTCGCTCTCCTTCCTCCTGGACCTCGGGACACCGGTCAATGCTGTCCAACACCGTGCCGGTCACTCCAAGGCCAGCATCACGACGGACACCTATGGTCATTCGATGACGCATTCCGAAACCGAGGCGGCGGAACGGATCGAAGAGCTGATCTCACCATCTGCTGTCAAATTGCTGTCAAACTGACGACTTCGTCCCCACGGAAACATGCCACCCCCATATCTGGCGGGATACTCGCCTTGGAAACCCGAGATATGGCGGTGTGTTCTGGAAATGGGTGCTATGGAAAAATGATGTTTGGGCTGTGGATCAAGTGGTTGTGGGTTCGACCCCCATCGCCCACCCCAAGAGACTCTCGAAGCAGGGAGTCTTTTTAGTCCAGGGGATGGCGGGATCGGCATAGAAAGTGCAGAAACTTGGCCAGGTTTCACTCAGCCGGATGAGCAAGTCCCGCAACGGATCGAGAGGAGTGTATTGGCCAGTACGTCTCCCCCCGGGAGCCTGGACTTGTTTCCACGGGGCAGACAGCCGTCGGTATCCTTCCGGCGGCAGGTCGGTGATCGCTTCCTGGATCTCCCCAAGCGCCCGCAGCCATTCCTCCGGCAGGCGGTCTTCCATGGGCAAGCTTACACCTCCATGCCCTTCGACCCGATCGACCTGGATTGTTAAAGTCTGGTAAACGCTTCCTTTTTCTTCGAACGTCCCCATCATTTCGCCGTATGTAGAGGGGAAAGGAGCTGATAGGATCCAAGAAATCACCCTTTCAATTCATCGATCACCCAGATCCCTGGAAAGCGCAGGGCATGCTCGGTTGCTTTCGGAAGCATGAAGTATTTCACTCAGATGCCTGGCAACTGGTACAGATTGGCATTCCCACATCAACAGACCGGAGCCGCAAATCATGAGATCGGACTGGAGGTTGGAATGTTGTTCGCTTGGACTCGAAGGGTGATAAAAGTGAGTCTAGCTTGTGTGTTGTTGTTCGCATCCGCCTGCCAGTCAGCAACCCCAAGATATGCGCCGATATTTTCTCCCCAAGATTGCCGCATGCCCATACCTGACGGTTATGAAGTTCGTTGTGGAACGGTGGCCGTGCCTGAAGATCGACAACACCCTTCAGGAAAAGATGTGGTGCTTGCCGTCGCCGTTGTCTCAGCCGGGGGAAGAACATCCACTTTACCCCCAGTCGTTTTCCTGGACGGTGGGCCAGGCGGGCCAACCCTGCTTGGTTTGTCCGAGCGGATTGAAGCGTTCAAAAATGTGATCGCTGAACGACCAGTTGTTTTCTTCGATCAACGCGGTGTAGGCATGTCCCAGCCCGCGTTGGATTGCCCAGAGTTAAGCGAAGCACAGCTAGAAAATATTCAACAAGTACTGTCGAAAACCGAAGAAAATCAAATAATTGCTCAGGCCTTATCCGCCTGCAAGCAGCGGCTGGAGGGCAGCGGCGTTTCCCTGGCCGCTTATACGACCGCCGCTTCTGCGGATGATGTGCGGGATATCGTTATTGCTCTGGGTTATCCTCAAGTATATTTGATGGGCGTATCGTATGGCACACGCCTGGCGCAGGTGACCATACTGCGCCACCGGGCGGATGGATGGATTGCTGGTGCGATCTTGGATTCGGTTGTACCACTACAGGTGGAGGAAGTCCAAGAATTCTGGCCCAACACGCAGGCGATTTTCAAGCAGTTGTTTGCCAGGTGCGCCGCCGAGCAAGCCTGTGCCGCGCGTTATCCGGATTTGGAAAGCGTCTTTTATGCAACGGTCGAGCAGTTGGCAGCAAATCCAGTAGATGTGCACATTTTTCATCCCCTGACGGGTAGAAGTATGACGATCAAACTGGATGGCGATGACTTTGTCCGTGTTCTCTTCCTACTCCAGTATGATCCCTACCAGGCTGCCAGAATTCCCCAGATTATTGATACGGTAAATCAGGGTGATTACAGATTACTAAGAGAACCGCTGGAATTCGGCATCGTCGCTCTGGAAGGAGCCTATGAGGGCATGGGTCAATCGGTACAGTGTACGGATGAGGGCATGAACCTTGACTTGCCTGCGATCCACGCTGCTCAGGCGATGCTGGATCCTGTTTTTCAGATGGTTGCGGTTGGTAGTGCCGAGCAGACCGAGGCAAATTGCCGGGCCTGGGGCGTCGAAGCAGCCAATCCAGCCGAAGATCAGGCGCTCCAGACCGACTTGCCAATTCTCATTCTTTCAGGGACACAAGACCCTATAACACCCGCCGCCTGGGGCGAACTGCTACATACATCTTTGAGCAATAGTTATTTCTATCAGTTCGACGGCTTATCGCATGGCACAATAGGCGCCCTGGGATCGGCAGGTACCTGTGTAGAGAAATTAGTACTTGCATTTTTACAAGATCCAACCCAAGAAGCGGATGCGTCATGCGTCCAATTGCAGAAACCAATCCGATTTTTCGTACCTGCCGAATGATCAAGGAAAAACATGGATACCCCCGATCAAAACCCTGTCGAAAACCCACCCAAAGATCGCCCTTCGAAGAAAAAGAGGCCCCATCCCCAGGCGAAGCGATCGCTTCCAGAAAATATGATTTTGTTGGGTAAATCGAAACAGGCAAAATGATTCCAACCATTCGCAAAGTATCCAACTGACACATCAGGAGAATTTACCATGACTGCTTCGAAAATATTGGTCATCCTTGTCCATGCCTTCGTCGGCTGGGCGCTGTGCTTTGCCACAATAGGGATCGGCAGGGCGGTGACTACGATGGAAGTAACATTGATTGTCCATGCCATCCTTGCGCCGCTTTTCTTTGCTGCCGTATCGCTGGTTTACTTCAGAAAATTCAACTTCACCACACCTTTCCAAACTGCCGCCACCTTCATTGCCTTTGTCATCGCAATGGATGTTTTCATCGTTGCCATACTGATCAACAGGAGTTTCGAGATGTTCGCCAGCCTGCTCGGGACGTGGATTCCGTTCGCGCTGATCTTCGCGTCCACGTATCTGACAGGCAAGTTTGTACGACAGGGTAAACAGCCATGACGTTTTTTTTTTTACCGAATACATTTGCCAATCGGTACGTTAATGACTCAACGGCGCTCACGAAGTGGAACCCATTCCAGAATCGTGGCGAGTGGCTCTGTACACTGAAAGGGATAAGCTGATGAAGGCCATCACCTATGAACGATACGGTCCGCCCGAGGTTCTCCAAGTCAAAGAGATTCAAAAGCCGGTCCCGAAAAACAGTGAAGTGCTGGTCAAAATCCATGCGACCACCGTCACCATCGGGGATACCCGCATGCGGAGTTTCACGGTTCCGCCTGAGCAATGGCTTTTTGCACGGCTGTACCTGGGAGTCCGCAAACCCAAACGGGCGATTCTGGGGATGGAGTTGGCGGGCGAGATCGAAGCGGTGGGCAGGGACGTCACCCGCTTCAAAGTGGGTGACCCGATTTTTGCATCCACATTCGAAGTGGACTTTGGCGGTTACGCCGAATACAAATGCATGCCCGAAGATGGATTGTTGGCGATCAAACCTTCCAACCTGACCTTTGAGGAAGCTGCCGCTGCCGTGGGGGCAGGGATGACCGCCCTGCGCTGTCTGAAACGCGGCAACATCCAGCGCGGACAAAAAGTATTGATCTTTGGCGCATCAGGCGCGGTGGGGACGAATTCCGTTCAACTGGTAAAGAATCTTTACGGCGCACAGGTGACGGGGGTGTGCAGTACCGCCAACCTTGATCTGGTCAAATCGCTGGGGGCGGACAGGGTCATCGATTACACCAAAGAGGATTTTGCCCAGGGTGGCGAGACGTATGATCTTGTCTTCGATGCCGTTGCGAAATTCCCACCCTCCAGGGCGAAGAAGGCGCTCAAAAAAGGCGGGATTTACCTGAACGTCCACAAGGATGCTCACGATGAAGGGAACGTCATCAGGAAACAGGAACTGCTCGATCTCAAAGAGTTGATCGAGGCGGGGAAGTTGAAACCTGTGATTGACCGGATCTATCCGCTGGAGCAGGTCGTCGAGGCGCACCGCTACGTTGACATGGGTCACAAGAAGGGAAACGTGGTCATCAAGGTAATGTGACAGGCAGCACCAGGAGAATTTCCATGACGAACGTCCATAGTTTGGCATAATCACGAAATGGCCGAACAAAACGCATCAAAAAACTCTTTTCGCAGGAAATGTCATAGGCAGTTGACCTGAAGTACTATACGATTAGGCATTAGATTAGGCTGACCAAAGGTTTGCTGCTGAAAGGATGAAAAATGGTCGAGGCCAATTCAAACTGGAAAAACCTGTACATGATCGCCGGGGTTGTGGCGCTCACCCTGCTCATCTATTCTTTGGCGACGATGGTGATTCTTTTGGGATTGGGCAGCCCGCCCGCCACCGCCCAGGAAATCCTGGAGATGCTGCGCCAAAACCGGCTGATGGGTCTTTTACGTCTGGATGCCCTGACCACCCTGATTATGCCGCTCTATTACCTGCTTCTCCTGGGACTTTATCTTGCCCTGCGAAAAACGCACGAAATGGGAGCCACACTGACTCTGCTACTGGGCTGCGCCGGGCTGACGCTCTTCCTGGCGGCCCCATCTTTTGTTTCGTGGATAGCGCTCAGCGATAAGTTTGCCCTGGCAACCGACGAGACGCAGAAAACCTTACTCCTGGCCGCCGGGGAGTCAATCCTGGTGACGGATTTATGGCACAGTTCCAGCGCGTTCGTGGGCGGTTTGCTCCTGCAATCCAGCACGCTATTGATTTCGCTGGTCATGCTGCGCGGGAACACTTTCAGTAAATCCACCGCCTGGGTGGGTGTGGTCACCCATAGCCTGGATTTGGCGCACATCCCATGCCTGTTATTCCTGCCATCGGTAGGTACGGTGCTATTAATGATTGGCGGGACGCTCTACCTGGTTTGGTTTCCCCTGTTGGCGCGTGATTTTTTCAAGTTGGGAAAGTCGTGAGAGATGGGTCCCGGACATCTCGGTGTGGCTTTTGCAGTCAAACCGCTCGCTCCAAAAGCGCCGCTCTGGACGCTGTTCATCGCCAGCGAGGCGCTCGATCTCCTGAGCGCTGGCACATTCGCGCTCGGACTGGACAAGTTGGCCGTCAGCCAGGGCGACTTTGTGAACGGCATTCAAACCCTCGTGCCTGGCTCTCTGCCGTACTCGCATGGGTTGTTCATGTCGCTCGTCTGGTCACTCCTCGCTGGCGGGATCGCCTGGCTTGTGCTTCGTGACCGCCGGGCAGGTCTATTCATGGGACTGGTGGTTTTCAGCCATTGGCTCTTGGACTTCATCGTTCACGCCCCCGATCTCCCGATTTTCTTTGACGCTTCACACGCCCTCGGGCTTGGCCTGTGGACATCCGGCCCGGGCTTTATCCTCGACCTGATCCTGGAATTGATCCTTTTAGGAGGCGGTGCAGCCATCTACATCGTTTACAGGCGAAAGGAACGTAAATGAACCGCGCTACGAAAACGATTGTTTCGACGATCGGGGTCGTCCTCGGTTTGTCCGGCATCGATCACGGCGTTTTCGAGATGTTGCAGGGCAATCTGCGCACAACCGGCTTATTTATCCAGGCGATCGGTCCCGCGCAAAAAATGTGGGCGTACGGCGGGGAGGATGCCTTTACGATCGTCCCCAATTTTCTCATCACAGGCATTCTGGCAGTGCTGGTTGGGATCGCGCTCATTGTTTGGTCGGTCGGATTTTTGGACCGAAAGCAGGGCCCTTTGGTTTTATTCCTGCTCAACGTTCTGCTATTCCTGTTCGGAGGCGGAGTGGCTGCGCCGGTTGCGATTTATCCTCTGGCCGGGATCAGCGCCACCCGAATCAACAGCCCCTTGACCTGGTGGCGCAAGGCGCTGCCGGAGAAGGTTCGGCCTGCGCTGGCAAAAATCTGGCCATACACCCTGGCCATCGGCCTCATTTCGTTCCTGATTGGCCTGAGCATTGCGATCACCGGTACTGTGCCCGGCGTGGACGCCAACGATCCAGAACGCATCCTGGCGATCTGTTGGGCTTTCGTGTTTGGCGGTGGGTGGGGGATGTTCCTCATCACCATTCTCTGCGGATTTGCGGCAGATATTGAGATTGAGAGACCTTGATGAAGAATCAAAACATGGTTTTGACCCTGGCGATAGCGGCAAGCGTATTGCTGTTTGTGGTTTCAATCGGCGCAATTCTACTGGATGATTGCGGCTCATCCTACACCTTCACTTCCCTGCAGGGAGAGAAGGTAACAATCTAGGGAGGGCTTGGCCCTTATCGCTATGACAGTGCATATAAGGCGATTGCATTCCGCAGTTTCGATTGGGTGAGCCTGATCATTGTGCTGCCCTTGTTCCTGCTTGCGCTGCGCTTCTACCAGCGCAGACATCTAAAGGGTCAACTCCTGCTTGCCGCCCTATTTACTTACCTGGCTTATATCTACCTGATAGGATTGATGGGGAATACTTTCAATGGCCTGTTCCTGGGTTGGGTGGCCTTGTTTTCCATCGGCTGTTTTGGCCTGATTCGGCTCCTCTTGGAAATCAATCCTGACACCCTGTCCCAAAAAGTTTCAAGAGAGTTCCCCAGGAAACCTGTCGCTGTTTACATGATCGGCGTAGCGGTCCTTCTTTCAATTCAATACATCACTGAGATTATCGGAGCCTATATCACTGGTCGCCCACCTTTATCTCTGGCTCACTATACCACCCTGGAATTAGCAGGCTTGGAACTGGGTATCATGATTCCTTTGCATATCCTGGCTGGGGTACTTTTGTGGCGACAAAAAGCCTGGGGGTACATGCTATCATCCGTGTTGGCATTTGCGGCTTTTATGGTTTTTATTGCCTTGAGCATTTCACTTTTGATTTCTTCTTTTTGGTATGGGTACGGAAACATGGCGGATATCGCGATAACGATCGTTATCACGGTTATCGCGGCTGTTTTTTCCTTTGCCATTTTTATGAAAATCCGAGATTAAGGCCGGTGTGCAATGATTCAAACCGTGAAGACAGAATGGAAACCTCTTTATCGAATCGGCGCGCTTGCCGCCCTGACCGCCGCTATCCTCTTTCGGCGCAACATCGGCGCGGAGGTTTCGCTATTTACCGGGGCAGGTGCCATTCCCCACACAGTTGCAGATTGGTTCAACCTGATGCAAACCAATCCTTTTGTTGGGATGTCCTTCCTGGCGGTTTTCGACCTCGCCAACTACTTCCTGGAAGGAGTGATTTTCCTGGCGTTGGCGGCACTGCTTTGGCAGGCGGGTAAAAGCCGCGGAACGGTCGCCCTGGTCAGCGGGTTGGTGGGTATCGCCGTCAATTTTTCGACCAACATCTCCCTTTCGATGTTCTCCCTCAGCCAACAGTATGTTGCAGCCTCCACCGAAGCGCAGAAATCAGCCCTGCTTTCCGCCGGACAGGCGCTCCTGGCCTTCAACAGTCCGATGACGAATTTTCCCGGCACTGGAACGTATCTGACCTGGCTGCTGGTGGCGCTGGCAGGTTTGGGCTTTTCGAGCCTGTTGCTGCGTTCGCATCGCACCACGGCCATCGTTGGCCTGCTGGCGGCTGGCTGCGACCTGGCCTTTTGCCTGACCTTTGCCTTTTCGCCCGTTCTGCAAGCCATCCTGATGTCTACCGGCGGCGCGTTCTGGATGATCTGGCACCTGCTGGTCGCCCGGATTTTGTTTCAACATACCAAGGAGCAAACATGAGAAAAGCCACCCGTATCGTCGCCGCATCTTTGGGCCTCCTGGCCGGGGTTGCCGGGCTGGAACATGGTTATTTCGAGGTCCTGCAAGGAAATGTCCGCCCGGAGGGGTTGATGTTCCCTTCGTGGGGTGCAGATGTCTGCGACCCCGCACAAGCATGGCACGCCTGCGAACCGGCCATGAGCATCCTGCCGAATTTCTTGTTGATCGGCATTTTGACGATGGTTCTCAGCCTGATCGTCTTCGTCTGGTCAGTGGTCTTCATCCAGCGCAAACATGGCGGCTTGGGGCTGATCCTGATCTCGGTGGCTTTGCTCCTGGCAGGCGGCGGATTCTTTCCTCCGCTGATTGGAATCGTCGGCGGGGCGGCGGGGATGAAGATTAACCAGCCGTTCCAAGGCCGGCCCGGAACGGTCACCCGTTTCGCAGCCAAACTGTGGCCCTGGCCGCTGGTTTTGCTCGTCGGCTGGCTGCTGGCGCAATTTCCAATCGGCTACTTCTTCAACGACGCCCTGAAAAGCGTGATGGGCTGGGCGCTGCTCTTTATCCTCACCTTTCTGCCGCTCTCGGTGTACACAGCTTATGCCCACGATGCCACCCACTGACGCTGGACTGCGCCTATTGACGTTCGCTGAGCGCCCCGTCGTTGCCCGGTCAAGTTTTTTCGGGAGGCGCAAGCGAATTAACTTTCACACGATCGAAAGGTTATCGTCACTCATGAATGTACTCGTTGTCCACGACTCCGTTTTCGGCAACACCGAAAAGGTTGCCCAGGCCATTGCGGCGGCCCTCGGCACACAGGCCGTTCCTGTCGGCCAGGCAGACGCCGCTCAACTGTGCGGCCTCGACCTGCTGGTGGTCGGCTCGCCGACGCGCGGCTTCCGCCCAACAGAGGGTATCAGCAAATTACTCAGCGCTCTGCCTAAAAATCACCTGGCGGGTGTGCGCGCGGCCGCCTTCGACACGCGCATGGTGCTGGAGACGATTGATTCGAAAGCCCTGCGTTTCCTGGTGGACAAGGGCGGGTATGCTGCCATTACGATTGCAAAGTCGCTTTAAAAGAAAGGCGGGGTGTTGGCGATTCCGCCCGAGGGCTTTTTCGTCACCGGTGAGCAAGGCCCGCTCAAGGAGGGTGAGTTGGAGCGTGCCACTTCTTGGGCCAAAGGTTTGCACCCATGAGCATGGAGTGGCGTCCGGCGCCTCGGCAATTCTTTCAACGTATAAGGAAGTGACTTGAAACAGGAAAAGGATATATCCATGAAAGCCATCGTCTATGAAAAATTCGGACCGCCGGAAGTACTTCACCTGAGTGAAGTTTCCAAACCCGCACCCAAAGACAATGAAGTGCTGATAAAGAACTTTGCGACAACTGTGGTGAAGGAAGAACCGGATTGGAGAAGGTCGCCAGGTATCAATGGCTTCATCAAGCCCAGAAACCCCATTCTGGGGCAGGAATTTGCCGGTGAGGTTGAATCTGCCGGCAGAAATGTGACCCGCTTCAAAGCGGGAGATCAGGTCTTCGGTTTCGTCATGTTTGGCGCGTATGCGGAATACCTGTGCGTCCCGGAGAATGGCGCGCTTACAACCAAACCCAACAATATAACATATGAAGAGGCGGCTAGCATTCCAAACGGAGCGCTGACCGCACTGCCCTTCCTGCGCGACAAAGGCAACATCCAGGGCGGACAGCGCGTGCTGGTCTATGGCGCGTCTGGGTCAGTCGGTACGGCGGCGGTTCAACTCGCAAAATACTATGGCGCGGAAGTAACCGGAGTGTGCAGTACCGCGAACCTGGAGTTGGTCAAGTCACTGGGCGCTGACCATGTTGTTGACTACACCCGCGAAGATTTTTCCAAAAATGGAAAAGCCTATGACATCCTCTTCGACACGGTTGGCAAGCGGTCATTTGCCAATTGCAAAGACTCGCTGACTGATGAAGGTGTTTTTCTTGCAACTGTGCCAACGCCAGGGATGATGCTGCGGGTGTTGTTGCCTGTAAAGCGTGGCAAAAAGCTGCGGTTCATGGCGGCTGGCTTGCGTCCTGCAGGAGAGAAGGCGAATGACCTGGGCTTTCTCAGGGAGTTGATCGAAGCGGGGCAGTTCAAGGCGGTGGTTGATCGGGTCTATCCGATGGAAGAAATCGCCGAGGCGCACCGCTACGTCGAAACGGGTCACAAGAAGGGCAATGTGGTCATCACGCTCTAAAAGCAAATGGGAGAAAAATGAATACAAACAGCCTGAGTAATTCAAAATCTAATGCTCGCATCACCGGGATTTTGTTCATCCTGGGAACCGTTCCCGTGATGGTCGCAATGGGCTTGTGGGGCCAGTCCATTTCATCCCCCGATTACCTGTCCCTGATGGCGGCAAACCACAACGATGTTCTGCTGTATGCGCTCAGCGTCATGCTCATGGGTCTGGCCTGCGCCGGGATCGGCATCTCGATGTACCCGATCCTGAAACCGCATGGCGAGGCGCTGGCGATGAGCGTGGTGGGTTTCCGGGTCATGGAAGGGACGCTTCAATTCGTGAGCGCCATCAGCACGGCGGTTCTGTTGGCGTTGAGCCAGGAATTTGTGAAGGCCGGCAGCCCCGCCGATTCCTTTTTCCAGCCTACCGCCGCGGTCGTCATGGCGGTGAGGGAATGGGTCAGCAATGGCTTCTATCTCTTTCCCTGGTGCGTTGCGGCATTTATCTACTACACCGTATTTTACAGAATCCGACTCCTGCCACGCTGGCTATCTGCCTGGGGTCTGTTGAGCCTGGTGCTGATGTTGATCGGCGCCCTTGCCGGGATATTCGGCCTGGTTGAGGCGTTTTCTCCTCCCCAGATGCTGCTCATGCTACCCATCATGCTGCAGGAAATGGTGCTGGCCGTCTGGCTGATCGTCAAGGGATATTACACGACTGAGACCGCTGGATGAGAGCCGCTCTCTGCACTGCCTACGGCCCGCCGGAGGTGCTGGTGATGGCGGATGTGCCAAAGCCCACTCCCAGGGAGAACGAAGTGCTGATCCGCATCCACGCCACCACCGTCACCGCCACCGACTGCCTGATCCGGCGGGGCGAACCGGCCTGGAGCCGCCTCATCCTCGGCCTGGCGCGCCCGCGCAACCCCATCCTCGGCATCGAACTGGCCGGGGAAGTGGAAGCGGTGGGCCGGTCGGTCAGGCGCTTCCAGCCCGGCGAGGCGGTGTTCAGCGCCACAATGGTCAAGATGGCGGGCTGCGCCGAGTACATCTGCCTGCCCGAAAAGGCCGGGCTGGCGCGCAAACCGGCCAACCTCAGCTACGAGCAGGCCGCCGCCGTTCCCGATGGAGCGCTGACCGCCCTGACCTTCCTGCGCGACATCGGCAAAATCCGGCCGGGGCAGAAGGTGCTCGTCAACGGCGCTTCCGGCTCGGTGGGGTCGTATGCGGTGCAACTGGCGAAATACTTCGGCGCGGAAGTGACCGGCGTGTGCAGCACGGCCAACCTGGAAATGGTCAAATCCCTCGGCGCAGAGCGGGTGATAGATTACACCCGGGAGGAAATTCCCCACAGCGGCGAAAGCTTCGATATCATTTTCGATAGCGTGGGAAAGCTCTCGTTTGCGCAGAGCAAAGGCGCTTTGAAACCCGGTGGCGTATACCTTTCGAGCGCCATGACCGATTTCCTGCGCTCGGCCCTGCCGCAAATGCTCACCACCTCGTTCTCCAGCAAAAAGGTCAAAACCGGCGCTTCCTTCTGCACCGCCGAACGGCTGGATTTCCTGCGCGAACTGGTCGAAGCGGGAAAAATCAGGCCGGTGATTGACCGGGGTTACCCGCTGGAGCAAATCGTCGCGGCGCACCGCTATGTGGACCAGGGCCATAAAAAGGGCAATGTGGTGATTACGGTCTGACAACAAAACTTCAAACAAGGAGAAAAAATTGGGCATTCTGTTGCTGATTGACGGCGCGGCCATCCTGCTCTGGTTTTTCCAGGCTTTCTTTTTCCCGGCCTATGAGTTCATCAGTTACCAACTCCTGGTGGAAAGTTTCGTTGCCGAAGCTTTGCTGTGCCTGTGGCTTTTATTCAAGAGTGTTTGGGAAAACAAAGCGGCTTTCGCTGGGGCTGGCTGACCATGAACATCAATGAATTTTTCTGGGACAAGGCCGCCCAGAATTTAGCCTGTCAAGAAGTACAATATCCGCATCTCCACACCAGGAACGTGGCTATTGCATACAGGAGGAATACCACCACAAAACCGGCCAGCATTCCATACTGCAGCATTGGGGTGATCGTTCCCTGCGGATATAGCAACTGCATCACCACCCGTGCCAGCCAGAGCAAACTGGAAGCCCCCAACACCACCACCAGCGGGTAAGTGCTCTTTGTTTCACCAAACACGATGAGCAGGTTGATTACTCCAAGCAGAATCAGGGAGAAAGAAAAGAAAAAATTAATTGCCCGCACGGCCAGCACCAATTCCGTTGCTGCCGGGTCCATGTACGAATACCAATTCCATTGGCGTGGCACAAAAAGGTGCCAAACACCAAACCCAATCGTGGCGGCGCTGGCGAGGGCAGTCAGCCATTTGATCGTCATCGTTTGCGCAGATACTCCTTTCTGGCGGTCATATTGTCAGTTTATTGTATCGTGGTCTGGCAAAAGATAACAGTTTTTATTTGGTGTATTCTATAATAATCACATGGTCGCGCCGATTCTACCCACGAAACTCTACCTGCCCGCGCTGCGCCCGCAAAGGGTGCCTCGGGCGCGCCTGGTGGAGCGGTTGAACGAGGGACTGGCTGCCGGGAGCAAACTGACGCTCATCTCAGCCTCGGCGGGGTTCGGCAAAACCACTCTGCTCAGCGAATGGATTTCTGCCCCCCCTCTCCCCCTGGGAGAAGGGCCGGGGGTGAGGGCCTGCTGGCTTTCCCTCGACGAAGCCGACAGCAACCCGGCGCGCTTCCTGCTTTATCTTGTTTCCGCCTTGCAGACGGTGGCGCCCAACTTAGGCGAAGGGGCTTTGGCCGCCCTGCAAACACCCCAACCGCCGCCCATCGAAACCCTGCTGACCGGCATGCTCAACGAAATCGCCGAACTGCCCGAAAAGGTGATTCTCGTCCTTGACGATTACCACCTGCTTGATTCCCAGCCAGTCGATTCCGCCCTGGCTTTCCTGTTCGACCACCTGCCCCCGCACCTGGTCATCGCCAGCCGCGAAGACCCGAACCTGCCCCTCACTCGCCTGCACGCCGGCGGCCTCGCATTTCCAGGCCATCGGCGCATTACTGCGCAGCGGGCGCGATTGGGTCAATCACATCGGAACAATTCTGACCCTCGGGTTGAGCGGTCTGCTGCTCTACGGCCTTTTATACCGCCAGCGGCTTGTCCCGCGCTGGCTGGCCGCCTGGGGACTGTTGGGCACGGTCGCGGCCATGACCGCCAGCTTCCTGTTCATGTTCCGCCTGATTGACCTGTTCACATCGGTGTATATCAATCTCCCGCTGGCGCTGTTTGAGGTGGTTTTTGCTGTTTGGCTGATCGCCAAAGGGTTCAATACAAATTCAAGCGTGTCGGTATCTTCAGGATTAGAGAAAGGAAAACTCCCATGAAAGCAATCATTTATCAGGAATATGGACCAGCCGATGTCTTGAAACTTGAAGAGGTGGAAAAGCCCACCCAAAAGGAAAATGAGGTTCTGGTAAAAGTCCATACCGCGTCTGTTAATTCATTGGATTGGCGGCGGATGAGGGCGGTGCCGTTCCTGGTTCGCACGGACGGCGGATGGCTCAAACCGAAAGACACCCGGATCGGCGCGGACCTCGCCGGCGTGGTCGAAGCCGTTGGGAGCAATGTCAGGCAATTCAAACCGGGGGATGCGGTGTTTGGGGATGTTACTGCAGGGGCTTTTGCCGAGTATGCTTGCGTAAACGAGAAGTATGTTGCCATCAAACCGGCCAGCGTGTCTTTTATAGCAGCGGCGTCCACCCCGGTTGCGGCCCTGACTGCCTTGCAGGGACTGCGCGACCACGGAAAGATCCAGGCTGGGCAAAAGGTCTTGGTCAATGGCGCATCGGGCGGCGTAGGGACGTTCGCCGTGCAGATCGCCAAATCGTTCGGGGCGGAGGTCACCGGCGTTTGCCGCACGCGGAACCTGGAGATGGCGCGCTCGCTCGGCGCGGATCATG
>Ga0233425_10001024_pt1 | contig 66655 bp, 70 predicted proteins | sample Watercolumn_Towu_2_FD_181712 | JGI IMG/M metagenome (GOLD analysis project Ga0233425, IMG submission 181712) | Freshwater microbial communities from Lake Towuti, South Sulawesi, Indonesia - Watercolumn_Towuti2014_140_MG | ecosystem: Environmental > Aquatic > Freshwater > Lake | place...
GAGTGTGAGTTCCGATGGAACTATAAACATGAAGATTTGTATGCTAAACTGTTAACAATTGTGAAAAAATATTAACGTTTGCTGGGCAAGAGCCATCATTTATTATCGCATCAAGACTTTCTCCATTATTGCCACCGGGACGATGAGTGAGGATGTATACTACTTCATTCATGGTTGGGCCTTCGAAGTCGATATTCCAACCTTTTTTTTGAGAGTGTATTTTTGCTGATTTTATCCAGCCGGATGCCTGAAAGGTATACCCGCTCGTATTGTGACTTGCACAGTTTACCAGTCCCTGAAACGTGGCCTCTGCTACCTCGATATCATTCTCTGCGATCCATTCAATACTTCGTGTCATATACAGACTGATTCCTGCTCTTTTCATTATTTCGGCCATGATTTTCTCGATATGTATCGATATTCCGAAGTGGGGTGCGAGCTCAAGAATCTGTTTTCCAATGTGTACCTCTTCCTTGATGTGACTGCTATGGTAGGTAAGCCAATAGTAGAGATGCTGATTCATTTTTTTCTCGACTTCGGCTTTTTTCTCGGTAGGAATCAGACCCGTTTCCGGGATGAGATTGTTGTTCGCGACAAAGGTGACCAGCATATGAATTGTAGGAACGGATGAGTAGTTCCAGTTCAGATATTCAAGCAGTATCTTGCTTATACCTCTTCGTATGTCGTCTTCCACTGTGATTCCCATTCTCTTGAGGAGTCCGAAAAATGCCTCTGCGCTCTTTTTTCTGAGCGCCTCAAGCATTCCAGTTAATATCGTATTGGGATTTGTTGAGAGACTTGCGAGTCCAGAGACTTCTTTCGGGTGATATTTGATGCTCATTTCCAGCGCTTCGATGTTTGCACACGAGATCCACTCGTCGAGCTCCCCCATGGTGGGTGGACGCAGGGCGAGGTATAATTTTCCTGTAACACCCGATATGATTCCTGCTTTTTTTTCACCCTTTTCGACTTCTGCTGCTTTGTTTATCTTGGCGACTCTTCGTAAAAGTTTGCCAGTGAGAGAGTCGTGTTTGGCGGTTGGGGCTGTAGGTTGCTGCATGGTGGCGGAATGATAATTTAGGTTTAGATGGTATCTCTTGTTTGTTTTGTTTGTCAATTTTTTGCCTCTCCTAAAACCCAAACACCATGTCCTTGATTTCCGGCTTCATACGGTCGGGGGACCAGGGGGGGTCCCAGACGATTTGGACGGAGGCTGATTCGATGTCGGAAATGAGGAGTGGAACGGTAGATTCGACTTGCTCCATGATCATGGGGCCGACGGGGCAGCCCATGGAGGTGAGGGTCATGATGATAATGGCATCGTGCTTGCCGCTCGGGAGTTTTTCCAGAGCGATGCCGTAGATGAGTCCGAGATCGACGATGCCGATGCCGAGTTCCGGATCGAGGATTTCGTTCAGGGCGCCGGCGATTTTATCGATGAGAGGATTTTCTTCGCGAAGTTCGTCGAGCGTTTTTACCGGTTTTTGTTTATCGGGACTTTTTTCAAAATCAATTCGCTTCTGCAGGTCTGGTCCGAAAATAGTGGGCGCCGGTTTTTTTTTGAGGTGTTTTGAGTTTGTAGATTTTTTAGACTTCATTCTGTTTTTTTTGCCTTAAGGAGTATGATTGCTTTTTTTAGCAGCGTATAGCCCAACAGGGCGCACTTTACGCGGGCAGGGGAGATGGGAACGCCGAGGAGCTGGTAAATTTGTTCTTTGGATATTTTTTCGACATCGTCCAGTGTTTTTGTGTAGGCCTCTTCGGTGAGCATCGACATCGCTGCTTGGGAAATGGCGCATCCGGAGCCGCTGAATGTAATATCTTTCACGCGATTATCTTCGATGAGGAGATCGAGCGCGAGTTTGTCACCGCAGAGAGGATTGGCGTCATCGAGCGAAATGGTGGGTCCGCTGAGCGTGCCCAGGTGGCGTGGATTTTTGAAGTGATCGAGAATGTTGTCGGCGTAGATGTCCATTTTGCGGTGCTATTTTTTTTGGTTGAAGGTGTGAATTACTTTCTCGAGCGCTGCCATGGCGCAGTCGATATCATCCTCTGAGTTGTAGAGATAGAAGCTCATTCGCGCGGTAGACTGTGTCTTCATGTGTTCCATGAGAGGCTGCGCGCAGTGGTGACCGCCGCGGATCGCGACTCCTTCACTGTCGAAAATTTCCGCAATGTCGTGGGGATGTATGAATGGAATTTCGAATGAAACAATGCCCGCTCCTTGAGTCGTATCGTTCGGCGCGTGGATTTTCAGATTTTGGAAGTGTGCGAGTTTTTGTTTTGCATATCTGGTTAACTGCTGGTCGTGTTTGAGGATGTCTTCCATCCCGATTTTTTTTAGATAACGTATGGCTTCTCGAAGCGCTATGACGTCGGCGATATTCGGCGTTCCGGCTTCGAATTTCCACGGGAGTTCGTTCCATGAGGATTTGTATTGCAGGACTTCACGAATCATGTCACCACCGTAGAGGAATGGCGGCATTTCCTCGAGAAGTTCTTGTTTTCCGTAGAGGATTCCAACGCCGGTTGGACCGAGCATTTTGTGCCCTGAAAAAGCGATAAAATCCGCATTGATATTTTGTACATCGATTGGCATGTGGGGAGCGGATTGAGCGGCATCAATGACGGTGACGGCGCTATGCGAGTGAGCAATTTCTATGAATTTTTTTATTGGAACAATTGTTCCGGTTGTGTTGCTTGCCTGGGTGAGAGCGAGGAGCCTGAGCGAGTTATCGATGTTTTTTTCGAACCACTCGAGATCGAGCGTGTAGGGAGTTTGCGGGTTATTCGAGAGAGGAATAACCTTGAGTGTTGCGCCTGTTTTTGCACAGAGTTCCTGCCAAGGAACGAGGTTGCTGTGGTGTTCGAGGGCGGATACCATGATCGTATCGCCTTCGCGTATGTTTGCTTCCCCCCATGTGCGCGCGATGAGATTGATGGACTCCGTGGTGTTGCGGGTGAAGATAATTTCCTTCATCGATTGCGCATTGACGAAGGTTCGAACTTCTTCCCGCGTTCCTTCGTAGGCAAGCGTCGCCTCTTCGGCCATTTTGTACACACCCCGATGAATGTTAGCGTTTGTATTGCTGTAGTAATACGTGATCGCGTCGATGACCTGCCGCGGTTTTTGGCTTGTTGATGCGTTATCAAGGTATGTCAGAGATTTTCCGTTGATGATGCGGGAAAGAATCGGGAAGTCGCGTTTGATTGTTTGCGGATTAAGCATTTTTGTTAGACATCGGTGTCGATAAAGATCATTCCGTTTTCAATTTTTGCCGGATAGGTTTTCAGAGGAACGGTTGCCGGCAGACTCACCACTTTCCCATCTGTGATGTCGAACATGGCTCCGTGAAGCGGACATTCGATGATGCAGCCTTCGAGATTTCCTTCCGCGAGGTTCGTTTCTTCGTGCGTGCAGCTCTGCTCCACGGCGTAGATATTTCCGTTTACATTTGCGATCAGCAGTTTTGTCCCGTTGAGTTCGTAGCCGATTTTTTCTCCGGGTTTGAGGGTTTCGATTGGAACAGTTGCGTTGAACATGGAGATATTAGTTTAATGATTGGTGGAGTTGTGTACGTACTCTCTGCGCCGTATTTTCGTCCGAAATTTTACCGAGCAGCTCTTCAAAAAAACCTTCAATCATGAGTTCCCTTGCCTGATTTTCACTGAGTCCGCGCGAACGGAGATAGAATACTGCTTCTTCGTCCACCTGTCCTACCGATGCACTGTGACCCGCCTTTACGTCGTTTGCCTCAATCTCCAGCGATGGAACAGATTTCGATTTTGCCTGTTTCGAGAGAAGCATGGCGTCGTGGGAGAGATGACCGTCTGTTCCTTTTGTGTTTTTTTCGATACGGATAAGTCCGAAATAATCTGAAACTGCTCCGTCTTTCAGCATCGTGCGTACCGTGGTGTGACCATAGGTATTGTCCGCCTTGTGAATGGTTCGGGTTTCGAATTTTATGCTATCCGAGTCTTTTCCCGTGAAGAGTCCGAAAATTTCGACGTGTGCGTTTTCTTCGTCGAGTTCAAATGTTACGATTGATTTTTCTTCCGGATGAGAATTTTTGAATGACATTATATACTCCAAGTGCGAATCCTTTTTCAGCGTGATGGTTCTGGATTCCGGCTTATTCTGGAGCAGAATTTGTTTCGTATTTGGTGGAATAGTGATTGTTGTCATGCGAAAAATTAGCCAATACTGCCTTCCATTTCGAGTGCGATCAGGCGATTGAGTTCGAGCGCGTACTCCATCGGAAATTCCTTGATCAAAGGAGCGAGAAATCCATTGACGATCATGTTGCTCGCTTCCTGCTCGCTTAAGCCACGCGACATGAGATAGAAGAGCTGCTCTTCGGAAATTTTCGTTACGGTTGCTTCGTGGGCAACCGCCACGTTATTTTCATTGATCTGCATCGTCGGATACGTATCTGTCGAGGAGTCATGATCCAGGAGGAGAGCGTCGCACGTCACGCGAGAACGGCTCCTCTCTGCGCCTTCGGCGATATGGAGCATGCCGCGATACGATGTCCGTCCTCCACCAGTTGATACCGATTTGGCGTTGATGATCGACGAGGTGTCCGGCGCTAGATGATAAATTTTTCCGCCGGCATCCTGATGTTGATCTCTGTTGGCAAAAGCGATCGAGAGAATTTCTCCTCTCGCTCCGCGTCCACGCAGGTAAATGCTCGGATACTTCATGGTGAGTTTTGAGCCGATGTTACAGTCGAGCCACATCATCGTGGCATCTTCGTGCGCTATAGCCCGCTTTGTTACCAGATTGAAGACGTTTTTCGACCAGTTCTGCACCGTGGTGTACTGGATTCTCGCCCCTCTGTGCACGATGATTTCCACCACTGCCGAGTGGAGTGAATCGGTAGCGTAAATCGGCGCTGTGCATCCTTCGGTGTAGTGCACCGAAGAACCTTCTTCTGCGATGATGAGCGTTCGTTCGAACTGTCCGGCATTTTCCGCATTGATGCGGAAGTAAGCCTGAAGCGGAAGTTCCACGTGTACTCCTCTTGGAATATACACGAACGATCCACCGCTCCATACCGCGGAGTTGAGCGCGGCCAGCTTATTGTCCCGCGGTGGAACCACGGTCGCGAAGTATTTTCTCACGATGTCCGGATACTTTTGTACGGCCGTATCGGTGTCTACAAAAATAACTCCTTTCTCTTCGAGATGCTTCTGAAGCGAGTGGTAGACGGTTTCTGATTCGTATTGCGCCCCAACTCCCGCGAGGAATTTTCTTTCGGCTTGCGGTACGCCGAGACGGTCAAAAGTATTTTTGATTTCCGCCGGCACATCCTCCCAGCTGCGGGATTTACGATCGGTCGGTTTGATGTAGTAGTGAATGTTTTCAAAATTTACTTCTTTCAGGAGCGGACTTCCCCAGGTGGGCATCGGTTTTTCCATGAAGATTTTGTAGGCTTTTAGCCGAAAATCGAGCATCCACCTAGGTTCCTTTTTATGCTCGGAAATGAGGCGTACGGTTTCTTCCGTCAAACCCTTTCCGGATTTGAACTGGTATTTTTCTTCAACTTTAAATCCGTATTTGTAATTCGCAAGCTCCCCGGTGATTTGCGATTGCTGTTTGGTCGGCATTTCTTTCGAATGTTTTATTGTATTACTACGCTATGACGGGATTACTCTCTGCTGCAGAAGAAGACATGAGTGGCTCATATCCTTTTTCTTCTATTTCCTCAACTATTTCGCTGCCACCTGTTTTCACGATCCTTCCGTCGTGCATGATGTGAACAAAGTCGGGATTCATGTAGTTGAGAATTCTCTGATAGTGAGTGATCAGCACAACGCCGCAGTTCGTGTCTTTCGCGATCGTGCTTGCGCCGCGCGCGACCGTCTTGAGCGCATCGATGTCGAGTCCCGAATCCGTTTCATCGAGTATGGCGAATTTTGGTTCAAATAAAGCCATTTGCAGGATTTCAGCGCGTTTTTTTTCTCCTCCGGAAAATCCTTCATTCACACTTCGTTCGATAAAATTTTCCGGAAATTTCAGGAGTTTCATTTTTTCCTTCAGGAGTTTCAGGAAGTCGGGAATTTTTACCACTGGTTCATTTTTTGATGCGAGGAGTGCATTTTTCGCCTGCCTCAGGAAGTTTGCGTACTTCACCCCGGGAACTTCCTGCGGGTACTGGAAACTCAGAAAGAGTCCGAGTTGAGCACGTTTATCCGGTTCGAATTTCGTGATGTCGTTCCCGTCAAGTGCGATGTGGCCACCTGTGATCGTGTATTTCGGATGTCCCATCAGACTGTTTGCCAGAGTTGATTTTCCCGAGCCGTTCGGTCCCATAATGGCGTGAACCTCGCCGGAGTTTACTCTGAGAGAAATGCCTTTCAGGATTTCTTTTTCACCGACATTCACATGGAGGTTTTTAACGATGAGCTGCGACATGATTTTTTTCGTTAGAGGATGTAGCGGAAATGAAGTGCTGTAATGTGATTCGAGAGAGAGATTCTTTCAGATCTCGATTGAGCAGTGAAAGTCCACGATGCGCGGTGAAAGTTTCTTCATTGGGACATGGAAGTTTTTCTTTCAGTTCGAGGCCTTGAGCGATCGAAACGGGACCTTCGAGCGTCTCGAAAATTTCTTTCAGCGTTATTTTTTTCGGTTCACGAGAAAGGAAGTATCCTCCCGATTTCCCTCTTTCCGCCTCGATGAGTCCATTTTTTCGAAGCTGGTACGCTACTTTTTGGAGAAAGAAGAAGGAGATAAGCCGGCTTTTTGCGAACTCCTTGAGCGATATTGTCTGTTTTTTATGCGCGAGTTCGATGAGGAGCAGGAGCCCGTAGTCGGTTTTTCTCGAGAGGTGAAACATGATTTCTGCCTGTTTAAAGCTGAGTTCATGAATTCATACTAAAATAGTATGAATTGCATGGAGAGATTGCCAGACTGAAATAGGTCAGTCAATGCCGGATTAATTGACTTTTGCTATATAATATGTTATATTATTCTATCACGGCGCCTCAGTTGGCGTCAAAAAACAAATATACATCCTCTAACCAGTTTCAATATGAAACGTCTGAAGACCCGTCGTCGCGCGACGAAAAAAAGCGATGCTTCTTATAATTCCGCTTACTCTGCAAGATGGAAGGGCTTACTGGCCGTGTTTGCTGTTTTTATCGTCGGTTCTCTTGCACTCGGCCAGGGGAGTGATATGGGCGCCAGCCTCGCTGATTTCGGAAAAACCCAGACAACTTCGGCCTGTACCTACTCCATCGGAATTGCCAATAGCGGAAGTTCTTCCATTGCTGCCGGTTCGAGTATTACCTTTGATCTTACCGCTTGGCCCTCCGGTTGTACTACGGAAACTGATCTTTACACTTCTGCGGCTTATACCAGCGGTCCGGACAATGCCACGACGTTTGGTGCACCGCCAATTTGTAATGCCGACAGTCCCCTCAAACTTCCAACTACCGGTACAGCAAAGGGAAAAATTGTTTGCAGCACTTCATCGGGAACTGTGAATGGCCCGTATAAGTTCACGGCAAATATGACCACGGGAAGTGGCGTCAGCGTTCAGCCAACATGGTTTACCTTCAGCGTTACCGGCGGCAAGGAAATTTGTACCGGATATAATCTTTCAACGGATAAGTCGACCTATGTGTTTGGCGATACGGTCAAACTCAAGTATGACTGTTATTCCAATTTTGCCGGCATTTCCAATACGCTTACGTTTCAGGCAATTCCGCCAAATGCCGACAGTACTTCTGCCCAAACGATCACTACATTGAATGGCGTGTCGAGCGGCACGTTTGATCTTAACACTTCATCCCTGAGTACCAAAACTTCGGGAAGCTGGATTCTCAAAACCTGCATTAATTCAACCTCATGCACTTCTGGGACCAACAGTATTTCCGTCAACATCAATAGCACGTCAACAACCGGTACAACCGGTGGAACAGGATCTGCTAACTGGGTTAAGAAGGTCTGGAACTTCAAGGATGGCCAGACGAGCGAGTCCTATATTCTCAATCGAACCGATAGCGAGTATGCGAATTATATTGCCCAGGTCCGAGCTGCTTGTTTGCTCATTAATAAAACAACCACATGGAAGCCCAATGCCGGAAGCGACGCCACCGATAACTGGAAAAATTTTGGTATTCCCGAGTGTAGCGGAAGTACAACGACTCCGACTGCGTCGTGTACTTCACAGCAGTCAAGCAGCTCCTGTTCTGCAGCCGGTGGATGTTACTGGGCAACAAAAAAATCAGGAACTTCTTTCTGTCAGAGCACGAGCATTGTTGAAAATTGTACCGATGGAATCGATAATGATGGTGATGAGTACATCGATAAAGAAGATCCGGACTGTGGCGGGTCCGGTGCCGTCACACCAACGACGCCTTCATCCTGTGAGAATGGCAAGCGGTGTCCTTCCGGATCGTGGTGTCAGGGCGGTGAGAGATTCTACTATCCAAATGGCGATATTACGTGTGTGGCCTGGTCGACCGGCGGTACCCCAGTGACGGCTCCCGAGGGAACTTCGGAGTGTAATCCGACCGATGCGAACTGTGTCGCCACGGGCCAGACCGTTGCCTATTCTTCTTCGAAGTGGTGCGCACGCGGACAATCGTACTACTCAACGGATGGTACCAAGATGGCGTGTGTGAATTATAGTTCTACCGCTCCCGCGGGCTTCTCCAGCTGTAAACCTGGTGATGCCCAGTGTATTCCATCCGGCGGATATGGCCCTTCGACCGGCTGGTGTTCGAACGGCATGAAGTTTTATCAGATTGCCAAGGATACGAATGCGAATAACGATGTTTACTGTGCTCCAATGCCTGTGTACACAACTCCTGGAGTATCGGCGATGGATTCCATTGTTCCGCCAAGCGGTTATTCCGCCTGTAGTCCGACTGATACGAATTGTAAACAGAAAGGCGATACCTGGACGAGTACCAATTCCGGATACTATTGTATGAATGCGCAAAAGTGTTCAAGTACAACCGGCGGATCATGCGTCGGTTGGAATGAGCAGTGTCCTTCGGGAACAAAGTACTGTTCTTCTACTGACAACTATTGTGTCGAACCGGGCGAGACGAAGACGATTACTGCAACTTCTACGGGAGGAAACTACGGCTCGTACTGGTGCGGCGGAGGGGGAGGCATGACTTTCTATTCTGCAACCCAGGTGTACTGTGCTCCGAAACCTGCCGGAAATACCATGGCCTATATGTGGTCGGGAGCTGATGTAAAGGCTGTTTTGAGCAAACTTGGCAGCGGATGGGGGGTGTGCAATCCGAAACCGGGATACAGCTCAACTTCCAAGTGTCTTGAGCCAGGACAGACGGGAGGTTCTTCTGATTGGTGCGGATGGTGGCCTCCAAGTTCGGCGACTATGTATTCTCCAATGACTGGCACGACCGGTTCTTCGAGAACGTGTCCATCGCTTGACGGTTCGGTTGAGCCTCCGAAACCTATCGATCCTCCAAAACCGGACATTTGTCCGAAAATGCCCGATGTTACCAGCTGTCCCAAGGGTCAGGTTCTCGTGAAAGAGACGAGTGCTGCTGGATGTGTCACTCCTGTTTGCAGACCAGGCACCGAGGTACCTCCTGGACCGATTGCCTGTTCAGCTGTTGTGCCGATCACGAGCTGTCCTCCTGGACAGACACTTGTCCGTGGCAGTATCGGCGATTGCCCCAATAGCTACTGCGTGGATATTCCCGGCCCACCGGTTCCACCGATTATTCTTCCGCCGGGCATGAATCAGTGCCGCATGTTCCGTGAAGAGATTCGTTCACAAAAGTATGAGATTCGAAGAGTTCAGCAAAATCTCAAGTATCTCCCCGACACCACTGAGGTTCCAACTGATTTGAAGGCGCTTCTCGATAGAGCTTCGGCTTCTTACGTTGAAATCGACAGTAAGCTCGGTCAAATGGCTCCAAAGGATTGCAGCGCCAAGTACAAAGAACTTCGAGCTCAAGTCGATGCCTTCTACCGGACGATGGATGAGCTCCGCAGTTCCGCTAAGAATGTAGAAATGTATCAGCGGATTGCCCAGCTCCAGAAGGACGTTGAAATGCGAATTCGTTCAATTGAGCAGGATCAGAAACGAATGGGTGATGTTGTCGATTTCGCTCCGGATATCAAGGTGTATAAAGAGCTTCTTGAGAAGGTGAAGAAGAGCCGTGCCAATATCAAGGATCTCGATCAGTTCGCTCTCGAAGATCTCGAGTTCGAGCGCTCGGATATCGAACAGAGTCTTTCTGCAAAGTACATGCAGTTCCAGGAGCGCGGACGAGATTCATATCTCAGCAATAAAATTCAGGGTATCCGCGATGGTATTGCCAATGCGAGAGCTGATATTGCTGTGAAGAATATTGGAGGTACTGAACAGTGCTTGAAGGTTTTAAACCTTTTTGATCAGGTGGAAAATCTCGCAACAGAGGCACGCAAGGCTTACGATGCCGATGATCACGAAGAGGCTGCCAATATCCTCCAGAAAATTGAGCGATTTGAGTTGCCGGTTGTCGAAGCGGCCAAGCAGTGCGGTATCCATCTCTCTGTCGATGAGAAACGTGATGCGATTGTCGATGCCGTTGTTGATAAGATCAGTCAGAGGTTCAATGAAAATTTGAGGACGATCACGCTTCTCAATGAGAAGATCGAGAAGCTCACGACACAACTCAGTGAGATTTCTGAAAAATTTGCTGCGGTGAAAACAAAAGTCGAAGAGACTCTCGCGCAGATTACTTCCATTCCGAAGGAGCAGCGGGAAGCTGTTGAAAAGGCCAAAGAGGCCGTGATTAACGCTACAAAGGCCGCTGAAGAGGCAGCCAAGTCCCTCGCCGCTTCGCAGAGTAGAAGGTTGCAACTTGCGCTTGAGCGTGCTGCCGCTAGAAACTACTGCGGCGATGTTGCCTCAAGAATTTCCGATCACTCGGCATCGATCCAGGCGAAGCTTACGAATAATGATCTCCAGGCTGAAGATATCGCCACCTTCGAGTCTGCCATTGAGCAGGCTGATCGTGATAATGCTGCCGAGTGCTACAAGGTCGGCGCTTCCAGATATCGTGATTCCGATACGGCCGCTTGGTACTTCGGATATTTCCAGAGATCGAACGCTTTCAAGGGAGGCGCTGACGGCAATGTGGAGCCGGCACGAGGGGCTCTTCGCGCCGAAGCCCTCATCGCTATCGAGCGAGCCCTCGGAATTCCTGAAGTTGACGGTGATTGTAAGCTTACCGCGAAGGCACTCGATGTGCCACCGTGGGCAAACTGTGCCGTCAATAAGGCCGCCGAGTATCGTATCAACTTCTTCGGTCCGATGAACGTGTCTGTTACCCGCGATGAAGTTGCCAGCTGGATTGTTGCCTTGAGTGAGGGTAAGGTCCTGCCTGTCGATGGATCACTCGAGTACGTATCCAAATTCAAGGATCTCAAGGCCTGCAAGACGGTCGATGCCGTGAGCGACCTCGTTGCCAACAAACTCATGACTGGACGAAATGAGACGCAGTGGGGTTGTGCCCAGCCGCTCGTCCGAGCCGAGCTCGCCGCTGTTCTTGAACGCTTGAGCGATCTTCGCGGTCTCACGACTGCAACGACCGTACCCGCCGAGCAATCCGGTCGATAATTTTTTCCCACATTTCGTATGGCATTTCCAGGGTCATCATCTCCAATGAAAGTTCGAGTGGTGACCCTGTTTATTGCCTTCAAGGTCATGCTGTTCATTGCGGGCGGAAATTTTCCCTCCATTGAATTTACGGCCGGCGAATTTTTTGTCAGGCCGTTTGCGGGCGCCTTCACGCATGTGGGGGCTTCCGGCGCCGCGAAGGCTGATATTTCCGATAGTATTGACGGCAGGAGTGACCTGCGCCAGCTCTATGGAGCGGGTCGTGAGAAAACCATGGACTCCCGGGAGCTCGTTTCCATTTTCAAGCGAGCGTATTTCTACGTCGCCCTCTTCCTCCTTGCCGATATGGTATTTCGATTTTTCTGGCTTGCCCACTATAGAGATCGACGTACGACTCTCTATACCGCAGGCGTATTTTTCGCTTTGCTCGGGAGTATGTTCATAGGGTAAAAGAGGTTGACAGCACCTTTGATTCTCGATATGTTTTCGCCCAATGAATTCTTTACAGTACCCGGATCGCCTCTATCTCTTCAGTGATACATTCGGCGGCCAGGAGGCGTACGATCCACTCCGATCCCCTGATGCCGATGCCCGAATTGTTACTGATATTCGGTCGTCCCTGCCGTCCGTGAGACGTGAGTTTGATACTTTTGGAGCTCCACGAATTACCGATCATATTCTTCGCACTATCGCCAGAACTCTCAGAGATTCGGAGCAGCGTGGTGGCATGGTAGGCGTTTTCATCAATAGCGCTCCACGTACCGAGAAGGGATCAAATGGAAAGCCGTTTTATCGTGCCGATACCGATATCGGACTCCGGGTTGTTGCTACACCGCTTGAGGCTCTCTCGCCTTTGAGGGAACATGTTACGGCTCTCTACCATCTTCCAAATGAGGGCAATGGTCTCTATGGAGCGCGTGAGCAATTCCGTTCAAGTTTTACCGTTGCTCTCTTGGCTGATGATCATGGATTGCCCCTTGTTGATGATAATCCTGCCGATATTCCTCCACCCGAGCCCGGATGTGTGCTGGCGTATGTGGATCGTTTTGGCAATATGATGCTTCATGAGGAACCCGAATCTGACAAGGTGCCGCTCACTGCTTCATTGAGAAATCTTGTACGTGAAAAAGTTATCGTAACCGTTGGAATCCATAGTATTTCTGCTGTTGTCGGAGAATCTCTTGCGGACGCTTTCCCCGGTGACGTCATACTCTATCCCAATGATCACGACGTTGACCTAGCCCGTAAGTGGGAACCCAAGGATGATCCTCAAGATATTATGCGACAATCTGCGTTTTTACGCTTATTGAGGCCGAGTATTGGATCTAATGCAAGAGTCGTAATCAAGAAGTAAGTAAACGGAAGCATTTCTTTCCCTTTGGAAAGAAATGTGATTCGTGCGTGGTAGCACCAACGGGGATCGAACCCGTATCTCCACCTTGAAAGGGTAGCGTCCTAACCATTAGACGATGGCGCCACGAAGAGGCCGCTCCAGTATAATGTACAAGACCTAAAAGTCAATCGCTCTGCTCCGGTTGGGTGGCTTAATTTTTGCGCTTTTTCCCCGTTATGAACTGTTTCTGGTTCGCCTCCTGCATTTCTTTCAGTTTTTTTGCGTCGTCGATATTTTCAAAGGATTTTGATTCGTTCAATTGAGTACGCAGATTTTCATTATTTACCTTGAGCTCTTCGTTTTCGTTCTGGAGGAGTTTGAGTTCGTAGCCTTTTTGCGATGCCGTACTCGTCATGGAAATGAAAACGGTACTCAATAGAATAATCATACCGGCAAGAATGATGACGAGCATCGTGATGATTCTATTCGTCTGTTTCGTGAAAGTTTCACGACTGAAGATTTTTACGTTTCTTTTTGGGAGGATAACTTCATTCATCTTGGTCTATGATACCATACTCAATCGGAATGATGCCTTCGGATGGATTTGCCATTTCCGCGAAGGCTTTACTCGTGAGATCGAGGTCGATACTCGGCGTGAATGGCCCGCGATCGTTGATGCGGACGATCACGCTCTGTCCGTTGCGCAAATAGGTAACTTTTATTTTCGTATTGAATGGCAGCGTTTTGTGTGCGGCGGTGTAGCCGTTTTGCGTGTATTTTTCGTCGTTCGACGTTCCGCGTCCTTCGAAAGAGTCGCTATAGAAGGTCGCGCGTCCGAAGAAGAGACCTTCTTCCCTTGTCTTCAGTGTGCGGTAGAGAAGATCGATGAACTCACCGCGCGTGAGTATTTTTTCCGGATGAATGAGCATTTTTGTCGTGTAGGTGAGTATGGTTCTCTTTTTGGCGAGTTCGAGGTAGGGAGCAAACCACTCGGTTCCGGAGACATCCCTGAATGAGCTTTTTGACTCTGTAGGGACCGCCAAATCGCGGTTCTTCAATTTCTCGATTTCCATGATTATTTTTACCGCTTCAGCGAGATTGATCTGTTTTTCCGGATTGAAAGTTTTTTGCGTTTTGCCGTATCCTCTTATGATTTTGTGCATTGAGAGCTTCGAAATTGATTCGCGCGCCCAGTGATTTTTTGAAATGTCATCAAAGGTGATTTCAGTTTTTTCCTGACGAGTTTTTGATGTCTCGAAATCGAAGAGTATTTTTACCGCCGCCTGTACGGCTTCAGCTCGATTGATCGGATTTTTCGGCCGAAATGAGCCATCTTCATACCCCTCAACGAATCCTTTTTCTTTGAGAAACGAGAGTTGAACGAAGTAATTCGAACCGACATCGATGTCGGTAAAAATCTTTGAATGGGGTGGTTCGCCCGTCATTGGTGAAAGTGTCGCATGTTCCTGTGCACCGGCTTGAAATATGAAGAGCGCTAGAGCGCTGATTAGCCCAAGTATAAGTGTTTTTTTCGTCATGATAATTTTTTCGAAGTACGGCTATTCTTCAATCAATGTCTTTGATCTGATTGTGATTTGCCTGTAATCGCCTTCACCGACACTCACCGTTTCGAGGTCACTATACTCGGGTTTTGTAAAATAGACATGAATGAGACGCCTGAAATATGGGGACATCGGCGGAAGACTCTGGCTCCTGCGCGTTTTCCTCACGAGTTCAGCTTTTTGTTCGGCGAGCTTGAGAACATTTTCTTCTTGACGTTTGCGGTAGTTTTCCACGTCGAGCGTGAAACTGAAGGACTCGCTGTCGGAGGGCGGCTTTCCGCCGTTTTCCTGCTCGATTTTTCTCCAGAGAATCAGCTTGATGGTGTGCTGGAAGGCCACGAGATTTTCGCCATGGTGACCGATCAGGAGATTCGGATTTTCCGTTTCGATATTGGCGCGGTACGATCCGTCATCACCCTTTGAGAGTTCGATATTCGTGATCGATGCTCCGAGCTGTTTAAAAAATTCTTCAAGCGTTTGCAGTATCATTCGTTCGAGTTCCATAGAGAGATTGGATAAAATAATGGGTAATGTTGTGCGCCGAGGAAGGCACCATCTTATGATACCGTAATGATCTGCCTGGGGTTATCGTCTTTTTTCGATCCGCGATTCACGAAGTATTGTTGTCCGATTCCAAAGAGCGTTGATGTTGCCCAGTAAAGACCCGCCGCCGCCGGAACCGACATCGTGATGACAGCGATCATGACGGGAAGAAAGTACACCATCATTCCGTTCGCGATATCCATTTCTGATTTTTTTCCATCGCCTGCAGGTTTCTTCATCGTCATCTTCATTTGGACGAATTGAAGAAGACCTACCATGAGAGGGAGGACATATTTGTTGCTCTGCGTGAGCTCCAGAACTCCGAGGAAGAGAGTGTGAATTTCCCTGTAAGAAACCTGGACAAATCCCGGATAGAGGAGGTAACTGTTGTCCGGATTCAGGCCGCTACCTACCACGTAGAATAACGCGATAAATACCGGAAACTGAATGAGGAGCGGAAGGCAGCTCCCAAAAGGGTTGACTTTGTGCTCTTTCCAGAGAGCCATCGTTTCCATGGATATCTGCTGCTGATTGCCCTTGTGCTTCTCCTTGATAGCCTCCAGTTTTGGCTGGAGTTCCTGCATTTTTTTCTGGGATTTTAACGCTTTTTGCGAAGGAACGAGGAGGATGAGCCTAATGATAAGCGTCAGAATAATTATGGCAAATCCGAGGTCGTGCATCGGAAGTTTTGCCGTGAGAAATATCAGGATGTTGTAAATTGGCTGATAGAAGAGCGTGATCCACAGTACACGGAAAATACTCGCTTGTACCACGGTGAATTCTTTCGATTCGTAGGATTTTCCGTCGAGGAATTTGACTGCAATTTTATATCTCCCTTCTTTTCCGAAGAGCGCGTGATTCCATTTGTCGTAGGCGATGGTACGTTTTTCCTGTGGTTTGATGGATATTTTTTCTCCTTCTTTGCATTCAATTTCCGGTTTTACTTCTCTTTTTTTCCATACGCCTTCCGAGTACACAAGGACATCAAATGGTTCACCCGGACAGTCGTTTGCGACCTCCAGAGCTGCATTTGAATTGTTCCTGATTGTTACTGATACGAGCGCATCTTTCCCATATTCCGAATCATTCGTTTCTATGACTACCAGTTCGGATGCCCGCTCCTGCGGTTTGTTGAAAAAAATACCATACACGTAGTTTACAATGAGAAAAATGGCGAGAAATTTCAGAATGTTCGAGAGTGTATTTTTTGAGAGCATGAGATTGTTTCGTGATTGGAGCTTAGTAATTCAGGTTCTTTTCAATGATATCCAGCGTTTTTTCGACCCACTTCATTCTGGTTTTTCTTGGGAGGGACAGGAGTTTTGGCGTTACGATCATGCCGTAGTCCTTATGCGTTTTCAGGTGCCCCAATCTTTTTCGTACCTGGGCGTAGAGCTGTCTCCTGATGCGATTTTTTTCTACATTTTCTGCTTTGACGTTTTTCCCAAAGAGAATGCAGAATCGTGAAAGGGGCTGCTCTGTACTGCGGATCCGTATCACTATGGGGGTTTTCATCGGAGTATGCCCATGCCTGAAAAGCAGGTCAATATCAGATTTTCGTAAGCGAAAACGTTTAGCCAGCATGTTTTACGGTGAGCCGCTTGCGACCTTTCCTCCTTCTGCTTGCGAGTACCTTTCGGCCGCCGACTGATTTTGATCGTTTCAGAAAACCATGGGTTCGAGCGCGCTTTCGTTTTTTGAGTTTCGAGAGCATATTCTTGTTTTTAAGATTATTGCCTCGAGAGCTTAACAAAGAATACTTCCCGCTGTCAACTTGGTCTATTTTGGATTATTTTGAATTCTGAAGCAGATTGTGTTGAAATTCCAGCTTTCTCTCTGTATAGTCTAGTTTGGTTTACAATTTTTATTGCACCATTTCATCGGTATGTCATTGAAGATTCAGTACGAGTTTCTCTTTGCCGGCAGAGACGAGGGCAATTTTCTGGAAAACTATGCCTACGAGGTTACGGAAAATCGCGGCGGAGCTGGACAGGTTTTTGTTTGTCTCGAGATTCAGAATAATCCCGCAGAAGCCGAGAGTATGGGCGAGGCTATTTTCGAGGCATTGAAACTCGCGTTTTTCGACCATGAAACATCCAGCCTTGAGGCGTATGTGCGATTTGAGAATTCCCTGAAGGCCATTAATCATCGTATTTCGGATTTTCGTAAAGGCAAGCTTCAAAAACACATTGGTACGGTCCATGCGATTGTTGCAGCTATTGAGGGGGGAACGCTCTACTTGAGTCAGTGCGGAGACAGTGAGGCTTACCTTATCCGCAAGCACTTTGTCAGTATTGTGAGTGAGGGCCTCTATGATCCTTCGAATCGAGATGGAGATATGTTTAGTAGTATCGCCAATGGCGATCTTGAGAGTGGTGATTTCGTTCTCTTTTCTACGACGCGCCTTCTCCGTTACGTTACGAAAATTGAACTTTCGCGCATGATTGTTTCTTCGAATTTACAGCGAACTTTGGCTGACCTTCGTGATATGCTTTCCGGTGAAATTCTCGGAAGAATCGGTTTTATTGGCGTCAGTACCACACTCCTCACCTATGCGCCTTCCGGGATTGGGGATGAGCGTGGCGTGGCTCTTGATTTTGGCGGCGGGAGAAAGATGGATATTGCCGCTTCATTTGGTCCCGTGATTGAAAAAGCCAAACAGTTTCATCGGGTGATGATGGATCGCGTGAAGGGAGCCAGGCTCTTTGAACGGGTTGGCCCCATTGGGAGATTTGCAAGCGAGATAAAACAGCGACTCTCTTGGGACGAAGGTCTCAATAAAGATAAAATTCTCGTTGCTTTCATTGCTGTGATTGTCCTGCTCGCGGGCGGCATCTGGTTTGTGCGATGGAATCAACTTCGGAGCGCTGAGCTGCTCGGTTTCGACCAAAAACTCACTGAAGCCAGGCAGCTCGTGAGCGATGCCGAAAGTCAGGGGGTTATTGATAAGAAAGCTTCGGGAATTCTTCTCCAGGCGGCTGAAGAGAAGACGAGAGAGGTTCTCAATTCCGGACAGTATCGCGACAAGTCGAGGGAGATTATGACTCTCATTCAGCAGACTCGCGATTTGCTCGATAACATCAAGCACGTTACGGCATCGAGAGTGTATGCCGATCTTTCTGCGAAGGGGGGGAGCAATAATCTCGGACTCATTGCCGGGAGGGACCGTTACTATGTTTACGATTCGGAGAAGCTCTTCGAGGTGATTCTTGATAAGGTTCAGGATCCAATCAAATTTGAATCCAATGAAACCATTATTTCCGGTTCGTACTTTGATCTGCAGGACCAGCCGATTTTCTTTTCCAAGAGCGGGAAACTCTATGCGTATGCGAGCGGTGTCCTGCGTGAAATGGTGGCACAGGAGGGTGCGATGCGAAAGGGTGTTCAGATTACGGATTGGGGTAACCGTGTATACATCCTTGATCCCGCTTCGGATCAGATCTGGAAGTATCCTTTCGTGAAAAGCACGAGTGTTTTTGGGTCAGCTGAAGGATATAAAACAGATGGTAAGCTTGATGACGCCATTTCATTCACCATTGATGCGAATGTATTTGTGCTGGCGAGCGATGGGGGAATCGATCGCTACTATGGCGGCGTGAAGCAGAGTACGCAGATCGAGAAGGCGCCGTTTACTCCGCTTGCCAAACCGACGAAGATCTACACCGATAGCGAGATGAATCAGCTTTTTGTTATCGATGGGAATCGTATCTTTGCCTACGTGAAGGATCTAAAGACTGAGAATCTCGTTTACAGCCATCAGTTTGTCGTGAGCGGGATCAGTGATATCCGCGACATTCACTATGACAAGAATACCGAAAAGTTCTATCTCCTGGATGCTTCGAAGATTTACGAGATGGTGCCGTAGTTGTTTGAAATGCGATCCGAGTTGCGTGGGTGGCGGTGGCGGTTAGAGCCACGAGAAAAACTTCCGTTTTTTCTTTTGTTTAAGAGTTTTTTTATAGAGTGCCTCAAACTGTTTTGCGATGAAATCGATCGAGTATTTTTTTGAGAGACGGATTGATTGTTCCGACATTTTTCGTGCGCGTTTTGGATTTTTCAAAATCTCGATGACGGCCGACGCTATTTCCTGCGGAGCTGTGGTCTTGCACAGATGCCCGTTTTTTTTGATGAGATCTCTTACTCCCCGCTCTGCAATACCCACGATGGGAAGCCCTCGGGCCATGGCTTCGATGATGGAGAGCCCCTGAGTTTCCGAAGTCGAGGCGGTTATGAAGAGCGCCGCTCTGTCGTATATATCAGAGCTCATGAGTTTTTCGTAGGGAACTGCTCCTTTGAATACGATGTGTTTTTTTAAGCGCTCTTTTTCAACGAGACGCTGAAGCGATTTTTTTGCCGGTCCGTCTCCGATAATGAGGAGTTTGTAGTCTGATTTTTGATTGTGTACGATTTTGAATCCACGGATGATCGCGTCGATGTTTTTTTCTCTGCTCAAACGGCTCACGGAGATGAGGAAGCTATTTTTCGTATGATCAATTGAAGAGTTTTTGCTTATGATTCTGGTATCAATACCATTGGAGATTGTTCGAATCGGTCGGGCGATTCTGTGTTTTTGAAGCATTTTTTTCGTGCTGTTTGTCGGAACGGTGATGATGTTCGCCGCATTGTAGTAGAGTTTTGCATATTGCCATCCGAGTTTCACGATTGTTTTGAGAACTGTTTGCTGTTTTATTTTTATTCCAATGACGCGAAGGTATTCTGGTTCCATGAAGTAGGTGTGGAATGTTCCAACGATTGGCTTGTTGAGCAGTTTTGCCGCAAGGATTCCGTCGGCGCTGATTGGCAGGGGAGTGTGGAAGTGGACGATATCAATCCTGTTTTTTATGAGCTGATAAATTGTTTTTGGGTAAATGGGAAGTCCAAGTTTTATTTCGGGATAGATGAGACTTGGAATGGATGGTTCGTAGCTGATTTCCACGCCTTCGAGATTTTTTGGTGCGAGTTGGCCATTTTTTATTTTTGGGGTGAAAATTTTCACGAAGTGGCCGCGCCGGACAAGGGCTTTTGCAAGGAGAAAGACCGAGGATGAAACCCCTGTCAGCGAAGGAAGAAAGACGTCGGTGAAGATGGCAATGCGCATGGTGGTATTGTACACGACTCGGGAGGCTGTCGCACAGGTTAGCGAATATCTTCCATCGGAGGTTCTTTTTCCAGTGTTTGTTTCCACCAGGTTTTGTAGTACCACGAGGCGTACATCATGATATTTTTCCAAAATCGTCCTTCTCCCAGTCGGCGGCCGGATGCTTTTATTTCGATCGAGGGATCAAATGTTATTTTTCCTGTTTTCATAAGTTTTTTTGCGAGATCGGCGTCTTCGAGTGAGCCGATGGTGTCATCGAAACCTTCCGTTTTTGCGTAGGCCCCTCTCCGAACGGCAAAATTTGAACCCGGAAATTGCGGCTTCCCGAGCCAGTTGTTTACCGTGTAGAATATATTCATGATGATGCCGGAGAGGTACTCCCAGAGTATTGATTGATGTATAATTTTTATGTTTCCGTGTACCGCTATGGTGTCCGGATTTTTTTTGAAAAAATCATCTATGACCTGCAGCCAGTTTTCCGGGTAGATGGCGTCGGCATCTGCGGAGACGATAATCTCGCCTTTTGCCTGAGCGAAGCCTGTTTTGCGCGCTGCTCCAACGCCCTTTTTTGTCTCGGTAACCACTGTTGATGCGTATTTTTCTGCGATTTCACGCGTTCGATCCGTTGAGCTGTTGTCGCAAACGATGACTTCGAAGTCACGAAAGGTTTGATTTCTTAATGACTCCAGGCATGCTGAAAGATATTTTTCTTCGTTATATGCCGGAATAACTACCGAGATATACATGGAACGCTCTTAGATGGAATGCGATGCGCTGGTCTTCGGATCCTTGAATTTCGTATTCGGCCCCTGTTCGACCCTGATTCCCTGTTTTTTGAGAATGTCGAAATCGCTCATGGCGACCGAATACCCTTCCTGATAGACGACCCGTTTGGTGCCGCTCACGGTGATCATACTCGCGCAGATTCTGCACGGATGTTTACTCACGTAGAGCGTCGATCCTTCGAGAGATATTCCTTTTTTGGCCGCTTCGCTGATACACCACTGTTCGGCACAGATTCCGTAACAGATTTCGCGGCGGTGGCCCGATGGAATTTGCATCTCATCGCGAATGCAGCCTATGCGACTGCAGTTGTATTCTTTGTGCCAGTCGTTGGTATGCTGAATGAGAATTTTACCTTTTTTTACGAACATGGCCGCTATTTTTGCCCGAAGGCAGTGAGCTTTTGGCTCCAGTTGATCCAGATGTTCAAGAAACTTTCTATCCTGTGTTGAAATCATAACGAATCAGGGTGAGTCTCCACCAGCCAAGGATAGACTACCGCGATCCGGTTTACAATGCTTTCTGGTTTAAAAATACCTATTTCCGTGATGACACCTGTAATGATGTCCGGAGAGACGATTTCGAAGGCGGGATTGAAGATGGTGACGCCTTTCGGGGTATCGGGCCATACTTCTTTCGGGTCGCGTTCTTCGATAACCTCTTCGAAACCTTCTATCGTTTGCGGATTGAATTTCCACGTGTTTGTGCAACAATAAACAGGGATTCCGGCTTTGTTTGCCGCCTCTGCGAGCATTTCCGTTCCGATTTTGTTGATGGTTTTTCCTTCGCTCGAGAGCGAGTCGCAACCATAAAGGAAGATGTCGGCTTTTTTGAGAGCCGTACGACCAGCCGAGTCAACCATGTGTATGACTTTTATGCCGGCTTTTGCAATGTTCGCTGCGGTTTTTCGACCTTGATACTTCGGGCGGGTTTCCGTGTTGTAAACGGTAAAACGTTTGCCTTGTCTGTGGGCTTCGATGATGATGTTTTCTACCGTGGAGGAGTGGCAGTGCGTGAAGACATTCATTCCGTTGAGGATTTTTTTTTCACCAAATTCTGCGATGCGTTTCTGCGACTTTGCGAAGTGTTTTTTTACTTTTGCGGCACAGTTTTTTTCTTTCCCGTAGTTAGCGAGAAGGTAGTTGAGCGAGTTTCTGAGCGCCGGTTCGGTGCTCCTGAGGCTTATCAATTCGCCGTACGCCTTTTTTATTTTTTTCCGGTCATGAGTTTTTGCGAGTACCTGCGAGAGGGCATCGGTGGCAGCAACCGCTATGTTTTCCGCACCCTGGATTTCGAGATTTTTGATTCCTTTTTTGATGGCTTCGTAGTTCATTCTGTTTTATTTGATATTGTATGTTTCATTCTTGGCCTCTTCGATCGCATTCTTGAGCCGCTGTATATTTTCTGCATGGATGGTGAAGAGCGTGTCGCCTTTTTTTACGGTTTCATTCAGGTTTTTCCTGATGATGAGTCCAGCGCCTGGATTTTTTGGAGCGCCCGCTACGCGCGCAATATGTGATATGAGTTTATTATTCACGCCACTTATTTTTCCTGATTTTTCTGCGAGAATATCATGAGTAATTTTTCCCGGTTTTGCCATTTTTTTGCGACCCTGAGCGTCGATGATTTCATTCATTTTCCTGAGAGCGCGGCCGGAAGTGAGCAGCGAGACGGCAAGTTTTCCCCCTTGTCCTCTTTTCGCTTTTCCGCAGAGCTCGAGCAGTTCTCCTGCCATGAAGACCGCTTTCTCTCGTAAATCTTTTGGTGCGTCCGGATCGTTCTCGAGTACCTGCATCACATCAATCGCTTCCAGTACTGGGCCGATTCCGCGGCCGATGGGACTATCTCCATGTGTTGCGATGACCCGTACTTTCATGCCGAGCATTTTTCCGAGGCGTTCGAAATCTTTTTTCAGATTCATTGCGTCGGCGAGTGTTTTCGTCTTTACCTGAGGGCCGTAGGGAATATCGATGAGTACGTGCGTTGATCCGACCGCATATTTTTTTGCCATGATTGAGGCTAGCATCATGCCTTTCGGATCGAGGCTCATGGGGTGCCGTACGCGGATGAGGCGATCATCCGCCGCGGCGAGATCCACTCCGCCTCCCCAGGTGATGAAGGCTCCAACTTTTTCCAGGATTTTTTGCAGTTTTTTTGCGTCGTTCGTGACGTTGCACATGGTTTCCATGGTGTCGGCTGTTCCCGAAGGGCTTGTGATGGCTCTCGAGGAGGTTTTCGGAATGGTGATGCCGGCGGCTGCTATAATGGGAATGACGATCATTGTCGTTCTGTTTCCCGGGACGCCCCCGATGCAGTGCTTGTCTGCGATGATTTTTCTTTTGAGTTTGATCCTGTTTCCATGCTTCACGATTGATTTCGTGAGGTTCGTTGTTTCTCTGTCGGTGAGGCCGTTGATGTAACACCCGGAGACAAAGTAGGTCATTTCGATGTCGGAGAGGTCGTCGTTCACGATGTCTTTCACGATGGTGTCGATTTGTTCTTTTGTCAGCGTTGCTCCGTCGAGTTTTTCCCTAATGTACCTGTTTGATTCCGGTTTTTCTGCGAGCGTGACAAACATTTTGTCGCCGCGATCTGCCTTGAGCTGTTTCCATGTTTCGATGTAGAGTCCCGCCTCGTCGTCGCGGATTTCTCCATTTTCGGTTATTTCGACGATGCAGGTGATCCGCAGTGAGCCGTTGCGCACCGAAACACGATCATTCGGCTGTACGTCGAGCATGTGCGCCGTCCGTCCATTGAGCACGAGGATGAACTTATTGCCGACTTTAATCGGTATTTTTCGGGCTTTCAAAATCATAATTTTGTCGTTTTTTTGTTTCTCTTCATTTTACCACGAAACCCAGCTTTGTGCAAGCTTGGGAGTGGCTTTAGAAGTGTGCTGGACGGGGTCGCTCTTTCTTTCGATGAATCTAGAAGTCATAGGCCTCTTCCCCATGAAGCGCTCTATCAAGTGAGGCGTTCTCTTCCGGAAGACTCACGTCAACCTTCATGAAAAGTTTGATGATGCGCAGCAGTATGTAGGTGCCGATGAAGGCGAAGGCGACCGAGATCATGGTTCCGTAGAGATTACTCATGAACTGCGCAGAATTGCCCTCAATGAGGCCTGCAAAGCCGCCAACCTTCTTTGCGGCGAAGACACCGGTAAGAATGGAGCCGACGATACCCCCGACACCGTGACAACCCCAGACATCGAGCGCGTCATCCCACTTCATCCACATGCGGAATTTGATGGCATAGAAGCAGACGATTGAGGCGAGAACCCCGATCAGGAGTGCGGCCCAAAGTTCTACATATCCGGCAGCCGGCGTGATGGCTACCAGTCCCGCCAGTACTCCCGTGAGAGCGCCGACCATGCTCGGACGTTTGTCGATGATCCATGAGAGGGCAAGCCATGTAACCATACCCGCTGAGGCAGCGATATCGGTGTTTGCGAAGGCAGCAGCAGCCTGGGAAGATGCGCCAAGAGCGCTTCCGGCATTGAAACCATACCAGCCGAACCAGAGAAGTCCTGTGCCAAGGGCGACGTATGGGATGTTATGCGGGAGGTGAGCTGTGTCCCTGCGCTTTCCAAGGACGAATACCGATGCGAGTGCGGCCATGCCCGCGCTGATGTGAACGACCGTCCCGCCTGCGAAATCAATCGCGCCGAGTTTGGCTATGATGCCTCCGCCCCAGACCCAGTGGGCGAGCGGTGCGTAGATGAGAATACTCCACAGAATCAGAAATACGAGATAACTCTTGAAGTTCATTCGGTCTGTAAATGCTCCCGTAATGAGCGCCGGAGTGATGATGGCGAACATCATCTGAAAGACGAAGAAGGCGAGAAATGGGATATCGGCGCCATATGGCGGAAGTGGATCGAGTCCGACGCCGCGCAGGAGAGCGAAATCGAGGTTTCCGATAAGTCCACTAATATCTCCGCTGAATGAGAGCGAAAAGGTGAAGAGGACCCAGAGGACCGTGACGAGGCCCATCGCGATGAAGCTCTGCATCATGATAGTGAGGACGTTTTTTCGTTTCACGAGTCCGCCGTAGAAGAAGGCGAGCCCCGGAGTCATGATCGCCACGAGTGCCGAAGATATGAGTACAAACGCGGTATTTCCAGTGTTTACCATGGTTTAAGTAGGTTGAATTATTTAAGTATTGTAAATTACAAAGTGTAGTGTTGCGTAAAGTGTTGCTGTACGCAAGCGTGTTTTTTCGTGTGTCGTAAAAAGCGACAACGTTTTTGTTTATTCATCCGGGGCGTGAAGTGAGTGTTTTCTGGTAACAGGTAGAAAAAATCTACAACAAAAAATCAGTGGCGGATACCACCGATTTATTTTGTGATTGCTGTTTCTCGGTGTGGATTAGGCTTCGATTGGTTCGTTGAGATCGGCTGTTGCCTCTCGTGCTGCGTCTCTGGTTTTTTGTCTATCTGCCTCGAGCTCCTCTCTAATTTTCGCTCCAAGGGCCTCGTATCGTACTTCTTCTCCTAATGCTACCCCGCTGAAGCCGAGTTCGGCTGGAGTTGCGACCTGCATTCCTCGTTTTCTTTCCATAGTGATTTAAAAGTTATATAATATGCAGAATATATCTCTCATCTTAGAGTTCGACAATATCCCGATCGTCGAAGTCGGGCAGTGGAGCTTTATTGGCGTGCACAAACTTGGCTACTTCCCCTTTTCTTTCCTCATCGGTTCTATTTTTCTTCGGGTCCCATCCCGTCATATTGTCGTGAAGCGGTTTTCTTTCTTCACCGTTTTTTTCCTTTACCTGATTGTTCATGATTCTTGCAAGTGTCATACTCAGCCACTGCGAGAGGGTTTCCATTTTTTTGCGAGTTTTTCCTGTTTTTCCGTCTGCATTGTAGAAGAAAATCGAGGCAGGCTCTTTTTTCGCTTTGAACATTGTTTCAAATCCAGTTTTTTCTCCGAATCCAGGAAGGTTCATTTGCCGCATCACGGTTTCCGGAGCTACTGTTTTTCGCATTGCTCCAAGTAGAATAATGGCGCGGTAGGTTTCGCTGTTTTCAGCTGCGTGCTCCGCGACCTCTCTTGCCGCTTCCGGAAGGTCTTTTTTTACCAGTTCGCCAATCTCTTCGATCGTCATGTATTTTGTCATGTATTTTCCGAGAATGCCGCTCATGTCTATTCCGAGGCTTGTAGCTCCAATGGTGTGCATTTCTTCGCCGAGAGTCTTGAGTTTTTTGTATCCTGCTCCGCTTTGCGTGTAGGGGAGACATTTTTCCCGTACCAATTCCGTGATCTCTTCTTTCATTGCCGCAATATCATTCTCTTCCATGCCGAGTTGTCTTCCAAAATCTTCTATTTGCGCGAGACGCGTCTGCAATTTTTTCATCAAATCGAATCCGGAGACAAGCTCCGAAAGTTTTGCGCTTATGCCGATGAGCGGGTCGATTTTGCCCATGATAGAGCGTATGGCGTCGCTCTGTCTTCGTCCTGCTTCCCGTACGCCTTCATTTCGTCTTACTGTAATCGTTCGTTCACTGTTTGCTTTTGCAAATTCATAGAATGCCGACGCGTGTTTGCGAAGGGTGTCCAGTATTTTCTCATCAATTACTCCACCTTTAATGAGGTTTTTTACTGCTGTTCTTATATCAAGGGCCGTAAAATTTATTTCCTCATGTACGGCGAGGTATGCCGCAAGATTTTCCTCAAAGCAACTCGCCGCAATGAGTTTTAGCTGCTCCGCCTTCGAACTTTCTCTTTCAGAACTTTCTCTTTCCGGTATAAGAGAGTCGTCATCCGCTGTTCCTAGAGTTGGTGAATCGTGTGCTGACATGCGCGTGTGTTTAAAAGGATAGTCGTCTTTTTTATACGCCTTTTTGTGTATATGTCAATTGAAATGTAATGAATTGAGATCAGTCCTAAATTCTACAGTACGTTTTTAGGTGTTTCTTGAGCTCGGGGGCGAGGTCGGGACGGGTGAGAGCGAGGTCGATGGTAGCTTTGATGAGGCCGAGTTTGTCGCCGGTGTCGTAGTGGCGCCCTGCGACTTCGAGACCGAAGATTTCCTGGGTTTTGCGCAGTTCCCTGAGGCCATCGATGAGACGAAGTTCATGATCGTGGCTCGGTTTTGCGGCTTTGAGAGCGGTGAAAATTTCCGGCGTGAGGACGTACTTGCCGATAATGGCGAGGTTTGAGGGAGCTTTTTCCGATTGAGGCTTCTCGACAAAGGTGTCGATCGCGTGGAGGTGGAGAGAGTCACGAGATGCAGTTTTCCTCGTGCCGACAATTCCATAGAGATGCGTTTTTTCTTTTTCGACTTTTTCGAGTGCGATGACCGATGCATTTTTTTTCTCATACACATCAAGCAACTGTCTCGTTGCCGGGGTATTTCCGATGATGATGTCGTCGCCGAAGAGTACGACGAACGGGTCGGAGCCAATCACTTCCCGGGCGCAGAGGATCGCGTCGCCGTCCCCTCGAGGTTCGGATTGGCGTACGTAGACGAATTTTGCCAGACGTGAAATTTTTCTTATGTCTTTGAGGAGATTGTGTTTTCCTTTTTCGACGAGGTTGTGTTCAAGTTCCCATGAAGAGTCGAAGTGGTCTTCTATGGCACGTTTTCCGCGACCGGTAACGATGACGATTTCTGTGATGCCCGAATCAACAGCTTCTTCGACGAGATATTGAATTACCGGTTTATCTACAATGGGGAGCATTTCCTTTGGTTGCGATTTCGTTGCCGGAAGGAAGCGGGTTCCGAAACCTGCGGCGGGGAAGACGGCCTTGGTGATTTTTTTTGACATAACTTTTTCAGGATATTTTTTTTAACTCTTCTTGATGCGAATGACTTTTGTATGGAGTTTTTCTATTTTTGGGATCGTGATTCGAAGAATTCCATTTTTGAATGAGGCATTGATACTCTCCGAGTCGGCGTTCTCGGGCAGGACGACTGACCTGGAAAAATCTCCCCAGAAGCACTCTTTCGTGAGATAGTCTTCTTCCGGAATGCGAATATCGAGATGCCGTTTTCCTTTGATCGTGAGCACTTCGTCGGTGACCGAAATGTTCACATCTTCTTCGTCAACCCCTGCAATCGCTGAGAGAATCACGATTTCATCGTTGTTTTGGTAAATATCGAGCGCGAGCTGACCTTCGGGTTCGTCGTGATTTTGATGCGTTCTTGCCGGTCTCGTTACTTTTGACATGAGGGCAGTGATTTTTAAAGCGAATTAGGCGAAGTACTTGAGGAACTCATCTCTCGTGAGTGTTTCTTTCTCGATGAGATCTTCCGCGATTTTTTTCATGAGGTCTTTGTGTTTCGCGATGGTCTGTTTTGCTCTCTTGTATGCAGTTTCTATATATTCGGTAACGTACCGGTCGATCTCGGCTGCTTTTTCTTCAGAATAATTTTTTGCATGCCCGAAGTCGCGACCGAGGAAGACTTCGTGGTGCTTGTCGCCGTAGATGACTCGCCCAAGCGGGCTCATTCCGTAGTCTGTCACCATTCTCTGCGCGATGCCCGTTGCCTTTTCCAGATCGTTCGATGCGCCCGTCGTGAGATCACCGAAGAAGATTTCTTCAGCAGCGTATCCGCCAAGAAGCGATGCCATTTCGTCTTCGAACTTTGCCCGCGAATAGAGGTGCTTATCTTCTTCCGGCACGAACCAGGTAACTCCGAGAGCCATGCCACGCGAGACGATTGAGATTTTCTGCACCGGATCGCAGTTTTCTGTCATGTGTCCGACGATGGCGTGTCCGACTTCGTGAAAGGCGGTGATGCGTTTTTCTTTCTCATTGAGAACGCGGGATTTGCGTTCCGGTCCCATGAGAACCTTCTCGATTGACTGCTCGAGATCATCCATGTGGATCGTTTTCCGATTGTGACGCGCGGCGAGAATTGCCGCTTCGTTCATGAGATTTTCGAGATCTGCCCCTGAAAAGCCCGGTGTGTGTTTGGAAATTTTTTCGAGATCGATGTTTTTTTCGAGTGGTTTATTGCGAGCGTGTACCTTGAGAATGGCCGTACGGTCGTTCAAATCAGGCAGATCGACGACCACGCGACGGTCGAAGCGTCCGGGGCGGAGGAGCGCCGGATCGAGGATGTCCGGACGGTTCGTGGCTGCCATGACGATGATATTCGTATCCCTCTCGAAGCCATCCATCTCGGTGAGAATCTGATTGAGTGTCTGTTCACGTTCGTCGTGGCCGCCTCCGAGTCCTGCGCCGCGATGACGACCGACGGCGTCGATCTCATCGATGAAGATGATGCAGGGTGCGTTGCGCGCCGCCTTTTTGAAGAGGTCGCGTACGCGGGATGCTCCCACGCCGACAAACATTTCTACAAATTCAGATCCCGATATCGAGAAGAACGGAACGTCGGCTTCTCCGGCTACGGCGCGTGCGAGGAGTGTTTTTCCTGTTCCCGGTGGGCCAACCAGCAGGACGCCCTTTGGAATTTTTGCTCCAATTTCCAGATATTTCCCCGGGTTTTTCAGAAAGTCGACGATCTCTACGAGCTCCTGTTTTGCTTCTTCGGCTCCGGCCACATCCGTGAATGTGGTTTTCGTTTTTTCTTTGTCGTAGAGTTTGGCCCGACTCTTGCCGAAAGAGAGCGCCTGATTGTTACTGCTCTGGGCCTGACGCATCATGTAGGCCAGAATTCCCACGATGAGGATGATGGGGAATGCGCTTATGAGCAAATTAGTCCAGAAGTCGCTCGAGTCGGTCGGTACGACATCGATGCTGATTTTACCCATTTCTTCTTTGCCGACCCCACCTTTTTCGAGAAGTTCGTATATAGAGTCGCTGCTATCCTTGTAGGCGTATTCTTTGCTTCCGTCGGTTCTCCCGATTTCAAGCCGATCTTTCACGAGAGTAATGGACTCGATTTTTCCGTCCTTGGCTTCCTGAATGACCGTACTCAATGGAATTTTCGTGCTCGGTGTTTCATTTTTACTCCAGAGAAGAAAAGCCGCGCTGACGATGAGGGCGATGATGATGAGATACAGAAAGCTGTTCTGTCTTTTTGGCGGTGATTTGAAGTCGTTCATATGTGCTTTTTGATGCTTATGAAAAGGCGTATCTACTCTACCTTTTTTTCTGCTCGTTTTCAAGAATCTGGATTTCAATAACCGGAGATTCAAAGAGGTTTGGATCCGCGCTCTTATCGATTCTCAAGTGTCCTACCGCGACGATATTGTCGCATGCATCGATGATAATTGGGACATTTTTTCTTAGGTCCCGGCGGATTTTTTTGTCGACGAAGAAGTCTTGTACTTTTTTACTCCCTTCCATTCCTTTCGGGTGAAAGCGGTCGCCATCCTTGAATCCGCGAATGAAAAATTTTGAGTCCGGTTGCCGCAGGCTCACGTAGACGGCGTTTTTTTTCGTCTTCTTTGGAATTTTATTGTGAATTCGCGTGACGATTTTTCCGCCGGGAATGACGATGCTTCCGGGGAGTGGGAGTGGTATTTTTTCTTCTGACAGATGCGGTTTTTCCAGTGTTTTTTCTTTTTGAAATCGGGCACGGCCATAGGCGATACTCAGCGACATTCTTTTCCCAAGAATTTTTTCTGTGCCCGTTTTGTCCTTGCGGATGAGGCGGAGAAAGTCTTCGATCTGGGCGCTTGAGAGCTGTGCGGTTGAGCCATGAAGCATTTCGTAGATGAGTTGGATGACACTTTTTTGCAACGTTGGCATCAGGCCCCGGAGAGGCCCGACCGGACACCCGATTTCATTGCCCGATACCTGACAGAACTGTTTCGTGAAGTCGAGCGAAAAGTAGTTGAGCATTTCATCGATTTCTCCGAAATAGAAACTTTTTTCGTGAAATGCACTTCTGAAGTCCGGATTTATTTTTTCAATTTCAGGAATGATGTTGTGACGGATTCTGTTTCGCGTGAGCGACGTGTCGAAATTCGTTTCGTCTGTGCGGTACGGGATTTTCTCCCATTTGCAGTACTCGAGAATTTCTTTTTTCGAAAAATCAAGGAGCGGACGCAGCATTTCTCTGCTGTAGATGGGCATGCCGGAAAGTCCCTTCACGCTCGTGCCGCGAATGAGGTTGAAGAGCATGGTTTCGACGTTGTCGTCGCGATGGTGGGCTGTAACGATGTAGTCTGCCGCGTACTGTTCTTTGAGCCGAAAGAAGAAGGTTTTTCGCACTTCTCTTCCGGCTTCCTCGAATGAGAGTTTACGGGCTTTGCCGTACTCCTTCACGTCGATAGTTTCGACTTCGCACGAAAGCATGAGTTTCTTGGCCGTTTTCTTCACCAGTTCTTCATCGAGATCGCTTCCCCCGTTTCTCGTCTTGTGGTTCACGTGGGCGACAATGAGTTTCAGCGGAAAATCGATGGATATTTTTTTGAGTGCATAGAGAAGCGCCATCGAGTCGGGACCTCCCGATACCCCGATGATGAGGGTAAGATTTTCCGAGCAGCAAGCGTAATGCTTGAAAATCTCTTCTACCGTGTCTTCAAGTGTTTTGACGATTTCGCGAGTTTTCATGGGGCGTATGCCGGATTGGCATTGATAAGGTTTATGAGGAGATCGACGTTGTCATCGGGGGCAGATTTATTTGGAATGATTTTATCACAGACGGTGCAGCGGTGAATGATGATGTAGCCTGAGCGTTTCCCTGGCGAAACAGTCATGGGCTCCATGAGGCTTCTGCATGGACTCTGCCGGTCGCCGGGGATTTCGAGGTCGACGTGGAGGGAGGAGAGGCAGTGCGAACAGTGATTACGCTCGATGCCCGGTTTTGCCAGGATTTCAGCTTTGCATTTTGTGCAGGTAAATGATTCGCGCCTCGGGATCATGTTCTTTCTCCTGTGCATGATGTTTTCGTTGGGGTTTGCATGTTACCCTTTTTTTGACCCCGCGTCCACCTTTCTGCTACTATCATCTCTGCCATGCCGAAGCATTATTTCGTTACCACTTCCATTGCGTACGTTAACTCGGTTCCCCATGTCGGCTTTGCCATGGAGCTCGTGCAGGCCGATGTTCTTGCGAGGTATCACCGCTTGAAAGGAGAGCAGGTGTTTTTCGAGACCGGGACCGATGAGCACGGAATCAAGGTGTACCGGACGGCTGCCGAGAAGGGAGTAACGCCGCAGGAACTTACTGACAGCAATTCCTCCCAATTTTCCGAGCTCACGAGGGCGATTCATGCGAGCAATGATTTTTTTGTGAGAACGACCAGTCCTGATCACAAGCGCGGTGCGCAGAAGTTGTGGGAGAAGATGGCTGCTCAGGGAGATATCTATCGGGCGACCTATGAGGGTCTCTACTGTGTCGGCTGCGAGGCGTATATCCTTCAGAAAGATCTTGTTGACGGGCTTTGTGCGATTCACAAAAAAGCGCCGGAGTTTCTCAAGGAAGAGAATTATTTTTTCCGATTGTCAAAATATTCTTCGAAAATCCGACAGCTCATCGAGTCCGATACTCTGAAAATTGTTCCCGAGGCGAGGAAAAATGAGATGCTCAATATTATCGGCGAGGGTCTTCCTGATGTGAGTTTTTCGCGTCCGCGCGGAATGCTCCCGTGGGGCGTTCCTGTGCCTGGTGATGATTCGCAGGTGATGTACGTGTGGTGCGATGCGCTTTCGAATTACATTACTGGAATCGGATATGAGGAGGAGGGGAGCCAATTTCAGGCTTTCTGGCCGGCCGATGTTCATTTGATCGGCAAGGATATTTTGCGTTTCCATGCCGGAGTATGGATTGGCATGCTGCTCTCCGCTGAATTGTCTGTTCCGCGCCAGATTTACGTGCATGGATTCATCACGGCTGACGGCCAGAAAATGAGCAAGTCGATTGGGAATGTCGTCGATCCCTTTGCCTATATTGAAGAGTTCGGAGCCGATCCGCTGCGATACTATCTGTTGAAGGAAATTCCGACAACGGATGACGGTGATTTTACCCGTGATCGTTTCTTGGCTTGTTACAGCAGCGATTTGGGCAATAATTTCGGAAATCTGGTGTATCGCGTCTTCTCCATGCATGAGAAATATTTCGACTCGAAAATTTCGAAGCGTGTGATGGATGATCCGGTGACCATGCTCTCCTCTGTCGGCAATCTTCAGGAGTTCATATCCATGTATCATCGTGCGATTGATCGGTTTGACCTGAAGGCCGCACTCGAGATTGTTTGGATTTTTGCGGGAATCGGCAATGAATATGTGGACAAAATGAAACCCTGGGCGCTCGCGAAAACCGATATGGATGCGCTCGCCGAAGTGATGTATCGGCTGCTTGAGCTCATACGAATTATTGGCTTACTACTTGCACCTTTTCTTCCTACGACGTCGGAGAAATTGTTATCGCAGTTTGGAGAGAGCGGAAAGGTAGAAGATTTTGATCGCGCGCTTGCGTGGGGTGGGTTGATCGAAGGTGTTCGTGTGGTGAAAGGAGAGCCGCTGTTTCCGAGATTGGAGGAAAAGAGCTGATTATTTGGTTATGTATCGCAGAGGATTTCCAAATGTTCCATCGTCGTAGGCTCCGCTCTCTCTCTGTGCGTTTTCTGTTTTTGCCTGATCTGCGGCTTTTTGCATTTCTTCGTAGTATTTTTTGCCATTTTCTTTTTTGACTTTTTCCTCGATGCTGGCTTTCGCAGCCGCATTCTGTTCAGCCTTTTTTTTCGCATCGGCGTCGGCTTGTCGTGATGCTTCGTTTTCTTTTTTCAATTTTTCCATCTCTTCTTTTCCTTTCTCGATGTCTTTCTTTGCATCGTCTATTTTTTTGTCCACCGTAACCGATTCCTGGATTGCCTTATTGGCATCGGTGGCGTCCTGGAGAAAGGGGAAAGGTTGGATGAAGAAACGCACGAGGATGTAGGAGAACATGATGAGGGCGAGGCCGAGGAGCGACCAGGTGAGCTGGCGTTTGGCGTTTTCCATGCCGCTTTCTTCGCCGAGTGCGAATGCATAGTCGGTGCCGGCGCGAGCGACGAAGAGTACTGCGAGCGGGGCTGCGAAGTAGAGGAGAATGTTCGCGAGGTACTGGATGGCGATGTTCACCGCGCTCACGGCTCCCTGTTGGCCTTTTTCTGATTTTTCAGCCGTTTTTACTTCCTGCTCGATGATGGTGTTCAGATTTTTGAGTGCGGCGTTTTGTGGCTGCAGCTCCTGCGGAATGCCGATGGCGGCCTGTGCGGATACTGCGAATGCGATGGTGAGCACGAGTGATGCGAGGAGTTTTTTCATTTTATTGTAGCGGTTTTATGAGCGTGATGCTTCTGATGACGGCATATGACACAGCGATGATAAGATCACCGATGATGACGTAGATCATGATAGTTCGCGCCTTGGTGACACGGCCTTCTTCGCCCTCGGAGAATACGAAGAATCCCCCCGCGACGATCAAACCGACGAAGGTCATGACCACGGCGACTCCGGTCAGAATTTTTATGAAGTCGGCGATGAAGTCGGAATAGGTTTTTTCTTTGTTAGAGGTTACGTTTTTCCTGAGGCTCTCCAAATTTTGATTACCCTCTTTTCCCGTTTTTGGATCGGTGAATTTCTTGAACTCGAAAATTTTGTTTATCTCGTTCGTGACACTTTGATCGTTTTCGGTTTTTTGCGCCGTAGCAAGCACTGGAATGCTTATGAGCGCTGCGATGGTGATTATGATGAGAAGTTTTTTCATGGTGTTGTTTTATGTGCCGATTCTTATTTTGAGAAGTACGGCCACGATAGCGTAAGAGAACATGCTTATGGCAAGGCCGATAAGGCTCCACATGAGGATTTTTTTTGCTTTTCCGACCTGAGTTTCATCGGCAAATGTCGAAACGTAGAGGACGCCTCCGTAGATTGTTCCGAGCAGTGACGCGGTGGCCGTGAAGGCGATTGAGAAGTAGGTGATGAAGGGAATGAGCACCGTGACTCCGTATCCGCCGCGCGTCTGCGTCGCCCCGTCTCTTATGAGCGCCTTCTGCTGCTCTGCACTTAGGCCCGAAAGCGAATTCGGTTTCGGAAGGATGGCCTGTGCTGAGGCAAACGATGCTACTGCTGCCGTGAGGAGTATGGTGAGGGTGAGAGCGAGAATGATTTTTGGTAATGTTTTCATACAATTATTGCATTGGAGGAGTGGCATCTATTTTTACGGTGTGGTTTTCGAACCGGCGTTTTCATTTCCGTACTTGGGCGGGTTGAAGAACGTCGGGTTCACGATGTAGAGGAGAGCGCTTGCGAGGAAGAGGAGCGCGATGCCGCTGATGGCCTGAAAAATTCGCTTTTTGCCCTCTTCGACGGCCGATGGTTCGCCCTGTCCCGCGATGATCTGGATGCCGCTCACGATGATGATGAGTACACAGATAACGCCGATGACGCCTGCTGCCCAACGGTAGATGAGGGCTACATATACATTCAGAAAGCCGACTCCGCCCTGATCGATCGGTGAGAGAATGACGGTTACGGGCTGACAGTCGTAGTAATCGCCGTTGTATTGACCATAGCTGCCTCCGGGAATTTTGCTCTCTAGTGGGCACTCTTTGATGAGGTACGTGTCAATAATTTTATCGTTTGCGCAGTTCAGAATTTGCGTAAAGCGGGCACAGGATTTCACAACGGTTCTGTCTGAATTTTCCTGTGTCTCTTCTGGAGTTTCGAGAGGGGTTTCGAGGACGGTGTAGATGTTTGAGGTTTTTTCTTCAGGTGATAGACAGAGGTTTCCACTCTCGAATATTTCGTTGAGTCCTTTTGAATTGCAGCCGTATTTTGTATATTTGTCTTGCACCTCTTTTTTTTCTCCATCCGTCAGGCTATCCAAGAAACTTTTTTCTTTCACTGGTTTTTCTTCTTTCGGTTCCTCTTTTTTCTCCTCTTTTTGTTCCGACGGATTGAATTTTGTCTTCAGGCTTTCATTTCCATCCTGCGCGACTGCTGCAGCCGGCAGGAGCATGATTGTCAGAAGCGTCAGCGCGATGATATTTCTTGTGAAGTTTTTCATGGTGTTTTCAGTTTTTTATGCCAGTGCCGTCTGAATGAGATTGACGAGAGCAAATGAGAGGAGGGCGAAGAGGATGCCGAGGAGCGAGTAGAGCATCATGGTTTTGCCCTTGCTGACCCAGGCGTCGTCGCCGTGATTGGTGATCATGAAGAGGCCGGCGATGATGAGGGTGATCATGGCGAGCGAACCGATGACGTATACCATGATGTCGATGATTCGCAGTATGATGCCGAGTACGACGCCGTACTTTTTCGTATACTCTTTGTTTTTGAAAAGTTCCTTTCCGGATTTCTGATCGTTTGACGTGAGGGTGAGCGCGTCGAGATTGAGTTTAAATCCCGTTCCACCCGTGTTTTTGAGTGCTTCTTCGCGCTGCGCGCAGTCTCTGTAACCTGCATTCTTACATTCCTTTTCACGTTTCTCCCTGTATTCTTTACACGTTGCTCCATAGTTATCTTTGCAGAACTGCTGACGGGCCGTCTCTCTTTCGGCCTCTTCGGCCTCTTTCCTTCTTTTTTCCGCGCCTTCATCAGATTTGTCGAGTTCGGGTTTCTTATCTTCCCCCAGACTTTCTCCAAGTTTCATTGCATCGATTTTTTTTCCTGTATCTTCGGTTTTCGGTACAGTGCTTGTCTTTTTTCCGCACGGATTTGTTACTTGATCGTAAATGGCATCAAGATCGCATTTTTGGCTTGTGTTTGCGGTGCTTTGCGCAAGAATTGTTCCTGGCAAAATGAGCATCAATGTCATTCCAATTATAATTACTATTTTTTTCATTGAATGTTTGTTACACCTCAAATTCCGGAGGGATGTAGCTCTGGGCATCTTCTTCCGTTATGAGGTCGGCCTGCAGTAAATCCATGACGGCTTTTTTCATGGTCTGCATGCCTTCGCGCATGCCGGTTTCGATCGAAGAGTTTATCTGATGGGTTTTTTCTTTGCGAATCATGTTCGCGATGGCGTTGTTGACGATCATGATTTCAAGAGCAGAGACGCGGCCTTTGCGATCTTTCGTTTTGATGAGATTTTGCCAGACGACGGCACGTAAGCTCTCGGAGAGCTGCGTACGAATTTGATTCTGTTGCTGTGGCGGGAAGGCGTCGATGATGCGGTCGACCGATTTTGCGGCACCGCTCGTGTGGAGGGTGGCGAGCACCAGGTGGCCTGTTTCTGCGGCGGTTACGGCGAGGGCGATGGTTTCGACGTCGCGCATTTCGCCGATGAGGATGACGTCGGGATTTTCGCGCATGGCTCCCTTGAGCGCTTTGGCGAATGATGCCGTGTGGGTGCCGACCTCACGCTGATTAATGACCGATTTTTTGTTTTCGTGAATAAACTCGATCGGGTCTTCGATTGTAATGATGTGTTTCGAGTTTTTTTCATTCACCTCGTTGAGCAGAGCTGCGAGCGTTGTCGATTTTCCCGATCCGGTCGGGCCGGTAACGATCACGATGCCCTGTTTGTACTGTGCGAACTGCTTGAGCTGCTGCGGAAGAGCGAGTTCGTCGAGGCTGTAGACATTTTCCGGAATCAATCGAAAAACAGCCGCAATTCCTTTGCGCTGAACGAACATATTTGCACGGAATCTGCCGATCCCCTGAATTTCCAGCGAAAAATCAATGTCGAGCGTCTGCTCGAATTTCTTCTTCTGCTGCTCGGTGAGCAGCTCGATCAGGTAATCCTCCGCCATTTTTTTCGTCAAGACCGCATGGTCCTCGATAGCTATCAGGTCGCCGTTGATTCGCAGGATCGGTTTCGTACCCGTGGCGATGAAGATGTCCGAGGCTTTATACTGGACGGCCGTGCGGAATATTTTGTCCAATTTCATGGGTCGCGTGTGATTTTTGTTTTCTTTCCATTATACCAAAATTCAGCCTGCTTTACAAGCTGGGGAATATGGGTTCTGAAGCTGAATTTCTATCGACGCTTCACTTTTTCACCTTCAGCCTGGATTGAAGCTGAATTTTCTGATGGTACCGAAATACTGTTCGAGGAGCTTTCCGGAGATGAATTCGATGCTTCGGTTGGAAATGTTTCCGTCTGAGAAGGTGTCGATGTTTCCGTCTGAACCGGAACTATGGTCGCCGGAGGAGTTTGTTCCGCCTGTTTCCTGATATCCTCTGCAACCTCTTTCACCGGTGAAAGAAACGTTTTGTAGAAAAAGAATCCGGCAATCAGCGCCAGAACGATACCTCCGATGAGAATCGCCATTTTTACGTTTTTGCTCATGCCCTGCACCTCTTCGTTTACGAGTTGAACTGATGGTTCGATTGGAGGAGGTATGGGCTCTTCTGCTGCAGCTATTGGAGCTGATGCAGGCGTCGCAATAGGCAGCACTGGGGCCGGTGCTGGAGCTATTGGCGCAGGTGAGGGTGTTGAAGCAGGTGGGGGTGTCATAATCGGCGCCGCAGCAGGAGCGGATGCTGGTGCTGACATCGTCGTTGCTGCTACCTGCAGCTCTTCGAGCATTTTTTTCGCATCTGCGTTCGCAGGATCGAAGCTCAAGATTTCATTGAGACCCTGAATAGCCTTGTCTTTGCTGCCTTCTGCAATCCATTGTTTAATGTGATCGAAGGCATCCTGTACGGTCGTTTTGATTGGTTCTGCCATGCTGTACTTTTTAGAAAAATTAGAGCCGTTCTAAGTTTAACTCCTGCATGTCGTAATCACCACCCGATTTTGGGAGGACGTTTTCAATGGCGCCCCACTCGCTCTCTTCATTTGCCGGAACGATGAGCGTTACGCGATTTCCGACCTCACCTCGAAAGTAGGTTACCGATGCGAGGAGAACCTTGTATGCTTTTCCACTCGCGATGACTTTGTACTGTCCTTCATCGTTCGTGAGTACTCCGACGACGTGCTTGCGTTCGATCGGCTTGATCTGTTTGTAGAGGAACGTTCCATCGTCTTTGATGGTGAGTTTGAGAATATCACCGGGTACGAGTTTTGACTTGCTCGCGTAGTTGGCGGGGACGGGATAGGCACGTTTATCTGGGCCGATCATGGATTGTCCGTCGAAGACACCCTCGAGAATGTTTCCTTCACTCAAGGGTTCCTGTTCCAGTGATGAAGCCTTCCGCACCAATTTGGAACGGATGGCTTTGCCATTTGGGACCTCTTCGCCAAGCATTTCAGAAAGGAGCTGTTTTGCCGATTTGAGGCTTGTTTCAGCGCTTTCTATCATTTCCCTGACGGCTGCAATCGTAGTATCGTTGGACATTTTCTTTTTGTTTACAGAAGTACTTTGCTGTAGTGTACCATTTTCTGATGAATTTCTCAAATGTAAGCCCTTTACAGAGCTTCTCCCGTGTTTTCTTCTTTCATTTTTCTGCGTTTTTCAACGAATCGCTGCAGAAGTGCGCGGCGCGTAATACCTACGTTTGAGAAGATGCGGAATGTAAATACGACCGTTGCTGCGAGATAGAGGTCGAGGCCGAGTTTATCGCCGAGATAGGTAATCACCAGGGCGAGAATAATGTTAAATACAAGCCCTGAAATGAAGATCGTCGCGTTGTATTGATCCTTCGTCACTTCAGCGCGAATGGCTCCAAAAAGCGCATCGAGGATGCCAATGAGCACTACGGCCGTAAATTTCGTATAGGCAAACGGTATCGTGTAGTCGATACCCAGACCGATTAAAATTCCCAAGAGGATGCCGAGAAGTGCGAAGACCATGATTTTTTGACGCGCCGATACGAAGTTGTTCAACTTGATTATAGCCTATTTTTTCCTTTTGAAAATAACTTTTTCACCGTTGGTTCCCGAAATGCGCAGATCGATGTATTCCAGTGGAGATCCCTGCATATTGAGGAGCGACATAGATTTCTTGAGTTTGAGGAACTGGCGCTCAAAGGGTATCTGCATGTCCAGCCAGATGAGAAAGCCTTTTTCCGTCTTGAGGTGAAGTTCCCGCGATTGCGGATAAAATCGCATCTCGAAGACTTTCATACCGAAGCGTTCGGTGAAGTTTTGTTGGGCATCGAGGATGTACGTCAAATAATCGGTAGGTATGGCGATTTCATTTTTTGGCGCGAGCGGCTGTGTTGTTTCCTGCGGCGGCGCTTCAGCTTCTCTTTTTTCTTTTATGAAAACTTTTATGTAGGGAAGATTCGGATTTTCCGTGTCCCGGTATATCACCATACCTTTGGCATTGATGAGCAGCCTCCCGGTGAGTTTTCCATTTATGATTTTTTCGATATTGGCGACTATCGGATACTCAGAAAAACTGATTTTCAGCGTGTTTGGAATGATTTTCTGAACCATGAGTTTGTCGAACTCCGGATTGCGGTTTTTTAGCTCCTGTACTCTTTTTTCCGGATCGGCAAAGAGTATGTTTTTTCCCTTGAAGTCATTGAAATTCGTCAGCAGTTCTTCATTTTCGTCCTGAAATTCTTCGTACTGAATGTGCACCTTCGCGATTTTGAAATACGGCGAGAGGAAGATGAAGTATCCGCCTGCGCCGAGCGCGGTTATGGCCATGAGCGCTGCGAGAGTTTTTTTTATGCTCGAGAGGGAGGGGAGCGAGATATTTTCGATGATGTTTTTTTGTCTTCGGAAACGTCGTTTTCCCCCAGTGCTCAAAACGGGTTGACGGCCGTATCTTGCGTAGAGGCTCGATTTCGGTTTTCTTCGAAAGAGCATGGCTGGAGTATAGCTATTTTCCTCTCCAAATTCCACATTTAACCCACCAGTTTTGCCCGCATGGAGGCTTTTTTTGATGCCGCATTGGCGAGAACCGCCGCTTTTCTCGTACGCGCCATGACCTTATTTTTCTTCTTCGAAAGCGTTGATTTTGGTCTTCTCGTTGGAGTCAGGACGACTCCGTGATGATGATTGACGTGGGCGTTTGACATAGGAATGTATGATTAATTTGCCGTGGTATTTTACCTGGTATTTTCTCATGCTGTCAATAAAATTGTATCAGAAAGTTCCTGGTGCATCTCGGGCTCATATTTTTCTTTTGGCTTCGTCGACGAGTGTCCTGAGTCCGTTTTCAAAAATATCAAGTTCTACGTCGTTCGATGCCGCTGAGACGCGTATCATTGAGCTCGTTACGGTTGTTGGACTGAAGAGACGGCCTGGGGCGCCGAGAATTCCATATCGGCTCAGTGCCTGAATTGATTCGATGGGATCATGTATTGGACTTCCGTCGGGGTTTCGAATAAGTGTTTCACCCGTATCTGCAGCAAGGGCCATTACCATGTAGAAGGAGTCCTGACCTACAATTCCAAGATTGAGCGAGTCCGCAATTTGCCTGATTCTTCTTCGATTACTTTCGATCAGCGCGTACCGCTGCCCCATCGCTTCATGGATGTGATTCGCCTCTGGATTTGGCGAACGATATGAATGAAGGGCGAACTGTGCCCATACTTCGTCGATGCGGGGATAGGTGGAGAGCGGTCGATGAATTTCATCCATGGCTACTCTATTTACCGTTTCTGCAACGTCTTCGTGTCCTTCCGGGGCAAACCAGATGATCGTTCCCGTTTTTTTATTTGAACTAATTACCTTCGTTTCCCCCGTGAGAAAGCCTATGTACTTGAGCACTTCCGGCGGAAGACTTTTCGAAAGTTTTCCCATCGGAGCCGCTTCGTTCTGGCCTTTTTTCGCGAGAGCTGCATAGAATACGTCGAAGAGCAGAGGAGCATCGGTATTTGCCGATATGGTTGCGATTTTGACGAGTTCATCGAAATCTATTGTATGTCCATGTGGATTGCTCGGCATGATCGGAACGACTCCTGCCACTGCGAAATTTCCCCTTTTTGCCATTGCTATTGCTTCTTCCAGACTTTCTGCCGACATGGAGAGTCCCTGCGAAGCGTTTGCGGGCGCATGTATCATTTGTATTCCCAGTTTTCTGAAGAGTGGCTGATATCCTGACCATACGAAGGCATCGAGTATGACGGAAGGCTGTTTATCCGGATGTTTCTCTTTGCAGCGTTCCCGTAATCCCATGAATGCCATGGCGAGTGCGGTTCTTCCCGAGACCGTCTGGAAACCTTTGTATGGGGTTTTCGTCGTGTCTATTCCAAAATTTTTAACTACCGTGTCCATCACTTCCGGAAAACCGAGCTCATACCGGGATGGCAGGCCATCGTAGAGTTCGCCATCATGGTAGGGGAATACCGGTGTGCCGTCGCTCTTCCTGAGACTGTATCGGCAATTTTCATAATATGCGATGAAGTCCGGATTCAGTCCTTTTTTCGTATTGTGTATGTCGCCTGCCGTCATGTCAGCAATCTTTTGTCCTTCGTTTCTTTTTTGCCGCGCCAGTATACCGAGCTGTGGAAGGTCGGGCAGACCGACGTGGGGTTGCCAAAGTTTTGGCTCTCTGAGTTCCGGTGTTCTATTGATCATCTCCATCATTCGACTTTCTGCCGGCGACATTTCGAGTTTATATATGCATCTTTGTTTTTGCGCTCTTGCGGATTGAAACATTCGACAGTTCATGTTTTTTTGCGTTAGGTGAGATGATGTGGCAGCAAGTATATCGTCTGTCCATGCAGTTTCAAGTGCTTGTTTCAGCTTTGAGACTGGCTTTTTTTGGAAAAATATGGTAGAATTGCTTGCGATTTTTCTCGAAAATATATTTTGAACTTTTTATGCCGCCTGCCGCACTCGATCTTCCCGTAAGAACGAATTATTCGCTCTCCAGTTATTTTCCCGAGGGTACGGAGTATTTTTACGGATATCCGGCGGAAGAGGATTCACATTTCTTTAATGGGGTCCCACCCGAGACCGAAGAGCTCGTTGCCGCAAGGCCGCTTGTCGTTGCCGGATCAGGCGTGAAGGTAGTGTGTTTCCAGGCTACGCTCCAGGATTTTTCTTGGAAATTCATGCACGATATTGGCTCACTGAATATTCCAAAATCACAAATCCTCTTGCTCCCGAAAAATATCACGGCGCGGGTGAGGGGATCGCGGCGCAATAAGCTCCTCAAAGAAGCTCTCGTGGAGTTAACCCATGAGGGAAGGCTCATTATGTCGCAGCCCTACCTTGATTTTCGCCTGAAGCCGAAATATGCCATTCCATCGAATCGAACGATTTGGCTCAATGACAAGCGCAATATGCCTGCTTATATTCCGTGGCAGTACCTTCCGAAGATGTATGATGAGTTCCTCGATGGAGCCTGTTTTTCTGATTCCGTAGGACAGCTTCCTCTTCCATGCGTCGTGAAGGTTACCTCTTCTTCTTCGGGCGATGGTGTGCGAATTTGCCGTACACAGGCCGATATCGATCAGGCGAGGAGTGATTTTTCCCGTCTCGAGGGCATTATTCAGGTGAGTGAGCTTATCGACATGGAGCGCAATTTTGCTGTACAGTTTGGCATTCCGGCTGATTCCAATAAGCCCATAGAAATTATCCGATGGCATGAGCAGATGGTGGACAGCCATGGTGCTTTTGTCGGTGGCATTATCGAAACAGGAGAGCAAAATCTCGAGATATTCAGGTCGCTCAATCAGGAACTGCTCGAGAGAATTTTGCCTGAGGTCCGGCGCCGCGGCTGGTTTGGGATTGGCGGATTTGATGTGCTCATGTCGAAGGAGGGTAGATTTTATTTCGTTGATCCCAATTTCCGCATGACGGGCATGACGGTGTATGATCTCCTTGCCTGTAATGGCAACATTACCTCGTCGCTTTTGAGTTTTTCCGGTACTTTTGAGGGCACGAGGAAGGAGTTTTATGGTCTTATGGAAGGGTGTGCGCGGGTGGGGGATTCGGGTCAAAAGCTCTACCTCACGGCACTCACCGAACATCGCGGCCTCTTCCGATTCAATGCCGCCCTGCTGTTTGATTCGCGGCGCGATATTCCGGTTTTAGCCCGTGAAATGCTTCGCCGAGGCATGGAGTCGAGCGTGCTTGAGAGAATGGGGAGATAGGGGTAGGCTAGGCCTAAAGAGTGTCATCTTCATACCCTTGTCATACCTCATTTGTTTTATGCGTCCAGAGGTTCGTGATTTAAGCTATTTTGAAGCTAAAATATGAGTTTGGTAGTCTTGATTTTTTTTATGCGGGGTATAGAGTGCCTCCCAGTATAGTGTTCTTAATTTTATGGATATGCTCGATACTGGTTTGCCGATAGATCCTCTCCCTGCCCCGTCGGATTTTATTTTAGTACCGTAGGAGACAGATTCAGATTTTTTGATGCTTCGGCTTTTTTGCCGTGGCAGTTCTGTTTATTTCTTAAATTGTTCGTATGAGTCCAATTGCAGAGTTATCAACAAGACAGCATCTTTTTCCATCTACCACACAAACAAAAACTTTTCATGGTTTGTCTGAATATTTTCCACAACATAATAATACCGCTTATTTCTATTCCTTTCCCGCCGGACAGGACTCGAGTTTTTTTAATCGCGTTCCGACATGGATAGAGGAACTCGTCGCAGCACGAAGCCTTGTTTGTGCCGGTTCTACTGTGCGCCCCGCTGTATTTGCCCCTTCACTCGATCCACTTACGTGGGATATCGTGACCCAGCGCTTCGGTACCGAGTTGATTTCCCGCGACCGTGCCGTCGGCATGTCACCTGAAATTACCAGTGATGTTGTTGGCGCTGTCCGCAATGTACTCATTCGTCGATCACTTGCGCAGAACTTCAAATCGAGAGAGCTTGTCATGGCTCAACCTTTTACCGATGATTTCCTCACACACATTTACCAGATTCCTCCCCAGCTCACTGTCATGCTCAATGATAAGGCCAATCGGTCTCTCTACATGCCTTCCAAGTATATTCCAAAGATCCTTGGCAAGTACCCTAGCGGTGCTGCTTTTCAAGCATCGACCGAGATTTTCGATTTTCCATGCGTTATGAAGGTGTCTTCATCTTCTTCCGGCGATGGTGTACGTATTTGCATGAATGCCTCCGATTTGCGTCTGGCAAAAGAAGAATTTAAAACCATGAATGGCACGATTATCATTGAACAACATATTCGAGGTTCCTTTAACCTCTGTATTCAGTTTGGAATTCCCGCCGACTGCAGTAAGCCTATAGAAATGCTTGGCTACAATGAGCAGCTCACTTCTGAAAACGGCGCTTTCCTTGCAGGTATCGTCAACCCTTATAAGGTTATCCCGGGGCTGCAGAATGTTTACAATGCCCTTGCTTCCGAGGTGTTGCCCAATGTTCGCTCCCTTGGATGGTATGGCGTCGGCGGAATCGATGTGCTCATCGTTGATGAGAATGAGTTCTACTTCATTGATACGAACTTCCGCATGACGGCCACCTTTACCTTTGTTCACCTGCAACGGACTGGTCGATTGCCAAAACCGGTTGTCAGTTTTGCCGGTACGTATGCCGGTTCTTATGATGATTTCTTCAGTAAGATTGTGCCACTTGGAAAAAACGGCCATCCTGATCAAATCATGACCGTCATTGCCCTCACGCAGCGCAGTGGACTCTTCCGCTTCAACGCAGGACTTTCTTTTGACTCATGCGAGTCGCTCAGGGACAATGTGGAGAGACTTCTCGATCTCGGCATCGAGTCCGGCTGCCTCGATGCGCTTGTGGCCTCTGTTTTTCGGATTTGATACTGAATTCTTCCGGAGCGTATACGTCCCTGGAATTGGCCTGATGAACTCTTGTGCGAGCGTGAATTTGTAAGCGCCGTAGTTCGGAATGGCAATGATGTCGCTGACCTCGTTTTTTTTTGCGAAGATGTAATACCCCCAGAAGTCCCTGGGAGTGCAGAGCGATCCGTAGATGCGGAAGTTTTTTTCTTTCAGGTTCGGATGAGTGAGATTGATGATTGGAAAGTAAAAGTGCTGTCCAAATTCCCACCCTGCGGCATTGATGCCGCCATCCGTAATGATGATATTGTCTTTTACATCGGCGATTTTCATGATGAGCGATGTTGAGTTGTTTGAGATGATGCGTCCGGGTTCACTGAAGTATTTGCAATCCACGAGTGACTTAAGATAGCGGTTTATTGTCTGTGCTATCTTTTTTGCCATGGTTTCGGGTGATTCAGCTCTGGTGATATAATATTTGTTTTTGAAGTGTGTATTTTCACCGTAGTAGTCGCCCGCGAGTTTGAGAAAATGTCCCCCAGTGAGCGTCCAGGGATAGTGGTCGGACCACGGATAAAAGCCCTCCACGTTATCGGGATAGTATCCTCCTCCGATGTCGATGAATTTAATTTCAGAGAGATATTTTTTTGGAAATTCAGTTTTCAGGTAATCGGCGAGTTTCCGCAGTACGCTGCAATATTTTTCTGCGCGAAGATTCAAACTCATATGAAAATGGAGTCCCTCGAGTTTGATGTATGGATATTTTTCCGCTTCGTTCCAGAATTTTCCGAGCTGACCCAATGGTATTCCAAATTTTGACCACGCGCCGTCATGGGAAGAGAAGAATCGAATACCTGCACGGATGGGAGTTTTTTTCCGCGCACTGAGTTTCCCCAGACGGCGGAGCTCTTCAAAACTGTCCATGTTGATTATTGTTTTTTTCGCATGCCTTAGTGCCAATTCCATTTCTTTTTCGGATTTTCCTGGACCGGTGAAGAGAATTTTTTTTGCACCGGCGCGTAGTGCCAACTTGAATTCCCGTTCACTTGAGGCGTCGAGCCCAAGTCCTTCCTCTACCGCTGTTTTGAGAATTACCGGATGATAGTTTGCCTTTATCGCATAGTAGGCTTGATGGCGGGGGAGGTGCGTATCGAAGTTTTTTTTGAAGTGTTGAATATCATCGCGCAACTTTTTTTCATCGATCAGATAGAATGGCGTTTCGTACTCTTTTGCGAGATTGATAATTTTTGTTTTTCTGGATAGTGTTTTGCGAACTACATGGAGAAGATTTCCCTTTGCACCGTGGACAGGTTCTTTGAGAAGTTTGAGAATTGACCGTATGCTACTCATGAATTTTTCATATTACTTTACATTCGGCTGTGTCAGATTTTTCGGATCGAGAATGACACGAAGTTTTTCCGAGGGCATGAGTTTTTTCTCGAGGATGAGCGTTTCGAGAGATGTTTTTCGGCGGAGAGCTTCGTTTACGAGCTGTGCAACCGTGTGGTAGCCGAGATAAGGGTTGAGGCCGGTTGCGACACAGAGGGATTTTTCGAGGAGTTCGCGGCAGCGTTTTTCGTTGGCCACAATTCCATCGATACAGTACTCGCGGAACATTTTGAAGCCATTTGTCAGCAGTTGGCAATTTTCCGTGAGGCACTTGAGGATGAGAGGTGTCATCACGTTGAGCTCGAGCTGGCCGTGCATGACTCCGAGTTCTACGCTCCGGTCGTTACCCTGAACCTGAAAGGCGATCATCTGCAGGCATTCGGCGACCGACGGATTCACTTTACCCGGCATGATGGAAGAGCCTGGTTCGACCTCCGGGAGCGTGATTTCCCCGATGCCGCCTAGTGGGCCCATGTTGAGGAGCTTGAGGTCCTGAGCGATACGCTGCATAGTGATGGCGCAGTTGCGCATGCTTGCTGAGACGCTCGCGAAGGGGTTCATGTTGCTCGTGGTTTCGAAGAGATTTTTCGTTGGTTTCAGTTTGAGATTTGTGAGTTTTGAGAGGTGACGAGTCGCCAGTTTCTGAAATTGCACGTGCGTATTGATGCCCGTACCGAGCGCCGTACCCCCGAGACCGATTTCGTAGAGCAGTGATGTGGCGCGCTTCAGTTCCTGCAGGTCTTTCTCCACGGCTACCGCAAAAGAGGTGAACTCCTGTCCGAGCGTGACCGGCACCGCATCCTGCAGGTGCGTGCGCCCGACCTTGAGGATATGCGCGAATTTTTTTGCTTTTTTACGAAGTGAGGCTACGAAGAGTTTCATCTCATGCTGGAGCTCTTCCGATTCCCATGCGACGGCAATCCGCAACGCTGTCGGGATCACGTCGTTACTGGACTGTGCCATGTTGACGTGATTGTTCGGATTTATAGGCTTATAGGAGCCTTTTTTTGATGATGAATCGAGGAGTTCATTGGCGCGATTGGCGATGATTTCATTGAGATTCATGTTATAGGGCGTGCCGGCGCCAGCCTGGAAGATGTCGATGGTATACTCGTGATCAAATTTTCCCGCGATGAATTCCCTGAGGGCTGCGATGATTGCTTTTGAGAGTTTTGAATCGAGTTTTTTCAGGTCGGTATTCGTCTGGGCGGCCGCGTATTTCACGCAGGCGAGAGCTTTCTTGAAACTGCATGGCGCTGTCGCTTGGCTGATCTGGAAGTTCTTCAGTGCCCGAGTCGTGAATGACCCGTAGTAGGCATCGGCCGGCACCTCGATATTGCCGATTGCATCATTTTCCGTGCGAGTGTGTTGTTTTTTCATGGCATCAGTTTTACACGATTTTACCTCTTTTTGAAGCTAAAATTTTTCTTGCAAAGTAGAGGCACCCTTGGTACACTCTTCTAGCTTTCTTTCTCAAAAATTCTTATGTCGCAAATCTGCTGCGTTACCGGAAAAAAGCCCACCGTTGGCCATAATGTCAGCCATTCGATGCGGCACACGAAGCGACGTTTCATGCCGAATCTCTTGAAGAAGAGGATCTGGAATGCCGAGAAAAAACGCTTCGAGCGGGTACTTGTTTCGACGCGCGGCCTCAAAGTGCTTGCCAAGAGAGCTACCGCCTAGCCCGTCTGCTTTCCTGTTTTTGGTGTGAGATATCTTTTTGTCGTGTCTTTCGCTGTGATAAATACAGTCTCGACCATTCGATAGGCAAACTGGAGACTTAGGTGAAAGGGGAGTTTGATGCAGGGGCCGAAGCCCATTATTTGTTGAACCACGTTTTGTTTGCGTATCGATAGCGGCATGGTTTTTCTGCTCACTATAGCCTTCTTCAGGTCCTGTGCCGTTTCTCCTTCAAAGAGCGTAAAGGTGTGACCAAAGTTGATTTTGATGTGGCAGTCGCTCGAGCTCACTTCCGCTTTTTTTAAAAATTTTTCGTTTACGAAGTGAGCTTTTTCATAGTACTGTCGCTCGATGAGCGCAAAGTTCTGCACTTCGATGGCGTCGACCATCTTGAGGAGTTGCGGACGATTCAGCAGGTCGAGGTAGCATACTTGATATCGATAGATGTACTCTCCGAGAGCGTCTTCTTCGAAGGTGATATGCGGAATAACGACGATTCCGCCTTGCGCCTTGATCTGCGTGAGTGTTTCTTCCAGCGACTGGAATGACGGTATTCTCTTTTTCAAAAAGAGGCCAATCACGTGTCCGCCGTTGGTGTAAATTTCTTCTCCGACGATGATTTCCAGCGGAAGATTTTCGTCTTTCACGTATTTTGCTGTCGCTTTCGCGCCTTCTATGGTGTCATGATCGGTGATGGCCAGTACGCGTATTCCTTTTTTTATAGCGAGTTCGACTGCCTCTTTCGGGGAAATGAAAGAATCGATTGAGTGCCACGTGTGAAAATGGAGGTCGGCCTTTGACTGCATAGCTTTTGCATTATAGCACTTTCGCTCCTATACTTGAAACATGGCGCTTCTTGAATCATCGAGCGTTGCCCTTGGCTCGCCGGCCCCCTCTTTCCAGCTTCGCGGAGTTGATGATGGGGTTCATACCCTCGAAGAATATGCGCAGAAAGCTGTTTTGGTCACTACTTTCATGTGTAATCACTGTCCGTATGTGCAGGCGTGTATTGACCGACTCGTTAGCTTACAGCGTGATTTTGAGGCGAGGGGAGTGCAGTTTCTTGGAATCAACTCCAATGATGCGTTCTCATATCCAGAAGATTCGTTCGAGGCGATGAAAATTTTTTCGAGAGAGAGGGGAATGAATTTTCCATATCTTGTTGATGAATTCCAGAGCACAGCCCTCGCGTACGGTGCCGTGTGTACACCCGATATTTTTGTTTACGATCAGCATCGCAGGCTTGCCTACCATGGACGCATCGATGATAACTGGAAGGATGCTTCGCTTGTCAGGTCTCATGACCTTCGCGCGGCTCTCGAAGCGCTTGTTTCAGGAGAGCGCCCCGATGTCGTGCAGAAGCCTTCGATGGGATGTTCCATCAAGTGGAGGAAGTGAACAGAATTTTAGGAACCTCTGAAAAACGCGCACTGCTGTGTCAACTGCGTCGCTTCCTTCTCGCCGTACAGCTTCGTACGGCTCGGTCGGAAGCTCCTTGTTTCCTTGCATTTCATCCTTTTTCAGAGGTTCCTTTAGATTTGTGTTTCGAGGACGGTTTCAATTTTTTCCGTATCGAGCTTTTGGAGCATTTTTTTGAGAGTCCGGTCTTTCGAGAGGTCAATGTTGTTTTGTTTGGCTATTTCCGCTACGACTTCGAGAATTTTTGTAACCTCCTGTTCCGAGATGATGTCGATGTAGAGATCGACTTCCTCACGTAGATCATCCACCTTGCCCGCGCGTTTTTGCGAGATGAGAACGATGATGGAGAGAAAGATTGCTTCCAAGGAAACTGTCGTTGTGAGCAAAACGAAGGGAAAGGGATCGAATACTTTCGCCCCGGGAATCCAGCCGATATTGACAGTGATCCACCAGGCGAATACGAGAAAATTCAGAATGAGAAATGTCGTGGTACCGAGTGTTTTCGTCATGAAGTCGGCGAATTTTTCGGGAAGGGTTCGCCTTGCATCTGATTTTGCCTTCAGTGCCCGGAAAAGTTTCCGGCCGTTTCTTAGAGGAACAGTTTGATTATTTTCCATGAGGAGGACTTTTAAGGGAATTGCCCGGAATTGCCGTATACGCCCCTGCTGCTGCGATGAGAAGCATAAGGATAGAGAATATCTGTCCGAGTGTCAGTATATCAAAGAAGTATCCGATTTGCACGTCGGGTTCACGGAAAAATTCAGCAATAAACCTTGCACCTCCGTATCCGGCAATGAATATCCAGCTCAGGAGTCCGTTCGTTTTTATTTTCTTTTTCAGGAAAAAAATAATGAAGAAGAGGAGAAGTCCTTCGAGTCCGGCTTCGATGAGCTGCGATGGATAACGGCAATTAGTAGAATCGCTTGGAAAGCGTATGCAAATGGTCGAATTGGTAATTCTGCCGTAGAGTTCTCCATTGATAAAATTTCCAATTCGAACGAGGAAAATACCAATGGGCGCTATCGGAATAACAGTATCGGTAAGTCGATAGAATTTGATATGTTCTTTCCTGCTCACATATATGAGCGCGAGAATAACTCCGATGAGACCACCGTGAAAGGAGAGGCCGCCGTTCCAGATTTTGATGATTTCAAGCGGGTTTTGAAGGTAGAGGCCGAGATTGTAGAAGAGCATGTAGCCGAGTCTCCCGCCGAGAATGACGCCCAAGAGTATCGCGAAGAGAAGATCGATAACGAAGTCTTTTTTTACCTCGAGTTTGCGCTCGCTGATGAGTCGCGGGATGAAAAAATAGGCAATTATGAACGTCAGAATGTACATGAGTCCATACCAGCGGATGCTTAAGGGTCCGAGTGAGAGAGCAACGGGTGAGATGTCTGGGTAGGGGAGCACTCGCAGGGTGTTATTTTTTCTCAAGGAGGGGATCTGGTCTTTCGGCTTCTTTGAACCCTTTTGCGCGCAACAAACAGGCGGGGCATTTTTTGCAGGGCGGATACGTTCCTTCGTAGCAAGTATGGGTAAGCGCCAGGAGATCGAAGTGTCCCAGCTTTTCCATGAGTTCTACCGTTTGTCCTTTGGTGAGAAACATCAGCGGTGTGTGAATTTTGAACTCCCGCTCCATTCCATACGACAGTGTTTTTTCCAATGATTTGATTGTCTCGTTGCGACAATCTGGATAGCCTGAGTAGTCGGTTTGACAGACGCCCGTGATGATGTCTTCAACCCCTCGGCTATAGGCATAGGCGGCTGCAATCGTGAGGAAGAAGATATTTCTTCCCGGTACAAATGTTGTCGGTAAGCCTTTTTTTGGCACTTTTATTTTCATTCTGTGCGTGAGTGCGTTTGCGCCGAGTCGGGAAAAAATATCAGTTTTTATCACTGCATGCTCCAACCCTAAATGTTTTGCGATTTTTTCAGCTGCAGAAAGTTCTCTCCTGTGCCTCTGCCCGTAATCGAAACTCATGGTTTCTACTGTTTTGAATTTACGCAGCGCCCAAGCGAGACAGGTTGTCGAGTCTTGGCCTCCGGAGTGAAGAACGAGCGCCTTCTTCAGATTTTTTTTCATTAGGGTATGGACTTGAGTATGTGCAGACGGGTGGTGTAGTGAAATTTTTTTTCCCTGCAGAACGGAATAAGCCATGTTGCTCTCCTGCGTATCGTATCATGTTTCGTCCCTTCCGGCATCAGATAGACCTTATTTCTTTCAATGCCGTGATTGAGGACGAACTTCTCGATTTCATCGAGATCATTTTTATCCTGAACAACAAATTTGAAAATACTTTTCAGAGAGTGCAGGTTGAGCTTGTACCATGTGTTTTTACTGTTTGCCAGTTTCGGCGATATATTGAAGTGGTCGATGATATTTCCGGGTATGGTGAGCGGTATGGTCCCATTAGTTTCCACTTCGATAAATTTTTCCGGAAATGCTTTTTTTATGGCTTCTATGAGCGGTTGTTGCAGTAACGGTTCACCTCCGGTAATGACGAGATGCGTGAGTTTTGAATCGGAAATTTTGTTTTTTATTTCTTCGAAGGTCCAGCTCCTGTATGTTGTTTTTCCCGGTTTCCACGTGTAGGGCGTATCGCACCAGCTGCACGCAAGATTACATTTCCCCGTGCGAATAAAAAGCGCTGGAGTCCCCACGTAGGGACCCTCCCCTTGAATACTCTCAAAAATTTCAGCGATGTGCGCCGTGTCGTTTTCGGACATACGATGCTCTTACGATGGTTTTGATGCCTCCACGCGGATTGAAGTCGCCTACGATATCGAGTTTTCTTGGCTTGCAGGCGCTTACGAAATCTTCGAGCATCTTATTCACGACATGCTCGTGAAAAATGCCAAGGTGACGGTAGGCGAGTATGTACTCTTTGAAAGATTTGAGTTCGATACAGTCTTTATCCGGAGTGTAGACAAATTGGATGGAGGCGAAATCGGGAAGACCGGTTTTTGGGCAAATGCAGGTAAATTCTGGAACGGTGAAGTCGATCACATACTGCCTGTCGGGATACTGGTTCGTCCAGGTTTCGATTTTTGGAAGCTTGAGACTGCGAATGTGGTCCTGTCTCCCTTCGTAGGAGTCCGCATTTTTCAAGAGGGTGCGTTTTTTCACGCACCCTTTGTACCTTTTTATCGGCTTACTGTCCAGTAAAATTACTTCGCCGCTTTTTTAGCTGCCTTTACATCTTTCTTCGTGGCTTTTTTCTTCATCTGGACTTCTTTCTTTACAGTTTTCATCTCCTCTTTTGCCTTTGCTTTTACTTCCTTTACTTCTTCACGAAGTTCTTTCTTTTTTTCTTTCACCTCTTCACGGATTTCCTTCCTCTTCTCTTTCGCCTCCATGTTGATTTTTTTCATGGCCTGGCCGAGATTCTCTTTTTTCTCGCCTTCAGGTGGTTTTGGAGCTGTCGGTGATGCTGCTGGCGATACTGTAGGGGTGGCTGGAGTTGCTGCTGGTGTTGACGGTGTACCTGACGTACCTGATGTGCTCGTTGATCCGGAGGTTCCTGTATCTTGACCAAAAGCTGCGAACGGGAGCATGAGCGTCATCAGGATGGCGATGGCTCCGATGAGAAAACGAGTCTGTTTCATAACTATGAAGTATAAAAATATAGTATGTTTATTGTACACTTTTTCCCCGTTTCGTGTAAAGTTTTAACATATGAGTGCCAGATTTCCTCCTTATCTTCGCTTACGTCAGGATGCTGCTTTCCGCCATCGGCTTGAGAGACGTAGTGAAGTTCTGGATGCGATACGTTCCTTTTTCAAAGCGAAAGCTTTTCTTGAAGTTGAGACGCCCATACTCGTGAAACTTCCTGGTATGGAGCCGTATCTCGATGTTTTTTCAACAGAATTTCACTCAATCGATAGTGAGCGTGAAGAGAGATATCTCATTACCTCTCCGGAGTATGCCATGAAAAAACTGCTTGTTGGCGGGCTTCCCAGGATTTTTCAAATTACGAAGTGTTTTCGGAATAAGGAAACCGGCGGAGATTTCCACAATCCAGAGTTTACGATGCTTGAGTGGTATCGGGCGGAGAGTGATTATCGCGATATTATGAAAGATTGCGAGGAGCTCCTTGCGAGTCTTGCCATGGCGCTTCACGGTAGGAAAAATTTCCAATACCGCGGGAGAAGTATTGATGTTGGTGGCGAGTTCGAAAAGTTGAGAGTTGTCGAGGCTTTTGAGAAATACGCAGGTGTTTCACGAGATGTCTTTGAAAGTGAAAAACTTCTCATTGAGGAGGCTTCCCGCCGCGGTTATTCTCTCGGCGAAAAAGGTACGTATGACGACGCTTTTTATCTCATTTTTTTGAATGAGATTGAGGTGAAACTTGGGCTTGAGAAGCCAACTATTCTTTATGAGTATCCCGTATCCATGGCGGCCCTTTCGCGCGCGTCGGAACGCGATTCAAAGTATGCGGAGCGGTTTGAACTTTACATAGCCGGCGTGGAGGTTGCGAATGCCTTTTCCGAGCTTACCGATGCCGATGAACAGTTGCGTCGCTTGCAGCAGGAGCGCAGCCAGAGGGGACAACTCGGCAAAGCTCTCTATGACGTGGATATGACTTTTATTGACGCTCTTCGCGCGGGGATGCCTCTTTCGAGTGGAATAGCGCTCGGAGTCGATCGTCTCGTGATGCTCTTTCTCGATGCTCAAAGCATTGAGGATGTCCTGTTTTTCCCGTTTCGAGATTTGTAATTCGGATTTGGTGTGGTAGAATGCGCGGGCTTACGACTTTATTTTCCTGTTTTATGCAAACATCGGATTTCAAAAAAGGGCTTGCCGTCAAGTATAATGGCGAGACGTATGTTATCGTCGGGTATCAGTTCGTGAATCCCGGCAAGGGGGCTGCTTTTACGCGGGCCAAGCTCAAGAGTGTGAAGACCGGCAAGAATATCGAGGTAACTTTCAAGTCCGGTGAGGAAGTGCCTGAGGCGAATATGGAGTATAAGCGCTGCCAGTACCTCTACCACGATGTCGCCGAGTACACCTTTATGGACAACTCGACCTACGATCAATTCTCCATTTCGAAGGAGATGGTGGGGGACGATGCCGATTTTCTCATTGACGGCACCGAGGTCGTCGTTGTCTTTGTCGATGATTCTCCCGCTTCTCTGCAGCTTCCTACCAAGATGGATTTCAAGGTAATTTCAGCGCCTCCAGGCGAGAAGGGAGATACGGCTACCGGCGGAACAAAACCTGTCGTTATCGAGACTGGCGCCACGGTGAGCGCCCCTCTCTTCATCAAAGAAGGCGATGCGATTCGCGTGAATACCGAGACGCATGAGTACGTGGAAAGGGCGAAGTAGCGCCCGAGTGATTTCGGCTTTGTTAGTTTTGTGATTTACCATGAAGTTGGCTTCGAGCAGGCTCTTTGACTTCATTCGGTTTTTATCGTATGATGCAAGCTATGAGTTCACCCCTCGATCCGGAAATTATCAAAGTGCCCGCTTTTAAGCGAAAGAGAAGTCTTGGCGCAAGGTCGAGGAATCCCATTCCCTGGACGGCGCTTGATCGCAAGACGCTTGGAGTTTCTCCGGAGACGCATGCCGCCGGAGATGACATTCCGCGCGAAGTCAGCAGCGTGAGATCAGTTGCACGAAGTACGCGCAGCAGCAAACGTGTTTTAACCCCTCCCATCCGAGATACCGGTGTTTCGAATTTTCAGCGAATCAGTTTGCAGCAGACCTCCATGCTCGAAGAGGCTTCGGATGATCAGATTCCATCCGCCCGAGAATATCGGGTTGTCGGTGAAGTAATTGCCGTTCTCACGAAAATCAGTGTAGGAATTTTACGGCTTTCGCAGTCCGTTCGTTTGCGCGATACCCTCCTGTTTCAGGGAGAGGAGTACATGTTTGAGGAAACGATTTCCGAGATGCAGATCAATCATAAAAATGTGAAAACAGCCAGAAAAGGCAGCGAGATAGGACTGAAAATGAAGCGGCTACCCGGAAATGGAACGAGAGTGTATCGGCTTGTGTGAAGTTTTGCGTATTGCGAAGTTACCACTTGCTTGAGCCACCTCCACCAGAGAAACTTCCGCCTCCGCCGCTGAATCCGCCTCCGGAAAACCCCCCACTGCTTCCTCCGCCGGACCAGAATGTGCCAAAGATGCCGCCGTGGCGTTTTCCGCTGTTCTTTGAGGCAAAGTAGTCCATGAGCAAGCCGAGTGCGGCGGCCGAGATGATGGCTATCGCGCTTGCGGCAATTGTAAGCGTATAAGTAAATGCAATTGCGGCTGCTATTCCAGCACCGATGACTCCTCCTTGCCACCAAGATTTGGTGGAGGCCATGAAACGATAGAGGAAAATAAGTACGTACATGATGATGTACGCAGTGGCGACGAATGCACCGTCACCTTCTTCGCTTGATTCTTCCGGAAGTTCATTTACGTTGAATTCATTTTTTGCCGTAGCCATCGTTACCTCGATGGCGTCGCTTATTCCTTGAAAATAATTTTGTTGCCGGAAGGCCGGTCGGGCATAGGTGTTTAGAATTTTTGTCGATGCGAGATCGGTGAGTACCCCCTCCAGTCCCTGGCCGATCTCAAGGCGCATTTTGCGATCCTGTACGGCAACCGTGAAGAGGATGCCGTTATCTTTGTCTTTTTTTCCAAGTTTCCATGCGTCTGCGACGCGGTAGCTGAATTGCTCAATCGTTTCCGGTTCAGTTGTGAGTACGATGAGCAGGGCCATTTCATTTGATGTTTGCTTTTTGAATGTCCGAAGTTTTTCCGTGATGGTTTCTTTTTCCTGCGGTGCAAGAATGCCTGCCTCATCTACCACGAAGTTGAGCTTTGGAATGGAAACTTCTGCACGGGCAATCTGCGGTAGCAGTATGATACTTACCGAAGCGGTAATCGCGAGAAGCGACGCAACGAATTTCCTTACCATTGGGAGATTTTAAGTAGTTTTACTTTACCTCGAGGTCAACTTTTGGCGCCTTCTGCGCTCCTTCGACCGCCTCAAATCGCTCTTTCTTTTCAAATCCGAAGAGTGAGGCTATGATGTTTCCCGGGAAGTCGCGAATGGCTACGTTGAGCGCATTCACACTCTCATTGAATCGTTTTCTGGAAACCGAAATTCTATTTTCCGTCCCTTCGAGCTGCGACATGAGCGACTGTACCGTTTCTGCGGATTTCAACTCGGGATAATTTTCCATAATGACGAGAAGACGCGCGAGCGCCGATTGAACTTCGTTAGCCGCGGCAATTTTTTCCGGAGAACCTGCCTGAGCTCCCGCGTATCGCGATCTTGCATCGGCGATTTTTCCGAAAACCTCCTGCTCCTGTTTGAGCGTACCTTTCACGGATTCTACGAGATTTGGAATGAGATCAAATCTTCGCTGAAGATCGCTCTCAATGTCACCTTGACTTGTTTTGACCTGTTCATCGAGCCCAACCAGCGTGTTGTATTTTCCGATGGACCAGACTCCGAGGATAAGTACGACGATCCCCAAGGCAAGCCAGATTTTGGCTGAACGCGAGAGGCTATTGAGTGTTTCATGCATGATGTTTTGCGTAAAGAAATATATCCTAAAGTGGATTGTACCAAAAATTTCTTTTTTTCGCTATGTGATTTGTATCGGGGGTATTGACCCGATTTCCTGTTTCTTTAGTTCTCTTTTTTTCACAGTGAGTACCATGAGGATTATTGTCAGCCAGATGATCGGAATGAACCATGGCGCGCGGAGATATTTTTCCATGACGCTGCTCGTGATGGTAGGGGACGTTATTTGCGCGAGCGCCAGGAGCGAGTGCGAAATTCCTATGATTTTTCCCCGTTCACACTCGTCGGCTTTCGTTGAGAGTTCACTCGCGTTGATGATGGTCAGTGTTCCTTCGCAGATTGCCGTGATGGCGAGTATGGAGAGGAAGGCGGGGAGTGGCATTAATGCCAGAAGTGTGAATCCGCCGATCAGTATGCTCACAGTGATGATTTGAATTTTGAATGGAGTGAAGTTCCGGATCCATTTCTTCAGCAGAAAAATCTGATTGAGCGCAATGACAACCCCAACTCCGGAGAGTACCAGACCCGCCTGATGGGCTTCGAGACCGAATGCGCGGTTTACATAGAGAATGAATGTTGAGTGGTAGCTCTCGAATGCCATCGAAGTGAGGAGTACGAGAAAGAGGATGAGTCGGTATTTTTTCGTTGCTAGTCCTTGCATGATCGATCCGAATGGATTTTTTGAAATTTTCAAATGGTGCTGTTTTTCGCGGATGCTCTCAGGGAGAAAAATAAGTGCGATGACTCCGTTCATGAGTGTTATTGCGGCTGCTATCCAGAATGGGAGCGTCATCGAGATTTTACTCAAGACTCCTCCGATAGCCGGTCCCGTGATGAATCCGATTCCGAGCGCTGTCGGAATGAGGCTGAGTTTTTTTATTCGATCGTGACCCGGCTCTGAAATATCGGTGAGGTAACTTTGCGCCACCGATACATTTCCCGCCGTAGCGCCATCGATCATTCTCCCGAGGAAGAGAATCCAGAGTTTGTTTCCGAGGGCGAAGATGATCCAGCCCATACTTGAGCCGAGGATGCTCATCACGAGTACCGGTTTTCTCCCGAATTTGTCTGAAAGAGAGCCTAAAATCGGTAGCGCCAAAAATGAGCAGACGGCAAAAATCGAGTAGAGGAGCGTAATGACGAATGGCGATACCGTGAATTTTTCCGCGTAGAGCGGAATAACCGGCAGTACCAGACTCATGCCGACCATATCGATCAATACGATCGAAAAAATGATGAAGTGCGATGGGAGACGCATGAAGGTTTTTGCCGTACGGTTAAGCCTTCTTTTTTCGCAGTAAAATGAGTAATGCGATCAGCGCAACGATTACTCCGACGACGACATACCAGTACTCGATAATGAGCGTGCCGAGAAAGACAATGACGGCGGCGATGATACCGTTGATGATGAAGACGATGGACTTCAAGGCACCGCCCAGACCCGGCAGGATGTCGAGTGCTGCGAAGATAGGTCCGAGAATGGCTGTGAGGCCGCCTGCGATGAAGAGCCAGGCGAGGCCTTTCGTGATCCAGTACCACATCTTTTCTTTACTCTTCATCGAGTCAATGAGTTCGCCATTCGATTTATTCGAGACGATAAATGGCTTGCCTGACCGGATAGATCCACTGTTGATCTCTCCCACGACGATGATCGGCTGATCGGCAGGGACGGCCGTGACGATTTCACGAATTTTCGTTGCAGGATAGGCATTTGCGGATTTTCCCTGGTAGGTGATCTGCGAGATGATTGTTGGGTTTGGATCTGAGACCGGTGTTTCCGTTTTTGAGACCTCTTTGTAATTGAAGTATTTTTCACTGCCTGCAGGTTCGACGCTCACATTTACGAGAGTGAAGTCCGCCCACTTCTCAACGGGCTCGGTTTTCGGAACCCAGGCATCGATCCATTCTTTTTTCTCAACCTGCTGGGAGACGTCCTGTCCCTCTTTCTGCACCGTTCGAGTTTCCGTCGTTACTTTTTCTACTTTTCGATACTCTTCGACGGTACTACGATAGTAGATCACGCTCTCTGCTGTCGTACTCTTTGGCGCGACCAGGGGTGCTTTGAGCACGGGTTTCCCTGAAATTTTCACGAGTCCGGTCTGCGATGATACGACACTCTCCGCCGGCGTAAGGGGAAGTTCCTGTACGATTTTTGAGTACTCCGTCGATCCTGCCGTGAAGTAGATGATGAGAATGCCGATTGCGACCGATATGAATCCGCCTCCAACGCCTCGAAGCGATTCTGAAAAGTTTCTTCCAAAACGACCAAAGAAGCCGGAACTTCCAAGATTTGTTTCCGAAATGATGCGTTCATCCGCCATAAGAGTAGCTTTTTTAAGAGTAATGAAAAATCATGAGTATTATGCGGATTTTTTTTACGGGGTATAGGAGAAATGGACAAAACCCATTGTCTAAATTTCCGATTGTTTTACTTTAGATTTTTGACGCTGTGATTTTTTTACGCTACATTGTCTTCGTTTTTTTAAATATGTCTATAGGATTTTTTAAGCATCCTTTTTTTTCTTCCAGAGCGGTTTACCGTATTCTCGCTTTTGTTTTTTTCTCTGGACTTGTTCTTGGATGGTATGGCCGCTTGTCATATTTTCATTTTTTTTTGAAGTCCAAGCGGCTGGATCAACGGGCCTGTCAGGTTCAACCCGTTCGGCAGCCCGGATATACCTACATCAACCCACTCCTTCTCTGTGAAGTTGCCGGTACCCCTGCTTTTGCGTCGTATCGCACTTACCAGTCCGCCATCGAAAAATATATTGATGCACATGTTCATTCCAATACTCTTATCGCAGCATCTGTATATTTTCGTGATTTTCGTGCCGGCCAGTGGGTGAGTATTCATGAAAATGAGCACTATGCCCCCGCGAGTTTGCTTAAAGTTCCCATTATGATTGCGACTCTCAAATATGCCGAGTCACACCCTGATTTTTTGGCAAAGAGGCTTTACCATGGCTCTATTCTCAACCCCTATGTTCCGCATTTTTTGCCTTCACACCCGCTTGAACTGTATCGGTGGTATAGTATTGATGAGCTTTTACATGCCATGATCGCCTATTCTGACAATGAAGCACTTGTCATGGTTTACAATGCCATGGATCCCGAGTACCTGGGTGAGATTTATACTGATCTCGGTCTCACTCCTCCTCCCGACCCAGGGCTTCCCGGCAAGATTGATTTCATCAATACGAAAACATACGCGTATTTTTTTCGCATTCTTTACAATTCCACTTACCTGAGTCGGGTTATGTCCGAAAAGACCATCAATCTCCTCCTCGAATCTGATTTTTCCGATGGCATTCTTCCAGGAATTCCCTCAGATGTGAAGATTGCCCATAAGTTTGGTGAACGTGTTACCCTTACCACCTCTCCTCCTGTTACCGAGCTTCACGAGTGCGGTATCGTGTACATGCCTGACCATCCTTACCTGCTTTGCGTCATGACCAAGGGTTGGGATTTTGATTCTCTCACCGGGGTCCTTCGTGATATCTCTGTGATGACCTATGCTGAAATGTTCAAGAAATATGGTACCTCAATGAATGCACCCCAGAAAGCTACGCTACCCTAAATGAGTTCGTATCTAGTTTGTTGGCTCCCCGAGCTGGATTCGAACCAGCGACCTACCGGTTACACTTGTCTTTAGATTGCTCTAAAGGGTGGACTATATCATCACCATGGCTTTTGAGGGCTTTAGGTGCGAGGCGCTTCCGCTCGATGTATCGAGAGTACTCCGTAAAGGATAGTCTCTGAACCTTTCGCGCTTTTTGCGTGACTTGGCTGCGGATTACCCAATTGGGCTTCCCGCAATTCACCCCGTTTATACAACCTATCTTTCGATAGGAAGCTGCACTATGCCTGCGTGTACTTCTCTGTGGCAATTGGCGCATAATAAGACGCATTTGTTTGCTTCTTTTTGAATTTTTTCCCAAGATCTCGTGAGACCTCGATGAGATAATCCAAACTCTTTTTTTGATCCATCGATGTGATGAAGATCAAAAGCATTTGCGCATTTATGGTAACCGCAGATGATACACTTACCGCCTTTATATTCAATAATCATTGCTTTGAGTTTTTTACGCCTCAACACAACGGCTTGTTTTAAATATTCGGCGCGGTCGGCATATGTTCTTTTGTCTGGCATATACATCTGTATATACCAACGACTGTGTTTTGTACAGCCGGTTGCTCTACCGCTGAGCTATCAGGGAACGTGTTGAAAAAGGACATTTCGCCACGCATTCTCTATATAGACATAGACGCAGCGGGGAAACTATAGCGAAAGCTTAGAGGGAATTCAATGTCAATTCTTGGCTTTACTGTGCCGAGATTTTGGTATTGACGAATTTTGTGTTCTACTGTTTAATTTGCATGTTATTTTTTAATCTCACCTCATGAATGAGGCCGCACTTAACAATCAGCTTGAAGGATTGGCGGTTGATTATTTGTATCACTTGGGATTAAGTTCTGCCGATGATCTCAAGGGTATGTTTGGAGATGTGAAGCATGTCGCCATGATGGGAAGTGCTGATCGTGCCTATGCCTTTGCGCTCAAGTTGAATAAAGAGCTGCATGATCTTGATCCCACAACGATTCAACCTATTGGAAAAACCGAGCGATTTTCCATGTATAAAGTAGGGGATACGATTTCGGTGTCTCATGGTATGGGGCAACCTTCGCATTCCATTCTCCTCCATGAGATTACAAAAATGCTGCATTATGCCGGAGCGGAGAATTTTACGTATTATCGGCTTGGTACGTCGGGTGGACTTGGCGTTGAGCCGGGTACGGTAGTAATTGCCGACAAGGGACTTCATCCATCGGGGCGCGCTGAGTATACGTTGCATGTTTTGGGAGAACCGGTGACATTTGAAACCGACTTTGATATTGGCCTTGCACATGAGATTCTCTCTGTTCGTGGAGATATTGAGGCGGTCATCGGTTCGACTGTTGCAGGGGATGACTTCTATACCGAACAGGCGAGGCTTGATGGCGCTTTTAGACTTATAGATCAGGCGCAAAAGATGCGGTATTTGCGTAGCCTCCACGATTTGGGTGCCCTTAATTTCGAGATGGAGTCGGCTGGATTTGCTGCGTTTTGTAAGCAATTGGGTATTCCTGCGGCATGTATGTGTGTCACCTTATTGAACCGTCTTGAAGGAGATCAGGTTACTTCAACACCGGAGCAGCTTGCAGCTTTTTCTGATAGACCACAGCAGCTTTTGATCAATCATATTCGTGAAACGCGGAAGCGAAGAGAAATTCAGGCAATTTCAACTGACGTTTCGGGTTATCCCGGTCTTGGTCGAGAGTAACCTTATTCTGGCGTCAACACAAATATCTCTCTCGCTACCATCTGGTCGTCGCGGTCGTAGAGGAGGGTGCGGCGGTCGGGGGCGTAACCCATTTTGGTCGCTTCTTGCGCTGTTAAGCGTTTCAGGATCCAGTTTGGAAGGAGTGTAGCCTGTTTCAAGTTGGCCTGCTTGATGGCGTGAATGATTTCTTCATTGAAAAAATAATCCCCGTTTTGCTTGTGGCTCGCGATTGCCAGAACGATGGGGGTATGGAGTTTCGAGAGTTTTTCTATGGCTTTTCCGTAGAGTTCACCCAGATTTTTTTGAAGTTTTTTTATTTCTTCCTGTGAGGGTTTTTTCCTGAAGTATGGGCCGAGATAGCTCTCGGAGACGATCACGGCCGGGTGGTATTTTTTTTCTATTTCATCCGGATTCATCGCCGTGATGTCCTGAACGAATGTTTCGAAGGATGCATGAGAGGAGTGTGGAAATTTTTCCTGAATCCACCGGCAGTTTATTTTTGCTCCTTCTACCGTCTCTTTTCGGATGTCTGAACCTGTGCAGTTTGTTTCTGCAAGGAGAGATTCCATAAGAATCGTTCCGCTGCCGCAAAATGGGTCGTAGAGCAGGCGAGCGAAGCGAGCCTTTGTATGCTTTTCTTCATTGTTTGCCAATCCCTCTCCAATATTTATCATCACCTGTGCGAGTTTTGGCGGAAGCATTCCTGCTTGAGCGTCACGATAAGGTTTGCCGTAATCGCGATTGGCGTAGAGGCGGAAATCTTGGGCGGCGACGGTATAAGAGAGGAATATTTTTCCTTCTATTTTTGCGATATTGTATTCGACGCCTCTGTGCACAATATCTTCATCGAGGGCGAAGGCCGTATCGATGTTGCGCTCTGATTTGTTGAGGTAGCGGCTTGCGTAGCCCAATTCAGCGAGGTATTTTTTGTATATTTTTAAGAATTCCATAAGTGAGTGGCCCACCCCTTTTTCCAGACCGTATGCATTTATGGCGAAGATGATTTTGTTGAGGTTGGAAAATTTGTGATGTGTGGCGTCGTAGGCTTTCTCGATGAGCTCCGCTGTTTGCGAAAGAACATCTGCTACGTCGTATATCTTTGCGATTTTCATCGTACCCCCCAGACTATTGAGAATTTTTTGAGCATTTTCCTCGGTAAATTTGTTCTCATCCACTTCAAGTATCGCCATTTCGCTCTCGAATGTTTTTATGCTCTTTTCGCCAAATACTGCGATGAGTTCCGCGAGAGAGAGAAGCGGTTTTTTCCCAAGCCAGAAGAGGTATGCACCCATTATAAAAGATGTTAGCGAAGACGCCTTTTTACCACTTTATACACCCCATATCTTTTCGTCGGCAATGCTTTTCGTTCCGCAATTTCTGCCAGTTTTGCCGCTGTATCGATTCCTACGAGATCGTTTATGTGCCGGTTGAGGGCACGAATTTGCGCAAAGGCGTTGATAATGACAGGATCTCTCGTTTTTTCATTAACTTCGAGGTGATATTTTTCCATGAGGATATTCTCTATTTCTGCAAAACCCATGTCATTGAACGATGCAAGAATATCTGCGTGTTTTTTTGGTGACGGAGGGAGTTTTACGAGTCTGAAAACTTTTTCCGCTGTGCCTTTTTGTCCTCCTTCCACTGGATCCGGCTCGAATCTTCCCGCCGATTCGTTGATTTTTTTCTCGGCAAAGACGGCGGCGATTCTTGCATAGAGCTTTTTCAGATCTTTTTTGCATGCTTCGATTTCGAAGTTGGCATTCCTTACGTGTTCTCCCGCTGCGCCAACTCTCGTGAGGCTCATGTCCCCGATGAATTCTGCAATATCCCCCAATGATACCGTTCGATAATCCTTTTCGTCAGTATAGAGATCGAGAGTTTTTTTGAGGCTTTGTGATGCGTGGCTCACTCTTGTTTGAATATCGAGCGTGTGTCCTGCGGCGTATGCTTCTTCATAATTTTTGATTGCCTCTTGTGCAATTCGGCCGAGTCGGGGATTGTCGTGCGTTACCATTTTTTCTTTTTTATCTTTTCCAAAAATATTGCAGCCCAGTTCAAGAAGCAGCTTGTGGAGATCGGTTTTCCCGCCTTTTTCATCAAAAAGAAAATGTACGCCGACACTCATTATGCCTTGCATTTCAGGCATTTTGTTTCGATTTTCCTTATTGGGGAGAGCGCCAGTCGTCATGTGTTAATTATAACATAATTTTTATACTTTGTAAATTTCCTTCGGTAGCAGTCTACCTCATTTTGTGTTGCCGGACTAGCCCAACATCTTGCGGGCAGTTCTTGATTTTGCTACAGTTCGGCTACTATTTTTTCATTTCTGCTTTATGGCCATGTCATTGAATCGGGTTCAGCTCATCGGTAATGTCACGAAGGATCCTGAGGTTCGACAGATTCCAGGTGGAGCTACCGTGGCGACCTTCACCCTGGCTACGAATTATTCCTGGAAGGATGCCAGCGGGCAGCGTCAGGATAAGACCGAGTTCCACAATCTCGTTGCGTGGAGAAAGCTCGGCGAGATCGTGGCGCAGTATGTGAAGAAGGGGAGCAAGCTCTTTGCCGAGGGCCGCATCCAGACCCGCGAGTGGGAAGGGCAGGACGGCAACAAGCGCTACAAGACCGAAATCATCCTCGATAACATGCTCATGCTCGATAAGAGGGGAGCGACACCTGCCTCTGCCGGTTCCCAGGATGTTTCTGATGTTTCTTCGGCGGAACAGGATCGCCCCCATGTTTCGGTGAAAGCTCCTGTGGCAGATGTTGAGGATGAGGTGAGCATCGATGATTTACCCTTCTAGCCGCTATGAAAAGAGCGTTTACCTTGACCAATATAATAGTAGAGTAAACGCCCTTTTCGACCTTCTTTCCCTATCGTTCCCATCTGCCGCCAGTTTCGAGGCGCAGGTGAAGCGATATGGAAGTTGGTAGATACGAAGTCAGCGACGATCTGTTTTTTCGTACCCTCCGCATTTCGGAGAAGTTCCCTGCTTTTCTTCGGTGTTTTATTTTTTGATGAGGTTCACCGTCATCACGTTTGTTTTTGTTTTTGTATCTCGCTGTGCGAACACACACCGCGAAGACATTTTTGACGTTTTTGTTTTTCAGGCTTCGTCGCGCCTTTGATCGAAAAGTAGGGATCATGCCATTCTAGCAGTTTTCAGGCGGTTTTTCAAGGCTAAAGCGTGCGATTTTCTCTCCGATGCATGATTTTTGCCATTGATGGTGTTTTGCAGTAGACTTGTGGCCATGAATGGCAAACTTTTCCTCATTGTCGGTCCTTCCGGTTCGGGAAAAGGAACGGTGATTGAATCCTTAAAGAAGCGGCATCCAGACTATGTTTTTCCGGTTTCGTGCACTACGAGAATGCCTCGTCCCGGCGAGGTTGATGGTGATGTTTATAGCTACGTGAGCAAGGATGATTTTGTAAAGTGGATCCGGGAGGGGCGTTTCCTTGAATGGGCCGAGGTTCATCAGAATCACTACTATGGCATGTTAAAAAAACCTGTTTTTGACGCTCTTAATGCCGGCAAGGTTGTGGTGCGCGAGATCGATATTCAGGGCTATACATCAGTTGCAAAAATAGTTCCTGCCGATAATCTCGTTGGAATTTTTATCCTCGTGAAGGATCTCGATGAGCTCAAGCGGCGTATTTTGAGTCGCGGAAAATTGCCGGATGAGGAAGTGGAGCGTCGTCTCGAGAGTGCCAGACGGGAGATTGCTCAGTCGCACCTCTGCCGGTATCAGATCGAAAGTGTCCATGGCCAGATCGAGAGAATGGTTCACGACACTGAAGCTATTTTCGAAAAAGAACTTCGATCGCGGGATTAGCCTCTTGTAGCTTCGTTCACCTAAATTCAACCCCTAATCCGACCACCCTGTAATAATATTTGGTATGCCTGGTTAGGCGTTAAGTATTTTAAGGTCTTTCTTGGCCTGTTGTTGAGCTTTTCTTGAATAATATTCATATCGTCTTG
>Ga0233425_10001025_pt1 | contig 66623 bp, 51 predicted proteins | sample Watercolumn_Towu_2_FD_181712 | JGI IMG/M metagenome (GOLD analysis project Ga0233425, IMG submission 181712) | Freshwater microbial communities from Lake Towuti, South Sulawesi, Indonesia - Watercolumn_Towuti2014_140_MG | ecosystem: Environmental > Aquatic > Freshwater > Lake | place...
CTCGGCCAGCGCCGCGACACTTGCCCCGCTCGTTTCCATCGAAATCCTCCATCTCGCGAATCAGAAGACTTCGACAGATTCAGCACATCAGCCTGTTGTCACGCGCTTTTTCGCCCGATTGCCCTGGCGGCGTCGAGGGCTGCGGTTGACGATTCGGGGCGTTCGAACTTATAAGGCCCGTCGACGAAGGTCCGGCGGAGCGCCGGCGGGCCTTTCGTGCGACATTCCCCCGAAAAACGGCGACGGATCGCACCCCCGGCGCGCCGCCGTTTTTGGCGTTCGAAAGGAAACACGATGTCCCGCCGTTGCGAACTGACCGGCAAGGGAGTGCAGACGGGCCATCTCGTCAGCCACTCGAACCGCAAGACCAAGACGCGGTTTCTCCCCAATCTCCTCAATGTGACGCTCGCCTCCGACGCACTGGCCCGCGCCGTTCGCCTGCGCATTTCCGCGGCGGCCCTGCGCTCGGTCGAGCATCGCGGCGGCCTCGACGCCTTCCTGACCAAGGCCGGGAGCGAAGACCTCTCGCAGAACGCCCGCGCCCTCAAGCGCGAGATCGAAAAGAAGCTTGCGGGCGCGTAAGGCTTCGCGGCTGAACGGCGCCTTCGTTCTTCTGGTCCGGCACGGTCCCGTCGCGCTCGACGCGCCGGGGCTTTTGTCATTCCGTCAGTTCTGCGCCTATGTCGAGGCCTATGAGCGCGCCGGCCTTGCCGCTGACGCAGCGCCGGCTGCCGATTTGGCGCGGATCGCCAGCGATGCGATCTCAGTTTTCGCCAGCGACGCGCCGCGCGTCGCCGACACGCTCATGCGGCTGGGTTTGCGCGCCGACGGCGCCGACGCGGCGTTCCGCGAGGCGCCGCCTTTGGCCCCGCCTCTGCCTTTCCGGCTTCCCGCGATCGCTTGGCTCGCTTTGGCGCGGGCGCGCGGCGCCGTCGACCCCGCCCTCTCGGATGCGCGGCGCGATCTACGCCAAAGAGCGGACGCCGCGGCGCTGCGCTTGATCGATGCGGCCGGCGGCGGTCCGGCGGCGCTGATCGGACACGGCTGGTTCAACCGCGCCGTCGCCTGCTCGCTCTCGGGGCGAGGCTGGCGCAGGAGCGGCGGTCCCGGCCTCGCCCGGCCCTGGGGCTACGCGATCTTCGCGCCGCCGGCGGGGCGCGGACCGCGATCGCAGCGAGCCTTGATAAAAGGGCTTCGGGCGCGCGCGACCGTCAGCGCACGATGCCGCCGATCGCGGCGATGATGAAGATCATATAGACGACGCCCAGAAACCGCAGAAAATCCAGCCCGCGCTCGACTCTCGCATTTTCGTGTTCGGTGGCGTCGACGACGCGCCAAACTTTGAAAAAGCGCTTGATCTCTGTCGTCTCCCTTTCGTCGTCGCGTTTGGGAACGATAAGGAATCTGGCGATATTGTAGTTGTGCTCCCTGATTTTGTACGCCGGCAGCAGCCGGTCGAAAAGAAAGACAAGCCCGATCGGCTCGATCTTCTTCGGGGCGTCGGCGGCCCTGTAGCCCACGACGCCGAAGAGGAAAGGACACATCACCCATCCGAGCAGAACCGTGCCGAACACGAACCAGCCAATTCGCTCGGGGCGATAACCGTGATCGGCCAAACCCCACAGCATGAGACTGAAGAGGGCGACGACGGATTTTTCCACCCAGCGCACCGCATGTTCGAAAATCGACGGACTTTGCGCGCGAGCGTCGTCGGCGCCCGTCGCGTCGGCGCCGTCGGCTTGGCACAGGCCGAGTGCTTTGAGCCACGCGCCAGGAGCCAAGCCGCAAAACGAAGACTTCAGGCCGGCGTTCGCGGCTCTTATCTTCAGTTCTTTCGCGCCTTCCGAATCGCCGGCCTTTTCGAAGACCGCGACGAATTCCGCGAAGGGCTGCTGCGTGCCTGCGAACTTGTTCTTGTTGATCCAGGCGATGATCTGCTCGGTCTTCGGCAGTTCGAGCGCGGGCGGAAACGCCGGCTCGCTCGGCGTATCCCCAACTCCGGCTTGCTTGGACTTGCCGGTCCTCAACGACACGGCCGATTCGCAGATGGCCCGCGACGTGTAGATGCGTTCGAAATGCAGGCCGTTGACGGTCAGCGACACATCCTGCGCCGTAAGATCGAAGTTCAGCACCAGCGTGCCGGTCTTGACGTTAAAGATGCTCAGCATCGGCTGTTCCGTCGTCGGCGCGCCGACGCCGGGCCCAATCCAATTCGGTTTGATGATGTCGAGCCATGTCGTGCCGGAGACGACATTCTCGTTCAGATAGATGTTGCTTGGAAGCGCCCTATTGTCCTGGTCCGTGAGCCAGTTGAAGGAACGAACGCACAAAGATGATTTGACCCGGTTGTTTACGAAGACAAAGGTGCCCGGCATGACTTGGCGGTCGTGCGTGCACTCCTTTGTGTCGCGGATCGCAGCGCCCGTACTCGAAGGAAATTCGGGTTCCGAATAGCGTTCGAAGGCGTCGGGGCGCGGCGGTCGCCCAAAGCCGTCATTGTCGGACATGGGCCGAAAACCGTAACGCGACAGGGGCGCGTTTGGCGCGCTCGCCTCAGCCTGTCCAAATCCGATCTGGGCGGCGATCATGTCGCCGATTTCGTTCTTGCGAATGTCGAAGCTGCAGCGCGCCTGGCTCTGGCTAAGATCGAACAGACCGGTAATGTTGTCCTTCAAAACGTCGACATAGGAGCTGAAACTCGAAGACAGGTCTAGGTCGCCGGCCGTAAAGACGTTTTCGACCGTCAGTCTTCCGACGAAGATTGAGCTGTTCAGGTGGATCGTGCCCTTGACGGCGGCGTCGCCGATGCGGAAGTCCTGGAAATAGGCGTAGGAGGCGTAAATGGAGCCGCTTATTTCCGCGCGGTCTATGCGCGTGCGGCCGTAGGAGATCGCGTTGTCGAGCGAGAGATCGCCTTTCGTTCGAAAATTTCGGATATCGAGGACGATATTTTCCTTTCCGCGGAAGATGGAGCGGTCGAGAACCAGCGAAAATGGCAAGTCCAGCCCCACTAGATCGAGACCGTCGCAAAACATTCCGCCGATCAGTCGAATGCCGGTCTGGTCGATCCTGTTCTGCGGGTCACGCGCCAGCTCCTTGACAATTCCGCGATCGAGCGTGCGTTTCTTGGGTTCGGGGACGCGGAGCTCCTGGGCGCATATCGCGGCGGAATCGATCTTGTGCGGATGGACGTAATGTCGGTCTCCCGCCGGCTGCATCTCTTTTTCGTCGAGAAAGACTCCGCCCTTTTTCGGTCGGGCGCAGACGACGCCCGAGAACTCCGGCACGAACACCGCCTCCATCGCCGCCGACAGACATGCCGATATTCGCGCAACGACCGTGTCGCCCGGCGGTTGACAGATCGCCCCCGCTTTTTCCGATTCGTAAACCGGCGTCATCCCCCTCTTCGAACATGCGACGGCTTCTACGGAAGTGAGGTCGCCTCGATCCGGCGGCGCGAGAGCGAGTTTATTGCGGTCGATTCGCCTGGAGAGGGCGGGGTCAGAGCGAGTTGCGGCGGCAGCGAGCCGTCCCTGCGGCGTGCCCGCTCCCACGCAGAAAAGGACGAAAATCGCGAGAAAGACGAAACGCGTCACTAGCCACGAAGTCCTAAGCTGAAACATGTTCTCGCCCTCGCCCGCCTCCTCGCCGACAGGGGTTGGCCTTTCCGATCAGCCGACGAAGAAGCCCCCCACGCGAAGCCGCGGCGACCCGTCGGCCGCCCCCAAAGCGCGACAACGACGCGCAACCGACAAATAGCTATTCCGGCTGGACACGCCGTCAATAGCGCCAATCGAGAGAAGTTTACGGCGCAGGCGGCGAGGCGGTCACGCGCCTCGTCCCCGAAACCCCGTCGCCAGCACATAGAGCTCGGCCGAATCGGCGCGGCTCGCGGCGGGCTTCACATGGCGCACGGCCGCGAAATCGCGTTTGAGGCGGGTCAGCAGCCCGCCTTCCGTGCCGCCCTGCAGCACCTTGGCGACGAAGAACCCGCCCGGCGCCAGAACCTCGGCGGCGAAATCGGCGGCGAGCTCCGCCAGCGCGACGATGCGCAGATGGTCGGTCTGCTTGTGGCCGGTGGCGTTCGCCGCCATGTCGGACAGGACGCCGTCGGCCTGTCCGCCGAGCATCGCCTTGACGAAGTCGGGCGCATCGGAATCGTTGAAGTCCTTCACCGCAAAATCGACGCCCTGAATCGGCTCCATCTCCAAAAGATCGACGGCGACGACCTTTCCCGCGCCCTGCGCCGCCTTCACGCGCGCCACCGCCACCTGCGACCAGCCGCCGGGCGCGGCCCCGAGATCGACGATGCGCTGGCCGGGCTTGAACAGGCGCCAGCGCTCGTCCATTTCGACGAGCTTGTAGGCGGCGCGCGAGCGGTAGCCCTCGCGCCTGGCCTTTGCGACATAAGGGTCGTTGAGCTGGCGCTCCAGCCACAGCGTCGACGAAAGCGAACGCTTGCGCGCGGTCTTCACCCGCGTCTTGAGCGAGCGTCCGCCTTCGCGGCCGGAGGCCTGCCTCTCCTTGCTCACGCCGGCGCCTTTTCTTTAGGATGGAACAGGCCGTCCGCGCCCGCCTCCATCGCGAGATGGCGCGCGTGAAAGGCTGCGAGCGTCGAGCGATGGCCGATCGAGACGATTGTCGCGTCGGGTAGCCGCGCGGCGAGCATCCGGTAAATCTCCTCCTCCAGCTTTTCGTCGAGCGCCGAGGTGGATTCGTCGAGAAACAGCCAGTCGGGCTTTGCCAGCAGCGCGCGGGCGACGGCGACACGCTGCTGCTCGCCGCCGGAGAGGCGCTGGCCCCAGTTGTTGTCCTCGTCGAGCCGGTCCGCGAAGGCTTCGAGTCGGGCGTCGCGCAGGGCCGCCACGACGTCCGCCCGCGAATGGCCGTCGGCCTCGCCGGGATAGGCGATGGCGTCCGCCAGCGCGCCGATGGGAATGTAAGGCCGCTGCGGCAGCAGCATGACGCGCGCCCCGCGCGGGATGCGGATGACGCCCTCGCAATGCGGCCAGACGCCGGCGATGGCGCGAAACAGCGTCGATTTGCCCGAGCCGGAGGGGCCGGTCAGCAGCACGGAGCGCCGCGGCTCCAGCGACAGCCGCTCCACTTTGACGATGCGGCGTCCGTCGGGCAGCGACAAGGTCAGATTTTCGATGTCCAGCCGCTCGCTTTCGCCGCGCGCCGTCGGCGACGTTCGCGTGCGCGCATCCTCGATCGCTTCGTCGAAGGACGAAAGGCGGTCGAGCACCGACTTAAACTCCGCGAGGGAGGTATAATAGTTGATGAAGAAGGTCAGGGCGCCTTCGACGGAGCCAAAAGCCCGCGCCGTCTGCGTCATGACGCCGAGCTGGATTTTTCCCGCAAAGAAGAAGGGCGCGGTGAGCACGTAAGGAATGATTGGCGACAATTGCCCGTAGGAGGCGGTGAAGGCCATGAGTTGCTTGCGCTTCTCGACGATCTCCAGATAGTTGACGATGAGCGCGCCGAAGCGGCGCAGCAGCGAGCGGCGCTCAGCAGTTTCGCCCGCGAGCAGGGCGATCTGCTCGCTGTATTCGCGCAGCCGCGCCAGCGAGAAGCGAAAATCCGCCTCGCGATGCTGGCGCTCGAAATAAAGGCCGGTGAGCGTGCGGCCGATGAGATGCGTGACCAGCGTGCCGATGGTCGCATAGATCAGCGCCACCCAGAACAGGAAACCGGGGACGTGGACCGTCGTTCCCGGGATCGGATAATTGCCGGACAGATCCCACAGCACGATCGAAAAGGAGACGAGCGAACTTACCGTTGAGATCAGCAGGATCGAGTACGAGTAAATGCCGTAGCCGTCCGTGCCGCCGGCGATGAAGCGGTTCACGTCCTCGGCGATGCGCTGGTCGGGGTTGTCGGCGCGATTGCCGGCCAGCGTCATGCGGTAGTGGGTGTGGCCCTCCAGCCAGCGCCGCACGTAATGCTCCGTGAGCCAGCGCCGCCAGCGGATAATCATCATCGACTGCACGACGAACTCCGCCACCGCCATCGCCACATAGACGAAGGCCCAGGGCGTGAAGACGAAGAGAAACTGGCGCCAGAACTCTGCCGCGTTCTTCTCCTGGATGGCGTTGAACCAGTCGCGGTTGAAGAAGGAGAGCCGCACGGTGATGCCGACCTGCCCCTGATTAATCAGCACCAGAAACACGATCATCGCGATGGCGATCGCGCTCTCCTGCGCCGAAAAGGCGGGGAACGGCCAAATGCGGGCCGTTCCCCGCTCGTTCGAGTCGAAATAGAGATCGGCGATGCGGGTCATCTCGCCCACGACGGGAATTTTCGAAACGAGGAAGACGATGATCGAGAAGACCGTCACCGCGAGCGCCATGCTCTCGGCCGGCGCGTAGTCCTCGAAGCCGGCGGGCCACAAGCCTTCGGCCTGCGCCAGCCGCGTCAGACCGAAGACGATGGTCTCGCTCGAGAAGACGCCGATGAAGATTTTGAGGAAGCTCGAAACGGCTTGCGCGCGCCAAGTGGTGTAAGCGCAGATCAGCGCCGCCGCGGCGAGGGCGAAAAGATCGGACCCGCCCTTGTGCGCCCCGGTCGCGGCCGCAAGAACGGCGAAGACGGCGACGGCCGCGGCCAGATTGCGCATGAGGGTTCCTCGACGACGAAGCGGGCGCCGCCGACGGACGCCGGCGCGCAGCGAATCTCTCTAACGCGCTTTCCGATCGAACGGAATCGTTCGATCGATAAGAAATCGCGCCAATTGAAAAGTTTGAGCGAGTTCTTGTCGAAAAAGTCCGTCAACTTTTTCGAAACTTGCTCTAGCGCGATCTTGTCGAAACTTCCGCGTCGTGTCGATGCGCCCGGGACGATGTCAGTCCAGTTCCTCGGGCGGCGCCTCGCCGTTGACATGGGCGATCAGGACCGGCGACGGCTTGAAGGTGAGGACGCGACGGGGCGTGATCCGCGCCTCCACGCCGGTCTTGGGGTTGCGGCCGACCCGCTCGCGTTTGGCGCGCACGCTGAACGTGCCGAAGGAACGCAGCTTGACCTGCTCGCCACGCTCGAGGGCGGCGCTGACTTCCTCGAAGGCGGCGTCGAGAATTTCGCGCGCCTTGGCGCGGGACAGGGTCGGACAGCAGGAGTAGATGGCCTCCCGAAGTCCGGCGCGCGTGAGCGTCAGCCCCGAATTTTGTTTTCTCACCATGACGGGCAGACGCGAAAAGCTTGTCGCAAAATCGGTTCGAAGCACGGCTTTGACACGACGACCCCCCGGACGCTCGACGCCGCTGACGCCTAACAGCTTTGAAACAACGACGGAATTCGTTGTATACAGACGCGGCGCAACCATACTAACGTTATACGCCGCAGATGCAAGGCCGTCGCCGTGCGCTGCGAAGAAGCTCTTTATCAATTATTCCAGCACGTCGCCGCGAACGATTCAGGCCGGCAGCCTGACCTTGTGTTTCGCCACGGGAATCATCGAGCGCACCTTGCGGATGCGGTCGACGTCGACATGGGTGGAGACGAGGCCCGGACCGTCGGAGGCCTTGGCCACCACATGGCCCCATGGATCGGCGATCAGCGAATTGCCGTAGGTGAAACGAGTCTCATGCCCGGCCTTATGGGCGCCGGTCTGCGCCGGCGCGCAGAGATAGGCCTGAATCTCGATGGCCCGGGCGCGGCAGAGAACCTCCCAATGGTCCTTGCCGGTGACGAGGGTGAAGGCCGAGGGCAGAGCCACGAGGTCCGCGCCTCTGTCCGCCAGCGCCTGAAAGAGATAGGGGAAGCGAAGATCGTAGCAGATGGCGCAGCCGACGGTCAGCCCCTCGCAGTCATAGGTCACGACCTGGTCGCCGGGCTTGAAGGCGGCGCTTTCGTGATATTTCGCGCCGTCCGGGGCGGTGATGTCGAACATGTGGATCTTGCGGTAGCGCGCGATCTCCTCGCCCTCGCGGTTGAAAACCACGGTGGTGTTATGAAGCCGGTCTTCGCCGGGGATTTTTTCGAGGATCGAACCGGCGTGAACGAACATGCGGTGTTCGCGCGCGAGCGACCGACAGAGGCTGTAGGCCGGCCCGCCGGGCAACTCCTCCGCCGCCGCCATCTTCTCCGCGCGCGTGCCGCCGATGAAGTCGAACACTTCCGGCAGACAGACCCAGTCCGGCTTCTCCTGTCGCGCCGCCTGCTCCAGCAGCGCGCGCGCGCTCGCGAGGTTGGCGGCCTTGTCGCTGATCGAATTCATCTGAACCAGAGTGACTTTCATTCGGGAGGCTCGATTGCGGCTGGAGGACTAGCGCGCTTTCCGCCCGAACGGAATCGTTCGGTCGATAAGAAATCGCGCCAGATCATAACGGTGAAGCGAATTCTTGTCGAAAAAGTCTGTCAACTTTTTCGGAATTCGCTTCAGCGGCGGGCCGGGGCTGGCCCTCCGCTGTCATAATAACCATGCGCGGCGCAGGCCGCATAGGCCAAATCGGCGGCGCTCTCGCCGGTCAGAAGCCTGCGCGCAGGGCGGCGAGGCAAAACTCGATCATGCGCGCGCTCGAGGGCTCCGGCCGATCGGCGCATTCGACCATCAGCCGGGGGTGGAAGTAGCGGGCGCAGGCCGTGTGCACCAGCTTTGCGGCGAGCGTGGCGTCACCCTTCGCGAACTCGCCGCTCATCATGCCCGAGGCGATCACGCCTTCGAGAACGGCGTCGATGCGGTCGATGTGCTCGGAAACGATCGGCCAGTTCTCGACGAGCGCCGCCTCCACCATGTCGTGAATCTTGCGGTCGGCGACATAGCGCTCGGCGTTCATGGCCTCGTTGGCGAGGATGAGGGCGCCCAGCCGCTCGGCGGCGGTCCCCGGACCCTGGGCGATTTTCCTGGCGCCCGCTTCGACCTCGCCCATGAGCTGGCGCGCGACCGCCTCGTGAATCTCGGACTTCGCGCCGAAGAAGCGGTAGACGTTGGCCGGCGACATGCGCAGTTCGCGGGCGATGTCGGCCACGGTCGTCTTCTGATAGCCGATCTCGCGAAACAGCCGCTCGGCGGTTTCGACGATGCGGCGGCGCTGTTCGGCGTCGCGCGCGGCCGGCGCGTCGCAGGCCTGGCTCATTGCGCCGCCTCCGGCGCCAAAACGGGCGCGGCCTTCGCCCGCGGCGGGCCGTCGAGGCCTTCGTGAAGGCGCCGCCGGAACCAGGTGGCGTAGAGCGCCGGCAGGAACAGGACCGTCAGGAAGGTCGCGACGAAGAGGCCGCCCATGATGGTCAGCGCCATCGGCCCCCAAAAGGTCGAGCGCGACAAGGGCAGCATCGCCAGGATCGCGGCCATCGCCGTCAGCGCCACCGGACGCGCTCGCCGCACCGTCGCGCCGACGATCGCCTCGCGATAGGTTTCGCCGCGCTCCAAGTCCTGACGGACCTGATCGACGAGGATGATCGAATTGCGCATGTCCATTCCCGAGAGCGCGATGAGCCCCAGCAGCGCCACGAAGCCGAAGGGCGCGCCCGCGACATTGAGGGCGAGAGACGCGCCGATGACGCCGAGCGGCGCGCTCATCATGACGAGGCCCGCCCGGGTGAAATCCTGAAGCTGGACCATCACGATCGTCAGCATGACGAGGCCGACGAGCGGGAACACCGAGAAGATGGAGGCGTTGCCCTTCGCCGACTCCTCGATCGCGCCGCCCATTTCGATGCGGTAGCCGGGCGGCAGGCTTTCGCGGATGTTTTCGAGGCGCGGCCAGACGCGCATACTCACATCCGGCGCCTGCAGACCGTCCTTGACCCCGGCGCGCACGGTGATCGCCATGTTGCGGTTGCGCCGCCAGAAAATCGGCTCTTCGTGCTCATAGACGATCTTCGCCACCTGCGAGACCGGCGCCGCCACGCCGCCCCGCGTATAAAGCACGATATCCTTGAGGCGGCCAAGATTGCCGCGCTCCTCGGGCGTCGCCCGCGCCACCACGTCGATCTGGTCGATCCCGTCGCGCAGGGTCGCCACCGTCACGCCGGAAATAATCATGCGCAGGCGGTTGGCCACGTCCTGCGGCGTCAGACCCAGGACGCGGGCGCGGTCCTGGTCGATGACGAGCCGCACGCTCGGCGTCTGCTCGTTCCAGTTGAGATGCGCATCCTCGACGCCCTCGTCTTTCTGCATCTCGTCGCGAACTTGATAGGCGATCTCGCGCACGCGCGCCGGATCGGCGCCGATGACGCGAAACTGCACGGGAAAGCCGACCGGGGGGCCATAGCTAAAGCGGTCGACGCGGGCGCGCGCCTGCGGCAGCGCGCCGTTCGCCAGCGCCGTTTCGATCTTCTTCTTCAGCCGCTCGCGCGCCTCGATGTCCTCGGCGACGATGACGATTTCGGAATAGGCCTCGTTGGGCAGTTGCGGACTGAGCCCAAGCCAGAAGCGCGGCGGCCCCTGCCCCACATAGGTCGTATAGGAGGCCGCGTCGTCGTCGCCCTTAATCAGCGTCTCCGCCTGTTTTGCGGCCTCCAGCGACGCGGCGAGGGAGGCGCCTTCCGGCAAGTGTATCTGGAAAAAGAGCTCGGTGCGTTCGGCGTAAGGGAAGAATTGCTTCTGCACCAGGACGAAGCCGCCGACGGCGAGCAGAAAGACGCCGGCCGTGCAGGCGATCACCAGCCCCCGCCGGTCCACGGCCCAGGCGATCGTCGCGCGCAGCCGCCTGTAGAACGGCGTCTCGTAGATTTCGTCCGGATTGCGATGCGGACGCAGCTTGGCGAAATCGGGCAGCAGCGTCACCCCGAGATAGGGCGTGAACAGCACGGCGACGAACCAGGAGGCGACGAGCGCGATCAACAGCACCCAGAACATCGAACCCGTATATTCGCCGACCGCCGAATTGGCGAAGCCGACGGGCAGAAAGCCGGCGGCCGTAATCAACGTGCCGGTCAGCATCGGAAAGGCGGTCGACTCCCAGGCGAAGGTCGCCGCTCTGATCCGGTCGTAGCCCTGCTCCATCTTCACCATCATCATCTCGACCGCGATGATGGCGTCGTCGACGAGAAGGCCGAGGGCGATAATGAGGGCGCCGAGCGAAATACGCTGCAGGTCGATCCCCATCAGGCTCATGAAGACGAAAACGACGGCGAGCACCAGCGGCACGGAAAGCGCGACGACGATCCCGGTGCGGAACCCCAGCGAGACGAAGCTGACGCCGAGCACGATGAACAACGCCTCGATGAAGGAGCGGATGAATTCGCCCACCGCGCCCTCGACGACTTTCGGCTGGTCGGCGATCTGGTCGATCTCTACGCCAAGGGGCGTCTTGGCGCGGATCTCCTCCACCGCCGCCGCGACGTTGTCGCCGAACGAGAAGATGTTGGCGCCTTTCGCCATCACGGCGCCCACGACGATCGCCGGCGCGCCCTTGCAGCGCGCCAGGAATTTCGGCGGGTCTTCGAAGCCCGCGTAAACCCTGGCGACGTCGCCGAGCCTGAACACTTTGCCGTGCGATTCGACGGGAATGGCGGCGATGGCGTCCGCGCCCTTGAGTTCGCCCGTCACCTGCACGCGCACGCGGTTCGAAGGCGTCTCGAAAATTCCCGCGTCGGCGATGGCGTTCTGTTTGGCCAACGAATCGAAGATCGACTGCGGTTCGATGGCGAGATTGGCGAGCTTGGCTTCGCTGAACTCGACGAAGATACGGCGCTCCTGATTGGCGTAAACGTCGACCTTGACGACGTCGGGCGTCTCCAGGAGGCGCTGGCGCAAGACCTCGACCACCTGGTCGAGATGGTGATAATCGGCGCCCTCTCCGCTTACGGCGTAAAGAACCGTGTCGACGTCGCCGTATTCGTCGTTGACGACCGGCCCCTGGACGCCTGCCGGGATTTCGCCCGCAAGGTCGGACAGTTTCTTGCGCAACTGATAAAAGAGATAAGGAACCTCCCGCGGCGGCGTATTGTCCTTGAACGTGACCGACATCGCCAGGAATCCCGGCTTCGTGTAGGTGTCGATCTTGTCGAGATAGGGCAGCTCCTGAAGCTTCTTTTCGTAAAGATCGGCGACCTGGTCGCGGATTTCCTCGGCGGTCGCGCCCGGCCACTGGGCGGTGACCACCGCCACCTTGATGGTGAAAGAGGGATCCTCGGCGCGCCCGAGCTTGCGGTAGGAATAGGCGCCCGCGACGCCGATCGCGATCATAAGAAACAGGATCAGCGTCGGCCTGCCCACCGCCCATTTCGAGAGGTTGAAGGCTCCCATCGGCGCGCCTCTACGGGGAGTCCTGGAAAACGACCCGGACCTTCCGACCCGGGTCGAGCTTCTGCACGCCGAGCACGACAATGCTGTCGCCCTCGGCGACGCCGCCGGCCACCAGCGCCGCATTGGCCTCGTAGCGCAGGACGGTGACGGGCGCGAGCGAGAGCCGGCCCTCGGGGCCGACCTTCCACAGCGACGGCCCCTGGCCCTGATTGAAAAGCGCGGAGAGCGGCACGCTGGCGATTTTTTCCGCGTCGCGGCTGGCGATGGCGAGCGTCGCGCTCATGCCGAGCGCCACGGCCGAATCGGCGTCTGGAATGGAAAAGCGGGCGGCGAAGGTGCGCGTCGCCGGATCGGCCGAGGGACTGAGCTCCCTGAGCTTCGCGCGGTAGTGCTTGTTGGGGTTGGACCACAGGCGTAACCGGGCGTCGCCGCCGCCCGCCGCCGCGGCGAAACTTTCCGGCAGGGCGACGGCCGCCTCCATCTCCCCGGCGCGCGCGATGCGCACGGCGGCCTGGCCCGCCGCCACCACTTGGCCGGGTTCGATCGCGGTCTGGGTCACGACGCCGTCGGCGTCGGCGCGCAAGGTGGCGTATTCCAGGGAATTCTTGGCGAGCTCCACGGCGCGGGCGGCGCGCTGATGGCGCCCGCGCGCCTCCTCGGCGGCGGCGCGCACGCGGTCCAGCGCCGCCTGCGCGGTCCAGCCGGCTTCCTTCAGCTTGATCGCCCGCCGCTCGTCGGCGGCAGTCTGCGTTAGCGCCATGCGCGCGGCGGCGAACTCCGCGTCCGCCTGCTCCTTTTGAAGTCTGAGGTCCGTTTCGTCGAGCGTCGCCAGCACGTCGCCGGCCTTCACCCTCTGGCCGGTCTCGACATGGCGCCGGACCACCTTGCCCGCAACGCGAAAGCCGAGATCGGTCTCGACCCGCGGCCGGATCGCGGCGACGAATTCGCGGGTCTGAGTTTGCGGGGCGAAGTGGATTTTCGTCGCCAGCACGGGCCGCGTCGACATTGGCTCGTGCGGCCGGTCCTGGGCCTCGCCGCAGCCGACGAGGGCCAGAGCCAGGGCGCACGCATGGACGAAGCGGATCGACGGAGGGCGTGGCGAGGGCATGGCGGCGAGGGTCTGGCGGCGAGGGTCCGGCGGCGAGGGTCCGGCGGCGAGGGTCCGAACGAAAACGTTTGGCGTTCATCGCATGTCTAGTGACGAAAATCAATATTCGTCATTCGTCAGCAACCTATCCGAGGTTGTATCCATTCCGCGACGCGTTCGAGCCGATCCTCGAAAGAGACGCGGCGCCCGAACAGGCCGAGGACCGCCGCGACCATCGCCAGCGTCGCAAGCGTCGCCAGCGCCGCCCGCCGGTCGAAGACGAGCCGCTGCGGCGCGGCGCACAGAAACACCGCCAGACAGACCGCGCCGATCGCCGCCCCCATCGCCGTTTCGGCGACCGTATGGGCGTAGGAGACGACGCGGCTGACGGCGATCATGACGACGAGCAGGAAACACAGGGCCGCTGCCAGTCGGCCGGCCCAGGGCGGGAAGGCGCGCCGCGCCGTCGCGGCGACCGAGAGATAGACGACGACGGACAGCGCCGCGTGTCCACTGGGGCTGCGAAGCGCCGCGTCCGACCCCGCGCTGCAGGCCATGAAGCCGATTTTCGACCCCGTAACGGCGACGACGCACAGCGCGACCGCCGCGCCGAAGCCCAAGGCGGAGCGGGCGCAGCCGAACGTCCACAGCAGCAGGACGAACGCCAGCGCGCCCGGCAGGAGGAAACCGGCGTCGCCGAGGATCGCGAGGGCGTGAAAAATCAGACGTTCGCCAAAGGTCCAGGACATGAGGATCCATAGGTGATTCGGCCTTTCCGCCGACTCGCCCCTTATGCGGGGTTCCGAGGCGAAGGGAAATCAAGGGGACGCGTTAATCTGGGGACGGCTCGGGGCTCCCAGGGAAAGGCCCGCGGCGAGGCAAGCGAAGAGGCAAGTGAAGAGGCAGGTGAAAAAGCGCCGGATTCCGGGGGGATGCCCGTTCCTGCCCTAATCCCGCCGCTTGCTGGGTCCAAAGGCGCATTCTATATCCGGCTTGCTCTTGCGGCGGCGCGGACCCGTCACAATCTCAGGGGAGCACGGACGACGGGGAAGCGGCTGCGGGCTTCGAGCAAGCCGCCGGCGGCGCCCCGTCGTTACGGACCGCTTCGGGGTCCAAGGGATTGCAAGCGAAAGGAACGGCGAAATGGGTAAAATCATCGGCATCGACCTCGGCACGACGAACAGCTGCGTGGCCGTCATGGAAGGGTCGAGCCCCAAGGTCATCGAGAACGCGGAAGGCGCGCGCACCACGCCGTCCATCGTCGCCTTCACGGACGACGGCGAGCGATTGACCGGCCAGCCGGCGAAACGTCAGGCGGTGACGAACCCCGAGAAGACCTTCTTCGCCATCAAGCGCCTGATCGGCCGCACCTTCGAAGACCCGATGACCAAGAAGGACATCGGCCTCGTTCCTTATAAGATCGTCAAGGCGAATAACAGCGACGCCTGGGTCGCCGCCGACGGCAAGCAGTATTCGCCCTCGCAGATTTCGGCCTTCGTCTTGCAGAAGATGAAGGAGACGGCCGAGGCCTATCTCGGCCAGAGCGTGACCGAGGCGGTCATCACCGTGCCCGCCTATTTCAACGACGCCCAGCGCCAGGCGACGAAGGACGCCGGCAAGATCGCCGGCCTCGAAGTCAAGCGCATCATCAACGAGCCGACGGCGGCGGCGCTGGCCTACGGGCTCGACAAGAAACAATCCGGCACCATCGCCGTCTACGACCTCGGCGGCGGCACCTTCGACGTGTCGATCCTCGAAATCGGCGACGGCGTCTTCGAGGTGAAGTCGACCAACGGCGACACCTTCCTGGGCGGCGAAGACTTCGACAACCGCGTCGTCGAATATCTGGCCGGCGAGTTCAAGAAGGAGCAGGGCATCGACCTCACCAGGGACAAGCTCGCTTTGCAGCGCCTCAAAGAGGCGGCGGAAAAGGCCAAGATCGAACTGTCTTCGGCGACGCAGACGGAGATCAACCTGCCCTTCATCACCGCCGACGCTTCCGGCCCCAAGCACATGACCTTGAAGCTCACGCGCGCGAAATTCGAGGCGCTGGTGGACGACCTCATTCAGCGCACGGTCGAGCCCTGCCGCAAGGCGCTCAAGGATGCGGGCCTCTCCGCCGGCGAAATCGGCGAAGTGGTGCTGGTCGGCGGCATGACGCGGATGCCTAAGGTCCAGGAGGTCGTCAAGCAGTTCTTCGGCAAGGAGCCGCACAAGGGAGTCAACCCGGACGAAGTCGTCGCCGTCGGCGCCGCGGTCCAGGCCGGCGTGCTGCAGGGCGACGTGAAGGACGTGCTGCTGCTCGACGTGACCCCGCTCTCGCTCGGCATCGAGACGCTGGGCGGCGTGTTCACGCGCCTCATCGACCGCAACACCACGATCCCGACCAAGAAGAGCCAGGTCTTCTCGACGGCGGAGGACAACCAGCACGCCGTGACCATTCGCGTGTTCCAGGGCGAGCGCGAAATGGCGGCGGACAACAAGCTGCTCGGCCAGTTCGACCTGATGGGCATTCCGCCGGCGCCGCGCGGGATGCCGCAGATCGAGGTGACCTTCGACATCGACGCCAACGGCATCGTCAACGTCACCGCGAAGGACAAGGCCACCAACAAGGAGCAGCAGATCCGTATCCAGGCCTCGGGCGGCCTGTCCGACAGGGACATCGACCGCATGGTCAAGGACGCCGAGGCGCACGCCGCCGAGGACAAGGCGCGGCGCGCGCTGGTCGACGCCAAGAACCACGCGGAAGCCGCCGTCCATTCGGCCGAGAGGTCGCTGGCCGAATTCGGCGACAAGGTCTCGGGCGCGGACAAGAGCGCGATCGAAGCGGCGGTCGCTTCGCTCAAGACCGCGCTCGAAGGCGACGACGCCGACCACATCAAGGCCAAGACCAACGAACTGGCGCAGGCCTCGATGAAGCTGGGCGAGGCGATGTACAAGGCGCAACAGGCCGGCGCCGCCGGCGAGACGCAGGAGCCCCGCGCCGACGACGACGTGATCGACGCCGAGTTCAAGGACGTGGGCGACGACAAGAAGTAACCTAGCGAATCCCTTCTCCCGCTTGCGGGAGAAGGTGTCGCCGCGAAGCGGTGACGGATGAGGGTCCGAACTAAACCCTGCACCTTTGACGTTGTGGCCAGCGCCCGCATCCGACCCTTGCTAACGCAAGGGCCACCTTCTCCCATTGCATGGGAGAAGGGATGCGCGCGCCCCTCCTTGCGCCGCTCGCGCCGCGCGATTAGCTTCAGCCTAAAATTGCAAACAACGATCACGCCATGACCGACAAACCGCCTTCAAGCGAAGATTTGCCCGAACCCGCCCGCAAGGGCTTCCGGTATGTCGCGCTGACCATGCTCTATTTCGCCCTCTACGCCAACGCTCAGCACGGCTGGGCGCCCGTCTCCCCTTGGGCCGCGGACTGGCTGCGCTGGCTTTACGGCGACACGGCGCAAGCCCTGCTCGGCCAGTCCTGAAACGCGCATATTCGCCGCCCGCCATGCGCTCGCCTCTGTCGCGGGCATAATGCGCGATATTTAAACGAGAATGCCCAACGTCGCGGCGAATCGCCCGTCGAAAAATCCCGAAAAACGTCTATCCCGCGGATTTGTTGCGACCCCCAGCGAGGAGCGCGTGGCACATAGTTTGCGTCGGCGGCGCCGCGAATGACGACCTTTCATCCAAGGCGGTCGACTCCGGCAAAGGATTCGGTAGCGGACGAGGCCATGGCAATCCTTCCCGCAAGGGGGGCCGCCGGAGGTCGTCTTGCAAGCCTAAATCGCGCGGTGAACCGGCCTCCCGACAGGGCAGAAAGGCGGCGCCGACGGCGAAGACGTCGCGCGGCCATTCAAGCAGCGCCGTCGTTTCGGCGCCGGCTGGAGGAGACCCATGAGTCATTTTCTCGATCGCCTGACCTACTTCAAGCGCATCAAGAGCGAGTTCTCCGAAGGGCACGGCGTCGTCACCGACGAAGACCGTTCGTGGGAGGACGGCTATCGCAAGCGCTGGCAGCACGACAAGGTCGTGCGCTCGACCCACGGCGTGAACTGCACCGGCTCGTGTTCATGGAAAGTCTATGTCAAGGGCGGCATCGTCACCTGGGAGACGCAGCAGACCGACTATCCGCGCACACGGCCGGATTTGCCCAACCACGAACCGCGCGGCTGTCAACGGGGCGCCAGCTATAGCTGGTATCTCTATTCCGGCAATCGCGTGAAATATCCGCTGATCCGCTCACGCCTCTTCAAGGCGTGGCGCGAAGCGCGGGCATTGATGCCGCCGGTCGCGGCGTGGACGTCCATCGTCGAGACTCCGGCAAAGCGCGCGTCCTATGTCGAAAAACGCGGCCTCGGCGGCTTCGTGCGCGCGACATGGGACGAGGTCAACGAGATCATCGCCTCGGCCAACGCCTATACGGCGAAGACCCATGGCCCCGACCGCATCTTCGGTTTCTCGCCGATTCCGGCGATGTCGATGGTGAGCTACGCCGCCGGCTCGCGCTATCTGTCGCTCATTGGCGGCGTCTGCATGTCCTTTTACGACTGGTATTGCGATCTGCCGCCGGCCAGCCCGCAGACCTGGGGCGAACAGACCGACGTGCCCGAGTCGGCCGACTGGTACAACGCCGGCTTCCTCATTCTGTGGGGTTCCAACGTTCCGCAGACGCGCACCCCCGACGCGCATTTCTATACGGAGGTGCGCTACAAGGGCGCGAAGAGCGTCGTCATCACGCCCGATTACTCGGAAGCGGCGAAATTTGCCGATATGTGGGTGTCGCCAAAGCAGGGCACGGATTCGGCGCTCGGCATGGCTTTTGTTCACGTGATCCTGCGCGAATTCCACGTCGAGCGGCAGCCCGAATATTTCTGCGACTATGTGCGGCAATACACCGACATGCCGATGCTGGTGCGCCTCGTGAAGCAGGGCGACCATTATGTCCCCGATCGCTTTCTGCGCGCCTGCGATTTGAACGACGCGCTCGGCGAAGCGAACAACCCGGAATGGAAGACGCTCGCTTATGACGAAGCGAGCGGCGATCTCGTCGTTCCCAAGGGGTCGGTCGGATTCCGCTGGGGCGAAAAGGGCAAATGGAATCTCGAAGAAAAGGACTCGTTGGGCAAGGATGTGACGCTGCGGCTGTCTCTCGCCGAGACGAAGGACGCGCTGGCGGAAGTGGGCTTCCCCTATTTCGGCAATCGCGAGCACGATCATTTCGCGGGCACGGATCATCCGAGCGTGCTGCTGCGCAATGTGCCGGCAAAGAAATTGCAGCTTCCCGATGGCGAGGTTCTTGTCGCCTCGGTGTTCGATCTCTTCATCGCCAATTACGGCGTCGATCGCGGCTTCGGCGGCAAGCATGTCGCGGCGAGCTACGATGATCCTGAGCCTTATACGCCCGCATGGGCCGAGAAGATCTCCGGCGTGCCGCGCGCGCAGATCATCACGGTGGCGCGCGAATTCGCCAAGAACGCCGAGAAAACCAAAGGGCGCTCGATGGTCATCCTCGGCGCTGGCCTCAATCACTGGTACCACATGGATATGAACTATCGCGGCGTCATCAACATGCTGGCGATATGCGGCTGCGTCGGGCAGTCGGGCGGCGGCTGGTCGCATTATGTGGGGCAGGAGAAGCTGCGGCCGCAATCGGGTTGGCTGCCGCTCGCCTTCGCGCTCGATTGGGGACGCCCGCCGCGCCAGATGAATTCGACCTCGGCCTTCTACGCGCATACGGACCAGTGGCGCTACGAGACGCTGAACGTTTCCGAGATTCTCTCGCCCACGGCGCCGGAGGGCCCCTGGGACGGCGCGCTGATCGACTACAATGCGCGCGCCGAGCGCATGGGCTGGCTGCCATCGGCGCCGCAGTTGCAGGACAATCCGCTGGAGATCGCGACGAAGGCGGCGGCGGAAGGACTGGAGCCGAAGGACTATGTCGCGCGCGCGCTGAAGTCGGGCGAACTGAAACTGTCCTGCGAAGACCCGGACAATCCGAAGAACTGGCCGCGCAATCTCTTCGTGTGGCGCTCCAATCTCCTGGGCTCTTCCGGCAAGGGACACGAATATTTTCTCAAGCATCTGCTCGGGACGAGAAACGGCGTCATGGGCAAGGATCTTGGCGAGGAGGGCCGGCAGAAGCCGCAGGACGTCGTCTGGCGCGACGAAGCCCCGGAAGGCAAGCTCGATCTTTTGGTGACGCTCGACTTCCGCATGTCGACGACATGCATGTATTCGGACATCGTGCTGCCGACGGCCACCTGGTACGAAAAGGACGATCTCAACACGTCCGACATGCATCCCTTCATTCATCCGCTCACCGCGGCCGTCGATCCGGTCTGGCAGGCGCGGAGCGACTGGGAAATCTACAAGGGGATCGCCAAGGCGTTTTCGAAGGTCGCGCCGGAAGTCCTCGGCGTCGAAAAGGATGTGGTGCTGACGCCCATTATGCACGACGCGCCGGGCGAGATCGCGCAGGCGCTCGACGTGAAGGACTGGAAGAAGGGCGAGATCGATCTCATTCCCGGCAAGACGGTGCCGAACATCGCCGTCGTCGAACGCGACTACCCGCATGTCTATGAGCGCTTCACCTCGCTCGGTCCGCTGATGGAGAGTCTCGGCAATGGCGGCAAAGGGCTGAGCTGGAACACGAGCCACGAAGTCGAACTGCTTAAAAGATTGAACGGCGAACGTGCGGAAGGGGCGGTCCAAGGCCTCGCCCGCATCGACACGGCGATCGACGCGGCCGAGGTCGTTCTCTCGCTCGCGCCTGAAACCAACGGCGAAGTGGCGGTGAAGGCCTGGGCTTCGCTGGGCGGCTTCACCGGACGCGACCATACGCATCTGGCGGTTCCGAAGGAGGACGAGAAGATTCGCTTCCGCGACGTCGTCGCGCAGCCCAGAAAAATCATCTCGTCGCCGATCTGGTCGGGCCTCGAGTCCGAAAAAGTCTGCTACAACGCCGGCTACACCAACGTGCACGAACTGATCCCCTGGCGCACGCTCACCGGCCGCCAGCAGCTTTACCAGGATCATTTGTGGATGCGCGCTTTCGGCGAAGGCTTCTGCGTCTATCGCCCGCCGATCGACACCAAGACGGTAAAGCCGACCATCGACGCGCGCCCCAACGGCGAAAAGCAGGTCGTGCTCAACTTCATCACCCCGCATCAGAAGTGGGGCATCCACTCGACCTATACCGACAATCTGCTGATGCTGACTCTGTCGCGCGGCGGGCCCATCGTATGGATCAGCGAAGCGGACGCCGAAAAGGCGGGCATCGTCGATAACGACTGGATCGAAGCCTACAACGCCAATGGCGCCCTGACCGCGCGCGCGGTCGTCTCCCAGCGCGTGAAGAACGGAATGTGCATGATGTATCACGCGCAGGAGAAGATCGTGAACGTGCCGGGTTCGGAAATGACCGGACAGCGCGGCGGCATCCATAACTCCGTAACGCGCGCTGTGCCGAAGCCGACGCATATGATCGGCGGATACGCGCAGCAGGCTTACGGTTTCAATTATTATGGGACGGTCGGCTCCAATCGCGACGAATTCGTCATTGTGCGCAAGCTCTCGAAGGTCGACTGGCTCGAAGGGCCGGATCAGGAAATCGCCGCGAGCGCCGGCAAGCTGGAGGCAGCCGAATGAAAATCCGCGCCCAGATCGCCATGGTGCTCAATCTCGACAAGTGCATCGGCTGCCACACCTGCTCCGTGACCTGCAAGAACGTCTGGACTAGCCGCGAAGGCGTCGAATACGCCTGGTTCAACAATGTCGAATCGAAGCCCGGCGTCGGCTATCCAAAGGACTGGGAGAACCAGAAAAAGTGGAACGGCGGCTGGACGCGCGCAAAGAGCGGTAAGATCGAGCCGAAGATCGGCGGCAAATGGCGCGTGCTGTCGAAGATATTCGCCAATCCCGATCTGCCGGAGATCGACGACTATTACGAGCCCTTCACCTTCGATTACGAGCATCTCCAGAGCGCGCCCGAGAGCAAGGCGATGCCAACCGCGCGCCCGCGCTCGCTCGTTTCCGGCGAACGCATGGAGAAGATCGAGTGGGGGCCCAACTGGGAGGAAATCCTTGGCGGCGAATTCGCCAAGCGTTCGCAGGATGCGAATTTCGAAGGCGTGCAAAAGGAAATCTACGGAGCCTTCGAAAACACCTTCATGATGTATCTGCCGCGGCTGTGCGAACATTGCCTCAATCCGGCCTGCGTCGCCTCTTGCCCTTCGGGCGCGATTTACAAGCGCGAAGAGGATGGCGTCGTCCTGATCGACCAGGACAAGTGCCGGGGCTGGCGCATGTGCGTCTCCGGCTGTCCCTATAAGAAAATCTATTACAACTGGTCGAGCGGAAAGTCGGAGAAGTGCATCTTCTGTTATCCGCGCATCGAGGCGGGCCAGCCGACGGTCTGTTCGGAGACCTGCGTCGGCCGCATCCGTTATCTCGGCGTAGTTCTCTACGACGCCGACCGCATCGAAGCGGCAGCAAGCCCGGTGGATGAGCAGCAGCTCTACGAGGCGCAGCTCTCGATCTTCCTCGATCCGAACGATCCCGCGGTGATCGAACAGGCGCGCGCCGACGGCGTTCCCGACGCATGGCTGGAGTCGGCGAAAAACTCGCCGATCTGGAAGATGGCGATGGAATGGAAGGTCGCCTTTCCGCTGCACCCGGAATACCGCACCTTGCCGATGGTCTGGTATGTGCCGCCGCTCTCGCCGATCCAGTCGGCGGCGGAGGCCGGCCAGATCGGCCTCGACGGCGCCATGCCCGACGTGCGCAGCCTGCGCATTCCGCTCAAATATCTCGCCAACATGCTGACGGCCGGAGACGAAGCCCCGGTGGCCCTGGCGCTGGAAAGAATGCTGGCCATGCGCGCCTATATGCGCGGCAGGACGGTCGACGGCGTGATCGACGAAAGCATCGCAGCGAAGGTCGGCCTCACCGGCGCGCAGATCGACGAGATGTATCAGATCATGGCGATCGCCAATTACGAGGATCGCTTCGTCATCCCGACCGCGCATCGCGAACTGGGCGACGACCTTCACGCGATGCGCGGCGAGTGCGGTTTCACTTTCGGCAACGGGTGCTCGGGAGGGAACACGCAGGCGAATCTGTTCGCCCAGCCCAAGCGCGCGCGCAATCCGATGGAGATCGCGTGATGGAAGGCAGGCCCGCGATCCTCACCCTCAAAATTCTGTCCGCGCTCTTGTCCTATCCTGAGAAGGACATGCTCGACGCCCTCCCGCAAATGCGCGACGCACTCGATCGCGAGCGGCTGTGCGTCGGCGCGGAGCGTGCGGCGCTGGACGCGCTGCTCGACGAACTCGCCGAGGGTAATCTTTATGACCTTCAGGAGCGCTACGTCGAACTGTTCGACCGATCGCGCAGACTTTCGCTCCACATTTTCGAACATGTTCACGGCGAAAGCCGCGATCGCGGCCCGGCGATGATCGATCTGAAGGCGCTCTATGAAAAGCAGGGCATGGAGATCGCCGCCAACGAATTGCCCGACTACCTGCCGCTGTTTCTGGAATATTGCGCAACGCAGCCGGCGAATTCGGCGCGCGAGCTTCTGGGCCAGCCCGCGCATGTCTTCGCCGCGCTCGCCGAACGACTGAAGAAACACGGCTCCTCGTACGAAACGGCGCTACGCGCCATTCTGGCGGTCGCCGCGGAGAACCCGCGCAAGGACGATCTCGACGCGATCCTGGCGGAGAACGACGAACCCGGCCCGAACGATCTCGCGGCGCTCGACGCCGCATGGGAAGAAGAAGCCGTGAGCTTCGGCCCCGCCGCAAAATCCGGCGTCGGCGGCTGCGGCTCGGACGCGCTCGCCGCGCGGTTGCGCCACGCCAAGCGGGCCGTTCCGACGACCGACAATCCGCTTCGTTCGCCGCTTCGTTCTGGAGACCTCGCATGAGCGCGTTTCTCGACCACATCGCCTTCGGCTGGTATCCCTATCTCTGCCTGACCGTGTTCCTGCTCGGCAGCCTGCTGCGCTTCGATCGCGAGCAGTTTACCTGGCGGTCTGGATCGAGCCAGCTTCTGCGCCGCCGTCAACTGGTCTGGGGCTCCAATCTCTTCCATATCGGCATTCTGGTGATTTTCGTCGGGCATTTCGTCGGCTTGCTGACGCCGATATCGGTCTTCGACGCGCTCGGCGTCACGCACGGCTTCAAGCAGGGTTTGGCGATCGGCGTCGGCGGCGTCGCCGGGCTCGTCATGCTCGTCGGGATTTCCCTGCTCACGCATCGACGCCTGACCGACCCGCGCATCAGACGCAACTCCTCCTTCGGCGACATCGCCGTGCTGCTGCTGCTTTTCGCGCAATTGCTGCTCGGTCTTGCCACCATTCCCGTCTCGTTCGGCCATATGGACGGCGGCGAAATGGTGCGGTTCATGAACTGGGCGCAGGGCATATTGACGCTGCGTCCCGGCGTTTCCGAACTCGTCTCCGACGTCAATCCCGTCTTCAAGGCGCATCTCCTGCTCGGCATGACGATCTTTCTCGTCTTTCCCTTCACGCGTCTCGTGCATGTGTGGAGCGCGCCGGTCTGGTATCTCGGCCGGCGCGGCTATCAGATCGTGCGGACGAACGGGCGCGGCGCGCGCGCCACCGTGACGCAGCCGGCGGAGTGAGAGCCATGGGCTGCGCCTGCGCGGGAGCCGCGATCGAACCATCGGCCAACGTCGTCAGCGTGAACGGCGTCGTCATTTCGCGCGACGTCATTTCGCGCGAGACGCAGCATCATCCCGCTGCGATCCCCGCCGAGGCGTGGCGCGATGCGGTGAGGGCGCTGGTCATCCGTCAGCTTCTTCTCGAAGAGGCGGGACGGTTGCAAATCGAGCCGACTCCGGCTGTCGATCAAGAAGGCCGACGGGAAACCGATGACGAGGCGATCGTTCGCCAACTCATCGACGCCGAAGTGAAAACGCCGACGCCGGACGAAGCCTCGTGCCGGCGCTACTACGAGCAGAACCGCAAGCGCTTCCGCTCGGCCGATCTGTTCGAGGCGGACCACATCCTGTTCGCGGCGGCGCCGTCCGATCCCGCCGCGCGCGAACGCGCCAAGAGCGAGACGACGGCGACAATCGCCGTCCTCCAAGCGGAGCCGCATCGCTTCGGCGATTTTGCGAAGGCTCGTTCCGCCTGTCCATCCGGCCGGGAGGGCGGAAATCTCGGGCAGATCACGCGCGGCGCAACGACGGAAGAATTCGAGAAGGCGCTGTTCGCGTTACAGCAGGGCCGGATGACCGCGGAGCCCGTCGAGACGCGTTTCGGCTTTCATATCATCCGGCTGCGGCGGCGGATCGAAGGTCGCGATCTCCCGTTCGAAGCGGTTCGAGAGCGTATCGCCAGTTATCTCGCCGAGTCGGTCGAGCGGCGCGCGCTGGCGCAATATGTGTCGCTGCTCGCGGGCGCGGCGAACATAACGGGCGTCGACCTCGTCTCGGATTGATCGCACGCCCCGAGTCGGCGCGACAGCAGGTCGCGCTTCGGCGTCGCGAGGCTTGCTTTGCCGGCGGCCTTGAAGCCCTTCTGCTTCCTGCGCGCACGCGCAGCCCATCGATCCCGTGGCGCCCAAGAGACGCAGGATCGGACTCGCAGTCCGGACGTCTATCGCTCGGTCTTGAAATGTTTCGACAGCTTCAGGCCCTGGCCCTGATAATTGGAAAGGCCGCTTTCGCCGTAAAGCGCCGCAGGCGTTTCCGCCATGCGTTCGTAAACGAGCCGGCCAATGAACTGGCCGTCCTCCAAAATGAACGGCACTTCGCGCGAGCGCACCTCCAGCACGGCGCGGGCGCTCGGCGCGCCGCCCGGCCCTGCGCCGAAACCCGGATCGAAGAACCCCGCATAATGGACGCGAAATTCGCCGATCGCCGCGTCCATCGGCGCCATTTCCGCAGCGAGATCGGGCGGCACGGCGAGCCGCTCGCGCGACGCCAGAATGTAAAAATCGCCCGGATCGAGAATGAGCCGCTTGCCGGCGCGCGCGGGCAGGCGATCCCAGAAATCGTCGATCGCGTAGGCGCCGACGCGGTCGACATCGATCACATCCGTGTGCTTTTGCGCGCGATAGCCCACAATAGCGCCGAGGGTCTCGACGCCGAGCGCGACGCGCAGCACCACGCCGCCGCGAAGATTGAGATCTCCGTCCACGAGCGGCGCGCTGGCGTGCAGACTGGCGAGCCCCGCGTCGCCGAGCGCGAAATGGCTCTGCGCCGGCGCGCCGGGGCCGTGGAGCCGGAAACGCAGCTGGTTGAGGCGCGATCCGGCGCGGGCTCGGATCGAGAAGCTGCGCGGCGACACCTCGGCGTAAAGCGGCCCGGCGTATCCCGCTTCGACGAGGTCGAACCGGTCGCCGCGATCCGTGATGAGCCGCGTGAAGATATCGAGCCGGCCGGTGGAGCTTTTCGGATTGGCCGCGCCGGAGACGTTCGCCGGCAGCGCCACGCTCTCCTGGAGCGGCGCGATGTAAAAGCAGCCGCGCTCGAGGACAGCGCCCTCGCCTTCGAGCGAAATCTCGTCGTAGGTCAGTTCGGACAGCAGCCGCTCGACCGTGCGCTCGCGCCCCGGCAGAAAGCTCGCGCGAATGCGAAAAGCCTTGGCGCCGAGCCGCAGATCGAGGCTCGCGGGCTGCACCTGCCCCGTCGCGAGCGGCGTCGCGGCGCGAATGACGCCGTCTCGCGCCATCGCTTCGATCTGCCGGCTCGACAGCACGCCCGTCATGCACAATTCGCCTGTTCCTTCGCGTTCCGGCATAAGCTCTCAAGTCGGCCCGCGTTTCAAGAGCGGGCGCCGACTGCGCTGTTGACAGCCCCGTCGCGATCGGCATTTATGCTCTCGAACGTGGTTATTTGAGCCGGCCGGCTTGCCGCCACGCAAAACAAGGCGCTAAAAGGCCGGGTCTCCTCGCGAAACCCGCTTTTTCGCCGCCGCGCGCGATTTTCGCGCGGCCCGGTTCGCTCAGGAGGAGACCGCATGACCGCCGAAAACGCCCGCAGCCCCCGCGCGCTGAAGCCCGCGACCCAGCTCGTGCACGGCGGTACGACGCGTTCGTCCTTCGGCGAATTGTCGGAGGCGTTGTTTCTCACGCAAAGCTTCGTCTATCCCACGGCGGAGGCCGCCGAGGCGCGCTTCAAGGGCGACGATCCCGGCTTCATCTATTCGCGCTTTTCGAACCCCACCGTCGCCATGTTCGAACAGCGCATGATCCTGCTCGAAGGCGCCGAGGCGGCCCGCGCCACGGCGAGCGGCATGGCGGCCGTCACCGCGAGCCTCCTGGCGCAGGTCAAGGCGGGCGATCACGTCGTCTCGGCGCGCGCCCTGTTCGGGTCGTGCCTCTATGTGGTCGAGGAACTGCTGCCGCGCTTGGGCGTCGAATCGACGCTGGTCGACGGCGCCGATCTTCATCAGTGGAAGGCGGCGGTCCGCCCGGAAACGAAGCTCTTCTTCCTGGAAAGCCCGACCAATCCGGGCCTCGAAGTTTACGATCTCCAGGCCATCGCCGACATCGCCCACGAAAACGGCGCGAAACTCGTCGTCGACAACGTCTTCGCCACGCCCTTGCTGCAAAAGCCGCTGGAGTTCGGCGCCGACGTGGTCGTCTATTCGGCGACGAAGCACATAGACGGCCAGGGCCGATGTCTCGGCGGGATCATCCTTGCCTCGCAGGCGCTGATCGACGAGAGCGTCCACAATTTCCTGCGCCAGACCGGGCCGGCGCTGTCGCCCTTCAACGCCTGGGTCATGCTGAAGGGGCTGGAGACGCTGCCGCTGCGCGTCGCGCGGCAGACCGAGAGCGCCGCGAAAATCGCCGACTTTCTCGCGCGGCGGAAGGGCGTCGCGCGCGCGCTCTATCCGTTCCACGACAATCACCCGCAGGCGGAGTTGGCGAAGAAGCAGATGTCGGGCGGCGGCACGCTGGTCAGCTTCGACATGGAAGGCGGCAAGGAAGCTGCCTTCCGCCTCGCCAACGCTCTGGAGATTGTCAAAATCTCCAACAATCTCGGCGACGCCAAGAGCCTGATTACGCATCCCGCCACGACCACGCATCAGCGGCTGACGCCTGAGGCGCGCGCGCGCCTTGGCATCGGCGAGGGAATGCTGCGCCTCTCCGTCGGCCTCGAAGACGCGGACGACCTGATTGACGATCTCGAATGCGGTCTAGCCGCCGCGCGTAAGAGCGGCTGAGGCCGAAGGCCGTCCTTGTCGACGAAGCCGTCTTTGAAGCTTCCGGCGTTGTCGCAGCCGCCGCCGTAGCGCTCGATCTGGTCTTCGTGAATCGCCAGGATTTCGACGATCGTGAGATAGTCGGTCACGTCGATCGCTTACTTGGCCAGCTTCTCATAGAGCGCGCCGTAACGGGGCAGGCTCGACTTGTAGGCTTCCATCACATGTGCGCGCGGCTTGGCTCTCCCGCGGCTTTCGATGTGCGCCTTGAGCGCCTCTTCGACAATCGCCTGAAGCTGGCGTCCCTCGTCCTTCGTGATCTTGCGGATCGCGGCGAGGACGTTCTTGTCCACCTGTGTGGCAAATTTTTCGCGGGTCGCGGACATGGTGATGAACCTCACTCGTGCCGGCGGATGATCCTATTCTGTCAAGAAATGTCAAGAAGACGCCGCAAGGAAAAGGGCGGGTCTCCCCCGCCCTTCTCAATATCCCCGCCGCCTCAATGCGCCAGCACGGCCAGCATCAGCAAGGCGACGATGTTGGTGATCTTGATCGCCGGGTTCACGGCCGGGCCGGCGGTGTCCTTGTAGGGGTCGCCGACCGTGTCGCCCGTCACCGACGCCTTGTGCGCGTCCGAGCCCTTCATGTGGCGCACGCCATCCTTGTCGACGAAGCCGTCTTCGAAGGACTTCTTGGCGTTGTCCCAGGCGCCGCCGCCCGAGGTCATCGAGATGGCGACGAACAGCCCATTGACGATGACGCCGAGCAGCAGCGCGCCGAGCAGGGCGAAGGCGTTGGCCTTGCCGCCCAGAATCCACGCGACGACGAAGGCGACGATGGGCGAGAGCACCGGCAGCAGCGAGGGGATGATCATCTCCTTGATCGCCGCCTGGGTCAGCATGTCCACGGCGCGGCCATAGTCGGGACGCTGCGTCCCTTCCATAATGCCCGGCATCTCCTTGAACTGGCGGCGCACTTCCTCCACGACGGAGCCCGCCGCGCGGCCGACCGCCGTCATGGCGATGCCGCCGAAGAGATAGGGGATGAGGCCGCCGAAGATCAGGCCCGCGACGACATAGGGGTTGGCGAGGCCGAAATCGATCTTCGTCATGCCCGCAAAGAAGGGCGAACCGGCCGCGATGAAGTGTTCGAGATCGTTGGTGTAGGCGGCGAACAGCACCAGCGCGCCCAGGCCCGCCGAGCCGATGGCGTAGCCCTTGGTCACCGCCTTCGTCGTATTGCCGACGGCGTCGAGCGCGTCCGTGGACTGGCGCACTTCCTTGGGCAGCCCGGCCATTTCGGCGATGCCGCCGGCATTGTCGGTGACGGGGCCGAAGGCGTCGAGCGCGACGATCATGCCGGCGAGGCCGAGCATGGTCGTCACCGCGATCGCCGTGCCGTAAAGCCCGCCGAAGTTGTAGGTGAGAATGATGCCGAGCACGATCACGAGCGCCGGCGCCGCGGTCGACTCCAGCGACACGGCGAGACCCTGAATGACGTTGGTGCCGTGGCCCGTCACCGACGCCTGCGCGATCGACACCACCGGGCGCTTGCCCGTGCCGGTGTAATATTCGGTGATGTAGACGATGGCGCCCGTCACGACCAGGCCGATGACGCCGCACAGGAACAGCAGGAGGCCGTTGATCCCTTCGCCATTGACCTTGCCGACCTCGCCGAAGCCGACGGTGAACAGCGTGGCGACGAAGAGACCCGCGATCGACAGAACGCCGGTGGCGATCAGGCCCTTGTAGAGCGCGTCCATGATCGAGTCGTTCTTGAGGCCGATCTTCTGGAACCAGGGCGCGGCGAACTTGCCCCAGGGCGTGTCGTCTTCGCCGAGCTTCACGAAGAAGGTGCCGGCGATGGAGGTGAGGATCGAGAGGCCGCCGATGGCGAGCGGATAGACCACCGCCGAGGCGAGGCCCGGCTGGCCGGCGAAGAAGATCGAGGCGAGCACCATGGTGGCGACGACGGTCACGGCGTAGGTCTCGAACAGATCCGCCGCCATGCCCGCGCAGTCGCCGACATTGTCGCCGACATTGTCGGCGATGGTCGCCGGATTGCGCGGATCGTCCTCCGGAATGCCGGCCTCGACCTTGCCGACGAGATCGGCGCCGACATCGGCGCCCTTGGTGAAGATGCCGCCACCCAGACGCGCGAAGATCGAAATCAGCGAGGCGCCGAAACCGAGGCCGACCAGCGCGTCGACCACTGTGCGGTCAGCCGGGCCATATCCGACGAACCAGGTGAGAATGGCGTAATAGACGGCGACGCCGAGCAGCGCGAGGCCGGCGACGAGAAGGCCGGTGATGGCGCCGGCCTTGAAGGCGATGTCGAGGCCGGCGGCGATCGACTGGGTTGCCGCCTGCGCCGTGCGGACATTGGCGCGCACCGAGACGTTCATGCCGATATAGCCGGCGGCGCCCGAGAGCACGGCGCCGATGAGGAAGCCGAAGGCCACCGCCCAGCCGAGCAGGATGACCAGCAGAACGAAGATGCCGCCGCCGACATAGGCGATGGTCTTGTATTGGCGGTTGAGATAGGCCTGCGCGCCCTCGGCGACGGCGCCGGAGATTTCCTGCATACGCTGCGAGCCGGGATCGGCGGCGAGCAACTCTTGCCCGGTCTTGACGCCGTAAGCGACCGACGCCAACCCGAAGAGGATTGTCAGAAACAACACCATGTGGATTCGCCTTTTCGGTTCCGGCCAAAAGGAGGCCGAGTCATGCGCGCGGCGAAGCAGGGGCCGCGCGTCCAAGAAACAACGCATCGCCGCGCCCCGACGCGAATCGGGGCGGCGCGCGCGAATTTCGTGGCGCTTTCTGCCAGAAACGGGGCCGTCGGGCAATGGCGGGCGGCGCGGAAAAGGCCGTGCGCCGGCTAAAAATGGCTATGGGATAACTTATTGAAATGTAGCGCGAATCCATCGGCGCCGCGAAAGATGGGCACCGCCGTTCCCGCCACGATTTCGCCGATCTTCGCGGGTGGAGCGATGCCCAGCGCCGCTGCGCGCTCCGGTAGCGCCGCCGCCTGCCCCGCGCAGACCAAAATCTCATAATCGTCGCCGCCGGTGACGGCGGTTTCGAACAGGGCGGGATCGAGCGCGATCGCTTCGCGCGCGGCGTCGGACAGCGGAACGTAGTCGATCTCCACCACGGCGCCGGCGCCCGAAGCGCGCGCAAGCTTTGCGAGATCGCCGGCGAGGCCGTCGGAAACGTCCATGGCGGCGCTGGCGCATTCGCGCAATAGCGGCGCGAGGTCGAGCCGCGGGCGCGGCAGCAGATAGCGATCGAGGAGATGCTCGCGCGATGTTTTCGAAAGCCGCGCGGCCAGATCGGGATCGCGGCGCAGGGCGAGGCCGAGCGCGGCGTCGCCGATCGTTCCGGAAACATAGACGGCGTCGCCCGGCCGCGCGCCCGAGCGGGCGACGAAGCGGCCTTCCGCCGCGCGCCCGAAGGCCGCGATGGAGACGGCGAGCGGCCCCGGCGTCGCGGAGGTGTCGCCGCCGACAAGCGGGCACGAAAAGACGCGCGCGTCTTCGGCGAGACCGGCCGCGAAGGCTTCCAGCCAGTCGTTGGTCCAGTCTGGCGGCAGCGCGATCGACAAGAGAAAGCCGACCGGCTCGGCGGCTTTGGCGGCAAGGTCGGAGAGATTGACGCGCAGCGCTTTTCTGGCGATCGCGCCCGGCGGGTCATCCGCGAAGAAATGCACGCCAGCGACCAGCATGTCGGTCGTCGCGACCAGCGGCTCGCGCGACGTCGGCAGCAATGCCGCGTCGTCGGCAAGGCCGAGCCCCGCCGGCCCCGCGATCGGCGCGAAGATCCTGGCGATGAGCTCGTCCTCGGAGTAGCGGTGCGGCGACGGCATTCTCGCTCTCTCTCGACGCCTATTGCGGCGCAACCTCCTCCAACTCCCCCTCGCGCGCCGCGCGCGCGAGCTTGTCGAGCACGGCGTTTATCATGCCCGACTCGACCGGTCCGAAGAAGGCGCCGGCGACATCGACATATTCCTTGATGACGACGCGGGCCGGCACGTCCTTGCGCTTGTAAAGCTCGTAGGTTCCGGCGCGGAGAATGGCGCGCATCACCGTCTCGATGCGCGCGAGCGGCCAGCCGCCGGCCAGCGCGCGATCGACGCGCCGGTCGATCGCCCGCTGATGGTCGATCACGCCCTGCAGCACGTCGCGAAAAAAGGCGAGTTCGGCGGGCTTGTATTGCTCGCCCTCGATCTCCCGCCCGATCCAATGCGTTTCGAATTCGGCGAAGATTTCGTTGAGACCCTTGCCCGCGACCTCCATCTGATAGAGGGCCTGGACGATGGCGAGGCGCGCGGCGGAGCGATGTTCGGCGCTCATGCGCGCCCCTCCGCCTCGCGCTTGAGACGCAAGAGCGCCAGCGCCGCCCGCGCCGCGTCGGCGCCCTTGTCGCCCTGCCTGGGATCGGCGCGCGTGATCGCCTGCGCTTCGTTCTCCACGGTGAGGATTCCGTTGCCGAGCGGCAGCCGTTTCGACACGGAAAGATCGGTCAAGGCGCGCGCGCTCTCGTTGGCGACGATTTCGAAATGGTAGGTCTCGCCGCGAATGACGCAGGCGAGCGCCACCACGCCGTCGTAGGGCCGGCCCTTGTGGTCGGCGGCGTGCAGCACGATCGCCGCCGCGCTGGCGATTTCCAGCGCGCCGGGAACCTCGATCACATCCGCCTCGACGCCCGCGCGCGCAAGCGCAGCGAGCGCTCCGTGGAGCAGCAGCGCGACGATCTCAGCATTGAACCGCGCCGCCACGACGAGAATGCGCGCGCCGGGAAGCGGCGCGTCGTCGTCGGCTGCGCGAGAAATACCGGCCATTGCTTGCGATCTCCAGAGGCCCCCTCCCTGTCCCTCCCCCGCTTCGCGGGAGAGGGAACCCCAGCGACCGGCGCTTTCTCCGTGGCGGCCGCGACGCGCCGGGTCTGCTCCCTCTCCCGCGAGCGAAGCGAAGCGGGGGAGGGCTGGGGAGGGGGCAAAAACCCGTGCGCCGTCCTGCTCTCACCCCGCCTTCTTCACTTCGCGCTGCGCGAAACCGAGGCGGATGTTGAGCTCGTACAACAGTTGCTCCGCCGCGAGCGGGATGTTCGTCCCCGGCGGGAAGATCGCCGCCGCGCCGAAATCGAGCAGCGCCTGGAAATCGTCCGGCGGAATGACGCCGCCCACGACCATCATGATGTCGCTGCGGCCCACCCGCGCCAGCGCGTCGCGCAGTTCGGGCGTCAGCGTGAGATGACCCGCGGTCATGGTCGAGACGCCGACGATATGCACATCGGCTTCCGCCGCCCTCTTCGCCACTTCGTCCGGCGTCGCGAAGAGATCGCCGATCACCACGTCGAAGCCCATGTCGGCGAAAGCGGAGGCGATGACCTTCTGGCCGCGGTCGTGGCCGTCCTGGCCCATCTTGGCGACGAGGATGCGCGGCTTGCGGCCGGTATTGTCCTGAAAGTCGCGGGTCATGCCGACGACGCGGCCGACCTGCTGGCTGTCCTTGCCGGCTTCCTTCGCGTAGACGCCGGAGATGACGTTGGCCTTGGGTTTGTGGCGCGTGAACACTTTTTCGAGTGCGAAGGAAATTTCGCCGACGCTGGCTTTCGCGCGCGCCGCCTTCACGGCGAGATCGAGCAGGTTCGCGCCCGTCGTCGCGCCTTCGGTCAGCGCGTCGAGCGCGGCTTGCGTCTTGGCTTCGTCGCGCTCGGCGCGCAGGCGCTGAAGCTTGTCGAGCTGGGCGGCGCGCACGGCGGCGTTGTCCACTTTCAGCACGTTCGGCTTGGCGTCGTTCTCGGGGCGATATTTGTTGACGCCGACGACGACCTGTGTGCCGCTGTCGATGCGCGCCTGCGTCTTGGCGGCGGCCTCCTCGATGCGCTGCTTGGGCACGCCCGCCGCAATGGCTTTCGCCATGCCGCCGAGCGTCTCGATTTCCTCGATATGCGTCCAGGACTTCTTGGCCAGTTCCGCCGTGAGACGTTCGACATAGTAGGAGCCGCCCCAGGGATCGATGATGCGCGTCGTGCCGCTCTCCTGCTGCAACACGATTTGCGTGTTCCTCGCGATGCGCGCGGAAAAATCCGTCGGCAAGGCGAGCGCCTCGTCGAGCGCATTGGTGTGAAGCGATTGCGTGTGGCCCTGTGTCGCCGCCATCGCCTCGACGCAGGTGCGGATGGCGTTGACGTAAACGTCCTGCGCGGTGAGCGACCAGCCGGAGGTCTGGCAATGGGTGCGCAGCGTCAGACTCTTTTCGCTCTTGGCGCCGAGGTCTTTCATCAGGCGCGCCCAAAGAAGGCGAGCCGCGCGCAGCTTCGCCACCTCCATGAAGAAATTCATGCCGATGGCGAAGAAAAAGGAGAGACGCGGCGCGAAGGCGTCGATGTCGAGTCCCGCCGCGACGCCCGCGCGCACATATTCGACGCCGTCCGCGAGTGTGTAGCCGAGTTCGAGATCGGCGGAAGCGCCGGCCTCCTGCATGTGATAGCCGGAGATCGAGATCGAGTTGAACTTCGGCATATGTTTCGAGGCGTACGCGAAAATATCGGAGACGATGCGCATCGACGGTTCGGGCGGATAAATGTATGTGTTGCGCACCATGAATTCTTTTAGGATGTCGTTCTGGATCGTGCCGGTGAGCTTGTCGGCGCCAACCCCCTGCTCCTCCGCGGCGACGATGAACAAAGCGAGCACCGGCAGCACCGCGCCGTTCATGGTCATCGACACCGACATCTGATCGAGCGGAATGCCGTCGAACAAAGTGCGCATGTCGTAAATGGAATCGATGGCGACGCCGGCCATGCCGACGTCGCCCATCACGCGCGGATGGTCCGAGTCGTAGCCGCGATGGGTGGCGAGATCGAAGGCGACGGAGAGGCCCTTTTGCCCGGCCGCAAGATTGCGGCGATAGAAGGCGTTGGAGTCCTCCGCCGTCGAGAAGCCGGCATATTGGCGGATCGTCCAGGGCTGGGCGACATACATGGTGGGGTAAGGCCCGCGCACGAAGGGCGCGACGCCCGAATAGCCGTCGACGAAGGAGAGGCCCTCGATGTCCGCCGGGCTGTAGCTGTTCTTGACCTCGATCCCTTCCGGCGTCAGCCAGACGCGCGGCTCCGCGTCCTGCGCGGGCGCGGCGGGAGCGAAGGCGATCTTGGTGAAATCGGGAAGGACGGACATGGGTTCCTCGGCTGGTTTTGCCGCCGTCATAACAAAGGCCGCAGCGCCGCGCAAAGGCGGCGAAGGGACGCGGGCGGAAATGTCGACAAGTTCGCTTAGCGAAAAAGTAATTCGTTTCCGCCTTTACTGCGGGTTGCGAGTGGTCGGGCGCGCGCGGATGGGCCCGCCTTCGGGAGCGGAACGCCATGTTTCACGGAATGCCGATCGAACAGAAGCGCATGGCGCTCGACCAACTGGCCCAAGCCCAGTTTCATCACGAACAGTGGTGCGAGGCGCTGAACACGACGCTCGTTTGCTCGCAAGTCCCGGATTCGCGCGACCTCGACCCCGACGCCCATCACAACTGCCGTTTTGGGCAATGGCTTTACGGCGCGGGGGCCAAGCTTTTCGAACGCTACCCGGCTTTTGCGCAGATCGAAGCCTCGCACAAGCGCATGCACGACCGCGCCCGAGAGGCCCTGGCGGCAGCCAGTTCCCCGACGCGTCTTTCGGTCGAGACCTATGAGCGCTTCACCACCGCGTTGAAACAGATGCGGCTGGAGGTCGCGACAACGAGACGCGAACTCGATGAATCGATTTCGAATGTCGATCCCCTCACTGGCGTCGGCAGCCGCACGGGGATGCTGATGCGATTGCGCGAACAACACGGCATGGCCCAGCGCAAGGTGCAGGTCTCGTGTATCGCGATGATCGACATCGACCATTTCAAGCAGGTCAACGACCGCTATGGCCATCTCGTGGGGGACGCGACGCTCGTCGAATTTGCGCGGCGCCTCACAGCGGGCGTGCGGCCGTATGACATGCTGTTCCGCTTCGGCGGCGAGGAATTTCTGCTCTGCGCGCCCGGCGTCACCCTGAAGGAGGGCTTCGATATGATGGAGCGCCTGCGCGCCGATGTCGCTGCGACGTCGATCATCTGTAACGATGCGCCGCCGCTCAGGATCACCGCCTCTTTCGGCGTTGCGACGCTCGACCCCGACGCGCCGGTCGAGCAATCGATCGAACGCGCCGATCAGGCGCTTTACCAAGCCAAGTCGAGCGGGCGAAACTGCACCCGAATCTGGGAGGGCGTGTTCGCCTGAAGTTCGGCCTCAACGGCGCTGGATCGACTGCGGACAGGCCGACCGCGCCTGTCAGGCGGGACAAAAGGTCGACAAGGGGGCCTGGGGCCACCGGACTCGGCCAAAGCCCAGTGCGGCTGTCACGGAACGGCGCCTCGCGCCGCTATTTCAGCTCAAAGCCCAGCGCATGCAGCGCCTCCTTGAGGCGGTGGCGTCCGCTCATTGCGTCCGGGCCGCGCACGCGGGACAGCACTTGGCGAATCCAGCCCTGCTCGGGCAGGCCCTGCTCCTTCTGGAAGTCCTTGAACTTCGCGTCCAGCTTCTCAATCGCCTCGCGCTGCGCGTCGTTCCAGGCGTATTGCTCGCGGTGCAGGACGGCGCCTTGGCCGAGGCGCGGCTTCACGTCGGCGCCGGAAGCGGGATCGGGAACGCCGATCGTCATGCCGAACACGCCGAAGACGTTTGGCGGCAGGTTCAGTTCCCTCGCCACCTCCTCCGGCTTGTTGCGGATGGCGCCGATATAGCAGCACCCCAGCCCCAGCGACTCCAGCGCGGTGACGGCGTTTTGCGCCGCGAGCGCGGCATCGACCGCGCCGGTGAGGAAGAGTTCGAGATAAGGCAGGGCGGCGGCGTCGCGGCCCTTTTCGCGCCCGAGATTTTCGAGCCGCGCGAGATCGCCGAGCCAGACGAGAAACAGCGCGCAGTCGCGGATGTGCTGCTGGCCGCCGCAGAGGTCGGCGAGGCGGTTCTTGCGCGCTTCGTCCTCGACCGCGACGACGCTCCACACCTGGAGGTTGGAGGAGGTCGACGCCGACTGCGCGGCCGCGACGATGGTCTCCAGCGCGCCTGCCGGCAGCTTCTTTGGCAAATAGGCGCGGTGCGAGCGGTGCGCGAGCAGGAGGTCGAGCGTCGCGTTCCACTCGCGCGGCGCGGGCGAATCCTCGCGGCGATAACGCGCGAACATGGCTGCGGCGGCGCCTGCGTGGCCGGGATTGATGGATTTGTTCATGGGGGGGCTATATCCTTCTCAGCCAGCCTTCTCAAGAACGTCGCGACGCGACTCGCGCTGAAAGGACAGACGGCTCTAGGAGCAAGAAGATTAGACCGAAGCCAGAGTTCGCGTCGGAATCAGAGGAACGGGCCTTCCGGGAAAGCCACGACTCCGCCGACAATGTGGATTTGAGCAAGGCGGAACGCGTCCGCCTCCCCAATTTGAAACCTACGGCGCCTTATGCCGATTTGCCGTCATTGCGAGGAGCGTATTGCGAAGTCGGGTATAGCCGACTTCGCAAAGCGCGACGAAGCAACCCAGAGTCGTGAGGCGTTTCCTGGATTGCTTCGCCTTCGGCTCGCAATGACGTTTCTCACACCCGCTTCGGCACGAGAATCGCGCGGAAATCGTTGACGTTGGTGCGCGTCGGGCCGGTGACGACGAGATCACCAAGCTTTTCGAAAGCGGTGAAGGCGTCGTTGTTGGCGAAATGCGCCTTGAGATCGACACCCAAAGCCTGAGCGCGGGCGAAGCTGTCCGGCAGCATCATCGCGCCGGCGTTGGTCTCGACGCCGTCGATGCCGTCGGTGTCGCAGGCGATGGCCGAAACCCCGCCGAAATCTTCGAGCGCCAGCGTGAGGCCGAGCAGAAATTCGGCGTCGCGTCCGCCCTTGCCGTTCCCGCGCACGGTGACGGTGGTCTCGCCGCCGGAGATGATCGCGACCGGCGGCTGCATCGGCTGGCCGTGACGCGCGATCTGGCGCACAATCCCGGCGTGGACGAGCGCCACGTCGCGCGACTCGCCTTCGAGGTCGCCGAGAATGAGCGGCGAATAGCCGGCCTTCTTCGCGACCTCAGCGGCGGCGTCGAGGGAGCCCTGCGGCGTCGCGATGAGGATGTTTTCGACGCGTTCGAAAATCTTGTCGCCGGGCTTGGGCGTCTCGCAGGCGTCGCTCGCAAGATGCTTCAGCACCGCCGCCGGCGCCTCGATCCTGTATTTGGCGAGGACGACGAGCGCGTCGTGGCGCGTCGTCGGATCGGGCACGGTCGGGCCGGAGGCGATCACGGAGAGATCGTCGTTCGGCACATCGGAAATCATCAACGCCACGACGCGCGCCGGCGCCGCGGCGGCGGCGAGCTTGCCGCCCTTGATCGCCGAGAGGTGCTTGCGCACGCAATTCATCTCGGAAATGTTGGCGCCGCTCTTCAACAGCGCCTTGTTGACGGCCTGCTTCTCTTCGAGCGTGACGCCTTCGGCCGGCAGCGCCATCAGCGCCGAGCCGCCGCCGGAAATCAGCGCCAGCACCAGATCGTCGCCGGTGAGGCCCTGAACTTTCTGGAAGATGCGCCCGGCCGCCGCCTTGCCCGCCGCGTCCGGCACGGGATGGGAGGCTTCGATCACCTCGATCCGCTTCGTCGGCGCGCCGTGTTCGTAGCGCGTGACGACGAGGCCCTCCAATGGCCCGCCCCAATGCGCCTCGACCGCAGCGGCCATGGAGGCGGCCGCCTTGCCGGCGCCGACCACGACGGTGCGGCCTTTGGGCGGCGCGATCTTCGCCAAATGTTGCGGCAGGCAGACGGACGGATGCGCGGCGCCGACGGCGGCGTCGAACATGGCGCGAAGGAGGGCGCGGAGGTCGGTGGACATCGGGTTCTGGACCTATTCACAAATCTCGGGGTTCTCCTTCTCCCGCTTGCGGGAGAAGGTGGCCCCGCGAAGCGGGGTCGGATGAGGGTTCTTGCCGTCGCCTCGGGCTGTCCTAATGGCTTGGCGTATGCGATCAAGCGGTATATTCGGCAGTGGGTCCGTTTGAATTATAAAACAGCGAACGATGACAAAAAGGCTGCGACTTCTTCATAGGCGATAGGGAAATCGAACAGGTTTGCCTCCAACGCGTGGCTATCGCGGAAACTTCTCGGCGCGAGAAGCGCCGTCTGAAAACTCGAATACGATAGGAACTTTGGTTTTCCGAGCATATGCCGTGCACGCGGCGCGTAAGCGGCCGCCTGACATGGCTCAAATTCACCTTTTTTCGTCTTATTCTCGATGTGGAGCGCGAACCGTTCCCGAGTCGAAAATATCTGAAACACCATAAAAATGTCCGTCTCACTCTCCTTGGACAGTTCCGGAACATAGCACCACCAGTGTCGCCACCAATTCTCTGGCCGCACGCGTGGCCGACTGCGGACTTGCTCTTCGTGCAGCAATCTGCACCCATTCGCGTGGGAAGCAAATTTAGTCTTGCTCAGCAGCCAGTAGCATAATTCGGGCATGTCTCGCACACCGTCAGCGAATATTTTGGAAAGCGGGTCTTCATGGAGATTCGTCATACGTGCTTTCCTTATACGGACCGCGTATTTTGGCTTGACCTTCGCCGTCCGACCCCGCTTCGCGGGGCCACCTTCTCCCATAAATGGGAGAAGGGGCGCCCGCACGGGACTCCTTACGCCGCCGCCATCGCGTTGGCCTTTTCGATCAGCGCCTCGGCCATGCGGATCGAAGCGATGTCGATGAGGCGGCCGTCGAGCGACACGGCGCCCTTGCCTTCTTTCGCGGCCTGCTCCATCGCGGCCAGGATGCGGCGGGCCTTGGTCACTTCCGCGTCCGACGGCGTGAACACCTGATTGGCGAGTTCGATCTGCGAGGGGTGGATCGCCCACTTGCCCTCGTAGCCGAGAACGGCGGCGCGCTTGGCGGCGGCGATATAGCCGTCGGGATCGTTGAAGTCGCCGAACGGGCCGTCGATCGGACGCAGGCCGTAGGCGCGGCAGGCGACCATCATGCGGGTCTGCGCGGCGTGCCACTGGTCGGCCCAGAAGTAGTCGCGCGGCTTGTCGCCGTCCTTGTCGGCCAGCACGCCGTAGTCCGGGTTCACGCCGCCGATGACGGTGGTGCGCGCGCGCGTCGAAGCCGCGTAGTCGGCGACGCCGAAGGACATAGCTTCGAGGCGCTTCGACGACTGGGCGATGGCTTCGACATTGGCCATGCCGAGCGCGGTCTCGATCAGGATTTCGATGCCGATCTTCTTGGTGCGCTTCTTATACTGCTCGATCTGGGTGATGAGCATGTCGATGGCGTAGACGTCCTGCGGCACGCCCACTTTCGGGATCAGCACCACGTCGAGACGCGGGCAATTTTCGAGCACGTCGACCACGTCGCGATAGCAGTAATGCGTGTCGAGACCGTTGATCCGCAGCGTCATCACCTTCTTGCCCCAGTCGATGTCGTTGAGGCCCTGGATGATGTTCTTGCGCGCCTGCTCCTTGTCGTCCGGCGCGACGGCGTCCTCGAGGTCGAGGAATATCTGGTCGGCCTTGGACTGCGCGGCCTTTTCGAACATGCCCGGCGCGGAGCCCGGCACGGCGAGTTCGGAGCGATGCAGGCGCGGGGTCGCCTGCTCGATCAGGGTGAAGCTCATGACAGTGTCCTTTCTCTTTCTGGTTTAGCCGGTGGAGCCCAGTCCAGCGGCGATGCAGCTGATCGACAACAGAAGCGGAACTTTCACCGATTCCTTCTCCGCCTCGTCTTCGGCGGCGCGGAAGCGGCGCAACAGCTCCACTTGCTCGCGGTTGACCTCGTTGATGGCCGGCAACCGATCGGCCAGTCGTGTGTGATAGTCCTTGAAGCGTCCGGCGATGTCGACGCCGCCGGTGACACGCAGCACCATGTCGCGTGTGAGGTTGAACTCCGCCTCGATCGTCTCGAAGACCCGCTTGCGAACGGCCTCGTCCGGAACGAGCGAGGCGTATTGGCGCGCGATCGACAGGTCGACGATCCCCAGCGTCTTTTCGACCTCGTCGAGAACGAGACGGAAGAGCCGCGAGTCCTCGAACATGCGCTTGAGCAGAGCCAGGCCAGACTGGCCGCGCACGTCGAGGAAATTGGCGAGGCCGGAGCCGACGCCGTACCAGCCCGTGACGATGTGGCGGTTCTGCGCCCAGGCGAAGACGTAAGGGATTGCGCGCAGATCGGCGAGGCTCTTCGCGCCGAAGCGCCGGGCGGGGCGCGAGCCGATGTTGAGCAGCGAAATCTCTTCGAGCGGACTCGCCGCCTGAAAATAGGCGACGAGGTCCGGATCGCTGATGAACTTCGTATAGGCCGCGAGCGACGCCCCCGACAGCGCCTCGAACGCGTCGTCGAATTCGGCGTGCGGCTTGAGCGCCTCCTCGCGTTCGGACTTCAGCGCGTGCGCGAAGACCGACGACGCCAGCAGCTCCATCTGATAGGCGGCGGTGCCGCGGTTGGCGTATTTGAAGGAGACGACCTCGCCCTGCTCCGTGACGCGGAAACGGCCGCGGATCGAACCCGCCGGCTGCGCGGCGATGGCGTGGCCGGTCGGCGCGCCGCCGCGCGACACGGAGCCGCCGCGACCGTGAAAGAAGGCGATGGCGACGCCCATTTCCTGACCGACGGCGGTGAGCTTCGACTGCGCCTTGTAGAGCTCCCAGTTCGACGGCAGGAAGCCGCCGTCCTTGTTGGAGTCCGAATAGCCGATCATCACCTCCTGCAGATTGCCCTGCCAGCGCGTGCTTCGGCGCACGACGGGAACGCGCAGGAGTTCGCGCATGATGGCGGGCGCGTCGCGCAGATCGTCGATGGTCTCGAACAGCGGCACGATCGGCAGCGTGCAGATTTCCGTGCAGGCGGCGTCGAGATAGAGACCCGCCTCCTTGGCGAGCACGTAGGCGCCGAGCACGTCGGCCGCCGAATGCGTCATCGACAGGATGAAGCAGCCGAACGCCTCGCGATCGAGGCTCTCGCGCATGTCGGCGACGACCTCGAACATTTCGATCGTGTCGCGCGCCTCGCTCGATAATCCGTCGCGGGCCCCGGGCCCCCGGCGCGGTTGCGCCAGCTGCGCCAGCAACCAGGCGCGCCACTCGTCGGATTCCGGCTCCGGCGGGGTTTCGCCGCCGGTCTTGAGGCGCCACAGCTCGTGCAGCGCCTTGGTCGTGCGCGTCGTATTCTCGCGCAAATCGAGGCGCACCGTGCTGAAACGGAAAATCTCGACGGCGCGGCGCACGGGGCGCACGAGATCCTTGGCAAGCGCAAGGCTCTTCGCCTGCGCGAGAGCCTGTTCGAGAGCGCGAAGATCGTCGATGAGTTCGTCGGCGCTGGCGTAACGCGGCCCCGTGGTCACATCGTCCTGGCTTGCGAGAATCGTTTCGTCGAGACGACGCAAAATCATGCTGGCGAATTGCCGGTAGGGCTCGTTCCTGTTGCGCGCGGCGATTGTCTCGCCGTCTGGAAGCCGCGCCAGTCGGCTTTCGAGATCGTCGCGAAAATCCTCCGGGATCGTGGCGGCGCGCTGGCTGATCGACAGGACGCGCGCCAGTTCGAGCACGCGGTTTCTATAGGAGTTGAGGCTCGCCAGCGCGTTTTCGCGCATGGTCTTGCGCGTCACCGCATTGGTGACGAACGGATTGCCGTCGCGATCGCCGCCGATCCAAGATCCGAACTGGAAGAACGGCGTCACCTCGAACTTTTCGTTTGGATAATGTTTCGCCAGCGCGCGCTCGAAGGAGGCCAGAAGATCGGGCGCGAGATCGAAGAGGCTTTCGGAAAAGAAATGCTGGCCCCAGGCGACTTCGTGCTCGACCGTCGGCTTTTCGAGATGCAGTTCGCCGGTGAGCCACAGCAGTTCGATCTGGTCGCGCACGGCCTGCGCCAGCGCCTCGCGCTCGCGCTGCGTCCAGCGCGTCGATTCGAGATCGCGCAGCAGCAGATAGATGCGCCGGTTCTTTTCGAGAATGGAGACTCGCTTGGCTTCGGTCGGGTGGGCGGTGATGACCGGCCGGATGCGCAGCGTTTTGAGTTGCGCATGGATTTCGTCCGCCTTGACGCCGGCGGCGGCGGCGCTCGCCAGCACATAATCGAAGGTGCCGAGCAACCGTTCGTGGCCTTTCTCGCGCTCGATGCGCCGGCGCCGACGCATGGCGTAAGCCTGTTCGGCGATCGAGAGAAGCTGGAACCAGATGCCCTGCGCCTGCAAGGCGCGCGCCATATGATAATCGGAGAGCTTGGCGCCGGCGCTGAAGCCGCGCAGGACCGGCTCGATCTCCGGCTGGTGGCGGCGCACCACTTCGAACAACTGGTCGCGCAGGAAGGCGGCCGCCTCCTTGACAGTCCGCGTCGCGTCCGCCGACGGCGGAACGGGCCGGTCTTCGTCCACTGTGTCTCGAAAGTCGGCGGTCATGCGTTGTCCTGGAACGGATCCCTGCTCGCCCCGCGTGCGGGAAAAGCGCTGAGCTTGGCGGCGCGGCACGGAATGCGGCGTCGTGGGAGAGCGCCTGCGAAGGACGACGGATCGATGCGCCGCGCTTCGGTCAGCTTCGTCGGCGCTCCCGCAGCGGCGCCGGATGCAGGCGACGGCCGCGTCACGCCGCGCCGAGAACCTTCGCGACAGTCGTTCCGAACTCCGCAGGGCTCGGCGCGACCGTGAGGCCGTACGACTTCATGATCTCCGTCTTCTCGGCGGCGCTGTCGCCGGTCGAGGAGATGATGGCGCCCGCGTGGCCCATACGGCGGCCTTTCGGCGCCGTCAGGCCGGCGACGAATCCGATGACCGGCTTGGAGAAGTTCTCCTTGATCCAGGCGGCGGCCTCCGCCTCCTGCGGGCCTCCGATTTCGCCGATGAGCAGCACGGCTGCGGTCTGCGGATCCTTGTCGAAAAGAACGAGGTGATCGAGGAAGGAGGAGCCGTTGATCGGGTCGCCGCCGATGCCCACGGAGGTCGAGATGCCGAGACCCAGCTCCTTGAGCTGCGAGGCCGCCTCGTAGCCGAGCGTGCCCGAGCGGGAAATGAGTCCGACATTGCCCTGCTTGTAGATGTGGCCGGGCATGATGCCGAGCATCGACTTGCCGGGGCTGATGACGCCAGCGCAGTTCGGCCCGACCATCATCGGCCGGCGGTCCTTGGGATAGCGCAGGAAATAGCGCTTCACCCGCATCATGTCCTGCGCCGGAATGCCGTCGGTGATCGAGCAGATGAGGCGGATGCCGGCGTCGGCCGCCTCCATGATTGCGTCGGCGGCGAAGGGCGGCGCGACAAAGGTGATCGACGCCGTCGCGCCCGTCGCCTTGACGGCTTCCTTCACGGTGTTGAACACCGGCACGCCGTGCTGGGTCTTGCCGCCCTTGCCCGGCGTGACGCCGGCGACGACGTTGGAGCCGTAATCGATCATCTCCTTGGCGTGGAAACTGCCCTTGTCGCCGGTGATGCCCTGCACGAGGATCGGCGTCTTTTCGTCGATGAGAATGCTCATGGTGCCCTCCCGGCCTGTGCGCCCGCGCGCACGCGGCCGAATAAACTTGTCCCTACGCTCGTCTTAGGCGCCCTTGAGGGCGGCGACCGCCTTCTGCGCCGCGTCAGCGAGCGTCGAGGCGGCAGTCAGCTTGACGCCGCTCTCGTCGAGAATTTTGCGGCCCGCTTCGACATTGGTGCCGGCGAGACGCACGATCACCGGCACGTCGACCTTTTCCGCGCGCATCGCTTCGACCACGCCCTGCGCCACCCAATCGCAGCGGTTGATCCCGGCGAAGATGTTGACGAGCACCGCTTTCACGCGCCGGTCGGACAGCACGAGGCGGAACGCGGTGGCGACGCGCTCGGGGCTCGCGCCGCCGCCCACATCGAGGAAGTTCGCCGGGCTGCCGCCGGCGTGCTTAATCATGTCCATCGTCGCCATGGCGAGGCCGGCGCCGTTGACGATGCAGCCGATTTCGCCGTCAAGACCGATGTAATTGAGGCTGTGCTCGGCCGCCTGCGCCTCGCGCGGATCGGACTGCGAGGGATCGTTCATGTCGACGATGTTGCGGCGGCGGAACAACGCGTTGTCGTCGAAGCTCATCTTGGCGTCGAGCGCCAGCACCTTGTCGTCCTTGGTGACGACGAGCGGGTTGATTTCGAGCATGGTCGCGTCGTTGTCGCGGAAGGCGCGATACGCGCCCATGATCGTCTTCACCGCGCGGGCGACCTGCTTGATGTTCAGTCCCAGCCGGAAGGCGAGTTCGCGCGCCTGGAACTGCTGCAGACCGACGGCCGGCTCGACGATGACCTGCAAAAGTTCGTCGGGCGCCGTCCTGGCGATCTCCTCGATGTCCATGCCGCCGTGCTTGCTGGCGATGACGCGCACGCGCTCGAGTTTGCGATCGAGGACGTAGCCCAGATAAATCTCGCGCTCGAAGGGATCGGCGACTTCGATGTAGACGCGCTGCACCGGCTTGCCCTCGGGGCCGGTCTGCGACGTGACCAGCCGTTTGCCGAGAAGATCGCGCGCCGCCTGTTGCACTTCATGATAGGTGCGGCAGAGCTTGACGCCGCCCGCCTTGCCGCGCGCGCCGGCGTGAATCTGCGCCTTGACGACCCAGTGCGAGCCGCCGAGCTCGGTCGCGGCGTAGACGGCCTGGTCCGGGCTGAAGGCGACGGTTCCGGGCGGAATATCGACGCCATGACTCGCCAGGATTTCCTTGGCCTGATACTCGTGGACGTCCATTTCAGTCCTCCCCTCGCAATTGCTTTCGCGCAGCGCGGCTTAACCGCCGATCTTGTCCCTGACCTTCGAATAGACCGCTTCCGTTGCGGACGCCGCGTTTTTGAGCAGGGCGTCGACCTCGGCAAGCTGCTTTTCCGCGAAGTCGCGGTCCTTGATCGACTTGGCGTTGATGAACACGTTCAGGGCGCAACTGCGAAGACCGGCGTTCGCCGCCAACACGGCGACGCCGGCGTCGCTGATGACGTTGAGATTGCCTTTCTCGGCGACCTCCGCCGAAAGTTCGATCACCGCGAAACAAGCCTTGCAAGCCCGCAAGGGGACGAGCGTCGCATCCTTCAGAGCCGTCTGAATCTCCGCGGCGCGCACGGCTTTCTCCTCATCCGTGCCGCGCGGCAGCCCGTAGGCGTTCATCAGCATGTTGAAGGCGACGACGTCCGCTTGGATCGCTTGCGTCAATTCCGCGCGCAATGATTCCGCGAGGCGCAGCACGCCTTTGAGGTCTTCTTCCACGGCCTCGTAGTTCTTCTTGCCTATGGTCAGATTGCACACCATGGAGACGAGCGCCGCGCCCATGGCGCCCGACAGCGCCGCCGCGCCGCCGCCGCCGGGCGTCGGGGCCTCGCTCGCAAGCTCATCGAGGAATTTGCCGATGGTTTCGTTCTTCGCGCTCATGTCGTTTCCTTAAGAGTCAGGCCAGTTCTTTCGCCTGAGCGTAAATGTTTTCGGCGTCGAACAGTTGGTCCGCCGCTTCGAACATCTGGCCGACGCAGGCGCGATGCAACTTGAGCTTCAAGCCGCCGAGGCCCAGCGCTCCGATGACGATCTTGCCGTGGCGCTCCTTGGCCTTGTCGATCGCCTCGACGCCGCCGACGCCGAGCGGCGGCTGGGCGTTGCAATCCGCTATGAGTTCAATGGTCGGGTTATCCTTCCAGTCGCTCTCGGCGAGAAGTTCGACGCCGATGGCGCCGGCGCCGAAGACGACATGCGCACCCTTGCAGGCGGCGGCGCGGGCGGCGTTGTCCCTGGCCTCAATCGCGGCGGGCGTGAAGCCGAAGCGCTCCTGAATGGCCCTTGCCGAAGCGTCGGCGCGCGCCTGCTGACGCGAGGTGATGGCGACTTCCGCGCCTTCGATGTTCAGCATCGCGGCGGCGCGCATTCCGACCGGCCCCGTGCCCGCGAGCACCACGGCCTTCTTGCCGGCAAGCGGCTTCGCCTTGGCGAGCAGCGCGACGCCGGCGGCCGCCGTGGTGTTGGAGCCGTTGGAGTCGAGCATGGCCGAAACGCGGAAATTCGAGAAGAAGCGCTTCTTGACCGCCTTGAACAGCGCCTCGCCCTTGGCCATGTCGCCGCCGCCGACGAAAATCGCCGTGTACTGCTTCTCCTTGGCGCCGCGCGTGTAGATGCAGCCGTCGACCAGCGCACCGACGCTCTCCGGCTGGCAGGCGCCGTAGCCGACGACATGATCGGCGCCCCCGTCATAGCCGACGACCGTATCGAAGACGCTCGGAACGGCATCGGTGTCGAAGAGAAAGAGGAGTTTTTGGGTCATTGCGAGTCTCGTTTCTTGCGAGCGAATAGCGAATGGCGAGTAGCGAATAGAAAAACTTCCTCGCTTCCCCTCTATTCGCTACTCGCTACTCCCTATTCGCTTCCTTACGCCGTCACGACATTGCGCGGGCTGCCGGCGACAAAGGCGTCGATATTGTCGACGAGCTGGTCGGACAGCACCTGCATCGCCTCTTTCGACGCCCAGGCGACATGCGGCGTGATGATGAGATTGGGGATCGTCGGATCGAGAAGGACGTTGCCATTTTTCGGCGGCTCGACCGTGAGCACGTCCATCGCCGCGCCGGCGATGACGCCGTTACGCAGCGCGTCGGCAAGCGCCTGTTCATCGATAATGCCGCCGCGCGCCGTATTGATGATGCAGGCGGTCCTTTTCATCGCGGCGAATTCCTTCGCGCCGATCATGCCCTTGGTTTCTGGGGTCAGCGGGATGTTGAGCGTGACGATGTCGGATTCGCGCAGGATGGTCGCAACGTCGACCTTTCCGGGCACGTCCATCACGTCGTTAATCAGCACTTTCATGTCGAGCGCTTTCGCCCGGCGCTCGATTTCCTTGCCGAGCGCGCCATAGCCGATAATGCCGAGCGTCGAGCCGGCGATGTCGTAGATCGGATAGTCGAAATAGCAGAACTGATTGGCGTAGCCCCAGCGGCCGGCGCGCACGGAATTATAGTAATTGACCAGATTGCGGCGCATGGCGAACAGCAGCGCGAAGACGTGTTCGGGCAGCGTGTTATAGGCGTAATTGCGGATGTTGGAGACCGTGACGCCGTTGGCGGTCGTATAGGCCTTGTCGATCACGTCGGTGCCGGTCGCCGCCACCGCGATCAGTTTGAGCTTCGGCAACTGCTTCAAGGTTGCTTCGCGCAGCGGCACTTTGTTGGTGATGACGATGTCGCAGTCTTTGGCGCGATCCACGATCTGGTCCGGCGCCGTCTGCGCATATTCCGTGTATTCGTGCGGGAAGTTCGGCTTGCGCACAGTGGCGTCGAGCGTTTCGCGATCGAGAAAGACGATTTTGTGCGACATGTGTTCAGCCCCCCGCAGGATGTTTTTCTTGAGTGGGCGAATAGCGAATAGCGAATAGCGAGTGGAAAACTCGCGCCCGACTATTCGCTACTCGCTACTCCCTATTCGCCCTTACATCTTCAAGAGCGGATTGGCGCGATAGACCGCCTGCGCCGCCGCGACGCCGGAGCCGGGCGTCACCTTGATGTCGTTGTCGAGCATCGCCATCTCCGCGCCGGCGATGGCGCCGAGCAGCATCAGCTCGTTGAGGTCGCCGAGATGGCCGATGCGGAACACCTTGCCGGCGACTTCCGAAAGGCCGGCGCCGAGCGCGAGATTGTAGCGCTTGTAGGCTGTTTCGATCACCTTGGCGGCGTTGGCGCCTTCCGGCACGACGATGGCCGTGACCGTGTCCGAATTCCACTTCGGCTCCTTGGCGCAGGTCGTCAGGCCCCAGGCCTTGACGGCGGCGCGCACGCCTTCCGCGAGATGGTGGTGGCGCTTGTAGACCTGGTCGAGGCCCTCTTCGAACAGGACCGCCAGCGCTTCCTTGAGGCCATGCAGCAGCGGGATCGACGGCGTATAGGGGAAGTAGCCGGTCTCGTTGTTCTTAATCATGTCCTGGAATTCGAAATAGGCGCGCTTCATCTTGTTCGACTTGCCCGCCTCGATCGCCTTCTGGCTCGCCGCCATCAGCGCGAGGCCGGCCGGCAGCATGAAGCCCTTCTGCGAGCCCGACACGATCACGTCGACGCCCCACTCGTCCATGTGGAAGGGGAGCGAAGCGACCGACGAGACGCCGTCGACGAACAGCAGCGCCGGATGCTTGGCGGCGTCGATCGCCTTGCGCACCGCGCCGATGTCGGAGGTAACGCCCGTCGCCGTCTCGTTATGCGTGGCGAGCACCGCCTTGATCTCGTGGTTCTTGTCGGCCTTCAGCGTCTCTTCGATCAGTTCCGGGTCGTTGCCGGTGCCCCAGGGACGCTCCTGCTTGATGACCTCCAGGCCGAGACGCTGGCAGAGGTCGATCCACAGATGCGAGAACTGGCCGAAGCGCTGGGCGAGCACCTTGTCGCCGGGCGACAGCGTGTTGGTGATCGCGGCCTCCCAGCCGCCGGTGCCCGACGCCGGAAAGATGAAGGCGTGGCCCTTCTCGGTCTCGAACACCTTCTTGAGCTGCGGAAACAGCGGCTTCACGAGATCGGGGAAGACCGGCGAGCGATGGTCTTCCGAGGCGACCATCATCGCGCGCTGCACGCGGTCCGGCAGATTGGTCGGGCCCGGCACGAACAGAAAATTGCGGCCGGGAATTCTGGAATTCGACATAGTGAGCTCCCTTCGAGCTTTTCTGGGGTTTCAATCAATGCCGTCAGCGCAGGCCGTCGGCGGAATGCGTTCGGGGCTGAACCCCCTCGTTTGGCGTTGACCCCCTCCCTAACCCTCCCCCTTGCAGGGGGAGGGAATCCGCTCCCTCTCCGCAAAGAGGAAAACCCGGGCGCCTCTCCCTCCCCTTGCAAGGGGGAGGGCCGGGGTGGGGGTCTCAACCCGATTCTTCTTCAAAACAGACCCGCGATGCGGCCGTTCGCGTCGACGGCGATGTTGTTCGCCGCCGGAACTTTCGGCAGACCGGGCATGGTCATGATGTCCCCGCAGACGGCGACAATGAACTCGGCGCCGGCCGAGAGCCGCAGTTCTCGGATCGGGATGACGTGGCCGGACGGCGCGCCCTTGGCGTTCTGATCGGTCGAGAAGCTGTATTGCGTCTTGGCGATGCAGACCGGGAAATGGCCAAAGCCTTCCTTCTCCAGTTCGGCAAAGCGCGCCTTGATGCTCGAATCGTAGGAGATGTCGGCGGCGCCGTAGAGCTCCTTGGCGATCGTGCGCACCTTTTCGGCGAGCGGCATATCGTCGGGATAGAGCGGCTTGAAGTTCGAGGGCCGCGTCTCGATGGTCGCGACCACCGCGCGCGCAAGATCGGCCGCGCCGGCGCCGCCCGACCCCCAGTTGTCGGCGACGACGCAGTCGACGCCTTCCGCCTTGCAGAGTTTTTCCAGCGCCGCCATTTCCGCCGGCGTGTCGGCGGAGAATTTATTGATCGACACCAGCACCGGCACGCCGAATTTCTTCACATTGCCGATATGGCGCTTGAGATTGGCGAAGCCGGCTTCGACCGCGCCGACATTCTCCGCCTTCAAGTCCTCCTTGGCGACGCCGCCGTGCATCTTGAGCGCGCGGATCGTCGCGACGATGACGGTGATGTCGGGCTTCAAGCCGGCCTTGCGGCATTTGATGTCGAAGAACTTCTCCGCGCCGAGATCGGCTCCGAAGCCCGCTTCCGTCACCACATAGTCGGCGAGCTTGAGGCCCGCCTTCGTCGCGATCACCGAGTTGCAGCCATGGGCGATGTTGGCGAAGGGGCCGCCGTGAATGATCGCGGGGTTGTTCTCGAGCGTCTGCACGAGGTTCGGCGCGATGGCGTCCTTGAGCAGAGCGGCCATGGAGCCCGCGGCCTTCACCTCGCTGGCGCGCACGCTCTTCTTGTCGCGCGTCTGGCCGACGACGATATTGCCGAGCCGCTGCTGCAGATCGGCGAAATTCGAAGCGAGGCAGAAGATCGCCATCACTTCCGAGGCGACGGTGATGTCGAAGCCGTCTTCGCGGGCGAAGCCGTTGGAGACGCCGCCGAGCGAAGAAACGATCGAACGCAGCGCGCGGTCGTTCATGTCGACGACGCGGCGCCAGGAGACGCGGCGCGAGTCGATCGCGGGCTGATTGCCCCAGTAGATGTGGTTGTCGATCATCGCCGCCAGCAGATTGTTGGCGGCGCCGATGGCGTGGAAGTCGCCGGTGAAGTGGAGGTTGATGTCCTCCATCGGCACCACCTGCGCATAGCCGCCGCCGGCCGCGCCGCCCTTCACGCCGAAGCACGGGCCGAGCGAGGGTTCGCGCAGGCAGCACAGCGCCTTCTTGCCGATATGGTTGAGGCCGTCGGTGAGGCCGACGGTCGTCGTCGTCTTGCCCTCGCCGGCCGGGGTGGGCGTGATGGCGGTGACGAGGATCAGCTTGCCGTCCGGCTTGCCTTCGAGCGAGGCGATGTAGTCGAGCGAAATCTTGCCTTTGTAATGGCCGTAAGGCTGCACATGTTCGGCCGAGATGCCGAGCTTGCCCCGCGCCACGTCGACGATCGGCCGCATTTTGGCGGCCTGCGAGATTTCGATATCCGACTTGGGCGAAAGGTGCTGATTATCTTTCCCGCTCGCGCTGGGCGCGGCGGCGGAGGACGTGTCCGACATTCCCATTCCACTCCCTGACGGAAACCGCGCGCGTCCCCGTGAATCGCGCCGGGCTCCAAGACAGCCTCGCCATTAGCGCGCTTTCCGACCGAACGAAAACGTTCGGTCGATAAGAAATCGCGCCAGATCAAAACTTTGGAGCGAATTCTGATCGAAAAAGTCTGTCAACTTTTTCGGAATGCGCTCCAGTCAGGGCGAGCAAAAGGCGCGCGAAAAGCGCCGGCCTCGTCCCCCCAACGTCAGCCGGGCCGGTCGCCTTCGAGGGGCTCCGGCCGATTTTTCGACGACCCTAGAATCTTCTCCCGCGATCATCAAGCGACGCCGATTGTCGCATGTCGCCCACGCGGGACGGCGTCCGCCCGCCCGCCGCGACCGGCGTCCCGTGGCGACCCTATGCGGTCAATCGAAATTGCCCGTCAAGCGGAATATGCCGGGAAACGGGGCGCTCCCGGAGCGCGGCGCGCCGGCGCGCCCGTCCCCAGGATCGTGTCGCCCGGGCGGCGGACATATTCGATGCGCCAGTCCGGTCGACCGTCCCCACGCCACTCTTTCGGGTGGTTCTATCCGCCATCCCTTGGCATAGCGAGTCGGCCGGTTTTGCCCGGGAATGGAGGGCGTCGCCTATTCTTGCGGCGCGCCGATACGACAGGGAGTCAAGGCGCCACGCGCGGCCGACGCGCCCACGCCGGCGTTCCGACGCCCCATCCTCGCACGCGGGCGCCGGACGGCTGAGCGCGCCCCGGCCGCGACGGCGAAAAAAATTGTCGCGGGCGTAACGCGATGACCCTATCGCATTTTTCGATCATGGGAAGCAATTCATTCCGGCGAAAAATTCAGCGCAACGCCGTTGATGCAATAGCGCAGGCCAGTCGGCGGCGGGCCGTCGTTGAAGACGTGGCCCAAATGCGAGCCGCAACGGCTGCAATGCGCTTCCGTGCGGACCATGCCGTAGCTGCGGTCGACGGTGGAGCCCAGCGCGCCGGGCAAGGGATCGAAGAAGCTCGGCCAGCCGGTGCCGCTGTCGAATTTCTGGCGGGAGGCGAACAGCGGCTGGCCGCAGCCGGCGCAGGAAAAGACGCCCGGGCGCTTTTCGTGATTGAGCGCGCAGGAGCCGGGCCGCTCGGTGCCGTGCCGGCGCATCACCTCGTATTGCTCGCTCGTCAGCCGCGCGCGCCACTCGGCCTCGGTGTAGGCGACGGGGAAGGTTTCGGGGGTCATTTGGCGTCTCCGGCGTTCGATCCGGCCGCGCCGCTTCGGGGCGCGTGTCAGGCGCTAATCTGTCGCATTCGCGGCGGTTCGCCAGGGGGCGGGGTCGCGGTAAACTGTTTAAGGTAAGATTTACGCCGTGGGGCCCATAATCGACGATGACTGAAACAAAACGATACGACGCAGTGGTGATCGGCTCCGGCCTCGGCGGGCTGACCGCCGGCGCGCTGCTCGCCAAGGCGGGCTACTCCGTCTGCGTGCTCGAACGCAATTTTTCGCTCGGCGGCGCGGCCTCCGTGTTCAAGGTCGGGCCGCTCACCGTCGAAGCTTCGCTGCATCAGACCTCCGACGCGCGCAATCCGCGCGACATCAAGCATCACATCCTGAGCGAACTCGGCCTTCTCGACGAGATCGAATGGCTGCCGACGGGATCGCTCTACACCGTCCGCGGCGGGCCGCTTTCGCAAGCCTTCGACCTGCCCAAGGGTTTCGCCGCGGCCCATGACGCGCTGGCCGGCCGCTTTCCCGATAAGCGCAACGCCATCGGACGCTTCCTCCAGGAAGTCGAGCAAATCCACGACGCGCTGTGGACCCTGAAACAGGCGCGCGAAGAAGGCTCGCTCGCGAAGTTCACACGCGGCGTATGGGAGATGGCCCCCGCCGCCGCGACCTGGCAGAGCACGCTCGACGAGATTTTCGAGCGCGACTTCGCCGGCTGCGAGGCGCTGAAATGCGCGCTCGGCGCCAATCTCCTCTATTTCGGCGACGATCCGCGGCGCACATGGTGGATCTATTACGCGCTGGCGCAGGGCGCCTACATCGCCTCCGGCGGCGCCTATATCAAGGGCGGCTCCAAGCAGCTCAGTCTCAAGCTCGCCAAATGCGTTCAAAAGGCGGGCGGGCTTGTGCGTTTGGGGCGTCTCGCCAATGCGATCGAGACGGATGCGGAAGGAAACGCCGTCGCCGTGCGCCATGTCGGACGCAAGAGCGGCGACGGGGAGGAGCGGATCGAGGCGCGCGTGGTGCTGGCGAATTGCGCGCCCTCGGTCGCCGCCTCGATGATGGCGGCGCCGGCGCGCGCGAAGATGACCGAGACCTTCGGCGCCCGCCCGCTCTCGACATCGCTCTTTACCGCGAATTTCGGCCTCACGGCGAAACCTGCCGGCGTCGGCCTGACGGACTACTCCACCATCGTGCTGCCGGAAGGCATGTCGCGCTTCGACCAGTACGGCGACGGCGCGACGGCGATGTGCGGTCCGCCGGGCGACGCCCTGCCGCTTTACTCCATCGCCAATTTCACCGCCGTCGACTCGCAGCTTTGGGACGAACCCCCGCATCTCGTCAGCGTGCTCGGGCTCGACCGGCTCGCCAACTGGACCGGGGTTTCGCGCGAAGGCGCGATTGCGCGGCGCGAACACTGGCTCGACGCCATAGAGGCCGCGTTGGATCGCGACTATCCGGGCTTTTCCGGCCTCGTCGCGACGCGCGGGCTGCTCAACGCTTATTCGATGGCCGGCTATCTCAACACGCCCGAGGGCGCCGTCTACGGCTTCGCGCCGCTTCCCGCGGAAGACCCCATTCTCGCCGGCTTTCCGCGCACGCCGCGCACGCCGCTCGGCGGGCTTTACCTTGCGTCGGCCTTCGGCGGCGAGCACGGCTTCAACGGCGCCATGCTCTCCGGCGCGGAGGCCGCCCGGCTCGCGGTGCGCCGGCTGGAACGGGACGCGGGGCGAAGCTGACCGCCGCGCCTCGCCGCGTCACTTCGCAGCAATCTCGATCTTTTTCTCGGCCGTCTGCGCCTGCGGCGTCTTGGGCAGCGTCACCTTCAGCACGCCTTTTTCGAAGTTCGCCGAAATCTTGTCGGCGTCGACTCCCTCCGGCAGAGGGAACGCGCGCTTGAACGAGCCGTAGCGCCGCTCGGAGAAGTAATAGCCCTTGTCCTTGTCCTTCTCCTCGCGCTCTTCCTTCTTCTCACCGCCGATGGTCAGCACGCCGTTGGCGAGCTTGATCTCGACGCTCTTTTCGTCGAGCCCCGGCAACTCCGCCGTAATCTCGTATTCGCCGTCCTTTTCGACGAAATCGACCGGCGGCGTCGCGCCGGCGCCGAAAACGAAGCGCTCGAAGGGTTCGAAGTCGGCCAGGCTCTTGCGTCCGGGAAAATCTTCGAAAAGGCGGTCCACCTGCTTGCGCAGCGTCTCGAACGGGCTCCATTCGAAAAGCCCGCCTCCCGTCATCGGTCCGGGAACGGTCTTCTCGGGCAGTTTCACGTCTTTCTCGGCCATTGCGGTCTCCTATTCTTTCGGCGGCGCCGATTCCACGGCACGGCGCGCGTCCTCTCGGATGTTCCCCGCCGATGTGGGATGCCGCGCGCGCGCCGGCAAGATCAAGACGCGCGCCAAAAAGTCGCGCTTCGTAGGGGGATTATCGATCGTCGAGCGCGAGCAGCCCGGCGTCGCCGCCAAGCGACGCCGTGTTGATCGAGAGCGTCGCCTCCAGCGTGAAGCGGCGCAGATAATCGGGCCCCCCGGCTTTCGGTCCTGTTCCGGACAGGCCGTGGCCGCCGAAGGGCTGGCCGCCGACCGCAGCGCCGATCATGTTGCGGTTGACGTAAAGATTGCCGGCGGGCGCGAGCGCCGCGAGGACGCGGGCGCGCCGCTCGATGCGCGTATGCAGCCCCATCGTCAGGCCGAAGTCGGAGGCGGCAAGCTCCTCGATCAGAGTGTCGAAACCGTCGGCGCGCCAGGCTACGACGTGCAGGACGGGGCCGAAGATTTCTTCGCGCAAGTCGCTCGCGCGGTCGAGCCGCACAATGTGCGGCGCGACGAACGTTCCTTCGCGCGGCGCTTCCCCGGCGAAAATGACGCGGCCTTGCGCCGCCTGCTCCGCGAGATAGGCGTCGAGGCGGGACTTGGCCTGCGCATCGATCACCGGGCCGATATGCGTTCCGACGCGGCGCGGATCGCCGACGCGCAGCTCCCGCGCCGCGCCGACGAGCATTGCGACGCACTCCTGCGCGATGTCCTCTTGCAGGCAGAGGAGCCGCAGCGCCGAACAGCGCTGGCCGGCCGAGCGGAAGGCGGAAGTCAGAACGTCGTCCACGCCCTGCTCGATGAGCGCCGTCGAATCCACGATCATCGCGTTGACGCCGCCCGTCTCCGCGATCAGCGGGACGATCGGGCCGTCCTTGGCGGCCAGCGCCCGATTGATGGCGCGCGCGACCTCCACCGATCCGGTGAACACGACGCCCGCGCAATCTTCGTGCGCGACGAGCGCCGCGCCGACCGCGCCGTCGCCGGGAACGAACTGCAACGCGTCCGCCGGCGCCCCCGCTTCGCGCAGCAATGCGATCGCCTCGTGCGCGACGAGCGGCGTCTGCTCGGCGGGTTTGGCGACGGCGACGTCGCCGGCGACCAGCGCCGCCGCGACCTGCCCGAGAAAGATCGCCAGCGGAAAATTCCACGGCGAAATGCACACGAAGACACCGCGCCCCAGCCGCCGGTAGCGGTTTTCTTCGCCGGTCGGGCCGGGAAGGACGTTTTCTGCACAGACGCGCCGCGCCTCCCTGGCGTAATAGCGGCACAGATCGGCGGCCTCGCGCACTTCCGCGAGTGCGTCGTCGAGCGTCTTGGCGGCTTCGTCCTGCAGCAGCGCCATGAAGCGCCCGCGACGCGCCTCGATCAGATCGGCCGCGCGATCGAGCACTGCGGCGCGCGTCTCGACCGGCGTCGCGCGCCAGGCGGGAAAGGCCGCCTGCGCCCGCGCCATCGCCGCGCGTGCGTCGGCGCCGATCCCCGGGATCGGACGCGCTTCGAGGACGCCGCGCGCCGCGTCGATCTCGCTCAGAAGCGCCGCGAGCGCCGTGCGGTCGCCGAATTCGACGCCGCGCGAATTGGCGCGCAGCGGCGCGTAGATGTCGTGCGGCAGGGGCAGGCGCGCGTGCCGCGCCCTCGCCGGTTCGCCGATGGCGTCGTGCGGATCGGCGAGAAGGATAGTCTCGTCCGCCGCCGGATCGGCCGCCAGGGCGACGAAGGACGAATTGGCGCCGTTCTCGATGAGGCGGCGCACGAGATAAGCGAGCAGGTCGCGATGCGGCCCCACCGGCGCGTAGACCCGGCGTGGGACGGCGCGGCGCCGATTGAGCGCGTCGTAGAGCTCGGCGCCCATGCCGTGCAGCCGCTGAAACTCGAAATCCGCGCGCGCGCGGTTGAGCGAGATTGCGGCGACGAGAACCGCCGCGACCGTGTGCGCATTGTGCGTCGCGAATTGCGGATAGAGCCGCGGCTCGCGCAGCAGCCGGTCGGCGCAGTCGAGATAGTTCGCGTCGGTCATCGCCTTGCGCGTGAAGACGGGATAGTCGTCGAGGCCGCGCTCCTGCGCGCGCTTGATTTCGGCGTCCCAATAGGCGCCCTTGACGAGACGGACCGTGAAGCGGCGATTGAGCGCCTCGGCCAGCGCCGCGACATGGTCGATCACCGCGCGCGCCCGCTTTTGATAGGCCTGAACCGCGAGACCGAAGCCATCCCAGCCGGCGAGCGAAGGATCGGCGACGATGCGCCCGATCACGTCGAGCGAGAGTTCGAGGCGGTCCGCTTCTTCCGCGTCGACGGTGAAGGCGAGATCGCGGGCCTTGGCGAGGCGCGCGAGATCCAGAAGGCGCGGCGCGAGTTCGCATAGCACGCGATCGCGCGAAATCGCTTCATAGCGCGGATGCAGCGCCGACAGCTTGACCGAAATCCCTGGCCGCTCCGGCAGCGCGCCCGCGCCCGCGCGCGCGCCGACGGCCTCGATCGCGTGGGCATAGGCGTCGAAATAGCGCGCCGCGTCCTCACCCGTGCGCGCGGCTTCGCCGAGCATGTCGTAAGAATGGCGTTCGCCTTCGGCGCGCTCTTCTTCGGCGCGCTCGATCGCGTCTTCGATCGTCTCGCCGTAAACGAAATGCGCGCCCATCAGGCGCATGGCCTGACGTGCGGCGGCGCGCAGCGCCGAGACGCCGAGGCGGCGGGCAAGATCGCCGATCAGGCTGCGCGGAGAATCCTCGGGGCCGACGAGGCGCGCCGAGACGCCGAGCGCGAAGGCGCAGGCCTGCACGAGCAGCGCGTCGGACGACGCTTCGTGATGGATGAAATCCCCTTGTTCGAGCTTGTCGGCGAGCAAGCGGTCGGCAGTGGCGTCGTCGGGCACGCGCAGCAGCGATTCCGCCAGCGCCATCACCGCCAGCCCCTCGCGCGAAGTGAGCTTGAATTCGTGCAGGAAATCCTCGGCGCCGCCGATCCCGCCGTGGCGCGCGCGCATGGCGCGCAGAAGTTCGCGCGCCATTTCGTCTGTTCTGGCCCGCACGTCTGGCGCGGGGCGCCGCGCCAGAAATTCGCGCGCGAAGATTTCGTCCGGGGGCGCGTAAGGCGCGGCGAAGGGAAGGGACGGCGTCTCGTTCATGGCGGTGCAGGGCGATTCAGTGAAGGCGCGTGTCATTCCCGCGAAAGCGGGAATCCAGTGGCAAACGCCGCCGTTTGCGCCTTTGACTCCTGGATGCCCGCTTTCGCGGGCATGACAGGGAGTTGCGAGCCTTCAGCAGATGGCCCTGATGGCGGCGCTTGCATCGTTGCGATGCGAACCGGAGGCTCGCACAGTCCACAGTCCCGATCCAGCTATTGGAGGCCCGCTCCAATCAAATCCTGTCGCCCTCCGCGCCCGGCCGCACGCAGCGCCAGCGCGTCACCTGCACAGCGGGGTGCTCGCCGGACCACTGCGCGATATAGGGCATGGCCTGCATGACGCAGCCGCGCAGCGATCCGCTCTGCGAAGCCAGCGTCAGCCGGCGTTCGTCGCAGGCGGCGGGCTGCGCCAGGGCGCAGACCGTCATCACGATTTGCACGAAGTCGCTCATGGCGATCGCTTGACCGGTCCCTGCCTTGGCCGCCCCATCCCGCCCGCCGCCAAGCCTTGCGGCGAATTGTCGCACGCAAGTGTAGCGCCAATCAGGCGGGCGTCAAAATCTCGCCCTTGCCGAGCACCGCCGTGTCGCCGCCAAACCGGCGCAGCTTGACGCTCAGAAGCCGCGCCGCGCGGCGACTCTCGTCCTTCAAGCTGCGCGCCAGCAATCGCGCATAGGCGAGTTCATGCGCTCCGCAATCGACGTAAGTCGGCCCGAGCTCGCAAGGCTGCCCCAGCACGATGGAGCCGCGCTTGTTGAGAAAGCCGACGCGGCCCGCGGCGGCGCCGAGCGCGATGACGGTGCCGGCAATGATGCGGCTCCCCAGGTCTTCCCCCGCGTCGCCCTCGATGACGATGACGCCGCGCCGCAGCCGGTCGCCCGCGCGCGCCCCGGCGGCGCCGCGCACGATGACGCGTCCGCCCGACATCCCGGTGAGTTCCCCGGCGAGCGGGCCGGCGAGGAAATCCCCGCAGTCGCCGCCGATCTCGATCAGCGCCCCCTCGTTCTGCGAGGCCGCGTACGGCCCGGCGTCGCCGTTGACAGTGATGACGCCGCCCTTGGCGAGACGCCCGAGCTGCGCGCCGACGTCGCCATCGACATGAATGTCAAAGCCCGGCAGCAGCTTGGCGCCGACGCCGTCGAAGCGCTCCGACCCGCCCTCGTAGCGCACCGACGTCACCTCGCCGGCGCGCAGCTTGAACACGTCGCCCACTTTCACCGAGGCTTTGGTCGTCCCGATCTCGATCGCCTCGATGTCCTTGAGCGCGCGTCCGGCCAGCCGGTCTCCGGTGAGCGCCGAAAGATCGAGCCTCTGGTCCGGCTCCTTGCGGAGCGTGAAGAGAAACGGCTTCACGGCAGGAGATCCTTCAAATGATAGTGGAAGGGGCCGAGCTTGCCGCCGTAATTGCCGGCGCCGACGCGTTTGGCGCCGGTCTTCGGCCCCAATTGAACGATGGCCTTGAGCGCGGCGCGCATGGCTTCGCGCACGGCGGCGTCCGTGAGCCCATCGATGACGATTTCCAGCACGCAGCCGATGTCGGGATCGAGCGCGCTCTCGGCGACGCCGATCAGCGTCGGGCAATAGGCGTCGTTGGTGGAGGCGCCCATGCCCTTGTATTTCGAGCCGACCTTGGAGCCAGAGCGCACGATGCCGCCGGGGAAGGGCGCGATGGCGTCTTTGACGGCCTTGACCGCCTCGACGCCCGCCTCGGTGGCGCGCATCGTGCTCTCCCAGTCGGCGCCCATGACGAGGAGATTGCCGCCGCCGACGGATTTCTTGGTGAGGCCGACCTTCGCCTCGCAGAGGAATTCGCCGTCCATCACCGGCACGCGCCAGTAGCGGCGTCCGTCGATGACCTTGGACATCTGCCACTTGTCGCCGAACTGGCGCACGGCGTCGCCGACCTTGATCTCGAACTCGCCGGCCACGGTGGAGAACACCGCGGTGCCGGGGCAGGTCAGCACGCATTGGCCGAGGCGGTTGACAAGCTGCTTTTCAGCGTCCTTCGACGACATGGCGAAGAGAAGGATGCGCACGCCCGGCCGTCCGTCCGGCGTGTCCTTCGGTGAAATTTCGTGATCGATTCCCGCTTCGCAGCCGCAGCCGATGACCGAGGTGGCGAAGCCGGTCATGGTCTGCGCCGCGGTGAGCGCCCATTTGCGCGTCGGCGCCGTAATGACCAGCCCCGTCCCGCTCATCGGGAAGGCTTCGGCGAAGCTGTCGTCGATGCGGACGCCCTTTTTGACTACTGGCGGCATGAGACCTCCGCAAAGGCGTCGAAATTCGGCAGGGCCGCGTCCGGCAGGTCGAACACCGAGAGCGGCAGGCCGTAAAGATCGTCGTAATAGCCATCGAGGCGCCTCTCGATCGCCGTGTCGTAGACAGGACGCGTGCGCAGCGTCTTGCCGCGCGTATATCGCGTCGTTTCGCCGTCCTTAACGATCAGTTGGCCGTTCTTGAAGACATAGGCAGCCTTGCGGAACATGCCGGCCTTGTCGCGCTGATCCTTGTAAACCGCGACATCGGCGATCGCGCCGGGGCGCAGCGCGCCGCGGTCAGTGAAGCCAAAGAGCTTCGCGGCTCCCGAGCGGCTCATCACGGCGATTTCGTTGAGCGTATATTCGCGCGTCAGCGTCGGCAGCAGCGTTCCCTCCAGCGCTTCGGCCGGCAGGCGCTCCATCCACTGGCGACGCAGATCGGCGCTCATCAGCAGCGCGAAAAGCTCCGGATAGGAGGTGAATGGCCCGCCATTGGGATGATCGGTCGTGAAAAACACCTGCGCAGGATCGTCGACGAGCAGGAACAGCTCCAGCCCCGCAATCCATTGCACGGCGTTGTAGAAGTTCGACACCTTGTAGGCGTAAGGCACTATGCCGCCGCCATTGGCGTCGCCGTCGAAGATCGCGCCCTTCTTCGGGATCGCGCCGGCGAGGCTGTTGAATTGCTTCAGAACGTCGGACGAGATCGTCACCGTCTGCGAGAACATCACCGCGCCGATGTCGACGGTGACGTTCTTGTTGGCGTTGATCTTCTCGGCGAACGCCGCCGCGGCCGAGGAAAAGCCGTTCTTGCCTTCCTTGCCGTAGGCGTAGAACTGCACATGCGCGAGATGCAGCGGCAGCCCCTGCGCGGCGTCGATCGTCGCCAGCGCCGTGTCGATATTGCCGGCGATTCCCAGATTGTTCATGTGCAGATGCAGCGGATGATGAATGCCGAGCTTCTGCGTGGCGCGCTGCAGCGTCTGGAAAATCTTGCGCGACGTGACACCGTAGAACGGCACTTCGTCGTCGAGCCCGAAGACCCGCATGTTCTCCTTGAACCCTTCGACGCCGCCCGGGTTGATGCACTTCAGACCGAGCGAGCGCGTCGCGTCGACGGTCCGCGCGACATAATCGATGATGGCGTTTTCCGATTCGCCGGCGCGCAGCATCCGCAGCAGGAAATCGTCGTTGCCGAGAACCGTCAGCGCGCCCGTGTCGATGATCGGCGTGTCGGCGAGTTCGAGATGCGTCTGCAGCGCATGATGCGGCGCCATGGCCGGCTCGACCACGGTGGTGAAGCCCATCTGCGCATAAATGCGGCCCGTCTCGAAAGTCGACCATTTCGCGGTCGAGAGCGGCGTGCCGGAAAGGCGCGCGCGGATCGAGCGATGCAGTTCGGGCAGCAGCAGCCGCGCGGTGTTCACATTGCCGCCGGCGATGTGCGAATGAATGTCGATGGCGCCGGCCATGACGACATGGCCGGACACGTCGTAATCGGCGTGCGGCGCGCTATCGAAAGGCGGCGCGACGATATGGCCGTTCTCGAACCACACGTCGCCGACGCCGTCCTTCCCGGTGGCGGGGTCGACGACGCGCCCGCCGCTCAGTTTCGTCAGCACGGCGAATCCTCCGGAAACTTGGCGCCGATGGCCGCAATGACGCTCGCGACGCTGGGCCGCAGCGAGGGCGCCGCCGCCGGCCGCAAGGCCAGCCCGCCCGCTTCGGGCGCGAATTCGACGGCGTCGTGATCCCGGCCGGGTCGCCCGACTTCGATATAGAGGCCGCGTTCGGGCGCCGCGCCCGCGGGCGCCAGGGTAATTGTCGGAATGTCGGCCTCCCCCCAGGGCGGCGGCTCGCCGTCGTATGCGGAAATCCACAGCGCGGCGGCTGCCTCGCCGCTTTCGACGAGCCGCCCCGCTTCGAAACGCCAGGGATCGTGCTCGGGATAGCCGCGGCCGAAGCCCGTGCGCGGCGGAAAGCCGGTCATCCAGCCCGAGGTCTGGTTGACCCCGGCAGCGCCGGAGCGGGCGCCGAGGGGAACGCCGGTGAAACGCGTCGTCGCGTTCAGCTCGGTGACAAGGCCTTGCAGCATTTCGACGGCGAGCGCGTCGAGCCCCGCCCCCGCCGCCCAGACGGCGACGCCGAAGCGCGCCTCCTTGAGCGTCGAAACGAGCGCGTCGGTCGCTTTGACCTTCGCGGGTTCGAGCGCGACGGGGCGTCCGCCGAGCCGCGCCCGCCAGGCGGCGAGAACGCCGGAAATTTCGTGCGGCGCGGCGGCGATCGTCTTGACCTCGCCGCCGTCGATCTTGCCTTCGCCGCGTTTGGGGCCGAGCCAGACGATTTTGCGAGGCTTGCCGGCGTTGGCGCCGTGGCGCGGCGGCTTGTCGAGCGCCAGCCGCTCGAACAGGCCGGGCCAGTGGCCGGCGAGTCCCGGGCCGATCAGCAGCACGACGTCGGCGCGCACGCGCGCTTCGTTCGGGGTCGTTGTGAACATGCCGAAAGAGCGTATCGTGTCGATGTCGGCGAGGCTGTCGCCGGACGCCAGGTGGTCATAGGCGCCGCGCAGCCGCTCCGCCAGCAGGATCGCCGCGCGGGCGCCGGCCACGTCGGCGCCGAGGCCGGCGATGAGCGGAAATTTCGCGCCGGCCAGAATTTGCGCCGCGCGCCGATAGGCGTCCTCGATCGAGATCGACTTTCCGTCGAGCGATGCGTTGCTCATGCCCGTCCTGTCGCGTTGTCTTGTTGCGTTGTCTTGCCCCGCCGGTCGCCCGGCAGTAAGCGAACCTTGCAGCCCGCGCTTGTTTTCATTGCGTGTTGCGCGCGTAATCGCGCCGTGCGGGCTATGCCTAGCAGCCGGCGCCCGCGCTGTCGAGACGCCATCAAGGATTGCGCGCGGCGCGCCGCTGCGCATAGGCGCGCAGCACAGCGTCGATGCGGCGCGACAGCCCGGACCTTCGGCCTAGAAGAAGTCGATCACGTCATTCGAGGCGAATGGAGATCGCCTGCTTTTTCGGCGAAACGACAAGCTCCGCGTCGCTCCGCTCCATCGGGGCGAACTCCGCCCGGTCGGGATCGCGCGCGACGGCGGCGAGTTCGCGCGCGCGGAGAGTCCAAAATGTTACGCCGCCGTGGAAAATCGTCGGCTTCGCGCAAAAAGCGCTTGTCAACGGGACAAAAGAGCGTATCTAGCGGATTGCCCAAATCGCACGTGCCTGTGGTCGTGTGTCGGTCGGCGGGGATCCGGACAAGAGGCCGGTCAACCGCCAAAAATAAACCGGCAGCCGGAGGCGAACCGGCGAACTCCGCCTTCAGCGGGGGATCGCGACTTAAAGCAACGACGGACCGGGCTTTTTCGTCTCGGTCGGCCCTCCAAAGGCCGGCGTACCGAAGAGGCTTGTCTTTCTTGCCGGGCGTGCGGAACGGGATCTTCCCCTTCCAATCGATGGCTGTTCGGATCGCGTGATCTTGCGCTTGCGCAGGATGATTCGCGTCCGCTCCGCCTACGGCGCATCACCCGACCGTCCCAGCGCCGCAAGGCGCGACGGCGGTCATGGATCGCGGCCTCGCGCCGTCCGTCGCGTCTCCATCGCGCGCGGACGCATGGCGCTGCGTATCCGGTCGAAGCTCTCGATTCCTGGCGCGGTTCGCTCCCGCGCCCTTCGCAGGGGATGCCGCGATGACCGACCGTATCCACGAATTCCTCGCCGAGCGCCGTAGCAAGGGCCGCGACACGGGCCCCTGCCTGGTCGTCGATCTCGAGGTCGTGCGCGAGAACTATCTCGGCTTCGCCAAGGCGCTGCCGGACACGCGCGTGTTCTACGCCGTCAAGGCCAATCCCGCGCCCGAGGTTCTCTCGCTGCTCGCCTCGCTCGGCTCCTGCTTCGACACGGCGTCCGTCGCCGAGATCGAGCAGACGCTCGCCGCCGGCGCGGCGCCCGACCGCATCAGCTTCGGCAATACGATCAAGAAGGAGCGCGACATTGCACGCGCCTACGAACTCGGCGTGCGGCTCTTTGCGGTCGACTGCGAGGCGGAAGTCGAAAAGATCGCGCGCGCCGCGCCGGGCTCGAAGGTGTTCTGCCGCATTCTCTGCGACGGCTCGGGTGCGGAGTGGCCGCTCTCGCGCAAATTCGGCTGCGCGCCGGAACTGGCGGCGGGCGTGCTGGAGCGCGCGCACGCCCAAGGCCTCGTCGCCTACGGCGTGTCCTTTCATGTCGGCTCGCAGCAGACCAATCCGCGCATGTGGGACGGCGCGCTGGCCTCGTCCGCGCGGATTTTCCGCGACCTCGCCGAGCGCGGGATCGCGCTGCAGATGGTCAATCTCGGCGGCGGCTTCCCGACGCGCTACGTCAAGAACGTGCCGGCGGTGAAGCAGTACGGCAACGCGATCTTCCGCGCGCTGTCGAAGCATTTCGGCAACCGCATCCCGGAGACGATCATCGAGCCGGGCCGCGGCATGGTCGGCAGCGCCGGGATCATCGAGGCGGAGGTCGTGCTGATCTCGAGGAAGTCGGAGGCGGAGGGCGAACTGCGCTGGGTCTATCTCGACATCGGCAAGTTCAACGGTCTCGCGGAGACGATCGACGAGATGATCCGCTATCCGATCAAGACGCCGGCGGACGGGGCGCCGACGGCGCCCTGCGTCGTCGCGGGCCCAAGCTGCGACTCGGTGGACGTGCTCTATGAGAAGACGCCGTACCACCTGCCGGTGTCGCTCGAAATCGGCGCCAAGGTGCTGATCGAGGGAACGGGCGCCTATACGACGACCTATTCGGCCGTCGGCTTCAATGGCTTCCCGCCGCTGGAGACGCACATCATCTGACCGGCCCCCGGCGGCTGCCTCACCCGCTCTTCGTCCCGGCGCGTCGTCGCGCCGGGCGCATCGGCCTTGCGACGTGGTCCGCGGCGAACGCCGCGAGCCGTTCCTCACTTCACGCCCAGCAGCTCCACGTCGAAGATCAGCGTGGCGTTGGGCGGGATGGCGCCGCCGGCGCCGCGCGCGCCATAGCCGAGGTCCGGCGGAATGATGAGCGTGCGCTTGCCGCCGACCTTCATGGTGGCGACGCCCTCGTCCCAACCGGGAATGACCTGGCCCTGGCCGATGACGAATTCGAACGGCTCGCCGCGGTCGTGCGACGAGTCGAACTTCTTGCCCTTCTTGCCGTCCTTGTAGAGCCAGCCGGTGTAATGCATGACGCAGGTCTGCCCCGATTTCGGCGACGGGCCGGTCCCTTCCTTCGTATCGATCATCTTGAGGCCGGAGGCGGTGAGCGTCTCCGTCATTTCGGCGAAGGCGGGCAGCGCCGCCAGGGAAAGCAGGCCCGCGAGGGTCGCGCGGCGCGTCAGGCTGTTCATCTTGTCCTCCCGGATTGTCGTGTTCGTCGATTGCGTCGCCGCCCGTTCGGGCCGCGTCCTATTTCTTCGCCGCGCGTTCGATGGCTGCGGCGATCAGCGCGCGGGCGTCCGCCGCGTCGCCCCAGCCTGCAATCTCGGCCCATTTATTGGGTTCGAGATCCTTGTAATGCACGAAGAAATGCTCGATGCGCCGCCATGTCATCTCCTGCAGATCGGTGTAGTTCTGCACCGACTCGTAGCGCTTCGTGAGACGCGACACGGGGACTGCGACGATCTTCTCGTCGCCGCCGGCTTCGTCCCGCATCTGCAGCACCCCGATCGGGCGCACGGCGATCACCGCGCCGGGCGCCACCGGCCGCGTATTGGCGACGAGCACGTCGCACGGGTCTCCGTCGTCGGACAGGGTGTGCGGAATGAACCCGTAATTTCCCGGATAGCGCATCGCCGTATAGAGAAAGCGATCGACGAACAGCGTGCCGGAGGCTTTGTCGAGTTCGTATTTGATCGGTTCGCCGCCGAGGGGCACCTCGACGACGACATTGACTTCATGTGGGGGATTGGCGCCGATCGGGATGGCGTCAAGACGCATGCAATCGTCTCCGGTGAGGATCGAGAGTCAACGGACGGGCGTGGGGGCGAAACCGAAGGCGACGCGCGCGAGCATGTCTTGGCCGAAGCGCTCTTCCGCGCGGCGGACCGGCAGGCCGCCGAGGCGTCGGTAGAAGCGCAAAGCTTTATCGTTGTCGGCCAGCGCCCAGACGATCGTCGACAGATAGCCGTGTTCGGCAAGTTCGCGCCGCGCCGCGTCGAAGAGGCGGCGGCCAAACCCCATCCCCTGGAACTCGGGCACGAGATAGAGTTCGAAAATCTCGCCGGAATAGGGCATGGAAGGCACGCGGTTGCGCCCATAGGTCGAATAGCCGGCGATTTTCTTGTCGAAATCGAGAACCAGCAGACCGGTGCCGCGCGCGATCGCCGAACGCCACCACAGCGGCCCGCGCCGCACGATCATCCGCTCCAGCTCCGCTCCCGGAATGACGCCCCTGTAGGCGTCGCGCCAGGACGCGTCATGCGCCGCGGTGATCGCTTCCGCGTCCTCGGGGCGCGCAGGGCGGATGGAGTAGACGGTCTTGACCATGACGGCGATGTTAGGTCGTGAACCGGCGTTTCGGCAAGGGCTCGATGGCGCGGGGCGTCAAAAATATTCCTGATTACGCATGAACGTCAGCCAGCTTCAGGAGGCGGTATGGCATTGGCGCGGTCCTGATGGCGACGAAGGCGAGGCGTGGGATCATGTCTTCGAGCTTGTATCGTCTGTTGAA
>Ga0233425_10001026_pt1 | contig 66515 bp, 62 predicted proteins | sample Watercolumn_Towu_2_FD_181712 | JGI IMG/M metagenome (GOLD analysis project Ga0233425, IMG submission 181712) | Freshwater microbial communities from Lake Towuti, South Sulawesi, Indonesia - Watercolumn_Towuti2014_140_MG | ecosystem: Environmental > Aquatic > Freshwater > Lake | place...
TTACATGGCTATTATCTGTTCACATCGAATCCTGCTTCCTTTCACTGCGAACTGTCGTTACCACCCGTAATCTTTCGAGAGCACGATATCATGAAGAAAAACAGCTACTTGATAGCAGGCGCCATTGCCGCGGTCATCGCCGGCGCCACCGTATCCTCAGTCGATCGAATCGACGGCCACAAAGCATCCGCTGCCTTAGGCCACGGCGATGTGGATTCCCTGAAGACCGCCTTCGACAGCTGGCGCGAGGCCTACGAACGCAACGGCGGCTCACCGGAAACACTGAGACTCGCCATGGGCTATTCGCGGGCCTTGTCGGAGAAGTTCACCCCGGCTCACGCCCGCATGAACTTCAACCTGCTGGACGGCACGCTGAACGTCGCCGCGTCGGGATTTGAGGATGGGGACTACGGCCTGTGGTTTGTGGACGACGGCGCCGATCCGGGCAACACGATCCGCCCGGACGCACGGGACAACCTGCTGCAGGTGGGCACCCTCAGCGTCAGGCAAGGCTCGGGAGAACTCGCGACACGCCTGACGGCGGAGCGCCTGTCCGGCTTCACCATCGATTCCGTGGTGATCAGCCGGGCTGGCAAGACTCCGGTGGAAAACGTCGTCATCACCGGCAGCCCGGACCTGATGACCAAGATGTATTACTCCAGCCAACTCTGGCCGGTCGCGAAGCTGCACGATCAGCCGGACACCGGGAATTCCGGCAACCTGCCCTTGGAATTCGTCCTGCCCAAGGTCGCCGTGGCCGACACCTTGTCCGACTTGACACCGGTACTGGGCGCCCAGGTCGCACTGGGCCGGCAGATCTTCCACAACGAGACCTTCAACGGTAACGGCCGCAACTGCGGGACCTGCCACCGGGCCGACAACAACTTCACCCTGGATCCCAACTACATCGCCAAGCTGCCCCAGTCCGACAAGCTGTTCGTCGCGGAAACCGACCCCAACCTGTCGGGCCTGGAGAATCCGACCCTGATGCGCAAGTTCGGCCTGATTCTGACCAACGTCGATGGCAGCGCCACCGAGATCTTCCGCAGCGTACCCCACACCTTGGCGCTGGCCACCAGTTCCAAGAGCGAGAACACCAACGCCACGGCCAACGATCCACCATACAAGAGCGGCGAGTTCACAGCCGATGACGCTCTCGCTGGCGCAATGGGCTGGGGTGGCGACGGCGCTCCCGGCACCGGTACCCTGCGGGAGTTTGCCACCGGCGCGGTGATCCAGCACTTCCCCAAGACCATGAACCGCAACTCCGATCCCGACGACGCGGTTCCGGACGATTTCCGGCTCCCCACCGGCGCCGAACTCGACGCGATCGAGGCCTACTCCCTGTCGCTAGGCCGCAGCAAGGACTACCCGCTCTACAAGCTCACCTTCCTGGACCCGCTGACCCAAGTGGGCAAGTTGCTGTTCGACACCAAGGAAAACCCTTGCTCCGACGGCACCGGCCAGGTAGGCGGCAACGCGACGACTCCGCCCACCTGCTTCGGCCAATCGGTCCTCGACCATCCCGACAACGTCACTCTGGGCAACACCGCCAACTGCAACGGCTGCCACTCTCATGCCGGCGCCCGGAGTTCGACGACCTTCGCCAACCCGACCCGCAACACCGGGGTCGAGAGCATGAAGATCAACCCGGCACGCATCGAGGTTCCGGATGTAGCCTACGATGCCGGTTTCGGCCAGAACGCCTTCACCTGTGGACCGAACGGCGCCAGTTGCTTCGGCGACGGCCGATTCAATACGCCGCCTTTGATCGAAGCGGCAGATACCGCACCCTATTTCCACAACAACGTGGTCAGCACCCTGGAAGAAGCCATCGCCGCCTACAACAGCGATGCCTTCAATCTGTCGCCGGGACGGGTCACCTCCAAACTGCATGATCGCCGCGTCAAACTGGATTCCAGCCAGATCACCGCGATCGCCTCGTTCCTGCGCGCCATCAACGCGATGGAGAACATCCGCCAGTCCAACCGCCTGGACAATCAGGCCAAGCAGGTAGCCAGCCACAGCACGGCGCGGGAATTGGCGCGGCTGGCGGTCAAGGAAAATCAGGACGCGATTCAGGTGTTGAAGGAAGGCAAGGTGCTGGGCGGGTATGCCGCCGTGATCTCTGCGCTGGAGTCGGCCGGCAATTATCAAAAAGTAGCGCTGCATGCGCCCTCACAAACACTGCGCCGTATGCTGCTCAACAAGGCCATTGCCAAAAAACAGCAGGCCAAGGCGCTGATCGCAAGCTGTGACGAAGCAGCCACCGCGACGAGCGCGCTACCTACCGGCATCGTCGTGAACCCCGCGAGCTTTACCTACTCCTGCTCGGAGCTGGATGCTCTGTAAGGCAGGCATCCCGAAAAACCTACGCTACCCGCGCAGGGCATGGATGCCCTGCCCTGTTCAGCCGCGTAAGCGGTTCGACTTGACCGATCCGCAGCGCCCACGCCGTACACCGGTGTGGGTGCTGCGTTTTTCGGACACCCCACGGTCCGCACCCGGCGGAAGGTCGGCCCGCAAGCCGGCTACAGCCGGACTTCGGCCAGGCCCGCGGCTTCGGCCGGTGCCCGTGCGGCGATCATCCCCGAACACCCTGGATCACGTCGCCAACGACAGTGTACCGCCGGTCTCTCCGTCGACAGCGACCCACACATGGGGCAACCCCAACTCCTCCAGCCAGGCGGGACCCTCTTCCTCCTTCAGCATGGCGATGGTCGAAGCGCTGCCGGCCACCACGCAGTGATCCGCCACCACGCTCACCGCCGCCAGATGGCGCACCGGCCAGCCGGTCTTGGGGTTGAGAATATGGCCATATCGGGTGCCGTTCACGACGATGCAGCGCTCGTAGTCACCGCTGCTGGCCAGCCCGCCGCGAGACAGCCCCAGCGTCGTGAGAACCCCGCCGCGGTCGCGGGGATGGGCGATTCCGACACGCCACGGCTGACCGTCGGGCAAGGGACCGATCACCCGCACATCGCCTCCCAGGTTGATCACCCCGTTGCGGGCACCGGCATTCCGGCACAGGCTTGCCGCCCGGTCGACCGCGTACTCCTTGACGACACCGCCGAAATCGAGCTCCAGGCCCGGCTCGGCAAAGGCCAGTTGGGGAGGTTCCCAGCGCAGCCGATGCCAGCCGACGTGGCGCAGCAACTGTTCGATCAACGCCGGATCGGGCAGCTGCCCCCGCTCGAAGCGCCAGGCTCGCCGCAACACGCCCGAGGTGATATCGAACAACCCGTCGCTCTGCTGATGGCAGGTGGCCGCATAGTTGAGCAATCCCGCGGTTTCGTCGTCGACGGCCATGCTGCCGCCCCGAGCCGCCAGCGCATTGATGGCGGACAGCAAACTGTCCTTGCGGTAGCGGGAATACTTGGCTTCGAGCCGATGGACGTCGGCCATGGCCATTTCCGCGATGGCGGAGGCGTCCTCGGGGCTCCCCGTATAAAGCTGAATCTCGCAGGGGGAACCCATGGCGGTGAAGCTGAAGCGGGAGTGTTCCACGGCGGCGGTCAATCGAGGAATCGTATGGGCAAGAGGAAGACAACGCGGCGGCTGGGAAACATGTATTCCGGGAGGACCGACGGCATGCGGCGCCCCCCCCAAACAGGCTGCCATTTCTCGCATGCGGCGTCGAGAGGCCGGCAACCGGATTCCCTCCCGGCTAGTGCCCCCTGCAGCAAATTGAGGCCGGCCCAACCATTGAGGCATATGCCGCACAAATGAGGGAAATGCCGGATCGAACCAGGCAAACCGGGCGGCTGCACCTCGGTACTCGGACCCTCGGCCTGCCTTCGAGAGCCCTTGCATCGCGGAAAAATCAACGCGATGCGCATACCGAGCCGCAAGCCCCACGCGCCTGGCACCGGAGTTGCAGTCATTGCCGCACCTGTGGCAGATCGTGCGGCGGTTCCAGCAGATACGCCGAGCCTGTATGGCCGACTGATTCGGCGATTCCCGCGGTTAGGAATGCACCCTCCCTCTCGGCGGCTGTAATCCGCTGATTTGTCCAGCCGCCGGGAAACCGCATTTTCCGGCGGAGGCCGCTGATGGCCTGGATGGATTGAGTCAGCACTTCCCCGGCTAGCGCTGAATTAGTGAGACTGCCACGCGCCGTTTCTAGGATAATTCGGCACTCGGTCGCATCCCGCCCCCCTCGACGGCTGTCGCCACGCGTTGTCCCCTGTTGCTCAAGTTTAGGAGTCCATCATGAAAGCCAGATTATTCCGGCCCGCGGCGCTCGCCGTCGTGGCCGCGCTCACCGCCTGCGGCGGCGCCGAGGAACGTAAAGCGGAGCACTTGAAAAAGGCGATCGGCTTTTTCGAGCAATCCAATCCGGAGAAGGCAGCCCTCGAATTCAAGAACGTGCTGCAGATCGACCCCAAGTCCGCCCAGCCTTACTACTATCTGGGCCGCATCGAGGAAGACAAGAAAAATTACCAGCAAGCCTTCGGCTTTCTGCAGAAGGCGGTGGAACTGGACCCCAACTACCGCGATGCCCAGTTGCGTCTGGCTAGATATTTGCTGATGGGCCGCGACATCGACAAGGCCCAGGCGATGCTGGCGCCGGTTGCCCAGGAGCGGCCGACCGACTTCGACGTGCGCATGCTGCAGGTCGCCATCGCCAACGCCAGGGGCGACAGCGCCGGAGCCATTGCCTCGCTGCGGGCCATGGTGGCGGAGAATCCGGCCAACACGGAACCCTACATCGTGCTCGCCCTGCTGTTGGCCCAGCAATCCAAGGCGGCCGAAGCCGAGGACATCCTCAAGTCGGGGCTCGCGGCACATCCCAAGTCGACGGACCTGATGCTGGCCTTGACCAGGTTCTACGACCAGCAGCATCGCCCGGCGCAGGTGGAACAGGCGCTCGAGGACCTGATCGCGGCCGATTCCGACAAGCTGCAGCACCGAGTGGCGCTCTACCAGTTCTACATAAAGGAGAATCGCTGGGGCGACGCGGAAGCGGCCTTGCGGACGGCGATCAAGGACTTTCCCGACAACCTGCAAACGGTATTGGCCATTTCGGAATTCTACGGGCGCCGCGGCGACCCGGCTCGGGCCGAGAGCGAGCTGCGCGCCGGCATCGCCGCCCACCCTGACGCGATGGAACTGCACGCGGCCCTTGCCAACCTGCTGGAGCGAGGCAAGAAGGCCGATCAAGCGGAACGGCTGTTGCGGGATTTCCTCGCCCGGAACAACGAGGGACCCGACGCACTGAAGGCGCAGGTAGCCCTGGCGGAACTGCTGGCCCGGCAAAACCGCAGCAAGGAAAGCGAGGAACTGGTGGATGCGGTGCTGAAGGAAAACCCTGGCGATCGCCAGGCACTACTGGCCAAGGGCCGGCTGGCTCTGCTGCGGAAAAGCTCGCAGGATGCCATCACCGCATTTCGCTCCGTCCTCAAAGACCAGCCCGACGCAACCGATGTCATGACCTTGCTGGCGGCCGCCTTCCGAATGGACGGCAAGCCGGCGCTGGTACAGGAGAATTTGGAGCGGGCGGTGCAGGTCAAACCCGAGGACTTTTCGCTGCGCCGTAACCTCGTGCAGTTCCTGGTACAGCAGAAGAACCTGTCCCTCGCTCAGGAGCAGATCGACGACTTCGTCAAGGCGCAGCCGGACCATATCGAGGCGCTGAGCCTGAAGGCCGATCTGCTGGCACTGAACCAGCAAGGTGCGGCACTGGAAACGGCGCTCAATGAGATGAAAGTGAAGTTCCCAACCCAACCGGTGGGACCCTACCGGCTGGGCAGCCTCTACCAGAGCCGTGGCCAGCGTGAAGCGGCCCTGGCCGAATTCGACGCGGCCCTGCAGCGCGCGCCCAGCGCCTACGAACCCCTCAAGGCGCTGGTTACGGTCTTGCTCGAACTGAAGCAACCCGACCAGGCGCTCGCCCGGCTAAACAAAGCCATCGCGGACAACCCGAACAACACCGGCGCCCACCAGTTGCTCGGCAACCTGGAGCTGACTCTGGGCCACGACGAGGAGGGCATGGCGCAGCTGAACAAAGCCATTGCCCTCACCCCTACGTGGTTGCCGCCTTATCTGAGCCTCGGCGCCCATTACGAAAAGAGCGGCAGACTCGACGACGCCCTGGCCGTCTACCAAAAGGCACAGACCGTGGCGGGCGAGGAACTGGATGCCCGGCTGGGACTCGACATCGCAATGGCCAATGCCGTGGAACGCGCCGGCAAGCCGGACCAGGCCGAAAAGATCTACCGGGATTTCATCGCCAAGGCGGAGACTCGTCCGGAAGCGGCAAAGGCCAGGCTGGCGCTGGCGGAGTTCCTGGGCCGCGCCCGGCGGACGGCAGATGCCCAGGCGGTGATCGGCGAGGTCCTGGCACAGGATCCCCGCGACCTCCAAGCGCTGGTCACCAAGGGCAAACTGGCGATGGCCGCCAAGAACGCTCCGGAAGCCATTGCGGCATTCCGCTCCGCGCTCGAGGTTCAGCCGGAGTCGGGCGAGGTGCTGACCCTGCTGGCGGCGGCTCAACAGGCCGGCGGGGACACCGGCGAGGTGCAGGAAACCCTGGAACAGGCGGTACGGGCCACCCCCGGGGATTTCACCGCGCGCCGCAACCTGGTTCAGCTGTTGCTGCAGCAGAAGAACCTTGCCCAGGCGCTGGCCCAGGCCGACGACTACCTCAAGGTGAGGCCCGGCAGTCTGGACGGACTCAATCTCAAGGCCGAACTTCTGGCCATGGACAAGCAAAATGACGCCGCGGTGGAGGTCCTCCAGGAAATCCGCCGGCGCTATCCCGACAATGTCGCGGCCGCCCTGCGGCTGGGCAGCTACCATCTGAACACCAAGGCCTACGACAAGGCGTTGGCCGAATACGGTGCAGCCCGGCAGATCTCCGGCAACGCCTATGAGCCGGTGCTGGGCGAGGTTTCGGTCCACATGGAGATGAAAAAGCCGGACAAGGCCCAAGCACTGGTCAAGAAGATCCTGGCCGAGAATCCCAAGCATCCCGGTGCTTACCAAGTGCTCTCGGCCGTGCATTTCTACCAGAACCACGCCGACGAAGGCATCAAGGCGCTTAATCAGGCGATCGAACTCAAGCCCGACTGGATGCTGCCTTACGCCAACCTCGGCGCGTACTATGAAAAGCAGGGCCAGGCTGAATCCGCCCTGGCCGTCTACCGCAAGGCGCTCGGGGTCGCTCCCGCCGACATCAGCATGCAGCTGAGCGTGGCCCGCGTCTACGAAAATACCAACCAGCACGGCAAGGCCATCGAGCAATATGAAACCATCCTGAAGACCGCGCCCGACAACCTGCTGGCGATCAACAACCTGGCCAGCCTGCTGAGCATGGCACCGGAGCGGGCCGACGACCTCAATCGGGCGTTGGAGCTGGCCAAGCGCCTGGAGAGTTCGGAAGAGCCGGCCCTGCGCGATACCCTGGCCTGGCTCTACTATTTAACCGGCGACCTCGGCAAGGCGGTGCCGCTTCAGACCCAGGCGGTGGAGAAGAGCCCGCAGACGCCGATCTTTCGGTATCACCTCGGCATGATGTACGCGAAGCAGGGCGACACGGCAAAAGCCAAGGAACATCTCGGCAAGGCGTTGGAAGGCAAGGCCGATTTCGTCGGCATCGAGGAAGCCAGGACGACCCTCAAGGGACTGAACTAAGAGATCGTTCCTCGAATCCTTACAGTCTGACGCAGGTTCGCTGGTTTCTTCAGCGCTGCTCCAGGCTAACGCCACCCACAGCCTCCGGCCCCAGCCGCCGCATCTGATTCAGGATCCAGTCCCGCCGTCTGAGCACGTAGGCCGACGGCCGGTCGGCGTGCAACACCAGCGGATTGGGCAGGGTGGCGGCCAACAGGGCCGCTTCCCTCGCCGTCAAGCGCGCCGCCGGCTTGTGAAAAAATTGCCGGCTGGCCGCCTCGACGCCGAACACCCCGTCGCCGAATTGGGCGACGTTCAGATACACCTCCAGAATGCGCCTCTTGGGCCACGACAGCTCCAGCAATACGGTGAAATAAGCTTCCAGGCCCTTCCTCCAAAGGCTCCGTGCCGGCGTAAGGAACAAATTCTTGGCGGTCTGCTGGCTGATGGTGCTGGCGCCGTGCAACCGGTGGCCGCGCCGATTGCCGGCGGCGGCCTTGGCGATGGCGCCGAAATCGAAGCCCAAGTGCGTGGCGAACAGCTGGTCCTCCGATGCCACCACCGCCAGCGCCGCCGACCGGGAAATGCCGGGCCAGTCCACCCATTGGTAGCGTATCCGGAAATTCTCCCTTCCTTCCCAGATCGCCAGCCACTGGCTTCGGACCATGAACGCGCTGGTGGGCGGCGGCAGCCAACGCAATGCCACCACGGGCAGCAAGGTCATGGCCAGGACCAGCAGAACCAGCCGCTTGAGGAGGGAGCGCCAGCCGCGCGCAGCGGGCGTGCGGGGACGGCGCGGGGACGGAAGATTCAGCAAGGATTAACGGGGACGGTGATCCAATGGCGCCGGACTCATGGCGGGACTCGTGCAGCCCATGACTTTTTCCTCTTGGTCATCGGCGGCACGGCACTATAAAATTAGTCAGGGGCTGTGAACAAGCCGCTACATCCGACGGACGCCCGACTCGGGTCCCGCGACTGGCCGGATCGCCGCTGCCGGACTCCGCCGGAGATTCTAAATCCCACGAATGAGGAGAAGACTTTAATGAGTGCTCGCAAGAAGATCGTCGTCGGTGCCATCGTCTCCGGTGCCATGCTGTTCGGCGCCACCGCGCCGGTATGGGCTGCCAAGGTGGACAAGGAAACCTTCGACGGCTGGAAACTCTACAAGCGGGAACGCTGTGAAACCTGCCACGGTCCGACCGCCGAAGGCGCGGCTGCATTCCCCAATCTGGTGAACAGCCTGAAGACCATCGACAAGGCCAAGTTCGTCGAGGTGGTCACCAACGGCACCGCCAAGGGCATGCCGCCCCACAAGGCCAATGCCAAGGTCATGGACGGAATGGAAAAGCTCTACAAGTTCCTGAAGGGCCGTTCCGACGGCACCGTTCCGGCGGGCGAACTGGAAGCCGAATAAGCCTCCACCCGTTGCTGAGAGAACCCGCGCGGGCATCGCCCGCGCGGGTTTTTTTATGGGTCGAGGGGTTCCGGCTCGGAGCCCGGTACCGCAGCCTCGCCGAAAGAATCGGAGCGCAGCTCCCCGTACAAATCGCTGTCCTTGTAGAGGCCATGGATGTGGCGGATCAGCACCATGATCACCGCCGCCGTGGGCAGCGCCAGCAACACGCCCAGGAAGCCGAACAGCTGCCCGCCGGCGAGCACCGAGAAGATCACCGCCACCGGATGCAGACCGACCCGATCACCCACCAGCTTGGGGGTCAGCACCATGCCTTCCAGCAACTGGCCGATGCCGAACACCACCAGCACCGGCACCACCGCCCACACTTCGCCGAACTGGGAAACCGCAGCCAAACAGCCGGACAGGATGCCGACGATGGCGCCCATGTAGGGGATGAAGCTCACCAGCCCGGCAAACATGCCGATCAACAGAGCCAAGTCCAGCCCCACCAGATACAGGCCCGCGCTGTAAACGGTGCCGAGCGCCAGCATGACCGAGAACTGGCCCCGCAGGAATGCGCTGAGCACGGTATCCGCCTCGGCGGCCAGGCCGCCCACGGCATCGGCGTAGCGGCGCGGCATCAGGTCATGGATGTTGGCCACCATCACATCCCAGTCGCGTAGCAGGTAGAAGGTCACCACCGGGATCAGCAGCAGATTCATGAACCAGTTCAGCAACACCGCGCCGGAATGGGACAGCGAGCTGAACAGGCTCGACGCCGCCCCGCCCGCCTGCTGCCAGTGCTGGCCGATGAGGGCGGTGATCTGATCGAGATTGTTGAGCTTCAGGTGGATGCCGAAGCGCGCCTTGAGCCAGGGCAGCGCGCTGGACTTGATCCAGCCGGCCAGCGCCGGGAGGTTGTCGATCAGCCGTTCCAGCTGCTGCTCCAGCAGCGGCGCCACCACCAGCACGGCGATCACGGCCAACAGCGAGATCGATGCGAACACCACCACCACCGCCCAAGTCCGGCTCAAGCCGCGGGCCTCCAGGCGGTCGGCGAAGGGATCGGTGAGATAGGCCAGCAGGCCGCCGGCAACGAAAGGGGTGAGGACCGGCGCCAGCAGATAGACCAGCAGGCCGGCCAGCGCCAGCCCGGCGAGGCTCAGCCACTTCGCTGAGTCAGTCATGGCAGCCGATCGAAGCGGAAGAGGAGCTCACGGGGAGAACGACCGGGTTCAGCGCGACGCGACCGCCGGCAGGCAGCCGATGCCCTTGCCGCGCAGGGCTTGGCAGGCGGCCAGGGCGTCTTCCCGGCTGATCCCGCGGAAGGCTGCGTGGTAGGCCTTCTTGCCACGCTGGAGCTTGGCGCTCACCGCCACCTTGGCATGGCGCAACGGAAACGGCGCCGTCTTGAGGGCCTGGCTCAAACGCTGCTGAGCCGCATCGCTATGGGCGAACTCACCCAGCCGCACCTGCCAGTCGGGCTTGCGGTCGCGGCCGCCGATACGGTCGGCGACATCGCCCTGACCGGCGACCTCGGTCTTCGCCACCACCAGACGGGTACGCCCCGCGGCGCGGCGGCCCTTCGGCCGCTCGGTCGAGCCGGGACGGCGCAGCAATGCGGGGGGATGCAGCGGCTCGAACCCGTTGATGGCCAGGTTGGGCTCGCGCCCCTCCAGCTGGGCAAAGCCTTCGTCCAGCAGGTCCCGCATGTGGGCGTCGCGGCGGGAATGGGTGGGGCCGCCGAACACCACGCCGATCAGGCGGCGGTTGTCGCGGCGGGCGGACGCGACCAGGTTGAAGCCGGAGGAATTGACGAAGCCGGTCTTGATGCCGTCGGCGCCGGGATAGCTGTCCAAAAGGTGATTGTGATTATGGAAGGTGCGGTTGCGAAAGGTGAAATGCTCGGTGGCAAAGTAGCTGTAGAACTGAGGAAAATCCTTCAGCAGCGCCTTCCCCAGCCGGAACATGTCTCGTGCGGTGGTGATCTGGTTAGGGTCGGGCAGACCCGAGGCATTGTGGAATACCGTGTCCGACATCCCCAGCTCGTGCGCCTTGCGGGTCATCAGTTCGGCGAAGCCGGATTCGCTCCCGCCCAGCCCTTCCGCCAGCACGGTGGCGGCATCGTTGGCGGACTGGGTCACCAGGCCGAGGACGCACTCCTCCACCGTGATGGTTTCCCCTGCCCGAAGTCCCAGCTTCGAGGGCGACCGGGAGGCCGCGTAGGCCGAGGTGGAGAACTGATCGCCGAGCGACAGCTCGCCCCTCGCCAGGGCGTCGAACGCCATGTACAGGGTCATCATCTTGGTGAGGGAGGCGGGATGCCTCAGTTCATCGGCGTTGCGCGAATACAGCACCCGCTCGGATTCGACTTCCGCCACCAGGGCCGAGTAAGGCACGGCAAGGGCCGGCACGTCGGCCAGCAGGGTGAGGACGACCGGCAACAAGAGGCGGATTTTGAAGAGATCGAGCGGCAACATCGGCGAACGGACGGACACGGGAATCGAGTGGGAGACAAGGGTTAACTGTAGTGAACGGGGCACGCCGAGACAAGCCCGAAAGCCGGGAAAACAGCGCCTCGCGCAGGAGCGAGAGCGGCCCGGCAGCGCTGCGCTCCCTCCGGAGCCACCACGGCAGCTCCGGCAGTTCCGGACCAACATCGGCCAAACACCCCCAGCCATCTCGTCCGTGAACCTCACCCCGGCGACAAATTACCGGCGAATCAGGCGCTTCCTAACGCTGCTTCATGACCCGCTGCTTCTCCCGCTGCCAGTCCTTCTCCTTCTCGCTGGCCCGCTTGTCATGCTGTTTCTTGCCCTTGGCCAGACCGATCTCCAATTTGGCGCGGCCCTTTTTCCAGTACAGCGCGAGGGGAATCAGGGTATATCCCTTGCGTTCCACGTGGCCGATCAGGCGGCTCAGCTCATGCCGGTGCAACAGCAGCTTGCGGTTGCGCACCGGGTCCGGGTTGACATGGGTAGAGGCGGAGGTGAGCGGCGAGACATGGGCGCCGAACAGCCAGGCTTCGCCATTCTTGAGGATGACGTAGGACTCCTTCAGCTGGGCGCGGCCATCCCGCAGACTCTTGACTTCCCAACCTTGCAGGGCGAGTCCGGCTTCCAACCGTTCTTCGATGAAATAATCATGGGTTGCCTGACGGTTGAGGGCGATGGTGGCATCGCCCGCCTGCTTGGTTTTCTTTCCTGCCATGGGATCCTGCGGTAAGGCCTGACGTGCCGGGGGTTTTTTGATATTTTACCCCATTGCCCCGCCCTGCGGCTTTCCCTCACCCTCCACCTGCTTCCGGTGACGTTCATGACTGAGCAACGCTACCTCCATGCCCAATGGTCTTCGCGCATGGCTTTCATCCTTGCCGCCAGCGGATCGGCCATCGGCCTGGGCAACATCTGGAAGTTCCCGTACCTGGCGGGGGAAAACGGCGGCGGCGCCTTCGTGCTGGTCTATCTGCTGTGCGTGGCCGCCATCGGCATTCCCATCATGATGGCGGAAACCCTGCTGGGCCGGCGCGGCCGGCAAAGCCCCATCAACACCATGCTAAGCCTCGCCGAGGAAGCCAAGGCTAGTCCCGACTGGCATTACGCAGGTTGGCTGGGGGTGATCGCGGGATTTCTGATCCTCTCCTACTACAGTGTGATCGCCGGCTGGGCCACCGCCTACATCTTCAAGATCAACAGCGCCCTGTTCGAGCACATCGACGCCGAGGGCTCGACCCGGCTGTTCAACGAGTTCAAGTCGTCGCCGGTGTTCGTCGGCTTGTGGCACACCTTGTTCATGGCGGCAACCACCCTGATCGTCAGCCGCGGCGTCAGCGGCGGCCTGGAGCGGGCGACCCGGTTCATGATGCCGGCCCTGTTGGTGATGCTGGTGGCGCTGGATTTCTATGCCATGAACTCCGGCGGCTTCGGCAAGGGCATCGCCTTCCTGTTCGACCCGGATTTCAGCAAGCTGACCGGGGCCGGCGTCCTGGCGGCGATGGGGCAAGCGTTTTTCTCCCTCGGCCTGGGGATGGGCTCCATCATGGTCTACGGCTCCTACCTGCCCTCCCACGTTTCGATCGCCCGCTCCACCCTGGTGGTGGCCGGCGCCGACACCGCAGTCGCGCTCATGGCGGGGGTTGCCATCTTTCCGCTGGTGTTCGCCAACGGTTTGGAGCCCACCATGGGACCGGGCCTGATCTTCCAGACCCTGCCCATCGCCTTCGGGCAGATGTCCGGCGGCTGGCTGATCGGCATGATGTTCTTCATCCTGCTGTTCTTCGCCGCCATCACTTCGGCGGTGGCGCTGATCGAGCCGGCGGTGGCTTTCATGGCGGAAAATCTCAAGCTGAACCGGACCGACGCAGCCCTCTATGCCGGCATCGGCTGCTGGTTCATCGGACTGGCGACGGTGTTCTCCTTCAACATCTGGTCGGACGCGCAGATGTTCGGCAAGACCCCGTTCGAACTGATCGACATGCTGACGGCGGAATTCATGCTGCCGCTCGGCGGCGTGCTGGTGGCGCTGTTTGCCGGCTGGATCATCAAGCGGGAAGCCGCCGAACAGGAATTGGAGATGGCCGACCCTCGCGGCTTCGAGCTGTGGTATTTCCTGACCCGCTACGTGGCACCGGCCGGGGTGGCCCTCGTCATGCTGGATGCCGTCGGGGTGCTGTGACATGCCGGCGATCTCCAAAAGCGCGCTGGTGCGCTATCCGGCCCAGCGGATGTTCGACATCGTCGACGACATCGAGGCCTATCCGCAATTCCTGCCGTGGTGCGCGGCCAGCCGCATCCTGCGCCGGGCCGGCGAGATCGTCGAAGCCGAACTGAAGGTCGCCAGGGGCGGCTTCAACAAGTCCTTCGCTACCCGCAACACCGTCCTGCCCCACCGGGAAATCCGCATGGCCCTGCTGAGCGGCCCGTTCCAGCGGCTGGAGGGTCTCTGGACCTTCACCGAGTTGCGCGAGGATGCCAGCAAGATTTCCCTGGAACTGGAGTTCGAGATGTCGGGGATGCTGACCAACCTGGCGTTCGGCACCGTCTTCGGCCAGATCTGCGACACCATGGTCGGCGCCTTCAGCGACCGCGCCAATGCACTCTATCCCAAAGCCCCCCGATGAGGGTCGAAGTCGCCTACGCCGAGCCGGCTGAGCAAGCCCTGATTGGCCTGGAGCTGGCCGAGGGCAGCCGTGCGGAGGACGCCATCCGGCTATCCGGACTGCTGGAGAGGTTTCCCGCCATCGACCTCGACCGCAACAGGATCGGCATCTTCGGCAAGGTCTGCGGTCTGGACCGCATCCTTGCCGAAGGCGACCGGGTGGAAATCTACCGTCCCCTGCTCGCCGACCCCAAGGACGCCCGCCGCAGCCGGGCCGCCAAAGCCTGAAGGAACTCCCGGCTAACCGGCCTTGGCGCGCAACACGCCGGCGATCGCGGTGATCATCAGCTGGCTGGTGCGGGCACCGGCGTCCACATGGCCCTTGGCGCGTTCCCCCAGAAACGAGGCGCGGCCCTTGCTGGCCAGCATGTCGCGGGTCGATTCGGCGCCGGCCTCGGCCTCGGCCACGAGCCGATCGAGCAGCGGATGCAGCGGCAGGCCCGCCCCCTGTCGCAAACAGCGCGCCACCGGAACCAGCACGTCCAGCATGGTCTTCTCGCCGGTATCGGATTTGCCGCGCGCCTTCATCGCCTCCACTCCCGCCGCGAAGGCGGCTGCGAAGGCGGGCGTATCCGGCGCCGCATCGCCCAGCGACTTGGCGACGCTGATGAACAGGGTTCCGTACAGCGAGCCGGAAGCGCCGCCGACCTTGGACATGACGGTCATGCCGATCTGTTGGAAAGACGCCTTCCAATCCAGGCCCGCCAATTCCGTGCCTTGCGATTCCAGCGCAGCGACACCGCGCTGCAGGTTGATGAAGTGATCTCCGTCGCCGATGGCCACATCGAGCGCGGTGACTTCCTCCTCGTGTTCCTCGAGGGTGGCGGCGATGGCGGCAATCAGTTCGGGCAAAAGCTGGGATGTAATCGGCATGGGTGCGGGAATCGTCAATCTCACAGGGGAAAAGCGGTGCCCGGTCACGCGTTCAAGGCTGGCCGCTCCGGCACGGACGAACGGTTCCGCGATGGTTCGAGCCAGGCAACCACTTCGTGCAAATCGCGAAAGTACCAGCGGGCAAGGGACAGCAATCGGTCGCGGCCGGGCTTGCCGTGGACCAGCACCGGCAGTGCCCCAGCGCGGTCGGCGGCAACCAGCCCCGCCGCCGAATCTTCCAGGACCAGACAACGCGAGGGCTCGGTCCGGAGCCTGTGGGCCGCCTCCAGGATCAAATCCGGTTCCGGCTTGCCGCGGGCGACGTCGCTGCGGCACACCATGCCGGCGATCAACGCGTCCGCCCCGGCACGCTGCAGGCATTCCAAGGCATAACGCCGATCGCTGTTGGTCGCCAGAAGATGAGGAATCCCGCGACGCGCCAACAACTCCAGCAGTTCGTCCAAGCCCGGCATTCTGGCGATCCCGCGTCGCACGGACTCCCGCCAATAAGCCTCGGCCAGCGGATAGAACCGGGCCGGATCGAAACGATCCCCCATCATGCGCTGAAATTCCCCGCGCACGTGGTCGGCATGGTAGCCCGCCAACAGCCCGCAAGCCTCGGCGGTCAATTCCACCCCCAGGTCCCGCGCAGCACGCTGCCAGGCATCGGTGTAAGCGGGCTCGGTGTCCAGCGCGAGGCCATCCATGTCCAGAATGACGGCACCGAATTCGGGAAAATGCGCGCTCACTCCGGAGGCTGCTGCTTAAGCATGCTGTGCTTGCGCAACAGATAGGCGGCGGCTAGTCCGACCAGCGCACCGGACAATTCGATGACGAAACCGCCCACCAACCCGTGATTCTTCATCCGATCGCCGGCCAAAGGCCTCAGCACCCCATAGATGAAGGCGTAGTTGGTCGCATAAAACACCAGGGCGCCGCCGACGATCCAGGGCAAGTGGGGCAACCTGAGCGCCTCCGCGGAACGGTAGAACCAGTAGCAAATCGCCAACGCAAAGAGTGCACCGACCATAGCGGCCTCCGTAACGGCAGTGGGGACGGATGCGACTCTAGCAAATGTGCGGCCCCGCCGGAAGTCGGCCGCAAAGAGTGCGAATGCTTCGGAGAATTGCCGACGGCGCAGCTTTCCGTTTAGACTTCACGCCCCTCCCCAACCTTAAGTCCGCGGCCCATGCAGATCGGTCCCTACAGGCTGTCCGGCCGGGTGCTGCTGGCTCCCATGGCCGGCATCACGGATCGGCCGTTCCGGCAGGTCTGCCGGACTCACGGCGCCGCCCTGGCCTACTCGGAAATGGTCACCTCGATACCGGCCCTGCAGAGCGATCGCAAAACCTTGCTGCGCTGCGACAACCGCGGGGAACCGGGCATCCGGGCGATACAGATCGTCGGCGCCGATCCGGAACGGATGGCGGAAGCGGCACGCCTGAACGTGGAGCGTGGCGCCCAGTTGATCGACATCAACATGGGCTGCCCGGCCAAGAAGGTGTGCAACGTGGCGGCCGGCTCGGCACTGCTGCGGGACGAGACGCTGGTGGCCCGCATTCTGGAGGCTGTGGTCGCGGCGGTGGATGTTCCGGTTACCCTGAAGATACGCACCGGCTGGGACCTGGACAACCGCAATGCCGTCACCGTCGCGCGAATCGCGCAGGCGACCGGGGTGAGCGCCCTGACCGTGCACGGCCGCAGCCGCGCCTGCGGCTTTTCCGGCCCGGCCGAGTACCATACAATCGGCGAGGTCAAGGCCGCCGTTCGGATCCCGGTCATCGCCAACGGCGACATCGATACTCCGGAGAAGGCGAAAGCCGTGCTCGACGCGACCAAGGCCGACGCGGTCATGCTGGGTCGCGCCGTGTTGGGGAGGCCCTGGCTGCTGGGTCAGATTCAACGCTTTCTCGATACCGGTGATGCAGGCGGGCTCCCCGCGGAAAACGAGCGGCGGGGGTTGATCGCCGGGCACCTGAACTCCTTGCATGAATTTTACGGACACCCGGCGGGCGTACGCATCGCCCGCAAGCATATCGGTTGGTATTCCAGGCATTGGAACCATGGCAATGCCGACTTGCTGCAACGGATCTACCAGGCTGCGGACGGCCGAAGACAAATCGATCTGACGCTACAGCTACTCGCACCCAGCCCCAGGGACCAAGCCGCATGAGCACCCAGCCACCGGAACCCGATACCGCCGAGCTCGTGCCGCCGGGCACCGATCAGGAAGAACTGCTGCTCAGCGACCATGTGCGCAGCGCATTGCTGAATTATTTCAGCAAGCTGGACGGCCACACCGTGAGCGACCTCTACCAGATGGTCATGACGGCGGTGGAACGCCCCTTGATCCACACGGTCCTGGAACATTACGGACATAACCAGAGCAAGGCCGCCCAGGCACTGGGCCTGAGCCGCAGCACCCTGCGCAAGAAGATCAGCCTGCACGGGCTGGAATGACCGCCCAGCCCCACCACCCACGCCGGCAACCCGAAACGCCGGCCGGATTTCATTGGTAGACCTATGAACATCATCGTCACGCGCGCCCTCATCAGTGTCTCCGACAAGACCGGGGCCATCGAACTCGCCCGGGTGCTGACCGGCCTCGGGGTCGAGATCATTTCTTCGGGCGGGACCGCCAAGCTGCTGGCCGAACATGGACTGGCGGTGGTCGAGGTTTCCGACTACACCGGATTTCCAGAGATGATGGACGGCCGCGTCAAGACCCTGCATCCCAAGGTGCACGGCGGCATCCTGGGACGCCGCGGGTTGGACGATGCGGTCATGGCCCAACACGGGATCGCGCCCATCGACCTGGTCGTGGTCAACCTCTATCCCTTCGAGCAAACCGTCGCCCGTCCCGGGTGCGATCTGGCGACTGCCATCGAAAACATCGATATCGGCGGACCGGCCTTGATCCGTGCCGCCGCCAAGAACCACGACTCGGTGGCGGTGGTGGTCGAACCGGCCGATTACCCTGCCCTCATCGCCGAGCTCCAGTCCAGCGGCGGCGCGTTGTCCGGGGACACCCGGTTCCGCCTGGCGGCCAAGAGCTTCGCCCACACCGCCCGCTACGACGGCATGATCGGCGACTACCTGGGCCAGCGCGCCGAACCTGACACGGCGTTTCCGGCGTCCCTCAACCTGCGATTCCGCCGCACCCAGTCGTTGCGCTACGGCGAGAACCCCCATCAGGGGGCCGCCTTCTACACCCAACCGTCTCCGCCGCCGGGCAGCATCGCAGGCGCTCGCCAGATACAGGGCAAGGAACTGTCCTACAACAACATCGCCGACGCCGACGCAGCCCTGGAATGCGTGAAAAGCTTCGGCGACCGTGCCGCCTGCGTCATCGTCAAGCACGCCAATCCCTGCGGGGTGGCGGAAGGCGCCGACTTGCTGGAAGCTTACGACCTGGCATACCGCTGCGATCCCACCTCGGCTTTCGGCGGCATCATCGCCTTCAACCAAGCTCTCGACGCAGCAACCGCCCGAACCATCGTCGAACGCCAGTTCGTCGAAGTCATCGTGGCTCCCGGCATCGCCCCCGAAGCGCTATCCGTCGTCGCCGCCAAGCCCAACATCCGCCTGCTGGATTGCGGCCCGTGGCCCGCCGAGCCCTCCCCGGCTTGGGATTTCAAACGAGTCAACGGAGGCTTGCTGGTGCAGGACCGTGACGACGGATCGGTGACCCTGCAACAGCTGAAGCTGGTGACCCGGCGCCAACCGTCGGAACAGGAAATCGTCGACCTGCTGTTCGCCTGGAAGGTGGTCAAGTTCGTCAAATCCAACGCCATCGTCTACTGCAAGGACCGGCGCACCATCGGCATCGGGGCCGGCCAGATGAGCCGGGTCTATTCCTCCCGCATCGCCGCCATCAAGGCCGCCGACGAAGGGCTGGACCTGAGCGGCTCGGTGGTAGCCTCCGATGCCTTCTTTCCGTTCCGCGACGGGGTCGACACCGCCGCTGCCGCGGGGGTCTGTGCCATCATTCAGCCGGGCGGGTCGGTGCGCGACGCGGAGGTCATCGCCGCCGCCGACGAACACGGCCTGACCATGGTGTTCACCGGAATCCGGCACTTCCGCCACTGACACCTCGGATAGCGGCGCCGCTCGGCGATTGCGCCGGAACACCGCCCTCTTGGAGTTGCGCTATGCGGAGCCCCGTCGCCGACCTGGGTCGGGGCCGCTCGCGGAAGGGCCGCCGCAGAGCCGCCGACCGACTCGACAACCGTCCGCTCAGCCAGCCACACAGGCCGCAATGTAGCTCTTGAGCGCCGCGACGTCAGGGGCCATGACTTCAAACCGCTGCGGCAACTGTTCCAGTCCCTCCAAGTCAGCCGGACGCTCCGGCTCTCGGCCCAAGGCCTCGCGTATGGTTTCGGCAAACTTGACAGGAAGGGCGGTCTCCAGGCAGATCAAAGGAATCCCTGACTTTCTGCAGGCACGCCCGACCATCAAGCCATCTGCGGTATGGGGATCGACCATGACCCCATAACGATTCCAGGTCTCCCGAATGGTAGCGAGGCGGTCAGCGTGGGTACTGCGGCCGGAACTGAAGCCGAAACCGGGAACGGCGTCCTTGTAAGGGGTTCCGTTCAGGTCGATCGCGCCGCCGCGTTCGATTTCCCGCCAAAACGCATCGACCTTGGCTCCGTCACGGCCAACCACATCGAACATGAAGCGCTCGAAATTGGATGCCTTGGAGATGTCCATGGAGGGACTGCTGGTCTGGTGAGTCTCCCGGGTACCTCGCGGCCGGTAGACGCCGGTCTGGAAGAACTCGTGCAACACGTCGTTCTCGTTGGTGGCCAAAATCAGCTGGGCGATCGGCAATCCCATCATGCGGGCGATATGCCCGGCGCAGATATTGCCGAAATTACCGGACGGCACGGCAAACGCCACCTGCTCCTCGCTATTCCGGGTCGCGGCAAAATAGCCGGCGAAGTAATACACCACTTGAGCCACGACCCGCGCCCAATTGATGGAATTGACGGTCCCGATCGCCTGTCGGGCCTTGAATTCGAGGTCGTTGGAAACGGCCTTTACCAGGTCCTGGGCATCGTCGAACACACCACGCACCGCGATGTTGAAGATGTTGCCGTCTTGGAGCGAATACATTTGCGCGCGCTGAAACGCGCTCATCTTGCCGTGGGGCGACAGCATGAAGACCCGTATGCCCTGTTTACCACGCATTGCATATTCCGCGGCAGAGCCGGTGTCGCCCGAAGTGGCCCCCAGGATGTTCAGTTCCCTTCCCCCGTGCGCCAGCGCGTACTCGAACAGATTGCCCAGCAACTGCATGGCCATATCCTTGAAAGCCAGGGTCGGCCCGTTGGAAAGTTCCAGCAGATGCAAGCCCGGCTCCAGGGTCCGCAGCGGTACGATGCGCGCCGCATCGCTGCCCGTCCGGGCATGCCGATAGACGTCCGGCCGATAGGTCTTGCGAATGATCGCAGCAAGGTCGGCGGAGGGAATGTCGGCAGCAAATTTGGACAACACGGCCAGCGCCAGCTCCGGGTATGCCAGGAACCGCCAGCGATCCAATTCTTCGCGGCCGATTTGCGGGTAACGCTCGGGTAGGTAAAGTCCGCCATCGGGAGCCAGTCCCTCCAGGAGGATTTCCGAGAACGTCTTAAGGGGCGCTTTGCCGCGGGTGGAGAGATATTTCATGGATCGATGAGTACGGTATAGGGTGATCGATACAACCGTTACTATGAAAGTCACGAAGCGAACGCTTGGGTCTCCCTCCGGAAGAGAGCGCGGGTGAGGAAAACCAGTCGTGCCGCGAGTGCTTTCATGGTCCGGGGTGGCACGGGTGCCATGACCGGTTAGGACACCATGCCGGAGCGAGCCCAGCCGCGCAGGATTGCCGTCAGCGTCCGGTATCGGCACAAAAAAAACGCCGGGGCATCCCGGCGTTTTTTGGGTCCCGACCGGAGTCGGCAATTATAACGTCCCCGAGTGGTGCAGTATCTTGGGCGTGATGAAGATCAGCAATTCCTTTTTCTGATCCTGCACCAGATTCCGCCGGAACATGAAGCCGATACCCGGCAGATCCCCCAGCAACGGCACCTTGTCGGTCGTATTGGTCTTGGTGCCCTCGTACACCCCTCCGAGAACCACGGTCTCGCCGTTGCCCACCTGCACGGTGGTCTGGATTTCCCGCTTGTCGATGGCGAAATTCAACCCGACCTGCTCGCCCCTGGCATCCTTCTTGACGAGCAAATCCATCAGGATGTTCTGGTCCGGGGTGATATGCGGCGTCACATTCAACTCCAGCACTGCCTGCTTGAATTGTATTTGAGCCACACCAGCACCGCCGGCCACCACTGTGCTTTGATAAGGGATTTCCACACCCTGCCGGATGAGCGCCTTGGTCTGGTCGGAGGTGATCAGCCGCGGATTGGAGACGATTTCACCGCGCCCTTCGTTCTGGGCCGCTTGCAATTCCAAGTCGAGCAGGTAATCGCCGATCTTCATGACCGTGAAGCCGATGGCACCGCCCGGACCCGCCGCACTGGAAGCCGCCAGATCGACGAGGGCATTGGGACTGCCGAAAAACCCGCCGCTCGTTGCCTCCCGCACTGCCTGACCAGTCGAATTCGCGCCGCCTGCGACATCTGGCAAAGCCCGCGCCAGAGTATTCCCGGAACCTCTCAGATTCATTAATCCGCGGTTAAGGGAAAGCCTGGCGCCCAGCGCGCGGCTGAAGTCGTTGTTGGCGATGACCACTCGAGACTCGATCAACACTTGGCGAACCGGAATATCCAGCTGGCGGATCAATTCACGAACGCGATCCAGGTTGCGGGCGGTATCCTTGATGATCAACTGGTTGGTGCGGGCATCCACGGTGACGTTGCCACGTCCGGAGAGGATCGACTGGCTGACGTCGAGGGTCGTGGTATTAGTGGTCGTCCGCTCCGCAATTCCTTGCGAAGACACCGATTCGTTGGTTTTTTCGGAAGTCCCGATCAAGACCTTCTTGATATCTTCAGCAGTGGTGTAGTTGATCTGGAACAGCTCGGTCTTGAGCGGCTCCAGTTCCTCGACCACCTTCTGGGCTTCCAACTCGTCCTTTTCGATCTTGTTGATCTCGTCCATGGGGGCTACTCGGATGATATTGCCCTCCTCGCGCTTGCCCAGCCCTTTCGACTTGAGGACCAGATCCAGGGCCTGATCCCAGGGCACGTCGTTCAACCGCAGCGTCACGTTGCCCTGAACGGTATCGCTCGCGACGATATTGAGGTTGGTGAAATCGGCGAGGATCTGCAATACCGAGCGGACCGGAATGTCCTGGAAGTTCAAGGACAGTTTCTGTCCGGAGAAGGCGAACGCCTTCTTCTTGATCTCTTCCTTCTCCGCCCGGGTCAGGGGGCGCAATTCCACCGTCAGCATTTTCTCCGACTGATAGGAGGAAAAGTCGTAATCTCCATTCACGGGGTTGATGACGAAGCGGGAGCGCTTGCCATCATCGGCCGATTCGATGGACTGGACCGGGGTGGCGAAATCCTGCACGTCCAGCTTGCGGGCCAGGGTCGGCGGCAATGCCGTGGCAGGCAGTTCGACGATGACTCGTCGACCCTCCTCGCGCACGTCGGCAATGGTCTTGGGATCGCTGAGCTTGATCAGGACGCGGCCCTCGCCGCGTTCGCCACGGCGGAAATCGACATTTTCCACCCTCCGCCCAGTGCCTGCCGCAGACGCCGAGTAACGTTCGGGAGGCCTGGTCTCCGCAGCCGGAACCACCCTGGACGCGACCGGCGTCTCCACGGCCGAATCGGCGGAAACGGACGTCAGCGACCGCTTACCGAGGGTGAGGTAAACGTTGCTGCCTTCAATCCGGCTGTCATAAGGCACCACGGATGCCAGACTGATGATCACCCGGGTTCTCCCATTCGCCTCCAAAGCCTGGATGCTTTCGGTTCCGCCGATATTCACCGGAATCGGTTTTTTCGACACTTCGCTGGCGACTCCGGGCATATCGAGCGCGATACGGGAAGGGTTCTCCGTGTGAAAAACCCGAGGCGGAGCCGGCGGCGCACTCAACGCCAACTGGATCTGCAACGCATCGCCGGGCAGGGTGGTGAAATCGATGGATTTCAGTATGACGCTGGCCGCCTGGACTCCCGGCACCGCGGCCCACAGAGAAATCGCTAAGACCCCGTGCCAAATCGAAATACCGATCCGAGTTGAAATAGATGTGCTCATGCCCTTGTTCACTAGTTTCATCATTTTCGTTCACCGCTCGTTTCGGCAAGATCCAAAGACGCTTTGCGCTCCCGCCACGCACCCGGGCTGTCCGGAACAATTTCCAGCAATTCGATCTGGTCTTCCTTGATACGGATGATTTCGCCGAAATTCCGCCCCATATGATTACCCGATCTCACCCGGTGAATGGTTCCGTCGGCTGCGCGGACCAATCCCCACAACACCTGCTCCTGATTGACGGTGCCTACCATGCGCAAGGTATCGAGTTCATAGGATTCCAATTCTTCCTTGGCGCGCGCGGTATCGGGTCTGATACCGTTCTCGACCTTGTTCTCTTCGACTTCCTGCGCCTTTTCCGTTGCTATGAACGGGTTTCTCAGATTTTCCGGATTGAACACGAACGGTTCCACCGTCTTGATTTCCGGCAGCGGCTCGATCGGTGACTTGGGGCGGGCCTTGACTTCCGCCACGTAGTTCTCCAGGTCGCCCATCTCCCCGTCACCGCAGGAGGCGAGCCCCAATGCCAATACTGTGGTGGCGCCGGCACGGCATAACGACCGACAAAAACTTTGCCTCACGGTCTCTACCTCCTTTTCCGGTCGGGAGTCGCTGCAGTCGGCGCGCCTTCCTCAAGGTAGCGATAGGTCTTGACGACGGCATCCATTGTCAGCGGCTTACTCTTATTGGCGACATCCTTTCTCGGGTTGATTCTGACATTGTGTATCGTGACGATGCGAGGCAGGGATGCCAGACCACTGATGAACGCACCGAACTCCATATAGTTGCCGGTCACCCGGATGTCGATCGGCAGTTCGGCGTAAAACTCCTTGGGAACTTCAGGGCCCGGTTTGAATAGCTCAAACTCCAATCCGCTGGATAATCCCGTCTGGGAAACATCCACGAGCAAATCCGGCACTTGAGTCTTATCCGGAAGTTGGCGCAGCAGATCGCCGAACGACTTTTCGATTTCGTCCAGCTGCTGTTTGTACTCCTCAAGATTCGCTGCCTTCTTCTGCTTGGTCTCGAAGGTAGTCCGCAACTCTTGCTCTCTGGCTTCCAGCCCCGCCAATTCCTCGATCTGGTATTGCGTGTCGAAATAATAGGTCAGTCCCACCACGGCCAGGCAGGCGATGACCACTACCGCCGCCTTGATCGGCAGCGGCCAGGTTCCCGCGTTCTCGATATCCCTATTGATGTTGGAGAGATTCATGACACACCCTTACCTGGTTTTTGCCCGGGTTTATCCCCGGATTGCTTTATCTGTAAGGTGAAGCGATTGCCGGACTTTTTGATCCCGCTATCCTTGACATTGGCGTCGGCCTTGGCCTCGATGATATTCAGCAGCGGCTCCTTGAGCCAGCCCGATATTTCCAAATTCCGCATGTACGCCGAAACCCTGGCATTGGATTGGGCAAAGCCATTGACCGTGAGGTTCTTCTCGACTTGCGCGAGGTCTGAAAGATAAACCCCTTCCGGGATGGTCTTGGCGAGCTCCTCGAACAGGTGTACCACCAAAGGCCTGCTCGACTGCAGCTCCTGGATGATGTCCATGCGCGCCAAAAGCCGCTTTTTCTTGGCCTCGAGTTCTTGAATCTCGGCGATCTTCTTATCGAGCGCGGCGATTTCCATGGTCAGGAAATTGTTCCGGCGGTTCTGGTGCTCGATTTGGGATGATATCGAGGTATGAACCGTCAGCATGATGGCCGCGGTGAGGGAAACCCCCAGCAGAATCGCGCTGGCGAAATCCTTCTGCTGCTGCTTGCGGAGCGCCGCTCGCCAAGGTAGGAGGTTGATCTTAGCCATCAGTCGAAACTCCTCAATGCCAGCCCGCACGCGGTCATCATGGCGGGCGCATCGTTACTGAGACTTTGGGGTTTAACGCGGGACGAAAGCGACATGTTGATGAATGGGTTCGCCACCGTCGTCGGTATCCCCAGGCTTTGTTCCACAAACCGGGCGATTCCCGCGATCGAGGAGCACCCACCGGCCAATACCAGATGTTCGACTCCCCGGTGGGAGCTGGAGGACAGGAAAAACTGCAGGGAACGGCCGATCTGCTGAGCCATCGCCTGCTTGAAAGGCTCCAGGACCTCCGGCAGGTAGTTATCCGGCAATCCGCCGTGCTTCTTGGCCAACCCGGCCTCTTCGTAGGACAAGCCGTAGCGGCGCTGGATTTCCTCGGTCAGCTGCTTGCCGCCGAATCCCTGCTCGCGGGTATAGATGATGCGTCCCTTGTGGAGCACGTTCAGCGTCGTCATGGTCGAACCCACATCGGCAATCGCCACGGTCTTTTCCGGTGTCGCGCCGGAAATTTGGTCGAGCACCAGGGTGAAGGCATTCTCCAACGCATAGGATTCCACGTCGACGATTTCCGCCTTTAATCCGGCCAGTTCCAGGGCCGCCACCCGGTCATCCACATTCTCCCGCCGGGAAGCCACCAGCAGCACGTCGACCATGTCCGGATTTTTCTCGCTGCGCCCCTGCACCTCGAAATCCAGACTCACTTCATCCAGCGCGTAGGGAATGTACTGATCAGCCTCCAGCTCGATCTGCGCTTCGAGCTCTTCATCGGTGAGCGACGCCGGCATCGCGATGGTCTTGGTGATCACCAAGGACCCCGCCACCGCCACCGCGACATGCTTGAGCTTGGTGCCGGACTGATTGACGACTGCCTTGATGGTGTTGCTGATCGTCTCGACCTTGGCGATGGTCTTGTCCACCACGGCGTCCTGGGGCAGAGGGGAGGCCGAATAGCTCTCGACCCGATAACGGTTGCCGGTCTTGCTCAGCTCCAGCAGCTTCACGGCGGCAGTGCTGATATCCAGGCCGAGCAGCGATGGTTTGGTACGCTTTAGAAAAAACATGTTTGTGTTCCTTCTTCCTTCCCCCAAGAGAACTGATGTGCCGACTGGAAAATTGGTTTAATCGCACCGGCCGCAAAGACTATCGCACCGGCCTAATCGGGCAATAGCTGGTAGTATAGTAGCAATTCCCGTAGCGCCCATCGATGTTCATTGCCGCCCCCGATAAGCCGACAAACCCAGGTTTGACCCCGTTCGAATAGTCGCCGGGATGCGGATTCCAGCCGAGCCGAAGAGAGTGTAGCTCGTCTTCATTTTTCCGACAGTGTAGATTCGCCCAGCACATTCCCGTGACTAGCAAACGAATTCCGGCGCGAGCCCGCCCGCTTGCCTGGCGCATCATCCGATTCTTGATCGTCGTGGGATTGCTCGGGCTGGCACTGGGAGCCGCGACCGCCTTCGGCCTCTATCGCTATCTGGAACCGCAACTCCCGGACATCAATGGGTTACGCGACTTCCGTTACCAGATTCCAATGAGCGTGTACTCGTCCGACGGCAAGCTCATCGCCCAGTTCGGCGAAAAGAAGCGCAGCCCCCTCGCCTACGAATCGACCCCCCGCACCGTCATTCAGGCTTTTCTGGCCGCCGAGGATGACCGGTTTTTCGATCATCCCGGGGTGGATTATCAGGGATTATTGCGGGCCGGCATCGCTTTGTTGAGAACCGGCGAGAAGCGCCAGGGCGGCAGCACCATTACCATGCAGGTGGCTCGCAACTTCTTCCTGAGCAGCGAGAAGACGTTCTTCCGCAAGCTGAAAGAAATTCTTCTGGCCATCAAGATCGATGCGGAACTGCCAAAACGGCAGATCCTCGAGCTCTACCTCAACAAGATCTACTTCGGCCACCACGCCTACGGAGTCGAGGCGGCGGCCCAAGTCTACTACGGCAAGCACGTGGACGAGCTGACCCTGGCCGAAACCGCCATGATCGCAGGTTTGCCGAAAGCGCCGTCCGCCTTCAACCCCATCGTCAATCCGGAGCGGGCTCTGGTCCGGCGCGACTATGTCCTCAAGCGCATGCGCACCCTCAACTATGTCGACGACCGCCAATACAACGCGGCGCTGAAGGAAACGGTCGGTGCCAGGCTGCACACCGCACCGATCGATTTCGACGCGCCCTACGTCGCGGAAATGGTGCGCGCGGAAATGTACGATCAATTCGGCGAAGACTCCTACGTCAACGGTTACAAGGTCTACACCACCTGCGATACCCGTCTGCAGGCGGTCGCCGACCGGGCCCTGCGGCAAACCGTGTATGAGTACGACGAACGCCACGGCTACCGCGGTGCGAAACGCCACATCGACCTGAAGAAGAAGCGCAACCCTGCGGACTGGGACCCGCAACTGCAGCAACTGCCTGCGGGTGCGCAACAGCACGCCGGCCTGGCCGTCTCCGTCACCGACAAGACGGCGGATATCTACCTGGCGGGAGGACGCCACGAGACCCTCGACTGGGAAGGCGCCAAGTGGGCCCGGAAATACCTGTCGGTGGACGGCGTCGGCGCATTTCCCCGCAGCCTGAAGGACGTACTGAAAGCCGGCGATCTGATCCTGTTGCGGCACGATCAGGGCGGCAACCTCAGGCTCACCCAGCCCGTGGAGGTGGAAGGCGCCCTGGTGGCGGTACGGCCCGAAAGCGGTGCCACCGTGGCGGTGTCCGGCGGCCTCGATTTCGCCGAGAGCAAGTTCAACCGGGCCACTCAAGCGAACCGCCAGCCGGGCTCCGGCTTCAAGCCCATCCTCTACGCGGCGGCGCTGGAAGCCGGCTTCACCCCGGCCAGCGTCATCAACGACGCTCCCTTGAGCTTCTACGATCCATCCCAGGAAGGCGGCGCCTGGCGCCCGCAGAACTACACCGGCCGGTTCTACGGCCCCACCCGGTTGAGGGAGGCGCTGGTCAAATCGCGCAACCTGGTGTCGATCCGGCTGCTGAAGGAGATTGGCGTGAAGAAGGCGGTGGACACCGCACTCCGGTTCGGGTTCGCCGATGCCGAACTGCCCCGCAGCCTCACCCTGGCCCTGGGATCCGGCTCCGCATCCCCGCTCCGGATGGCACAGGCCTTCGCGGTGTTCGCCAACGGTGGTTTCCGCATCGAACCCTATCTGATCGACCGCATCGAAACCCAGGACGGCCAGCTCCTGTTCCGTGCCGCCCCGCCCATCGCTTGTGCCGGTTGCGAGGCGGAAGGCCGGCGGATGGAACACATGGCACAACGGGTGCTGTCGCCCCAGATTCACTACATGATGAACTCGATGCTGCAGGACGTTGTCCGCCGTGGCACGGCGACGGCCGCCCTGCAATTGGGCCGCAGCGATCTGGCGGGCAAGACCGGCACCACCAACGAACAGCGCGACGCCTGGTTCAACGGCTACTCCCCCGCGCTGGCGGCCAGCGCCTGGCTGGGCTTCGATTCCTACAAACCCCTGGGAGACGGCGAAACCGGCGGCCATGCGGCGCTGCCCATGTGGATGGCGTTCATGCGCGAAGCACTCCAAGGCGTGCCGGAAACCAGCTTCGCCGTCCCGGATGGACTGACCACCGCGCGCATCGACCACTCCTCCGGCCTGCTGTCCTATCCCGGCAGCAGCGGCGTCACCGAATTCTTCCCCGAAGACAAGGTTCCCAGAGGCTATGCCGCACCTGCCGAAGAGGTCGGCCCCGACCTCGGCGCGCTGCAAAGCGACGAGGGCCTGCCAAGCCCGGAAGGCGACAGCGAAAGCCGTTCGTCCGCCGACGACGAGCGTGACCGTCCGGCGCCGAGCCCCCCCAAACCAGCCGAGCCGCTGTTCTGATGGCCAAGCAACGGCTCCGCGAACAGATCGCCCAGGAAGCCGCACGCCTGATGATGGAAGGCGGCATCCGCGATTTCGCCCTGGCGCGCCGCAAGGCCGCCAGCCGGTTCGGCCGGGTCGACCGCCACGCGCTGCCCACAGACGAAGAAATCGGGCTGGCTCGGCAGCGTTGGCATCAAATCCATGACGGTGAAGAACAGACCGGACGGCTGCTCCGGATGCGCCGGTTGGCAGCCGAGGCCATGGGTCTATTCGAGGACTTCACACCGTTGCTGGTGGGCGACGCGCTGGAAGGAACCGTCCATGCCAACAGCGCCATCGTGCTGCAGTTGTTCGCCGAGTTTCCCGAACAGGTGATCTTCAAGCTGCACGCGGCACGTATACCGTTCTCGGAAATGGCACTGCCGCGCCGATCCCGCAAGCCGTCGGCCGATCCAGCCGAGCCCAGCGGCTTCAGCTTTCTGGTGGATGGGGTGACGGTGGAACTGCAGGTCTATCCCGCCCATACCCGGCTGCCATCCGGCCGGCTGAAGGGCGCCGCCGCCCGGGAGAGCGGAGCAAACCTCCAGCAACTGCTGCAGTTGCTGCCCGTCACTTTCGGCTGACGCCGGTCATTTCAGCCAACTCCTGAACCGCGCCAATACCAGCAGGCCCGGCACGGCGGCCACGGCGCTGGCGTAGAAGAAGACCTCCCAGCCCAGCTGCTGGGCCAGCCAGCCGCTGGGGGCGGCGATCACCACCCGCGGCACCCCCATCAACCCCGACAACAAGGCATATTGGGTGGCCGTGAAGCGGCGGTCGGTCTGGCTCGCCATGAAACCCACGAAGGCCGCTGTGCCCATGCCGGCCGACAAATTCTCCAGGGAAATCACTGCAGTGAGGGTGGGCAGGCTCGGCCCGGTGTGCTGGAGCAGGGCGAAGGCAGCGGTTGAAGCCGCTTGCAACAGGCCGAACTGCCATAAGCTGGCGTAAAGCCCCTGCCTCAGGATGAGGGCGCCGCCCACCAGGCCGCCGGCGAAGGTGGCCCAGAACCCGAACAGCTTCACCACCGCTCCGATCTCGGTCTTGCTGAAACCCACCTCCAGGTAGAACGGGGTGGTCATCTGTCCGGCGATGGAATCCCCCATCTTGTAGAGCAGGATGAAGCCGAGGATCCAGCAGGCACCGGGCCGGCTGAAGAACTCCAGGAAGGGCTGGACCACCGCCTGCTTGAGGGTTGCCGGACCGGCCTCGTCGCCGGCCGGTTCCGCCGCTCTCCAGCTGAGCAGGATGCCGCTGAGCATGATGAGGGCGAAAGCCCGGTACACCGTCGGGAAACCCGTTACATCGGCCAGGATCAGCCCGCCTCCCGATGCCAGCAGCATGCCGACACGGTAGCCGTTGACGTAGTAGGCTGCGCCCAGCCCCAGTTCTGCATCCGCCAGGCTTTCCCGGCGGTAGGCGTCGATCAGGGTATCCTGGGAGGCGGACAGAAAGGTCACGGCCAGCGCGGCCGCGGCCAGCAGCAGGGGCTGTTCGCGGGGCGATATCGAGCCGAGGGCGGCGATGGCCCCGGCTAGCAACAGTTGGACCAGCACCAGCCAGCCGCGCCGCCGGCTCGCACCGAACGGCCGGTAGCGGTCGAACAAGGGCGCCCACAGGAACTTGAGGGTGTACGGCAAGCCCACCAAGGCGAACAGGCCGATGGTGGCCAGATCGACCCCGGCTTCCTTCATCCACGCCTGCAGCACCGACACCGTGAGCAATAGCGGCACGCCGCTGTAGAAGCCCATGGCGAAGGCGGTCAACATGCGGGAGCTGACCAGTTCCCTCAACAACCCCCGCCGGCCCGCCGTGGACATCCGCGTCTGCATGGAACGGTCGCAGGACCGCGCAGGGAGACCGTCAATGTACCTCGGACGAGATTTCCACCGCGTAGCTCTGTCCACTCTGCGCCAGGGTCGGCGCGCTCATGCCCTGGAGATCGCCGGGGGCCGGCAAGGCATTGCCGGACTTGGAAATCCGCGCGCCGATGATGACCTGGGGCGCGGAAGACAGGTTCTTGCCGGGCATCATGGCCATGGAATCGTCCAGCGTCACCTCCACCGGCAAATCCTTCACCTGCTTGCGGACGATGGCCAGGGGCATGGGCGGCCCGGCGGCCGCCTTGGCGAAGATGAACACGGTGTCGTCGTCCGCGGCCTTGGCCCGCAGTGCCCCGGACAGGCTCACCTTGACCTTGATGGCTGTGCCGTCGGCAGCCGGCGTTTCTTCCTCGGCGGCGGCAGGCGCCGGCGCGGCAGCAGTGCCTTCCTCCACCTCGCGGTCGATCTTGACGCTATAGGTCTTGCCGCTCCTGGCGGCTACCGGCGTGTTGAGTCCCTGCAGATCGCCCGCTGCCGGCAAGGCGTTGCCGGTCTTGGAGATGCGCGCGCCGATCACCACCTGCTCGAAGGCCGACAGATTCATCCCGGCGGTCATGCCCATAGAATCGTCCAGGGTCACCTCCGCCGGCAAATCCTTGACCTTCTTGCGGACGATGGCCAGCGGCATGGGCGGACCCGACGCAGCCTTGGCGAACACGAACACGGTGTCGTCGGCGGTAGCCTTCTTCTTCAGGGCCGGCGCCAGGCTGACTTTCACCTTGATGGATTTCTTCATCGCCGCCGATGCGCCGGCGCCTGCCGGCTCCGGCGCCCCGTCGCCGCCGACCTGGGCGATGATCTGGGTCAGGTGCTTGTAATCCTCGCTGTCCTTGGGGAACTCCGCGCGCAGCTTTTTGAAATAGCCGCCGGCCTTATTGCCGTCACCGGATTCCGCCGCGGCCGCTCCCAGTATCCACAAGGCATTGTGATTCTTGGGAGCCAGCTGGATGATCTCGTTGGCCAGATCGAGCGGTTTGCCGCGGAAGCTGCCGGCGACCTCGCCGAGGGACTCGGCGTAATAACCCTTGGCATCCAGGTTGTCCGGCGCCTTCGCCAAAACCTTGCCGTAGGCCTCGACGGCTTTGTCGAACTGGCGGGTCTCATGGTAGGAACGCGCCAGCAGCATCCAGCCCTGCAGGTTGTCGGGCTCGTTCTTGAGCCGCTCCGCCAGTCGGTCGATCATGGTGTTGAAATCACCCGGCACCTGCCCTTCGGTATGGCCCGCCGCCGCGGCGCGTGCTTCCGGCTTGAAATCCGCCAGGTCGGGCCGCCCCAACTGGGAATAGGCCAACCCAGCCACCAGCGGAACCGCCACCAGCGCCAGGATCAGGGAAACCCTGCCGGAGTCGGCGGCCTTGCTCGCAACGGCAGTCTTCTCCACCGCGCTGAGGTCGGACAGCAAGTCCTTGTCCATCTCGCGCTCCAGAACCTCCACGTCTTCCTTGGGCAGTTCGCGCGCCAAATCCTCCCGGCGCTGGCGGTGCAGCAGCAGATTGAGCTGCTGCCGGTCGACGCCGCGGTGATCGAGCGTGCCGCGCAGGGCGGGCAGGAACAGGGCATACGCCACCAACAGCAGCAGCGCCGCCGTAAACCAAAATGCGATCATCCGCCTAGCCCTCGATCTTCGCCTTCAAACGCTCGAGCCGCTGCCGCTCCTCGGCGCTCAGCTCGTCATCGACTCCCGCGACGCTGCGCCGCCTGGCCTGGCGCCACAGGAACAGCCCGCCCCCCAGCAGAGCCACGAACGGTCCCAGCCACAGCAGATAGGTGATGGGTTTCACCGGCGGCCGGTACAGCACGAAGTCGCCGTAACGGTCGGTGAGGAACTTGACCGCCTCCTCCTCGTTCTTGCCGCTCTGGATGATGTTGTAGACCTCGGTCCGCAAGTCCTTGGCCAGATCGGCATCGGAGTCGGCCAGCGACTGGTTCTGGCACACCAGGCAGCGCAGGTCTTTGATCAGGCTTTCGTAGCTGGCCTGCTGCGCCGGGTCCTGGAATTCGCGGATTTCGGTGGCCGGGAGCGGCAGGCTCAGGACCGCCAGCAAAGAGAGGTAAGCTCGCGGGTTCATGCGCCGACCTCCTCGGCCTGCAGTTTCTGGATCAGCGGGAACAGGGTTTCGGTCCACACCTGCTCGGTGATGGGTCCGGTCTGCTTGTAGCGGATCACGCCATTCTTGTCGACCACAAAGGTTTCCGGCACCCCGTAGACACCCCAGTTGATGCCGACCCGTCCATCCGCGTCAAAAGCGCTGGTCCGATAGGGATTGCCGAACTGCTGCAGCCAGCCCAAGGCCGCCTCCCGTTCGTCTTTGTAGTTGAGGCCGTAGATGGGAATGACCTTGGCCTTGGACAGCTGCATCAGGAACGGGTGTTCCTGGCGGCAGGACACGCACCAGGAGGCCCACACATTGAACAGGCTCACCTGGCCCTTGAGGTCGACACTGCCGAAGGTCTGCGACGGCTCCGCCACCTGGGGCAGGGAAAACACCGGCGCCGGCTTGCCGATGAAAGGCGACGGCACTTCGCGGGGATCGAGCTTCAGGCCGATCCCCAGAAAAATCACCATGATGACAAAAACTCCTAAGGGAATCAGAAATCGCATGCGCATGGAAGTCTTCGGTGTTAGGAAAAAACGGCAGGCTTCCGCGCCGGGCGGAAGCCCTGTGCCCGGATGCCGGAGTTAACCGGCTACGGCCGCGCCGGCGCCTTCCGGCGCGGCGGCCCGCTTGCCCAGCAGCCGGTAGCGGCGGTCGCTGACCGACAGCGCGCCGCCGGCCATCATGAATAATCCGCCCAGCCAGACCCAGCGCATGAAGGGCTTGTAATAGACCCGCACGCTCCAGGCGCCCTTGTCCAGGGGCTCTCCCAGGGCCACGTAGAGATCGCGCAGCAAGCCGGGGCTGATGGCCGCTTCCGTCATGGTGTTGCGCTGCACCGTGTAGCTGCGCTTCTGCGGATGCAGTTCGGCGATGACCCGATCGCCCTTGACCACCTGGAAACTGCCCTCCTTGGCGCGGTAGTTGGGACCGGTCACATCCTTGACGCCCTGGAAGCGGAAGGCGAACGAACCCAGCTCCACCGATTCCCCCGGCGCCAGCTTGACCGTCTTCTCCTGGCTGTAATGATTGGACACCACCACGCCCACCAGGAACACCGCAGCCCCCGTATGAGCCAAGGTCATGCCGTAGACACTGGGCGACTGAGCCCGCAGCCCGTCCAAGAAACCGGCGCGCAGCTTCACCCGTGAATACAGGGTCAACCCGGCGGTTCCCGCCAGCCACAAGGCCATGGACAACCCGGCCATGGTCGCGAAATCGGTGCGGTCGAGCCACACCACCACCAGCACGATCCCCAGCACCAGGCTGCCTTCGAACAGATAGGCCAGCCGCTTCACCAGCGCCTTGATGTCGCCCTGGCGCCACGGCACCATGGGTGCCAAACCCGCCAGCAAAAAGATGGGCGCCATCACCGGGGCGAACACCGCCGTGAAATAGGGCGGACCGACCGAAATCTTGCCCAGCCCCAGGGCATCCAGCAGCAGCGGATAGAGGGTGCCCAACAGCACGCTGGCGGCAGCGACCACCAGCAGGATGTTGTTGACCAGCAGCAGGTTTTCCTTGGAGAACAGGGTGTAGTGGGCGTTGTCCTTCACGGTCGGCGCCCGCAGCGCGTAAAGCGTGAGGGAGCCGCCCACCACCACCACGAGGAAGATGAGGATGAACAGGCCGCGGGCCGGGTCGGAGGCGAAGGCGTGGACCGAGGTCAGCACCCCGGAGCGAACCAGGAAGGTGCCCAGCAGGCTCAGGGAGAACGCGAAGATCGCCAGCAGCACGGTCCAGGTCTTGAAAGCACCTCGCTTTTCCGTCACTGCCAGGGAATGGATCAGGGCCGTCGCCACCAGCCAGGGCATGAAGGAGGCATTTTCCACCGGGTCCCAGAACCACCAGCCCCCCCAGCCCAGTTCGTAATAGGCCCACCAGGAGCCGACCACGATGCCGAAGGTCAGGAAGATCCAGGCCACCAGGGTCCAGGGCCTCGACCAGCGGGCCCAGGCCGAGTCCAGGGAACCGCCCAGCAGGGCGGCGATGGCGAAGCTGAAGGCCACGCTCAGGCCCACGTACCCCATATACAGCATGGGCGGGTGGATGGTCATGCCGAAGTCCTGCAGCAGCGGATTGAGGTCGTTGCCTTCCGGCGGGGCCGGCACGATGCGCTCGAAGGGATTGGAGGTCAGCAGGATGAACAGCTGGATGCCGATGCTCACCAGCCCCATCACCCCCAGCACCCGCGCCAGCATCTCCTCGCTCAGGCTGCGGCTGAACAGGGTGACGGCACAGGTCCACAGCCCCAGGATGGTTGCCCACAGCAACATCGACCCCTCGTGGGCGCCCCATACCGCAGCGAACCGGTAATAGAGCGGCAACGAGCTGTTGGAATTGGTGGCCACATAGGTCACCGAAAAATCGTTCTGGATGAAGCTGAACTCCAGGCAGACGAAGGCCGTCAGCAGGAAGAAGAACTGGGCCCGGGCGGCCGGCTTGGCGACGGCCATCCACACCGGCACGCCCTGGTGGGCGCCGGCCAGGGGGAAGCCTGCCTGGAGCAAGGCCATCAGGAAGGCCATGATGAGGGCGATGTGTCCGAGTTCGGCGGTCATTTCTGGAAATCCTTATAGTTGACGGGCATTTGTCCGCTCTTCTTGAGGGCATCCCCGACTTCGGGCGGCATGTAGTTTTCGTCGTGCTTGGCCAGCACTTCGCTGGCGACGAACAACCCCTGGTCGTTCATCTGGCCGATGGAGATGATGCCCTGACCCTCGCGGAACAGGTCGGGCAGGATGCCGGAATAGGTGACGGGCACGGTGGCTCCGCCGTCGGTCACCTCGAACTTCACGTCGACCCCTTCCAGCCGCTTGACGCTGCCCTGCACCACCAAACCGCCCACCCGGAAGGGATAGCCCTTGGGCGCCTCGCCGTTGCTCACCTGGGTCGGGGTATAGAAATACAACAGGTTCTTCTGGAAGGCGGTCAGTCCCAGGAAGGCGGCGACGGCGACGCCGGCGATCACCGAACCGACCCATACCATGCGGCGCTGGCGCGGGGTCATGGCTTGCCCCTCCCCGGTTGGCGCAGACTGCGCTGGATGCTTTGCTCGATCTCGGCCTTGCGCCGCAGCGGCATCACCAAGTTGAGGACCAGGACCACCAGAACCAGCCCGTAGGAGGGCCAGACGAACTGGGCGTAGCCGCCCATGGCGAGGAAATCTTGCAGCGACATGTGGACGCGATGCTCCGGAAATATCTTGAAGGGCGATGAGCTTGATGCCTTGGCGGCATGCCGTGTTGCGGACCAGATTACAGAATAACGACCGAAAAGTCAGGGCAAGAGCCGTACCAGCCGGTGCGGTATAAGACAGGCGCTCACCAATTCAGTTGCAAACACCGCGCCAGCGCGCATCAAGCCGCCGACGGTTCCCGGCGGATATTCAGCAGGCGCTGGCTGAACGGCCCGATGTCTTCGTGATGGAGCCGGAAAAGGCCCGACTTGCGGTCGGCGAAGTAGTGCCGCAACGACCGGTAGACGGTCTCAAACGACAGGTCCTCCCAGGGAATTTCATGCTCCTGGAACAGCCGGGTCTCCAGGCTTTCGGCGCCGGGATGGAAGCGCTCGTCCAGCATGTTGGCACGATAGAACACGTAAACCTGGGACAGATGCGGCAAGCTGAACACGGCATACAGATCGGCGATCTCCACCACCACGTTGGCTTCCTCCAGGGCCTCCCGGCGCGCCGCGTACGCCAGGGTCTCGCCTTCTTCCATGAAACCGGCCGGCAACGTCCAATAGCCCTTGCGGGGATCGATGGCCCGGCGGCACAGCAGCAGCTGGTCGCCCCACACCGGCAGGCAGCCGGCGATGATCTTGGGATTGCGGTAGTGAACGGTGCCGCAGGCATCGCAGATGTCGCGGGGATGGTCGTCACCCTCGGGGATTCCCCGTCGCACCGGGGCGCCGCACTCGCTGCAATAGTTCACCGCGGCTCAAGCGGTCATGGTACCGATCAATCGATCTTCCAGTTCGAACCGCACCGCCAGCGCCTCGCCCAGCCGCGACAGGTCGTCGAGCAGGTTGCGCCGCAGCGAGCTGCCATCCAGCTTCTCGTAATTGTCGTTGAACGACACCGCCGCATCGGTGGTCTGGGCGATCTGCGGATAGATCTCCTCGGCCACCGCCAACACCTTGCGGCGGCGCTCGCTGCCGTCCAGCAGGCGCTGGTAGACGCCGAAGTGCCCCAGCGAAATGTAGTCGATGAGAACCTGGCAGAATTGCTGCACCATGATCTCCACCGGCTGTTCGTCGGAAAACGGCTTCATGTCGGCGATCTTGCCGTAGATCGCCCAGACATCCCGGCGCTCGTCCAACAATTCCGAGATCAGTTTATTGGTCTGCTGTCGCCGCTCGGATACGCTTTGTTCTCTTATCATGGCTCGAATCTTGATTGGGGCAATGATTCCGGCGCCATACTTTATGCCATCTGCGATGCCATAACAATCGGGCCGGAAGCCGCCGCCGGCGGGCGACGGCGACGGCGCCGCGACCTTATAATGCGCGGGTCACGACACACAACGAAGGTTTCGGAATGAATGTACTCATCGTGGGCAACGGCGGGCGCGAGCATGCGCTGGCCTGGAAAGCCGCACAATCGCCGCTGGTGGGCAAGATCTTCGTGGCGCCGGGCAATGCCGGGACCGCCCTGGAGCCGGGGGTCGAGAACATCCCCATCGCCGCCGACGACATCGTGGCGCTGCGCTATTTCGCCCAGGAGCGCGGCGTCGGCCTGGTCATCGTCGGTCCCGAAGCACCTCTGGTGGCGGGCATCGTCGACGAATTCCAGGCCGCCCATCTCAAGTGCTTCGGTCCGACCCGCCTGGCCGCCCAGCTGGAAGGCTCCAAGGCATTCTGCAAGGATTTCCTGGCCCGCCACGGCATTCCCAGCGCCGAATACCAAACCTTCACCCGGGTCACCGATGCCGTCGCCTACATCCGACAGCGGGGCGCCCCGATCGTGGTGAAAGCCGACGGCCTGGCGGCCGGCAAAGGCGTGGTGGTCGCCGCCACCGAACAGGAAGCCATCGCGGCGGTGGAGCAGATGCTGTCGGGCAATGTTTTCGGCAGCGCCGGCCACCGCGTCATCATCGAGGAATTCCTGACCGGCGAGGAAGCCAGCTTCATCGTCATGGCCGACGGCCTCAACGCCCTGGCCATGGCCACTTCCCAGGACCACAAGGCCCGCGACGACGGCGACACCGGCCCCAACACCGGCGGCATGGGCGCCTATTCGCCGGCCCCCGTGGTCACGCCCGATATCCACGCCCGCATCATGCGGGAGGTCATCCACCCCACCCTGGCCGGCATGGCCGCCGACGGCATGCCTTATACCGGCTTTCTATATGCCGGGTTGATGATAGCCCCCGACGGTTCGGTCAAGGTTCTGGAATTCAACTGCCGCTTCGGCGATCCGGAAACCCAGCCGATCATGATGCGGCTGAAGAGCGACCTGGTGGGATTGTGCCTGGCGGCGCTGGATCAGAAGCTGGACGTCGCCCCCATCGAATGGGACGCCCGTCCCGCCCTCGGCGTGGTGATGGCGGCGGGCGGTTACCCCTTCGAATATGCCAAGGGCGACTCCATCGAGGGGCTGCCGGCCGGCGACAACGTGGAAACCAAGGTCTTCCACGCCGGCACCAAGCGCCAGGGCGAGCGCATCGTCACCGCCGGCGGCCGGGTATTGTGCGCTTGCGCCCTCGGGGGAACCGTCCAGGATGCCCAGCGCAAGGCCTACCAGTTGGCCAATGCCATCCATTGGCCGGGCGCCTATTACCGGACCGACATCGGTCACCGGGCCATCAACCGGGGCTCCTGACCGGGCTCATGGACACCCCGGGGCTGCTGCGCTCCGCCAATCTGGCGGAACGGGACGGCGAGCTTTACTACCACCCCGGCTTTCTCGAGGCCGGCGAAGCGGATCGGGCCTTGCTCGCGCTGCAGGGCGAGATGGCCTGGGAGCAGGAAGTGGTGACCATCGTCGGACGTCGGGTCGCGGTGCCCCGGCTGGTGGCCTGGCACGGCGATCCTGACGCGGTCTACCGCTACTCCGGCCTGGTCCATCTCCCCAAGCCCTGGACCCCGATCCTGCTGGCGCTGCGGGAACGGGTCGAAAAGGCCAGCGGGCAACGCTTCAACAGCGTGCTGGGCAACTGGTACCGCAGCGGGGAGGATTCCATGGGCTGGCATGCCGACCAGGAAAAGTCGTTAGGTAAAAATCCCTGGATCGCCTCGGTCAGCCTCGGCGCGGAACGGCTGTTCAAGCTGCGCCACAACAGCGGCGATCCGGCGCTGGACCTGTGCCTGGGTCATGGCAGCCTGCTGCTGATGGGCGGCCGTCTGCAGCACCGCTGGCGCCACTGCGTCCCCAAATCGCGAACCGTCACCGGCGCCCGCATCAACCTGACCTTTCGGCTGATCCACCCCTCGGAGTGAACCCATGGGCGAAGTCGTCCGCTTCAAGAAACCCAAGGCATCGGAAAAGCACGCCAACAAGGCCCTGTGCCGCTCCGGCTTCCATCGTTGGAAGGCCGAGCCGTCCACCCCCTTCGACGTGAAGCAGGGGCGGCTGGTGACGGTCTACCGCTGTCAGCGTTGCGGCATTACCCGCACCGAGCTGGCCTGATGGCCGATACCGACGGCGAACTGCTGTACCGGGTGGATGAGGAGGACCGCGTGCTCGGCTCCTGCCGGCGCGGCGACGCCCACCGCCAAGGCCTGCGCCACCGGGCGGTGCACATCCTGGTCTTCGACGACGCCGGCCGGCTGCTGCTGCAGAAGCGTTCGCCCCGCAAGGACATCAATCCGGGATTGTGGGACAGCTCGGCGGCCGGCCACGTGGATTACGGCGAGAGCTACCGCGACTGCGCGGTGCGCGAACTGGGTGAAGAACTGGGCATCGCCCCGCCGCCGCAACCCCGGCCGCTGTTCAAACTGCAGGCTACCGCCGAGACCGGCTGGGAATTCGTCCAGGTCTTCGCGGTTCAGTGGGACGGTGCACTCCATCCCCACGCCGATGAGATCGATGAAATCCGCTGGTTCGACCCCGGCGAGATCGACGGCCTGCTGAGCGACGGCCGGCTCCCCCTCACCTCATCCTTCATCGCCATTTGGAAAACCTTTCGCGAATCGGGCGGGTCTAATCAGTAGACCCACTCTGTGTGGCCAACTTGCCGAGAGCGGCTGAAAGCCGTAGCGAAACCGTGGTAAGTAGGAGGTGTGTCATGACCGACAAAGAAACCCAAGTCACCGTCACCAATAAAGACCTGCAAACGCCGCAACGCCACAGCGCGTTGAGTGCATTCGACGAAATGGACCGCTGGTTCGACGATGTTTTCCCGCGCAACTGGATGCAGCCTTTCTTCCGCCGCGGCTGGCCGGATCTTGAACTGGCCTTCGGTGGCAAGACGCCCAAGGTCGACGTGATCGACCGGGATACCGAAGTGGTGGTTCGGGCGGAACTGCCCGGGGTAGCCAAGGAAGACCTGGAGGTGTCGCTCAGCGACAACTTGCTGACGATCCGGGCCCAGACCCATCACGAGGAAACCGAGGAACAGGGCCGCTATCACCGGCGCGAGATCACCAGCGGGGAATTTCAGAGATCGGTGCGATTGCCGGCCGACGTCGAGGGTGACAAGGCCAGGGCCAGCTTCAAGGACGGCGTGCTGGAGCTGGTAGCCCCCAAGATGGCGACCGCAGTCCGCCACACCATCAAGGTCGAATGACCGGGTGGTAACGAACGAGGGAAGCGGTGCTCTTAAAGTGGATACGCCGAGATGATCGGCGACTTCCCGATCCGCCCGTGGCCAGGGTCGCGCCACGGGCGCTTTTTTTTCACCTTGCCGGGGACTTGCTCCGCCAACGAGAGAGAACCTCCATGAAACCGGACCCGACACCCACGCCCGTCGTTCCGCGCCGGCTGTTGTTCATGCTGGGCCTGACCCTGTGGCTGGTGCTGAGCATCAAGCTGGAGATCATCGCCCTGACCTTCGCCAAGCTCGGGCTGGATCCCGGCTCGGCGCTGGTTCTGCTGATGACGTCGCTGTTCGGCAGCGCCATCAACCTTCCCCTGTTCACCATCCGCACCGCACCCCCTCCGCTTCCCGCCGAGCAGAACTACCGCGGCATGCTGACACCCCCCACCCTGCCCTTCACCGGCCGGACCCGGGTCGCGGTAAACGTCGGCGGCTGCCTGGTGCCGTTGTTCTTCTCGTCGTTTCTGTTGCAGCACAACCCCATCGGCGGCGGCAGCCTGATCGCGGCGGTCACCCTGGTGGCGGCAGTGAGCTATGGCCTCAGCAGGCCCATCGTGGGGCTGGGCATCGCCATGCCCATCCTGGTGGCGCCGGTGACCGCCGCTTTGACCGCCATCGTGCTGGGCGAGGAGCACCGGGCCGCGCTGGCCTATGTCGCGGGATCGGTGGGAGTGCTGATCGGCGCCGACCTGCTGCGGCTCAAGGACATCCGCCATCTGGGCGCGCCCCTGGCCTCCATCGGCGGCGCCGGCACCTTCGACGGGATTTTCATGACCGGTCTGGTGGCGGTGCTGCTGACTTGACCGGACTCCGCCATTCCGCGTCGCTGCGGATCTTTTGACTTACCTTGATCCCCGCATTGCGCTTCGCTGCATGCGGGCTACTTCATTCCTTTGGCCAGGTCGGACAGCAGTGTGGTCAGGTCTTGGTGGAACCAGGGATTGGCGGCGAGGAAGGCCTTGCGGTTGCGGTAAAACTCGCGGAACCGATCCACCAGTCCGGCAGCGGTCAGGCGCACACCGAACACGTCGGCGCCCAACTGGGAGCCTCGCCCGCCACCGCCGAACATGGCCTCCAGCATGGTGTCGCCCATTTCCTTGTTGTAATGGCCCACGTCCTGCCAGATTTGGGTCTCGTTGTTGCGGATGCGCTCCACCAAGGGATCGGCCGTCCCCTGGAAATCCCACAGCTCCACCGAACCGCCGGCCGGTTGCGGCACCGCCTCGGCCGCCCGCACGATCTGCCGCAGAGACTGCCAGCGGTTGATAGCCTCGCCACAGGCGATGCGCAATTCCATGCCCTGGGCATGGACCGGATAGACCAGCAGCTTGACCGTCACCCCACGTTGCGCCAGCTGTTGCAGCAACAGCCCCAAGCCCTTCATGTTGACCTTTCGGGCCGGCTCGGCCCATTCGGGCTCCAGCCCCGCCACCTCCGTCACCGCTTGGGCGGGGTCTGTCCAGCAGCTTTGGGATTTGTAGCCGTAGCGGGTGATCTGGTAGATCATCTCGCGCCGCCAGCCGGTCTCCACCCGATCGCGCCGTTCCCGCTTGGAGAAGAACCGCCCTTCCGGGGTATGGCTGGGCCCCTTGCGCTGATGGGTGACGGTGCGCCAGGAAGCGGCCAGCGCATCGCCCGACAGCAGCAGCTCCGCCTGCGATACCCCCCCCGATTGCGCCAGCTCGCTGCATCGCACCGGCGGCAGCGGACCCGGCTGGATGCCGATCACCACCCGGCGCAGGCCGGTGTATTCCAGGGCATGGAGCACGTTGCAATAGACCATCCCCCAGTCCGAACCGGCCATGGCGAAGTTGTAGCCGGTCAGCTTGCCGTTGTCGGTGAAGGCCGGATGGAGGGGATCCAGCCCGATCTCGGTGTAAGAATTGCCGAAGATCACCGCCTGGGGACGGTTGCGCGCCAGGATCACCGGCTTGATGTGGCGCTCGTACTGGGCGAATTCGGTGCGGGCGGCGTTGATGCCGGCCAGGTTGAAGTCGCCGTAATACCAGAACGGGTCGATGATCCGGTTGCAAGCCGCGGTCAGCCCCAGCAAGACCAGCAGGGCGGTCAGGCAGCCTATGGCATAGGCCTTGGTCGTCATGTCAGAACTGGAAATAGATGAATTCGCTAAGGCCCGAGATGGACAGGATGGCCGCGAAGCCGGCGATCACTGTGGCGGCGGCCCAGGCCCAGCCGGTCCGCCAGTGCCAGCGCTCATGCGCCGGGGCGCCCAGGCGGGACGGACAGAAGCCCGGCTTGTGGTGCTCGAAGATTTGCTGGGTATTGGGCAGCAGCCAGCACCCTGCCAGCAGCAGCAGGCACCATAGGGCCTCCTTGCCTTTGCCGAACAGCGGCATGTGGGCGAAGTTCACATGGTGGGCCAGCAGCCATTGGGCGACGGCCGACTGCTCCCGGTGCTCGATCCAGGCGTAGGGCAAGGTCACCCCGTTCTCCCCGGCGAGACCCCGCAGGATCAGCCAGGCCGAGCCCAACGAATCGGCCCGGAAGAACACCCAGGCCACCATCACCGCCAGCAGGGTCAAGGCCCCGCCGGCGACGCGCCCGACCGGCGTCGTGTGGCTTAGATCGGCGCCCAAGCGTTCCCGCAGCGCCCGCCAGGCGTGGTTGATGGCCAGATACAGCCCATGCAGCCCGCCCCACACCACGAAGGTCCAGTTCGCCCCGTGCCACAAGCCGCCCAGCAGCATGGTGGCGAACAGGTTGAAATAGCGCCGGAACTGGCCGTGGCGGTTGCCGCCCAACGGGATGTAGAGGTAATCCCGCAGGAACCGCGACAGCGACATGTGCCAGCGCCGCCAGAACTCGATGATGTTGCAGGACTTGTAGGGCGAATAGAAGTTGACGGGCAGGCGGATGCCGAACAGACAGGAGAGACCTACGGCCATGTCGGAATAGCCGGAGAAATCGAAATACAGCTGCAGGGTATAGGCCAGCACCCCGCCCCAGCATTCCAGCAGGGTCAGGATCTGGCCGCGGGCGGCAGCGTCGAACAACTCCCTGGCCTCCGGCGCCACCCCGTCGGCGATCACCGTCTTCTTGAACAATCCCAGCAGGAATATCGTGATTCCCAAGGCCAGCTTGTCGTAGGAAAACCGGTAGGTTTCCCGGTGGGCGAACTGCGGCATCATCTCGCCGTGGTGGAGGATGGGGCCGGCGATCAAATGGGGAAAATAGGTGACGAACAGCAGGTAATGGGTGAAATCGTAGTCCTGCACCTTACCCTGACGCACGTCCACCAGATAGGCGATCTGGGTGAAGGTGAAGAAAGAGATACCCAGAGGTAATACCACCTGGGGTATCGACCAGGACACATCCAGGCCATGACTCAATTCAGTGAGAAAAAAATTGGAGTATTTGTAATACCCAAGCAAGGCGAGATTTACGGCGATGGCCGCGGCGGTGGCCACCCCCGCCCGCCGGTTCCGGTGTTGCTGCACCTGTCGGCCGATCAAGGTGCCCGAGAGGAAGTTGAACAGGATGGAACCCAGCAGAATCGGGAGGTTGTGCCAGTCCCACCAGGTGTAAAACACCAGCGAAGCAAACCCCAGCCACCCCGCCGCCAGCCCAGCGCCGCGCCGCGCCGCCAGGTAGAAGACCAGAAAGGTCAGGGGCAGGTAGAGGAAGATGAAGGGGTGGGAGTTGAAGAGCATTTTTTGAGGTCCGATCCTATGGAGCGGCCTTATCCTTGTACGGTATTGAATCGCTGCGCGATGGCTAATTTGAATGTGGGTTCTCGGACCCACGGCCGAGATACTTTTCTTTGTGTGGCCAAAGAAAAGTATCCAAAAGAAAGGCCACCTCCAGTGCGACTTGCAGCGCTACGCAGTCCTGCTCCGCTTGCAAGCCCAGTGCAAACCATTCATGGTTTGCCCGTTCGCCTGTCGGCTCACCCCTTGCGCTCCTCGCTTTCAGCAGGGGTTGGCAGAAGGGCGATCCATCGCCCTCTGCCAACGCGCGGCATCCCTGCCGCGCCCCTTCGGGCTATTCCTACTGAAAGCTCCGGTGCTCAGCGCGGCTGCAGGGGGCTGAAGAGAGGCGACGTCCAATAATCCCGCCCAATCGCTGAAATTCGGCGCTGCTCGTTACAACTCACCTGACAAAGCGCCCTAGCACGCATTCGCCATTCTCCTCATAGCCTCTTGTGCTTGGATAGGCTTCCCACTTTCCATAAGAATAAACGGCTTATCGGTACAAGCGCATTTCAGCCCATGGACTTGCTGATTTACATACGTAGCCCACGCCACCTGAAACATAGGCGCCTTGCACTTTGGGCAAAATGAGTTCCCCCTCGCATCCCAATAAATACCGTACTTCAACGTCAAGGAGCTTACTTTCTGGGCTTCGGCATTAAGTAACTCCAACTCGTGAACCTGCGCAACCAACTTCCCGTTCTCGGAGCGCAGGATGTCATTTTCAGCTCGGAGAGCTCCGATCTTTTCTTCAAGTGCTGCGTATTTGTCATTTGCCAGTGCAATACGCTCTTTGAGAATAGCCGCAGAACCATGCTCATTTATGAGCTTTTCCAGTTCGTCAAGGAACCCCATAGCCTTTCCTCTTTGCAAAGCATTCTGACTGGCCTGACAACGGAGCTTACAGCAACTTGATAATCAGGCCGGACCGGTGATCAGACTTCTTTCGTGAGATCGTCGAACCACAAATAGCCTCGGAATTTATTTGCCTCTTCATGGAGGGCAAGAGAAATTCGTTGTGCCTCTCTCTGGATTGACTCTAGCCGATTTTCAACGTTGGCTGCAGTCATTTCACACAACTCGCCCTCATAATCGAGACAGTGCGTTATTCCTTTGTGGCTAAGGAAATTCCGCTCGTCCTTGAATTTTCTTAGCTCAGTTACGAGGTTATCGTTATCGCTTAATTTCCTAAATACCTCTATAAGTCTTTCCAATGAGGAATCTGCGTAGTCTTCGCCACCCATCTTGAATGGCATTTTATCTCCGATGCATTTCTTTACGAGTTCGAGAGCCTCTGTAATATAGAGCTTTAGATCCTGCTCCACGAGCTGACAGCCCGACAGGGCATGTGCAACCTTGAGATAGAAGCGGTCGTCATTCATAGGAAGGAAAATCTGAAATATGGCTTATGGTTAGTTCTACTTTGTCGAATTCGCAGGCTGCGATCTGATGCAGTGTCTTTCCCTCCCCTGCAGCCGCGCTGAGCACCGGAGCTTTCAGCAGGAATAGCCCGAAGGGGCGCCGCAAGGATGCGGCGCGTCGGCAGAGGGCGACGGATCGCCCTTCTGCCGACCCCTGCTGAAAGCGAGGAGCACAAGGGCTTTCGCGGCTGGGGGCGGCCTTTTCTTTGGGAACTTTCTTTTGGCCGCGCAAAAGAAAGTTCCTCGGCCGTGGGTCCGAGAACCCACATCCAAAAACAGTCGTCGCGCAGCGACTCCCTATCAACCAAACCTTTAACGAACAGAAAGCGCCAGCTCAACCGGCCGAAAATCCGGAAACCAGCCCGCTACGCCGGCTCCAACTTGGCATAAGCCAGCATCAGCCACTTGGTCCCCGCCTTGGCGAAATTCACCTGCACCCGGGCCTGGCTGCCCTCCCCTTCCGCCTGCAGGATCACGCCCTCGCCGAAGCTGGCGTGGGTCACCCGCTGACCGAGCTTGAAACCGGCGCCGGCCGCCGCGATGTGGGCGAAAACGCCTGGCTCACCCTTGGGCATCGCAGTCACCGGCCGCGAAACATGCCCCCGCATCCGCACCTCCTCCAGATGCTCCGCCGGGATCTCCCGCAGAAACCGGGACGGCCGCGGGTAGCTGTCGCGGCCGTAGAGCCGGCGCGACTCGGCGTAGCAGAGGTAGAGCTTGCGCTTGGCGCGGGTGATGCCGACGTAGCAGAGCCGCCGCTCCTCCTCCAGCCGGGCGGGGTCCTCCAGCGACTGCATGCTGGGGAACAGCCCATCCTCCAGGCCCACCACGAACACCAGCTCGAATTCCAGGCCTTTGGCCGAGTGCAGGCTCATCAGCTGCACGCAGGCCTCGAAGGGATCGCCCTGGGCCTCCCCCGCTTCCAAGGCTGCGTGGGCCAGGAAGCGGTCCAGCGGCGCCATGCCCTCCTCGTCGGCGGCGGGTGCCTCGTTGTCGAACTGGCGGGCGGCGGTGACCAGTTCCTTGAGGTTCTCCACCCGGGTCTCGCCCTGCTCGCCCTTCTCCTTGAGGTAATGGTCGATCAGCCCGCTGCCTTCGACGATTAGCTGCACCTGCTCCTGCAAGGCCTTGCCGGCGGCCTGACGGGCCAGCTTGTCGATCAGCTGGAGGAAAGCGCCCAACAGCCCCCGCGCCCGGCTCGGCAGCACGTCGGCGGTGGTCAGCTCGACCGCCGCCTGCCACAGCGAGCTTTCCCGGTCCTTGGCCAGATCGCGGATGGCGTCCACGGTACGGGTGCCGATGCCCCGGGTCGGGGTGTTGATCACCCGCTCGAAGGACGGATCGTCGTTGCGGTTGGACAACAGCCGCAGATAGGCCAGGGCGTCCTTGATTTCCTGCCGCTCGAAGAACCGCAGGCCGCCGTAGACCCGATAGGGAATCCCCAGGGCGATGAGCTTTTCTTCGAACTGGCGCGACTGGGCGTTGGAGCGGTAGAGGATGGCCGCCTCCGAGCGGGCATGACCTTCCAGAGTCCATTGGCGGATGCGGTCCGCCACGAAATAGGCCTCGTCCTGCTCGTTGAAGGCGGCATAGAGGGAAATCGGCTCGCCGCTGCCGCCGGAGGTCCACAGATCCTTGCCCAAACGCCCCTCGTTGCGGGCGATCAGGGCGTTGGCCGCGTTCAGGATATTGCCGGTGGAGCGGTAGTTCTGCTCCAGCCGCACCAGCCGGTGATTGGGGTTGTCGTGCTGGAATCGGTGGAGGTTTTCGATGCGGGCGCCGCGCCAGCCGTAGATGGACTGGTCGTCGTCCCCCACCACGAACAGATTGTCCTTGCCCTGGGTAAGCAGTTGCAGCCAGGCGTACTGGATGGCGTTGGTGTCCTGGAATTCGTCCACCAGCACATGGCGGAAGCGGCGGCGGTAATGTTCCAGCGGCTCCGGGTTGTCGCGCAGGAACTCGTGCATGCGCAGCAGCAGCTCGCCGAAATCCACCAGGCCGGCGCGGTCGCACTGCTCCTCGTAGACCCGGTAGATGCGCTGCAGCTGGCGTTCGAAGGGCTCGTAGGATTCCGCCAGGTGGCGGGCTCTATGGCCCTCGTCCTTGTGGGCATTGATATACCACTGGATCTGCTTGGGCGGAAAGCGCCCCTCGTCCAGCTCCAGGGTCTTCAATATCCGCCGGATCAGCCGGTACTGATCGTCGGAGTCGAGGATCTGGAAGGTCTCCGGCAGCCCGGTCTCACGGGCGTGGCGCCGCAGCAGGCGGTGGGCCAGCCCGTGAAAGGTGCCCATCCACATGTTGCCGGCGGGAAAGTTCAGCAACTCCTCGATGCGGCCCCGCATCTCCCGCGCCGCCTTGTTGGTGAAGGTCACCGCCAGGATGCTGTGGGGCGAGACCTGCTCCACCAGCATCAGCCAGGCGATGCGGTGCACCAGCACCCGGGTCTTGCCGCTGCCGGCTCCGGCCAGCACCAGCATGGCGCTGGCCGGCGCGGTCACGGCGTCACGCTGGGCGGGATTGAGGGGATCGACGAGGGCGGTGATGTCCATCGGGGCATTTTACCCCATTCGGCCATCGGGCTTGGTCCAAAGCCGGCGGCGCATTATCATGCCGGGCCGGCTGACGGCTGCAAGGGAGGTAAAATGCCGAACGAAATTCTGGTGGTCACCGGCAGTCTGTGCCTGGTGCTGGCGCTGATCGAGGCCTGGCTATTGGTAGCGCTGGCGACCAACCCGGAAGGCGGGCTGTCCCGCTCGATTCCGGATTTTGGCGACCTGGTCAAGTCGCACATCGACTATTTGTTGATGGCCCTGTTCCTGTTCGTGTTCTACCTGCTGTTCGCCCAGCTCAAGACCGCCGCCCCCGCCTGGCTCATCGGCGCCATGGGCCTGGGCTCCCTCGGCAATCCCGCGCTGTTTCTGGTGCGCGCCATGAAGCCGGACTTGAAAACCGCGCCACCGGGATGGTTCCGGGTATTGATGGGCGGCAGTTGCGTGCTGACGACCATCGGCTACGCGGGAGGCGCCTGGCTGGTGGCGGCCACTGCCGTGGGAATGCTGTGATCAGAAGAGCCAGCTTGATGTGACTACCCTCGATGGAAGAACCCTCGTCCTCGCCATACAGGCGGTCGACTTCAAGATGGCTGATCTCGAAAGAAGATTGGAGACACAACCGCCAGACCAAGGAGCCGACCTGGAGTCGCTCCTACTGAGCTACAGCAATGCCGCCGAGGCTCTCAAGCGCGCTTACCAAGAGACCTTGACGGAAGCCGATAATTTGCCTCCCGATGAAAACCTCGTTCGCGGCGACGATTGAGACTTTCGGAACGGGCACAACCGAATAGCCGCGGAACTTTGCCGGGCGGAATCACGCGCGTAATCCGCGCCAAATGAATCGTGAGACCACAATGACTGATTGGGTTGACGTGGCACCGACCGACGGCTTGGCCGACGGCGAACATGCGGTGGTGGACGTGGACGGCACCGAAGTGGCGGTGTTCCATATCGGCGGCGAATATTTCGCGGTCCAGGACGTATGCACCCACGACGGCGCGGAAATCGCCTCGGGCCGGCTGGAGGGCGCGGAGATCGTCTGTCCGCGCCACGGCGCCCGGTTCTGCCTGAAGACCGGCAAGGTGCTGAAGCCGCCGGCCTACGAAGACCTGGCCTGCTTTCCGGTCCGCATCCACGAGGGCCGGGTGCAGGTCCGCGACGACCGCTGGGATTAGATGATGAGCACCAGCATGCCGAACATGGCCAGGACGCCGCCGGTATAGCCCAGCTTTTCCTTCCAGGACATCGCCCGCCACTCCTCCCGGATGTCCTGCTTGCGGGCTTCCCACCAGGCCGGCGCGGCGGCCTTCATCAGCAGATAGCGCTTGCGGATTTTGAAACCGGCCCACACCGCGAAGCCGAGGAACACCAGGAAACCAGTCCAGGCCGTGGCCCGCTGGGCCTGCTCGGCGGTCAGCCCCACCAGCACCTCGAACACGGTGTCGACCGCCAGTTCCAGGGTTTCCAGCAGCAGGATGAGCCCTTCCTCGAACAGCGGCAATATCAATTCCGCCATCAGGCCGAGCAACAGCAATCCGGCAAAGATCCAAACGCTTCGTTTGATGATGGGAGTTCTCCGGGGCGGCTAGGACCGGCATGCGGCCCCCACGGAAAGGTTAGTCGGGCGGCGGCTATTTTGCGGCACAGCTCCAAACAGCGGCAATAGCCGGTTCCGGCCACGTCGCTTGACCCGATGCACCGTTGCGCTATAGTGAGACCCAGGCCGGACAGACCGGCCCAACCATCTGCAGAGGGGATCCCGATGCACTACGACTACCTGGCCTACATCGGCCGGTTCCAGCCGTTCCACAACGGCCACTTCGAGGTCCTGCGCAAGGCCCTCAAATTCTCCGCCAAAGTCATCGTCGTGCCGGGTTCGGCCCAGCGTCCGCGCACCATCAAAAACCCCTGGACGGTGGCCGAGCGCAACGTGATGATCTCCGCCTGCTTCCCGGAAGAAACCGCCGCCGGCCGCATCCTGTTGGCCCCGGTGATCGACCGCGCTTACAACGACCAGCAGTGGTCCGCGGGGGTTCAACAGGCGGTCGAATCCGCCATCGCCCGCGACGGCGGCAAGCCCGATGCCAAGGTGGGCCTCATCGGCCACAGCAAGGACGGCAGCTCCTATTACCTGCGGCTGTTCCCCCAGTGGGAACTGGTGGAAGCGCCCAACATCGCGGGACTTTCCGCCTCCGACATCCGCCGCTATTACTTCGAAAACAGCGACCTGCTGGTGCAGTCGGCGGTGCCTTCGGCGGCTTTCGAATTCATGGCGAGCTTCCGCCAAACCCCCATGTACGCCGCGCTGCGCGAGGAGCACGTCTTCATCACCGCCTACCGTGGCCAGTTCAAGGACCTCAAGTATCCGCCCATCTTCGTCACGGTGGATGCGGTGGTGGTACAGTCCGGCCACGTGCTGATGATCCGCCGCGGCGCCCAGCCCGGTGCCGGCCTGTGGGCGCTGCCCGGCGGCTTCCTGCGGGGCGAGGAGCGCATCGCCGACGCGGTGATCCGCGAGCTGCGCGAGGAGACCCGGCTGAAGGTGCCGGAACCGGTGCTGCGCGGCAGCATCAAGGGGGAACGGGTGTTCGACCATCCCGACCGGAGCCTGCGGGGCCGCACCATCACCCACGCCTTCCTGCTGGAGCTGGCGGAAGGCCCGCTGCACCCGGTCAAGGGCGGCGACGACGCCGCCAAGGCCCGCTGGGTCCCCATCGCCCACCTGCTGGAAATGGACGAGGAGGTGTTCGAGGACCACTTGGATATCGTGCGGTACTTCTTAGGGCGGGTTTGATGTGCGCGACCATCTTCTCGGGAACACCAGTCTCCGTTCAGCAAACGACCAACAACCAGGCTTTGTTTCGCTGCGCGAGGCCTTGTTGGATGTGGGTTCGCGGACCCACGGCCGCGATACTTTTCTTTGCTTGGCCAAAGAAAAGTATCCAAAAGAAAGGCCACCCGGCAGCCGCGAAAGCCCTTGCGCTCCTCGCTTTCGGCAGGGGTCGGCAGAAGGGCGATCCATCGCCCTCTGCCGCCGCGCGGCATCCTTGCCGCGCCCCTTCGGGCTGATCCTGCCGAAAGCTCCGGTGCTCAGCGCGGCTGAACGGGACTGAAAAAACAGGGAGCCAGTCCAACGGCAACGGGGTATACCTTTCCTGACCGAGGTAACCTGCACTCACGTTCCAACGATCTCGCCAGAACCTCTCCGGCAAACGGCGAGCGGATAGACCGCTCTTCATCCACCTGATTTGGAGGATTTCCAAATGTGCTATCTCGACAACCTGATCCTCAACACGGATTCCTACAAGGCGTCCCATTACCTGCAATACCCGCCCGATGCCGACGGGCTGTTCTCCTACCTGGAATCCCGCGGCGGCGCCTTCGACCGCACGGTATTCTTCGGGCTGCAGACCATCCTGAAGGAGTACCTGGCGAAACCCATCACCCACGACCACATCCTGGAGGCCAGGGAGTTCTACGGGGCCCACGGCGAGCCTTTCAACGAGGCTGGCTGGATGCACATCCTGCGGGAATACGGCGGGCTGCTGCCGCTGCGCATCCAGGCGGTGCCGGAGGGCCTGGTGGTGCCCACCCTGCAGGTGCTGGCCACGGTGGAATGCACCGATCCTCTGGCCTACTGGCTCAATTCCCATGTGGAAACCCTGCTGATGCGGGTGTGGTATCCGCTGACCGTGGCCACCCTGTCCTGGCACATCAAGCAGGACATCCGCCGCTACCTGCAGGAGACCTCCGACGACCCCGAACCGCAGCTGCCCTTCAAGCTGCACGACTTCGGCGCCCGCGGGGTGTCCAGTGCCGAATCGGCGGCCCTGGGGGGCTGCGCCCACCTGGTGAACTTCCGCGGCACCGACACCCTGTCCGGCATCCTGGCGGCACGGCGCTATTACCACGAGCCCATGGCCGGCCACTCCATCCCCGCCGCCGAGCACAGCACTATGACCGCCTGGGGCCGGGAGGCCGAGACCGAGGCCTACCGCAACATGCTCACCCAGTTCGCCAAGCCGGGCCGGGCGGTGGCCATCGTGTCCGACAGCTACGACGTGTTCCATGCGGTGGACGCCATCTGGGGCCAGGAGCTGCACGACGAGGTGATCCGATCCGGCGCCACCGTGGTGATCCGGCCCGACTCCGGCGATCCGGTACCGGTGGTGCTCAAGGTGGCCCAGATCCTCGAACAGCGCTTCGGCTCGGTCGTCAACGGCAAGGGTTACCGGGTGCTGAATTACGTCCGCATCATCCAGGGCGACGGCGTCAACCGCCATTCGATCGTCGACATCCTGGAAAGCCTGAAAGCCAACGGATTTGCCGCCGACAACATCGCCTTCGGCATGGGCGGCGCACTGCTGCAGCAGATCCACCGGGATACCTTGAAGTTCGCCATGAAGGCCTCGGCGGTGCGCCGGGCCGGGCGCTGGATCGCCATCTCCAAGAACCCGGCCACCGACCCCGGCAAGCAGTCCAAGGCCGGCAGGCTGTCACTGTTCCGTTCCCGCAGCAGCGGCGAATACGCGTCGCTGCGCATCGACCAGGACCCCATCGGCCCGGACTACGAAGAGGTGCTGGAACCGGTGTGGGATCACGGCCGGCTGCTGCGCGACCGGCGCTTCGACGAAATCCGCGCCCGCGCCGCCGCGGTCGCCTAACTCACCCTCGCAGGAGTTGACCATGTTCGGATTACGCTTCATCCGGGTCGAGCCGACCACCTTCGTCATGCAGTACCAGCGCGGCCGCGTGGTGCGCGAGGGCGCCGGCCTGTCGTTCTTCTACTTCGGCCCCACCACCTCGCTGGTGCTGGTGCCGGTGGGCAGCGGCGACATCCCCTTCATCTTCGAAGAGGTGACCGGCGATTTTCAGCAGGTCACGGTGCAGGGGCAGATCACCTACCGGGTGGCCGACCCCAAGAAGCTGGCCGGCCTGATGAACTTCACCCTGGCCCCCAACGGCAAGGGCTACAGCACCGAAGACCCCGAGCAGTTGCCGCGGCGGCTGATCAATCATGCCCAGGTGCTCACCGCTGGGCTGTTGAAGACCCTCGCGCTACGGGAGGCACTGGGCGGCTCGGAACGGCTGGTGGCGGCGCTGCATGACGGCATGCGCCAGGCCGAGGCCATCGTTTCCCTGGGGGTGGAGGTGCTGGGCCTGTCGATCCTGGCGATCAAGCCCACCCCGGAAACCGGCCGCGCCCTGGAAGCCGAGGCCCGCGAGCAGATCCTCAAGCGCGCCGACGAGGCCATCTACGCCCGCCGCAACGCCGCCGTGGAACAGGAGCGCGCCATCAAGGAAAACGAGCTCAACACCGAGATCGCAGTGGAGCACAAGAAGCGGCAGATCCGCGAGGCCCAGATGGACGCCGAGAAATCGGTGCAGCAGAAACAGCGCGAGTTGAAGGAAGCCGAAATGGCCGCCAGGATCGCCCTGGAGCAGCAGAACCGGGACCTGGTGGCTCTGGCCACTGCCAACGCCCGCGCGGAATCCGACGCCCAGGCCTACGGCATCAAGGCGGTGATGGAAGCGCTGGCCCACACCGACGCCAAGGTGCTGCAGGCGCTCGCCAGCACCGGCATGCAGCCGGGCCAGCTGATCGCCCTGGCGTTCAGGGAACTGGCGGAAAACGCCGACCGCATCGGCCAGCTCAACGTCTCTCCGGAACTGTTGAGCGGCTTGCTGGGACAGGCCGAAGCCCGTCCTGAAACCCCGGCGCCCAAGCCGCGGAAGCCGCCACAATGACCGAACGGCGGACCGACACCAAGATCGTGCTGATCGTCCGCCGCACCCGGCTGGACGACCTGGTGGTCCGCTTCAACACCGAGCAGCAGGCGCGCTTCTACGTCGAACATCTGGGGGCGGATTTTTCCGATTACCAGGCCGAACACCGCAACTACCGGCAGGCGGTGCGGGAGACCGAAGCGGCACTGGCCCAATTGGGGCGGGTCCAGGTGGTGGACCGCAGTTTCCTGCCCAACTTCATCTTCGGACCCGGCGATACGGTGGTCGCGCTGGGCCAGGACGGGCTGGTGGCCAACCTGCTCAAGTATTTGGACCGCCAGCCGGTGATCGGGGTCAACCCGGACCCGGCCCGTTGGGAAGGGGTGTTGCTGCCCTTCACCGTAGCCGATCTGCCGCGCATCGTGCCGGAGGTGTTCGCCGCCCGCCGCAGGCTGCGCGAGGTGACCATGGCCCAGGCCCAGCTGAACACCGGCGAGATCCTGTTCGGGGTCAACGACTTGTTCATCGGTCCCCGCAGCCATACCTCGGCGCGCTACGCCATAGCCTTCGACGGCCGCAGCGAACAGCAATCCTCCAGCGGCATCATCGTCTCCACCGGACTGGGTTCCTCCGGCTGGTTCCGCAGCATCGTCACCGGCGCCGCCGGCATCGCCGCCGCCTGGTCGGGCCAGCCACCGGCCGTTGAAACCGCCGCCGGCTTCCCCTGGGAGGCCGATCATCTGTATTTCTCGGTGCGGGAACCCTGGCCCAGCACCACTTCGGCCACCGCCATCGGCTTCGGCAAGATCACCCGGCAAGCCCCCCTGACCCTGGTGTCGCAGATGCCGGAACACGGCGTCATCTTCAGCGACGGCATCGAATCCGACTATCTGCAGTTCAACGCCGGCAGCCGGGCCGTCATCGGCGTGGCGGACCGCAAGGGATTGCTGGTGGTCTGATGCCGGCACCGGCGTTTTCGCCGGCGTGCCGCGTCCCCAGAGGTACGGTCGGAAAACTTTACAGCGCCTCCGGCCTCCCTCGAAAACCCTTCGCCGGATCAAGGCTATGCAAACATGGCCCGGCATTTGCTGCATTGCGCTTAAAGAGTCCGTCCACACCATTCCGAGGGACGGTGAACTGCTGCGGCGCCTGTGGCCCGCGATCCAGCGGATGACGATGATGAGATCCAGACCACCCAGTTTCACCCTGACCACTGAATTGCGCGGCTCTTCCACCCTGCCCGACTCCTCCTATCAGCGCCGGAGCCTCAGAACCGCCCGCCATCGCATGGAGCTGATCGCCCTGCTGATGATGCTCCTGGCGGGGCTGCTGGCCGGCTGGAGCGTGCACCAGTCCCATGCCTGGCAGGTTCGCTCCGGAACCGCGCCGGGCGAAACCGGCCAAAGGCTCGCCAACGCGCAGGATGGCGATCACGAATGGATGCAGGCCCAACGCTGGCCCACCCGTGCGAACGATGAGGGCGAGAGGCCGCACGGTTCCGGGGCACAATCCGAGGGCCATGGGGCCGAGCGATCTCTCGCCGCTCCGGCGGGGACTGAATCCGGCGGCGCCCACGAGGTCCTGCCACCCACCCGCCGAGACATCGGCCGGCCGCTGCTGCACCGCACCACCCACTCCGGCGATACCTCCAGCGATTACCTGCTGGCGGCCGGAATCTTCGTGCTGGCGCTATTGTGCTGCATCGGCAGCCTGCGGCGGAGCGCGGCGACCACCCAGATGACCGCCTTGCTGGCGGCCGAACTGTTCACGCTGATCGGCGTCGGCTTCCTGAGCGCCCTGCCCGCCGCCCTCTGACTCGCGACCTACCGTTTGGCGGAACCGTCGCCGGCCAAGGCGGCCACCAGCCGGTCCAGCTGATCGTCCTGGAGCACCACCAGGTAATCCCGGTGGGCGATGGGGATGGCGATGTCCTCCCGGCGGAATTGCTCGGCGATCTCGAACCAGAGGTCGCTGGTGACCCCCTTCACCTTGTCCACGTCGTGGATGAAAGCCATCAGTTCCAGGTTCAGTTGGTTGTTTTCGAAGCCCTTGTGAAACACCGAAGGAGCCGGGTTGCGCAGCACCCCCGGATGGGCTTCGGCGATCCCCAGAACCAGATCGCGCACCCTGGCGGCATCGGCGTTGAGGGGAAGGGCCAGATTCAGCAGGACCCGCCCCACCTTGTCGGCGTAGGTCCGGTTCATCACCATGCCGGAGATCAGGCTGGAATTGGGCACGAACACCGAAGCACGGTCGAAGGTGCTGATTTCGGTGGCGCGCACGCTGATCTTCTTGACGTAGCCCTGATGCTCGCCGATCACCACCCAGTCGCCCACCTTGATCGGCCGCTCGATCAGCAGGATCAAGCCCGACACGAAATTGTTGACGATGTTCTGCAGGCCGAAACCGATGCCGACCGACAGCGCGCCGGCGATCATCGCGAGGTTGGACAGATCGATGCCCACCGTGGAGATGGCCAGGGTGGCGGCCAGGGTGAAGCCCACGTAGCCGGTGGCCGAGCGCACCGAGTGGCGGATGCCGGAATCCAGCCGGGTGCGCGGAAAGATACGGTGCTCCAGCCAGTGCTGCAGCAACCGGGTCAGCGCCACCAAACCGCCGAACAGCAGGATGGCCATCATCACATCGGCAAGGGAAATGGTGATGCTGCCCACCTTGAAGCCGAAGAAGGCGGTGTGCAGCCACGCGGCCAGATCGTCGCCGCCGGCGCCCCAAAGCACCAGCAACGCCAGCAGGCCCGCCAGGATCACAAAGAATCCCAGCAGTTCGCTCAGCCAGAACCGCAGAAGCTCCGCGCCGTCATCGGACAGATTGAGCGCCTGACGCACCCGCTGCCCCGATGCCGACTGGCGCGACAAGGCCTGTTCCAGCGCCTCCGCACCGATCCGCCGCACCAGCAGCACCGCCACATAGAGGCCAGCGGTCAGCACCAGCTGGGTGGCCAGCATGCGCGACAGGGCTACGTAGCCCAGCACCGCCGACAGCGGGATGGCCAGCACCAGCACCCGCAGCAGCGCCCGCAGCCGGCGCCAGGGCCGGGACGGATCGGCACAGCCGTCCGCCGCCTCCCGCCACACCTGGGGCTGCAGCAGGATCAGCAACAGCCCGCTGATCAGAAGGCCGGAGATGAATTTGTGGACCAGGGTGAGCTGCAGGGAGGCATCGAACAGGTCGCGCAACTGGTCGATGACCAGGTCCAGCGCAAACACCAGGGCCACCAGGGGAATCACCCGGCCGATGATGCGGGCGCCGCCATCGTCCAGCTGCACCAGCCGCCACTCCGGCGCGAACGGCGCCACCGCGGCGTGGCAGAAGGCCGCCACGAAATACAGGAACACCAGGGCCGACAGGGCGGTGTCCGCCAACAGCAAGCTCTGTTCCGACAGCAGCCCGCTGGCTTTCAGGGCCAGATAAACCGCCACGGTGGCTGCGGTCGGCATGAGGGTGCGGATGAAACCGGTGAACAAGGCCACCCGCAACCGCTGGCCATGGGTCGGCTCCTGCTCCACCGCCACGTAGCCGAACCGGCGCAGCAGCCACAGCCGCAGCGGCAAGACCAGGATGATGGCGGCCACCAGGCCCAGCGACAGGTTGAGCACCATCGACTGGCCCCGCTCCGCCAGCTGGCCGCTGGCTATCCATTGCCGGAAATCCGCGCGGCTCAGATCGAGCTGCTCCTGCAGCTCCGGCCAGGCCTTCTTCCACACCGCCGGCGACAGCGGCGACTGGCCACGGGTGAGGATGCGCTCGGTGAAGCGCTGGCGCTGGCGGATGTTGATGTCCTCCAGCAAGCGCTCGGCGCGGGCCGTGATCAGCTCGCCTTCCTTGATGGCGCCATCGATGGCCGCCAGCTGCTCGTTGATGGATTTGCGGCGCGCCGCCACCGCCGGCGATTCCGGCGGCGCCCCCTCGGCCGGCGCCGCGCCCAGGGTATTCAGTTCGTCGCGCACCGTCTGCGCCTCCGGCGCCGCCTGGGCGATCGCCGCGGCGATCTCCATCCGCAGGCTCACCAGATCCTGGCGCAGTTCGGCGAGCCGCTCGTCGGTCAGCTCGGGCTTGGCCAGCCCCTTGTCGCTCCGCTCCAGCAGCAGATTCCATTCCTTGACCAGGGCGGTCACCGGCCGCGGCGACGGCGGCGCGTCTGCCAGGGCAGCGAAGGCGGACAACAACAGCAACAGGACGGACCAGCGGGCGACCGCCGCGGTCATGCGGAACAGGGAGACATTCATGGGAAAACGGGGGAACGGAGGTAGAACGGTTGGCCGCCGGCTCGGCCAAGTCTGCCGGGCCCGCGGCGCCGGCTATCCGAATCCGGCACGGCCACAGGCGAACGGCACCGGGCTTGGACGGGAGCCTGGGGGCCAATGGTGTTGGATTAAGCCCCTCTCCCAGCGGGGAGAGCGAAGCGAGGGGGGCGGAGCCGGTTGCGGTGAGGGCCTGGGCGCCTTGTGCGTGCAGCGAACTCGTTGAACCATTAGGCGCTTCGCCCTCACCCTGCCCTCTCCCAGAGGGAGAGGGTTCCATATTTCAACGCCTGGGGCTCCCCGGAGGAAAACCCGGTGTGGAAGCCTCAGGGACCGGCTTCCAACAGGTGATGAAGCTTTTCGGCATCCTCCCGGGCGATGTCGATGATCTTGAAACCCGCCCAGTGGGTGGCCGCCTCGTGGCCGGGCTCGCGCCACAGGCTCTCCACGCCGAAGGTCAAAGGCCCGTCACAGATCTCCGGCGACAGCTGGATCTGCAGCCGGAACAGCCGATTGACCTTGATGTCGACCGCTTCCGGGCAAAGCACCATCAAACCGTCTTCGCTGATGTCGACCAGTTGTCCCACCACGAGATTGCGGTCCACATCCAGCACCGGGACTGCGCCCTTGATCTGGAGTCGGGGGTACTTCCTTCGTTCTACCATAGTTCAGGCTAAGCCTCGACAGGGGTTGATGCGCCGCCGACCCTTGGCGACCAGCGTCTTGACTCCATGGGACAGCCGGGCCGCTCACGCCACGCGGGCCATCCACCCGCGGCGACCTCGCGCCTGACCGGCTTCCCTCGCCCCGGCCCTCGGGGTGGAGTCCAAGATGTCCGCTTTGCGACTTTCCCCGCTAGGGTATATGGGGACGCTCGTTCGTTCAACTTTGCCGCCGCGCCGGCAGGATCCGCGCCAGCGTCAACAGCAGGGCAATCGTCAGCGCCGCGCCCAGCGGCCAGGGAAACAGCTCGCCGCGCGGGCGGAAGTAGCGCTTGTCCCGTTCCACCGGTTCCAGCCGATCCAGCATGCCGTAGATTTCCGCCAGCTGGGCGGTATCGCGCGCCCGGAAATAGTGCCCCCCGGTCCTTTCGGCGATGGCCCGCATGGTGGGTTCGTCCAGGTCCTGGGAGGGATTGACGCGGCGGCTGCCGAAGAAGTCGCGCACCACCAGCTCGTCGGCACCGACGCCGATGGTGTAGATCTTCAGGCCCTCCTGCGCCGCCAGCTCCGCCGCCTGCAGCGGCTGCACCTCGCCGGCGGTGTTGGCGCCGTCGCTCAGCAGGATCAGCACCCGCTGATCCTGCGGATTGCCCCGCAACCGCTTCACCGCCAAGCCGATGGCATCGCCGATGGCGGTCTTCTCCCCCGCCAGCCCGATCGCCGCCTCGTCCAGCAGGGTGCGGACGGTCTTGCGGTCGAAGGTCAAAGGCACCTGCAGATAGGCCTTGTCGCCGAACAGGATCAGGCCGAGCCGGTCGCCCACCCGCTGGTCGATGAAGGGACCGGCCACCGACTTGGTGGCGGTGAGGCGGTCGACCGCCTGGCCCTCGACGACGAAGTCGCTGATTTCCATGCTGCCCGACAGGTCCACCGCCAGCATCAGGTCGCGCCCGCTCACCGACTGCTCGATGGCGTCTCCCACCCATTGCGGGCGGGCGGCGGCGATCACCAGCAGCAGCCAGGCCAGCACCGCCGGCCACAGCACCGGGCGGCGCAGGACCACAGCCGGATCGCCGCCCGGCAGTTCTTCCAGCTCCGCCAGAAACGGGGTGCGCAACACGGCCTGGCGTTCGCCTTCGGCGGCCGGCAGCAACATTCGGATCAGCCAGGGCAGCGGCAGCGCCAGCAACGCCCAGGTCCAAACGAACTCCAGGTGCTCCAATATGCCTGTCACCGGTCACGGCTCCCGGGCTCCTGATCCTTGCCCGGCAGCCGATTCAGCCAGTCGCGGCACAGGGCGAACAGTTCGTCCAGTTCGCCGTCGACGCTCGGCCGATAAGGGGCATCCAGCAACAGCCGGCCCGGCCCGCGGGAAAACCGCGGCTGCGGCAAGGGCCGGTCCAGCCACAGCAGCCAGGCCTGCCCGGTGAGCCCCGCCACCTCGGCGCGGGCGCTGGTGCTGAGGCCGACCCGCCGCAACAGCATGGACAGCCGCCTCAACTTTTCCGTTGCCGGAAGGCCCTCCCCTTCCAGCCGGTTCAATTCGGCCAGGGCGAGCTTCCGCACCGTCGGCCTGCGGTAGCGCCGCCACAGGTAGACGGCAGCCCCGGCCAGCGCCAGGATCAGAACGGCCAAGCCCCACCAACCGGGGGCCGGCGGCCACCAGCCGACGGTCGCCGGCAGGTGGTAGTCGCGCAGCGGCAGTTCGGCTTCCACGGATCAGCCCGCCATCGGTTTCGGATGCAGGCTGCGGCGCAGCACCGCCAGCGCATCGTCGCCGGTGCGGCAGGCCAGAAACCGCATGCCGTGGGCCTTGGCCAGGGCACTCACGCGGTCGTGCCTTTGGGCGAAGCGGGCGGCATGGATGTGGGCGGCGCCGGGCGATGCCTCCAGCAGCCATTCCCTCAGGCCATCGCCGAAGCGGTAGCATCCGCGCTGCGGCAAGCTCTCTTCCAAGGGATCGCTGATCAAGGCCAGAGCCACGTCGCAATGGCGGCGCAGCCGGATCAAACTGGTTTCGCCCCCCTCCCCCAAGCCGCGAAAATCGCTGATCACGAACACCAGGCTACCGGGCCGGGCGTGGCGGCTGAGGCGCGAGAGCGCGTCGTCCATGCCGGCGGTTGCGCCGCCGGGAGGCACCGGGGCGGCTTCGGTGAGCTTCTGCAACAACCGCAGCACCGCCCCGCGTCCATGGGCCGGCTTGAACTCCAGGCTGGCGCGCTCGCCCAGCAACTGGCCGCCCACCCGGTCGCCGCGCTGGGCCGCGCTCCAGGCGACCAGGGCCGCCAGCCGCGCCGCCAGTACCGACTTGAACACGCCGCGGGTCGCGAAAAACATGGCGTTGCGGACATCCACCGAGAGGAATACCGGCCGCTCACGCTCCTCCCGAAACAACTTGGTGTGGACCTTGCCGGTGCGCGCGGTGACCCGCCAATCCAGGCTGCGCACATCGTCGCCGGGAGCATAGGGGCGCGATTCGTCGAACTCCATGCCGCGCCCGCGGAAACTGGACAGATAGTTACCGCTCCGGTCGGCGCGGATGCCGCTGTGGTGCAGGCTCAGATGGGCCGCCGACCGGCTCAGTCCGATCAGGCCGGACAAGGAGACGCGAACACGCTCCAGGTCGGCATCGGGTATCTGCCTCGCGGCGGGGAGAGACATGCTGGGGGAAGGAATCAGTCGGTGGGGATGAAGTGTTCCAGCACATTATCCAGAAAATTCCAGCCGCTGTCTGTGCAGCGAAAGGCGCCGCCGGCCCGCTCCAGCAAACCTAGCTCCAGACAGCGCGACAACCCCGGCTCCAGTGCCTCGGGCTCCAGCCCGGTGAGACGGGGAAACTCGGACTCGGGAAAGCCTTCCCGCAGCCGCAGCCAGTTCATCAGAAACTCCATGGGCAGGTCGGCAGCCGCGACCGCCGTTTCCCCACCCAGGCCGCCCGCCGTTCCCGCTGTCTCCAGGTAGCTCCGGGGGTTCTTGTGGCGCCAGTAGCGGACGATGCCAAGCCCAGGATCGGTCAGCTTGCCGTGGGCGCCGGCACCGATGCCGAGGTAGTCGCCGAACCGCCAGTAGTTGAGGTTGTGGTGGCAGCGCCAGCCGTCGCGCGAATAAGCCGACACCTCGTACTGGCGGTAGCCGTGCCGCTCCAGCAGCTGCTGGCCGATGCGCTGAATCTCCCAGCTGGCCTCCTCGCCCGGCAAGGCCGGGGGATAGCGGTGGAACAGGGTATTGGGCTCCAGGGTGAGCTGGTAATAGGAGATGTGGGTGGGCTGCAAACCCACGGCGATTTCCAGGTCGGCTCGCGCCTGCTCCGGGGTCTGGCCCGGCAGGCCGAACATCAGATCCAGGTTGAAATTCTCGAAACCAGAAGATCGGGCGGCTCCGGCGGCGGCGACCGCATCGGCACTGCCGTGGATGCGCCCCAGCGCCCGCAGCAGCCCATCGTCGAAGCTCTGCACGCCGATCGACAGCCGGTTCACCCCGGCTTCCCGGCAACCCTCGAACCGGCCGGCATCCACCGTGCCCGGATTGGCTTCCAGGGTGATCTCGGCATCACGCGCCAGGTCAACCCGTGCCGCGATTCCCTCCAGCAGCCGGGCGATCGCATCCGGACTGAACAGGCTGGGCGTGCCGCCCCCCAGGAATACGGTTTCGATCGGTCTGCCGCCGATCCGGCCGGCGTCGTAGTCCAGATCGGCCAGCAGCGCATCGACGTATTGCCGCTCCGGCACCTCCCCCTCCACCGCGTGGGAGTTGAAGTCGCAGTACGGGCATTTGCGCACGCACCAGGGAAAATGGATGTAGAGGCTGAGCGGCGGTTGGATCATCAGAAAACGCAGGGACAAAAAAAGAGCGCAGGGCGCGAACCTTGCGCTCCAAAAAAACCGGTGTACTCGCTCAGGCGGCGGGTACGAAGGCGTTATACGCCAACAGCAGGTAACAGGCCACGGCCAAACCGGCGTGCGCCAGTACCAGTCCTTTCGGGGCGCCACCCTTGGCCCGTTTCAGCGACAGTGTCGCGCCCAGGGCGATGATGACCACCGCCATGCCGATATTGGCATACAGACGGGTGTCGCCTTCCAGGGCAGCCACGATCACCAGCGCCGAACCCGCCAAGGCGAATCCGGCGTGCAGCAGGGCATAACCCTTCTCGGTGCTGCGCCCCTGGAACATCTCCAGGGCCATGCCGGCCCCCATGGCAGCCACCAGCGTAAAAATCCCAAAAGCCATGACCAGCATCAGTTTCTCCCAATTAAACAGTTAGATACAAATATTGCCCAGAAGGCGCAGGGATTTTAGGGAGCACTGGGGCATTCCACAAGCCATGACACAGTGGTGTGTGATTTGCCGCAGGAAAGCCGCCGGAGGGTTCCCGCCTGCGAATTCGGCGGGAGCTCAAACGGGCGACGTCGATAGATACGGAACAATATTTATCAAAAATTCAAAACTTGATAAAAGCCGCTCCATTGCTTAAAGTTTTATCAATTGACGAAATCTTGATAAATCCAGATCGAGTTCCAACAGGATGAAACCGCCGCAAAAGCCCCCAGCCATGCTTCCCCTGCTCGAGAAGCACACGAGCGAGCTGCCGTCGATCTTGTCGACGGTCCGGTCCGCTTCGCTCGGGGAGCAATATGTCCATTGGGATAAGCTGCGCCACCTCGATCCACCGCCACCACTCAGCCATGAACAGTGGTGGCTGGGCATCAAGATAGAGCGAATGTCCCAGTCACGCCGCTTGCCGCTGCTGGACCCCGGCGGGCGGCCCTTCGTCTATACGCTGCCGGATCCCGTGCTGGCAATGCTGCACCGCATCGACAACCGGGCCAGTGGCCGCGTCGAATTGCCGGGCACCGTCGCCACCGAGGAAAACCGTGACCGCTTCGTGTTCAATTCCCTGGTGGAGGAAGCCATCACCTCCAGCCAGCTGGAAGGGGCTTCCACCACCCGGCAGGCGGCGGCAGACATGATCCGGCAGCACCGCGCGCCGCGAGACCAGGACGAGCGGATGATCTTCAACAACTTCAGGGCCATGGAATCCCTGCGCGAGTTGCGCGGCAAGCCCCTCGACCGGGAGACCCTGATGAGGCTGCACCTGACGCTGACCGATTCAACCCTGGAGGATTTCGGTGCCGCGGGACGATTGCAGGCCGTCGGAGAAAAGCGCGTGGAAGTGATCGACAACCTGAGCCGCAGGGTGCTGCACACCCCCCCTGCGGCGGAACTGCTGCCGCAACGCATGGAAACCCTGATCCGCTTCGCCAATCAGACCGGGGATGCCGAACCCTTTGTCCATCCGGTCATCCGCGCCATCGTCCTGCACTTCTGGCTGGCCTACGAACATCCCTTCGTAGACGGCAACGGCCGCACCGCACGCGCCCTGTTCTACTGGTCCATGCTGCGGCAGGGCTACTGGCTGTTCGAGTTCATCTCGATCTCCCGCATCCTCAAGCAGTCGCCGGCTCGCTATGGCCGCGCCTTCCTGGAAACCGAAACCGACAGCAACGACCTGACCTATTTCATCCTGTTTCAACTCCAGGTGATCCTCCGCGCCTTGGCGGATCTGGAAACTTACCTGCAGCGCAAGACCGAGCAGGTGCGAAGCGTGGAGAGCCTGTTGAAGCAGTCCGACCTGAACCACCGGCAGATCGCCCTGCTGTCCCACGCCATCCGCCATCCCGGTCACGAATACACCATCAAGACCCACCAGACCAGCCACCGGGTGGCTTACGCCTCGGCGCGCTCGGACCTGCTGATCCTGGCCGGATGCGGCCTGCTGCAGCAACGCCGTATCGGACGGAAAACGCTGAGCTTCATCGCTCCGGAGGACCTGGAGCAGCGGATCGGGGCACAGTAGGAACCCGCTCAGGTCACGCTGACCTTCACGTACAACAAGGGCCGTTCGGGCTTGCCGTTAATACGCTCGACGGATGCGGACACGTCGTGGGAATGCAGCCAACGACCCATCGGCTGGCGCAATGCCCGATTCACATATCCAAGCCTCTGCCCTCGATGAAGTACCACGACGGCATCTTGATCCACCGGATTTTCCGGGTCGATCTGAAGGGTCACGGGATCCCCCACCCGGATTGCATTCAAATCGCCTGAGAAAACATGGCGAAGACCCGCAATTTCCAGCAGGACCTCGCATGGAATGGCATTTTGAGGAAACACCGGAACCAGCCCGAAACCATCACTGGGCAGCCGGGCGCCTGTATACCCTAGGAGAGCCATATCGGAGTGGTTGAAAGGATTCGGCAATCGGTGTTGTGCAAGATAGTCGGCGAAATCTTCCCGCTTTCGCGGCGGCAAACGGCGGAGCAGAGACTCGATCACGCCTTGGCGAAGTTCGCCCTTGTCCAGTGGAAAAGCAGGGAAATCCTTGAATCCGGCCTGCTTGGCCGCGTCGAAGTCGGGAGTACCCGTCAAGTAGCGAAAAATCACCTGCCCGCCAGCATCTTTGTAAATTTCGCCGACGATGCGCCTGGTACGGACCGACGCATTTTCGTCCGGCGGCTGCCAGGTCAACAGCAACCGGTCAGGCTCGACAATGTGGCGCAATAGGCTCATTCAAAAAGACTTCTCAGTAGTTCGTGCCGATGTCTCAACAGACGGAGCATAAAGGCTCGTCGTTCCGCCGTGAAGCGTACAGGCACGTCGAAATCCAAAAGGTCCACGAAACAATCGGAAAGTTCCGTAGAGCAAAATTTGAGCCGTTCGCCGGCCACGGATCGCGTTTCGGGCCATGTCCCCAAAGTCCGCTCTAGCAATGCCTTATGACCACGCAACGGTGCGGTGTCGGCGAGGGACCACATTACATGATGAATACCCTTGGCGATATAGCTATTAACCTGACGCTCGGTCCACTGGCCGACGCAGTCCGGAAATCTTTCGTGCCCCAGGCTGGTACCGTTATCGAACAGAGGGGCCAGGTATACACCGTCCGAGCTTATCACGAACCCCCAGTTGTCCTGGTGGCGATCCGTATTGCCGATCAGTGCGTCAAAAAGCAGCGCATCCACCCACCATTGACGCCAGTTTGTTCGAAGTATTTTATTTTTGGCAAAGGCCCTCAGGATCAGTGCGTTATCCCTCAGGTTATGCTTCGTACCCCGGTCCCTGTCAAATTCCGGCCGCACCTTCAGCAAAAAATCCCCGGCCATCACGAAGGCTTCAGTTCCATCCCTATAAAACCATTCGATCAGAGCACCCGATATTCCTGTCTCGGAATTCCAGGCAACAAACGCGGGCGGTACGGATAACCCCATCAGGCAGCCAATGCGGTACGCAACGATCTCGCCCCAAAACTGGTCCGGATAACTGCGCTTCGAGCGTTTGAACAGATAGCGGCGGCCCGGAGTAATCACCGGATCGGGTGGCAAAGGAGGAGCGAACGGGCGTAACCCGTCTCCCGCAGGCGAATGAGTCATGCTGCCCGAGCCATGGGCCATGCTTCGACCTCGTACAATGCGGTATGAGGATAAAGTCGGCGAGTTTCGCGTTGGATACGGAATTCG
>Ga0233425_10001027_pt1 | contig 66395 bp, 55 predicted proteins | sample Watercolumn_Towu_2_FD_181712 | JGI IMG/M metagenome (GOLD analysis project Ga0233425, IMG submission 181712) | Freshwater microbial communities from Lake Towuti, South Sulawesi, Indonesia - Watercolumn_Towuti2014_140_MG | ecosystem: Environmental > Aquatic > Freshwater > Lake | place...
GAATCGCCCGCTGCCAGCAGCTTCTCGATGCAGAACCGTTCCTCGCGACTAATATGCCCCCGTTTGTTTCCCATATCCGCTCATTATGCGTTAGCGGATGTTCGTATTTAAAGGTCGGGATGCACTGCACAGCCGACAATGTGGGAGCTATCGCGGCGGCAATCGAAACCTTCGTCGGCAAGAACCTGTTTACCCACGATACGATCATCGCCGGGCGGTTTCAGGGCTATCAGCTCGCCACCGGCGAGTTTGACGGCTCAAACCCTCTCACTCCCGCGCTCGACGCTCACGGCGCGGCAGAAACCCTGAGCCGGTTCGCACTCTCTGCAGCGTACCCGCCGGATAGGCATGGGGCGGCGCGGAGCGTTGAGCTGCGGGGATATGAGACGGCGTCGTCCCTGTTCCTGTTTGCCTGGCTTGTGTGGGCGAAATAAAATACCGAAAAGAGGCCGCGCTTGCATAAGCGCGGCCTTTCTTTGTGTGAGAAGGCCTCGCTAGAAGCTCACCTTCACCGGCTGTTTGGCCGCCGCTTCCCCTTCTGCGAGCTCGAAGAAGTCTCCCATCTTGAACGAAAAGATATTGGCGATCATGTTTGACGGGAACGACTGCACGGCGATATTGAGCTCTTGCACGACCGAGTTGTAAAAACGACGCGCGGCCTGCAGCTTGTTCTCGGTGTCGGACAGCTCGCGCTGGAGTTCCAGGAAATTGGTGTTCGCTTTCAGATCAGGATATGCCTCGGACACCGCGAAGAGGGATTTCAGCGCACCGGAGAGCATATTCTCCGCCTGCGCGTGCTGTTCTATCGTCTGTGCGCCGATAGCCGCCGCGCGCGCCTTCGTCACGTTCTCAAACGCCTCGCGCTCGTGCGTGGCATATCCCTTCACCGTCTCAACGAGGTTCGGGATGAGATCATAGCGGCGCTTGAGCTGCACGTCGATGTCAGACCACGCCTCCTGCGTGCGCGTCCGGAACGTGATAAAGCGGTTATAGGTAAAGACGACCCAGAGCACGATGGCGGCAAGTACGCCGAGGATGATATAGAGAATGGGCATATGCAGTAACTATATACCAGCGACGCATCCGCGCAACGCACGAGAACATCAATACCGGCAGGTAGACGAACGCGAGTAGTACGTGCCGCCGTTGAGGTTGCATCGCGTGACCGGCCCCGTAAAGCCCGTCTGCAAGATGCCGTGATCGCGCTGGTAGCGAATGACGGCATTCCGTGTGAGGAGACCGTAATACCCGGACGGACCATGCACGAGGCGCAGATACCCCTCGTCGATGAGCCGCTGCTGCAGCGCCGAGACAGTTGACCCATGCGCCCCAAAGCCCACATTGCTCTGGAACGTTTGCGGAGCAAAACTACCCGGACGCGATGGCGGCAGCGGCACATTCGATGCACTCGGCGTGCTCGGCGATGCCACCGATGCCGGCTTTCCGATCTCCGCCGCACCGATGTCCATGTAGCGGTTCCACATACCGCTGGACGGCGTCATGGAAAGCGGTGCGTTCCGGCTCTGCAGCGTCTGATTATAGAGCGATGCCGCATAGTCCCGCGCCTGCACGCGCTGCGTCTCCTGCTGTGCATAGTGATACGCAAGGTCAGGACTTACGCGATCTATACCAGATACCATAGACGGACTTTGCAGCTGCCCGTACGCGCCCTGTGTCGAGCCGCCGAACGATTCAGGAAGGCGGTACTGCGTCGTGTTCAGTGCAGGCGCACCGGTGTTGCCGCCGGCGGCGAAGGTCGGCGTCTGCGAGTTGCCGCCGCTGATCGAGCCGAGCGCTTGCGAGGGCACGCTGCCCTGTGCGAAGACAGGGAGCGAACCGCCAGAGTACGGCACGGACGGGCCGAGCTGGTTCTGGAAGTACTGCGACGCACTGACTGGCGCGACGCTCGGGCCAAAGCCGGTGCCGGGCGTCTGTTGCGCGAACTGTGCGGCAGGATAGGCGGACGGGCCGAGCTGTCCGTACGAACTACCAGTGAACGCGGGCGTCTGGCCGTTACCGCCGCTGATCGAGCCGAGCGCCTGCGAGGGCACGCTGCCTTGCGCGAAGATCGGCGTGGGGCCGCCGGCATACGGCGCGTATGATGGTTGTGCGGATGTGGGCAAACCGCTCATGGAATACGCGTACGGGATCGGGTTCTTGTATGCGAGCGCCTGCTGCAGCGCCTGCGCGCTGCCGCCAGCGACAGGCGAGCCCTGGAACTGCTGCAGCGCACTCATCGAATACGGTCGCGCAATCGGGTCGGTATAGGTGTAGCCGGTTTGCGCGGCGGGTGCCGCCGGTCCGGTTAGCTGCAAGTTGCCCCGGAAGAACTGCGACGCACTGACTGGCGCGACGCTCGGGCCAAAGCCGGTGCCGGGCGTCTGTTGCGCGAACTGTGCGGCAGGATAGGCGGACGGGCCGAGCTGCCCGTACGCGCCCTGTGTCGAGCCGCCGAACGATTCAGGAAGGCGGTACTGCGTCGTGTTCAGTGCAGGCGCACCGGTGTTGCCGCCGGCGGCGAAGGTCGGCGTCTGCGAGTTGCCGCCGCTGATTGAGCCGAGCGCTTGCGAGCGAACATCGGGCTGCGCGGCTCGTGTTTTCTGCACCTGTTCATAAAGCCCAAAATCAATGGTGCCAAACTCCGACGGGCGACCCGGTGGGACAGGTACCCGCTGCGGAGTGTTTCGAGCGATCTGTGTCGGCTGCAGTGGCGCAACAATACTCTTCACGATCTTCGTTGTCGTATTCGCAATGTCCTGTAACACCCCTGCGACTGTGTTCATGAACGAGATCGGCCCAACCGGATTTGGTGTCGCCGATGAAGCTGGTGCTCCTCCATACAGGTACTCACTCATTTTATTGATACCATCGGCGAAGTGCACCGAGTAATTCTTTTTACTCTGGAGCATCTTGTCGAATGCATCAGTAACGCGATCCCCCGTCTTCACCGCCACGCGATTGCCTCTATTACTCAAATTGCCTGCTTCAGTCGCATCAAGCTTCGCATTAGGGTCACTTGCATATTTGACCGCGCATGAAGGGCAGATCTGCGTCGTCTGGAGGAAGGCGGATATTTTTTGTGGATCAAGCGTTCCGTCTGGATTGCGCGCATATTGAAGTGCAGGAATGGACGACGTGAACCCTTCTCCACGACCAGGCGTGATACCGGGGCCTCCTTGCGGGTCGAGACTAAACATCTGTATCACGAGCATTGCGGGACCGGTATAGAGATCTTTGCGCGCATCTTGCGTCGTTTGCGCGATCGCATCAAGACGATCTGCGATATCTTCGAGAACCTTTCTGCTATCGGCATTGAGGTTCGGTGCTATCTTTTCCGCAAGGTGCCTGAATGCAGATGCATTTTCTCGAGCGCGATCCTTGCTTGTTTGTGGAGGACCAGCAAATTTGCTTTTGGGGCTATTCCACACATCCGGATTACCACTCGCTTCCTGGAAGAATACACCGTTGATGCCCTGTGCAAGCGCCGGTACATCCTGGGGCGCAATGCCATACACTTCTGAAAGCGCCCTCGTGACCCAGTACAACTCAGCAATCGCTGTCGATTGACGATTCTGATTGATCGGGGCGCGCGGTCGCGCCCCGGCGGGCGGCACAATGAGACTGCCAGTGATTTTTGGGTATAGATTGAAAAGATCCGCCATGTCCTGGAAAGTCGTCTGTTCTTTCGTGACCGACGTGGGGGGGTTAGAATACGATACCTCATCAGGTGAAATCGGCTTTAGGGGACTGACAGACTGGGGTGTTGTGCGCTGCGCATCAGGATTACTGTTTCGCGAAGAGGCACCATCACCAGACACAGGTTTCTGGTTCTGTGTTGCCGTAACTACTCGCTGCAGCACATCGGACACAGCATCGCGGACGCAATCGGCAGACACGATCGTACTGCATGGATCCCGCGACGTGTCCTGTCTGTCAGGTGACTGGCCGGAAGAAGGCGGCGGGAACGTTGATCCTCCAGTCGTCGGAACTACTGACGCCACGGACGGCGGCGGTGTCGTACTGTCCGGCGGCGGATACGTGAGAGGATCAAAACTGTTCGTTACACCGCCATCACCAAAGAAGGTCGGTTGAGGTGTCGCAGACCCGGACGGAGCTCCGCCGCCTCCACCACCCGACGGCGGTGAAAAGCCGCCCGGCGGCATGTTGGGCAGTTGGTCGAACATGGTCGGTTTGGGCAGCGGCGTCGGCGGCTTTTGTGGTGACGTGTCCGGCAATGCGGAACCAAGAACTGATTTGCCGGGACCGGGCGAGGCCGCATCTTTTGCCGCAGTCGATTTCTTCCCAGTGCCGTCCGTTGTCGCTTTGCCGGCATCCGGAAGCGTTGAACCTTTTTCGTCTTTCTTGGCAATGGAACGAGTGTCTTCCGGCGTTGTACCTCCGGCATTCTTGGAGTCACCAGAGCCAAAGCTTGTAGGGGATTTCGGGCAGGGAGAAATCCACTTCCCCTTCTCGTCGCGCAAACTCACGCATGCACATCCTCCCGTACTCCCGGGACCACCCTCACCGAGGTTTAGGCGGCATTCGCGCGTCACATCCGTAAAACCCTTAGGGACAGTACCTTTGCATGTTTTTCCACGGAGACTTCGTTTCTGCACGCCGTTCTCTGTATACACGCCATGCCCCCAATCATACGTGGAGGAATACACAAGTTGCACGTTGCCTTCTTTACGAGGCTGGCACTCGCCTGTGAGCGGCCCCCCAGGGACGGTTATTGTGCCGCCAGGCAGCGCTTGTTGCGCGGCGACGCGCGACGCACCGCCTACACCCACGGACAAGACAAGGGGCAGCAAGACGACGAGCCGATGCATGGCTTCTATTATATGGTGTACGAATGCGGGAAAATGGGGGAATCCACAAGCAGGAGGCGGCACCGAAGGTGCCGCCTCCTGCGTCCCTTCCACGTGCCGGAATACACTAGTCCATCCCCGGCATGCCCGCTTCCGGCTTCTTTTCCTCGGGAATATCCGCCACCGCCACTTCGGTCGTCAGGAGAACCGCCGCAGCAGAGGCCGCGTTCTCGACGCCGCTGCGCGTCACCTTCACCGGGTCGATGATGCCTGCCTCGTAAAAGTCGATGATCGAGGCCGCCGGTTCGTCTTTCGCAGCGTCGAACCCGAATGCCGGACCTTTCTTTAAGACCTCCTGCAGGATGACCGGCCCGTCCTCGCGGCCGGCATTCTGCGCGATCTGCAGAAACGGCGCCGACAGCGCGGTGACGAGGATGCGGTACCCGATGGTGAACTCGTCGTGCGCCTTGCTGTCGATCTTCTTGCCGAGCTTTTCAGCCACGCGCGCCAAAGCCGCGCCGCCGCCCGGTACGATGCCTTCGGCGATCGCCGCCTTCGTCGCGTTCACGGCGTCTTCTATCTTGTCCTTCAGGTACTTCATCTCGGTTTCGGTCGCCGCGCCCACGCGCACCACCGCTACCCCGCCCGTCAGTTTCGCGATGCGCTCCGCAAGCTTTTCCTTGTCGAACTTCGAGTCAGTGTTCTCAAGCTGCGCCTTGAGCTGTGCGACGCGCGCTTCGATGTCCGCCTTCTTGCCTTTGCCGCCGACGATCGTCGTCGAATCCTTCGTCGCGACAATCCTGCTCGCCTTGCCCAGCTGCGACACGTCAGCCGTTTCCAGCTTGAGCCCGAGATCTTCGGAGATGACCTGTCCACCCACCAAGGTGGCGATGTCGGCGAGCAGTTCTTTCTTGCGATCGCCATAGCCCGGGGCTTTCACCGCAAGCACGTTGAACACGCCCTTCAGTTTGTTAACGATGAATGTCGCGAGCGCTTCGCCGTCCACGTCGTCGGCGATGATGACGAGTTCGCGCTTCCCCGCTGCGGCAAGTTTTTCAAGAAGCGGCAGGATATCCTTCACCGTCGAGATCTTCTTGTCGGTGATGAGGATGGCCGCGTCTTTCGCTTCGGCTTCCATGCGCTCGGGGTTCGTCACGAGATACGCCGAGACGTAGCCCTTGTCGAATTCGAGCCCTTCAACGAAGTCCGACTCGATGCCGAGCGATTGCGACTCCTCCACCGTCACGACACCGTCCTTGCCCACCTTCTCTACGGTGTCAGCGATAGTCTTACCCAGTTCCTCGCTCTCCGCAGAAATGGTCGCCACCTGGCGGATTTCCTGCGTCCCCTTTACGGGCTTGGCGAGTTTCTTCAATTCGGCGACTGCGTCCTTCGCAGCCGCTTCGATGCCGCGGCGCACCATCACCGCGTTAGCGCCGAGCGCGGTGCGCTTGAGGCCTTCGTGCACGATGGCCTGCAAGAGGACGACCGAGGTCGTCGTGCCGTCGCCCGCCTTGTCGTTGGTCTTCGTGGCCACCTCTTTGACGATAGCCGCGCCCATGTTCTCGAACTTGTCGGCGAGCGTTATCTCTTTGGCGATGGAGACGCCGTCGTTCGTTATAGACGGCCCGCCCCACGAGCGGTCGAGTGCGACATTGCGGCCGCGAGGCCCGAGCGTGACCTTGACCGCGCCGGCGACGACATCGACGCCGCGCTTGAGCGCATTGCGGACCTCCGCATCAAACAATACTTGCTTTGCCATATGGAATGCAATTGTTAGTTGGTAGTTGAGAGTTGTTAGTTGGGAGAATGCGGGCGCGCTTCGCGCGCCCGCCCTCATCACTTCACGATAGCGAGGATGTTGCTTTCGGAGACGATGTAATAGTCGGTGTCGTCCACTTTCACCTCGTCGTAGCCGTACTTGGAGAAGATGACCGTATCGCCGACCGATACACGCACAGGGAGCAATTCCCCGCGCTCCGTGCGCTTACCCTCGCCGACGGCGACGACTTCGCCGCGCTCCGGCTTCTCCGTGCGCGCCGTGTCGGGGATGATGATGCCCGAAGCCGACTTCTCCTCGGCACCCGCACCCGGCTTCACCAAGACGCGATCGCCCAATGGTTTGATATTGGGCTGGATACCCGGACCTTTCGTTGTTTTTGCCATACTACTATTGAGTATTCTTACTATTGATAAGAACGTGCGGGCATTATAGAGGCGCCGCCGCACGCTCGCAACAAGGACATCCGTGCGCCCTTTGCGCACCCCACCTGCTCGTGCTATCATTTCGCCAATGGATTCGCTGCGCGAGATACTCCCGTACATTCAGATCATCCTGTCGGCACTCCTGATCGCCGCCGTCGTGCTGCAGCACACCGGTGCCGCGCTCGGCGGTGCGTTCGGCGCCGACAACTTCTCGACCGGATTCCATACCCGCCGCGGATTCGAGCGCACGCTGTTCTACGCGACCATCGTGCTCGGGGTACTCTTCGCCGCTTCGGCGCTTATCAACCTTCTCATCGGCTAAGCCGCCGCGTCTCCACGGCAGGGAGATGCGCGGCTATGCGCTATTCTTTTTCTATGCCTCCGGTTTCCGGTGACACCGACACGCTCCCGATCAATGACGACTCGTCCGTAGAGGACGGCAGCCGCATCGTCAGTACGCTTACCAAGGAACGGGGTTTGGGCCTCTTTGCCACGCTGCACGATCTGCAGCGCCGCTTCCGCCCTGCGGAACGTCTCGCGCTCTATGTGCTCATCATGGTCATGACGCTCTCTGCGCTCGCGCTTCTCTATGGCGTCAACACCGTGCTTTCCGTCGAGGTGCCCGTCGACGGCGGCGGAATCGTCGAAGGAGAGGTCGGCTCCGCCCGCTTCATCAACCCGGTGATCGCCCTCTCGCGGCCCGATCAGGATCTCACGGCGCTCGTCTACTCAGGTCTCATGCGCGCCGCACCCGACGGCTCATTCGTTCCCGACCTCGCCGAATCCTACAGCGTCTCGGACGACGGTACCGTGTACACGTTCGCTATCCGCCGCAATGCCACGTTCCATGATGGCAAACCCGTAACCGCCGACGATGTCGCCTACACGATCCGCATGACGCAGGACCCGACGGTAAAGAGTCCGCATCGTGCCGATTGGGACAGCGTGAAAGTCGAGACGCCTGATGTGCGCACCGTCGTCTTCACGCTCCCGCACGCCTACGCGCCGTTTTTGGCAAACACGACGCTCGGGATACTCCCGCAGCATCTCTGGGCGACCGTCTCCGGCGCCGACTTCCCGTTCGCGACCCTCAACACACGGCCCGTCGGCAGCGGCCCGTTCAAGGTCGACTCGTTCGAAACTGATCAGACCGGCGCTTCCGTCCGTTACGACCTCGTGCCGTTTAATGATTTTACGCTCGGACGCCCGCACCTTCGCCGACTGACGTTCAAGTTCTATGCAAACGAAGACATGCTGAAGAACGCGTATGCCGACAAGGCGATCGATGCAGTGGCGGGCCTGCCGCCGTCGAAGCTTGAAGGACTCGCACGCGCTGATGCGACGGTGCGTGCCGTGCCGCTGCCGCGCTCGTTCGCCGTCTTCTTCAATCAAGCGCATGCGGCCGTGCTCGCCGATGCGAGCGTCCGTGCGGCGCTCGATGCGGCAGTTGACAAGCAGCTGGTCATCGACATGGTGCTGCGCGGCCAGGGCGTCGTCTTGGATAGCCCCGTGCCGCCGGGTATCGTCCAGCCCGCCCTGACACGCGTCTCGTCGCTTTCTTCCGCGCTTGCCAGTACCACGCGCACCAGCAATCCGGAAGCAGCCGCGGCGGCGCGCGCGATACTTTCCAAGGGCGGATGGACGTTCAGCGAACAGGCGGGCACCTGGACGAAGGACGGCAAGGTGCTCGTGTTCTCGCTCGCGACCGCCGACGCGCCGGAACTGATCGCGACTGCAGGCGCCTTGGCCGCCCAATGGCGCGCCGTCGGCATCCAAGCGGTAACGGCCGTGTATCCCCTTGCCGATCTCAACACCAACGTGATCCGCCCGCGCAATTACGACGCCCTCCTCTTCGGCGAAATAGTGGGTCGCGAAGCCGATCTCTTCGCATTCTGGCATTCATCGCAGCGCATGGATCCGGGTCTCAACCTGTCGCTCTATGCCAATACCAAGACCGACGCACTGTTGTCGCAGGCGCGCATGGAAACTGATCGCACGGCCAGGGGCTCGCTTTATGCGGAGTTTGCTGCTATACTTGTCGACGACAAGCCAGCGGTGTTCCTCTACGCACCCGACTTCCTCTATGTGGTTCCGGAAGATATCCGCGGCATGGCGCTCGGGACGATGACGACCCCGGCAGAGCGGTTCTTCGGCGCGTACCGCTGGTACACGCAGACGGAACGGGTCTGGAGCATCTTCGCGGCGGAGCAAGGGGGTTTCTAGTTCTCTCGACGTTCGGTACGACGGCCCGCATCGCGGCCGACACCTTCGATATCCAAAAGACGGATCGGAAAGACGATCGACGTATTATTCTTATCATCACGTTTCAGTACATATGAACATATCTACACAACCACAGGGCGAGAGCGGTAACCGCCCGCTGCGCCGCGGATCCCGCGGGGGGCGCGGACGCGGCGGTAATCGCGGCGCTCCCGGTGGCGGTTCTCCGCGCACACCGCGACCCGAAGGCGGCAGTCGGCCGCCGCGCCGCCGTTTCGGCAGCGCCTCGTCGCGCCCTCCCAAACGCGGCAAGACGCATGTCGAGCACGCCGCGCCGCATGCAAACGACGCAAGCGGCATTCCTCCGATTGCGCCGGGCGTCGTGCGCATCATCCCGCTTGGCGGCGTCGAAGAGATCGGCCGCAACATGACCGCGATCGAAGTCGGCGACGACATCTTCGTGCTCGAAGCGGGCTTCGCCTTCAGCGAGGACTCGACCCCGGGCATCGACTACATCCTGCCCAACACCGGCTACCTCGAGATGCACAAGCACAAGATTCGCGGCCTCTTGGTCTCGCACGGCCACCTCGACCACATCGGCGCGATTCCGTACATCATGGAACGCATCGGCAACCCGACGATCTACACGCGCCGGCTCACCGCGACGATGATCCGCAAGCGCCAGGAGGAGTTCGCGGGTTCGGCACCGCTGGTCATCCGCGAAGTCGAGAAGAATGAGACGATCCGTCTCGGCAACGCCAGCATCCGCTTCTTCGCCGTCACGCACACCATCCCCGACTCGATGGGCGTCATCATCGAGACGCCGTGGGGCGACGTCGTCTTCACCGGCGACCTCAAGATGGATCACGACAACGGCGTGCCGACACCAAGCGAAATCGAGGAGTTCTCAGTATTCAAGGATCGCAAGACCTTGGTGCTTCTCATGGATTCGACCAACGTCGAACGCCCCGGCTTCTCCATCCCCGAACGCAACGTCTTCCGTACGCTCGAAGAGCTCATCTCGCAGAACACGCGCGGCCGCATCATCATCGGCACGTTCGCCTCGCAGCTCGAGCGCATCATGCGCATCGTCCGCATCGCCGAGGACTACGGCAAGAAGGTCGTCATCGACGGCCGTTCGATGAAGACCAACATCGAGATCGCCCGCGAGCTGGCGCTCCTCAAGCATAAGGACGACACGATGATATCGATAGACGACATCGACCGCTATCCGCCGGAGAAACTCGTGATACTCGCGACCGGCGCGCAGGGCGACGAGTTTGCCTCCTTGATGCGCATCGCCACCAAGACACACAAGCAGATCCGCATCAATCCGACCGACACCTTGATCCTGTCGTCGTCGGTGATCCCGGGCAACGAGCGCGCGGTGCAGAAGCTCAAGGACAACATCTCGCGCCAGGGCGCCCGTATCATCACGTACCAGACGAGCGACGTGCACTCGTCGGGCCACGGCAACCGCGAGGAATCCGTGTGGTTCCAGCAGCAGATCCGCCCCCAGTTCTTCGTGCCGCTGCACGGGTACCACTACATGCTGCGCGTCCACGCCGACATCGCCGAGTCGGTCGGCATGCCCGCCGGCAACGCCGTCGTGCCCGACAACAGCTCGATCATCGAGATCAAGAACGGTGAGACGATTTCCGTCCTGCCGGTCAAAGCGCCGCACGAGCTGCGCGTCGTCGAAGGCAACATCGTCAGCGAACTCTCCGATGTCCTGATGCGCGATCGCAAGGCGCTCGGACAGGAAGGGTTCTGCGTCGTCGTCGCAACCGTCGATCGCCGCACGGGGAAGCTGCACAAGTCGCCCGACATCATCTCGCGCGGCTTCGTCTATCTGCGCGACAATAAGGAGCTGATGGATCAGACGCGGCTCATCATCCGCAAATCGGTCGAGACGTCGATGGCGAACGCCCGTGGCAGTGATCTCGACGAAGCGCGCGATGATTTGGCCGAGGCCGTCTCGCGCTTCCTCCTGGCACGCACGCTCAAACGCCCGATCGTCATCCCTGTTATCGTCAGCGTGTAAGTCAGAGTGCATGCGAAACGAAAGGAGCGGCGCCCACGGCGCCGCTTCTTAGAGCAGTGGCACCCACTCAATGCCGTTACGGCAGCAATCCGGTCGTCGGTGCAAAGAACGCGCCACGACCGGTCATGAATTCGGACGACGTTGCTACCTGTCGTGCAAACTGGCCGCGCGAGACGCTGGACGAGAGAAGCGGCACCCAATAGTCAACCTCGCTCCCGGCCGCACCGCGGCCAAGGATGCAGGAATAGGCCGCCGGAACGAGCTGCGCGCCGCTTACGCCCTTTGCTGCAAACTCCGGAGACCCATAGAAACCCGCGTAGACATCGGCAAATGTCGTACCCGCCGGGAGCGACATGAAGTACTCCATGCCGGATGCATCCGATTTGCGTCCCAAGACGCATCGGTACAGGTACTCGAAGAACGCTTGTCGCGAAGATGCGCCCGCATGCCACTGTGCGGCATAGGTGCGAGTCAGATCTATATACTGCCGGCCATACTCCTTGCTCTCGGCGATATCCGTTCCTTCATGCAGTTCGTTCCATGTCTCGACGATGATACGCTTCTTGCCCGAAGCGATCGCTTGCAGCCAGCTTTTTATATAGAATGCGCCTGCCTCTCGGCTTACCACCCCCGCCGGCCGTTCGCCGTTTGCCGCAAGCGCCGACTGGTCATACCCAGGACCGATCTGCACGGTATCCTGCAAAGAAGGCCCGGCAACCGCCGCCCCCCACGTCGTCGCGCTGTCCGTCGTGACGTTCCAGCCATTCGTATCGCGGATGATATAGAGTCCGGTCCCGAAATCCTGACGGAAATGATCCTGAACGTAGGTGATTGCGCCCTGGTCGATACCTGCGGCAAAGGTGCCCCAGAACAAGACGACGATCGGCTTGCCGTCGATCTGTGCGCGGTACTGCGGCGGTACCATCGAATAATAGTCGCGAATGGTTCGGTAGAAATAGGCGCGATCGGCATCAGTGCGCAGGTCAAGCTTGCGTTTGAGCGGATTGTTTTCAAAGGCCAACGTATCGTAGAACATGCCGACCTTCGGGTGCGACTGCCCCTGTGCATCCATATCACGCAATGCCTGTACGAGCGTCAGGATACCGCCAGGGTATCCCAAGTAGTACGGCAAGATAACGTCAATCCCGGCCGCCGACATATCGGATAGTTCCTTCCGCCACCATGCCGTCGAAGCCCACGACAGGGGCGGATCAGTGAGAGATGTCGGATGGTCGGTCAGTTCATCGAGTCCGCGCTGACCGGTCATGTGCGTACCGGTCAGCGCGTTGTACCAGAGGAAGAAGGGTGTCATGAGTACTTTGTCGGAGGATGTCCATGAAGCGGCCGCACTGTTCGAGACCCCTGCATACGGTCCGACAGGCGTGGGGTCGTCGGCGGCATAGACAGCGAGGCCGGTCGCCGCCGTGAGCGTCGGCGCGACCGAAGCGCTAAACTCGGACATCGAGATCACGCTTTCGAACAACTCGTATCGCGACTTCGTACCGCTTGAAAGCGATGCAGTAAGCGTCGCGAGGCCAACCGCATCAGATTCGCGGTAGAGGACGCATCGATAGAGCTTGTCGACGAACGCTTGGTCGTCCATACGCCGCGCCTGCGCATCGTCAGAAAAGAATGCGCCACGGAAGACCGCCTCAAGAGATGTCTGTGCGACGCCAGTCGACGGCTCATGTCCGGAAACGCAGGCGTGTGCGCCACGCACGAACGCGGCGCGATCCGCTGGAAACCGCGGTGTGCTCGGCGGAGTCGGCGGCGACTGCGGCACATCTGGGACAGTAGGAGCCGGCGGCAGTCGGGTCGGCGGCGGCGATTGCGGTGCGGCTGTCACCGTGCCAGTACGGAGCAGTGCGATGCGCGCCCGTGTCAGCTTACCCACGAAGCCGTATCCGGTCGACGCGGGAGTGCCGGACGACACGATGCCTTGCTGCGCCTGGAAACGCTGCACTGCCGCTTCGGTGAGTACGCCGAAGTACCCTGTCACGCTGTCGGCTGAAAGCAGCCCCTGCGTCACCAGGAACTCCTGCAGACAGGAGACGGCTGCACCGCGACTGCCGCGACCGACGGTACGCTCGACGGCACACGATCCGGCATCTGCCGACGAAGCGAGCGAGCGCAACGATACTGGTATATCAAGCGGCGCGGCGCCGAGCGCAATAAGCTGTCGTTCAAGCTGCAACAACCTCGTGACGAGCGCCGTGAGCAACGATTGGCGATCGACGGATTGTGCATACGCAAGAGAACCCGGCAAAGAAAGCAGAAGCAGGGCCGCAACCAGCAAGCCGGCATATGCGCGCATACGCACAGTATGCCAGTACTGCGGGCAACATCAGACCTGTGTATTGTTGATAGCAAGAGTATCACCACAAACCGATCAAGACAGCGGGCGCGGCAAGCTGCGCGGCATGCGCCCACAGCCCTGTCATCGCTATACGTGCGCTCTCAGGGTCAACCAGCGTGTATGCCACGCCGATGGCCAAAAGCGTACCGAACAGCGCCGTCGCACGGTGCAGTACATCAGCCACTGGGGCAAGCGTGTGGACCGGCATATGCACGGCCTGTTGTGCGAGCACATCTGCGATGCCTGTCGGTAAATGTGCGATCTGACTAACAAATCCGCCAATTTCCCGATTATCAGGCACAAAGACGGCAGCAGCTGGTGCCTGCGGTACCCGCACGAATGATCGTATGCCTGGCAGCATCGGTATGATCGATTCAGAGCCGGTTTCAGGAGCTTTTTGAGCGGCCGGCACGCGCTGTGCGTGTGCCCGGTACTCCTTGAGGCGCTGGTGCGCTAGCTTAGTGCGCCGTTCCTTATGTTCGCTCTGTCGATCAAGCACGAACGAAACCAGCGACCCCTCACTGACAAACCACCGGGAGCCGACACGCTTCGCTTTGACACTACCCTCGCGGCATAATTTCCCGATATAGTCACGGGTAAAGCCATAGAGTGCTGCTGCATCACCCGCCGATATATAGCGGGATCCGTCGGCGAACAGATGCTTTTCCGTACGAGCCATAACACGATATCACTACTATTGTAGCAATCAGTTCGTGTATAGCCCGACTCAACCAGATATTGTCTGTGGACAACACTTAACGCCACCCGCATGGGCACCCCAATACTTCATGTCCCCCGATGCTGATCCTATTATTCCTTTCTCACGTACACCAATTCCGGAATCAAGAAGTCTTCCATTACGGCGCCATAACGTTCGATAGCGGCTGCTGCGGCACCCAGAAATGCTCCCGGGTTCGCCTGCGCGGGCACTACGGCATCGGCAAACTTAGTACCGGTCTTCAGAAGCGAAAGCCCGAAACTCAAGACGACCACAACGGTGAACGCTGCAGTCGTTATTATCGCTACATTACTAGTCCGTTCGCGTTTTGCGCGGTGGGTGTGCGACGGGCGCATAAAGGCCCTTCCTGTGACGGAATCATGTCTCTTGTTCACGCGTATCGGCACGTAGTGTGCCGGTTGCTCCTCTGCAACATCGTCCTCATCGTCGAACAGTTCCGGTGCCCGCATCTGCGCGGGTGCTATGTGCGGCAACAGATCCGCATGCGATTCCGTGCTGTATCTGAATACAGGTTCTTCCTGTTCAGATGTGCGAGCGTCGCCTGCTGGCGCAGCGTGTTCCGTGCGAGCGAGGCCGACCGATTGCGCCTGCACAGCCGCCAACAGCGCGTCCTTCTGTTCCTTGTGAGCCAGGATACCGGAACGCTCCACATACCAGCGCTTCCCGATCTGCCGAGAAAGCACCTTTCCGGAACGCGCCAACTGTCCCACATAATCCTGGTGATAACCCGTTAATTCTGCAGCTCGTGAAGCCGAGATGTAGTCCTTCCCGTCGAATGAGACGAATTCGTTGTGTACGGAATGAGCGACGATGGGTGTTTCCTCCGATTCCGGCTTCTGCTCGTCACGATTCTCGGATTCTCGATATGCTTGCAAAGAATCCAGCGCTACGTACCACAGGCCGCCGACCCGTTGTGCCTCTATGGAACCGCCCCGGGCAAGCTGACCGATATAATCTTGCGTGTACCCTGTCTCCTCGGATGCGCGCTTTGACGAGACGAAGCGCTTGCCGGAAAGAGTCAGTTCGTCATTCATGCAGGATAGTATACATCGTTACCGCGCACGCTCCCAACTGTACGCGGAATGCTGTGTGGATACCTTCTCGTTTTTGCGAGAAAACAGCGGCTATGAGCCAATCTTATCCTTGAACAGCTCTGCGAGTATGGCAGGATCAGCCGCACCTTGAGAGGCCTTCATTCCCTGTCCGATTAGGAACTGCAACGCCGTATGCTTGCCTGCTTTGTAATCCGCAGCGACGGTCGTATGCGCTGCGATAACCGTATCGACAATCGCGCCAAGCGCATCGGTACCGCTTACCCGGAAGAGCCCGCGCTCTTCCGCAAGCTTTTCCGGATTGGCATCCTCGGAAAGAGACAGTGTCAAGAGGTCTTTTGCGGAACGAGACGATATCCGCTTCTCGAACGCCATGTCTATTATCTTCGCGAATCGTTCCGCTGATATAGGAACAATTTCCTTTGAATCCGTATCTCGGGTATCCGTGTCACGTAGCAGATTCATGAGGTCGTTGGCGATATAGTTCGACGCGAGCATCATTTTTTCCTTGTCTTTCAATACTGCATGCACTTCGTCGAAGAACCCGCCGATCTCCACGGTGCGGGTGTAAAGCTCCGCATCTTCGGGCTTCACGCCTAGCGCAAGATACCGTGCACGTCGCTCCCACGGAAGCTCCGGCACGGCCTTTTTTAGGGATTCTATAGAGTAATCGCGTATCTCGGAGAGACGAAGTGATGGCAGATCAGGGTCGGGAAAGTAACGGTAGTCGGCGCTGCCCTCTTTTATGCGCTGGGAGAAGGTCTGTTGCTTGTTTTCGTCCCAGCCGCGCGTCTCTTGCACCACGGTCCCACCGCTTTCAAGCACCGCAGTCTGCCGCTCTATTTCATATGCGACAGCACGCTCCATGATGCGGAATGAGTTAAGATTCTTGATCTCCACCTTCGTGCCGAGCATCCCTTCCGGCGCCACCGAGACGTTTGCCTCGACACGCATCTGCCCTTTTTCCATGTTCGCCTCGCTTGCACCCAGATACCGCAAGAGAAGCTGCAGTTCCCGCGCGAATACGCCCGCCTGCGCGGCGGAGTGGATGACCGGCTCGGTGACCAGCTCCATCAACGGCACGCCGGCGCGGTTGTAGTCTATCAGGGTAGCTCCGCTCGCATCATCATGTACCGAACTCGCCGTATCTTCCTCAAGGTGGATGCGTGTAATCTCGACGCCCGCGAGCGACCCGCCCGATACGAGGGGAAATTCGTATTGGCTCAACTGATAGCCCTTCGGCAGATCGGGATAAAAGTAATTCTTGCGGTCGAACTCCGTATAGTCGGCCAACCGTGCACCGATAGCAAGCCCGACGTGAAGCACATGCTTCACGGCGGCCGCGTTGATGACCGGCAGTACGCCGGGGTGCGCCAGACAGACCGGGCAGACATTCACGTTCGGCCTCGTCTCGTCCGGATCGTTCTTAGAATGACAGAACATCTTGGTCTTGGTGTTCAGTTCCGCATGAATCTCCATGCCGATGGTCGGTAGATAGGCCGTCATGCCCCTATGGTAGCAGATGGCGCTCACACGGCAAACCCGGCAGAAGCAAAACTTCTGTAAAGGAATACTGGTGGAACAATAGGACGTACAGGAAAAAACCCGCTGTATGGGCGGGATCTTCTTGTTCTCGGCGTCCGAGATACGCACTTTCAAGTTTTTTCCCTATGCGACGATGTGCCAGCCGCCTTCAGTGAGCAGTTCCTCCGCCTTCTTGAATTTAAGCTGCCTCGTCTCGGTACCGTTCGTTATCGTCACGATGTCGTTGCGTTCGTAGGATTTCTCTCGCTGCGGCGTACGCACAGCCGTGATGGCGCGCGCCGCGCGCTGCACCGCCTCCCCCGCCGCCACCTGCGCTCCGGCCAAGACCTGCGGCAATAGTGACAGGGCTCGGTCGACGTAGGTCTCCTCAAGCACCTGGAACAAGCGTAGGCCTTCTTTCTTGTACTCGACAAGAGGGTCGCGCTGGCCGTAGGCGCGGAGATTGACGCTGGAGCGAAGGTATTCCATCGCTTCCAGATGATCGACCCACAGGTGATCGATCGTCTGCAGCAGGAAGCGGCGCACTACATGGCGGAATGCATCATCCCCGAGCTCGTGACGCTTCAACGCAAGCACGCCTTGGAGATCCGTGTTGTCTCCCGTGATCCGCATAACCTCCGCATCGAGTGAGGCGTCGTCGCCCGTGAGAAGCGCGAAACGGCGCGCATACACGCTCTGGCGCTGAATATTGAGCACATCGTCATACGACAGCACGTGCTTGCGCGCGTCGAAGTTTATCTCTTCGATGCGTGTCTGCGCCTTCTCGAGCGAACGCGTAATCATGCTGTTCTGTATCGGCTCATCTTCGGGAATACCGAGCGTACCCATCACCTTCTTGATGGTGTCAGACGCGAAGATGCGCATGAGCGAATCCTCAAGCGACACGAAGAATTGCGTGGTGCCCGGATCTCCCTGGCGGCCGGAGCGGCCGCGCAACTGGTTATCGATGCGGCGTGCGTCATGACGCTCGGTACCGAGCACGAACAGCCCTTCGAGGCCTCGTATCTCCTCTGCCAACGCGTCGCTGCCGGGATTGCCACCGAGCTTGATGTCCACGCCGCGGCCAGCCATGTTGGTGGCAATGGTCACTGCCCCCTTGCGCCCTGCTTGGGCGATCACTTCGCCTTCCCGTTCGTGATTCTTGGCGTTGAGGACTTCGTGCGGGATACCCTCTCGTTTGAAGTACGCGGACAAGAGCTCGTTCTTCTCGACCGAGACCGTGCCGATGAGTACGGGCTGGCCCTTCGCATGCAGCTCTTTCACCGTCTTGGCGATGGCGCGCATCTTCCCTGCCTCGGTCTGGAATATGAGATCGTCGAGATCCCGGCGCATCGCCCTGCGATATGTCGGCACGACGACCGTATTGAGCCCGTAGACCTTGAAAAACTCTTCAGAGGAGGTCGCGGCGGTACCGGTCATGCCGGCAAGCTTCTCGTACTGGCGGAAATAATTCTGGAACGTGATGGATGCGAACGTACGCGACTCCTGCTGGATCGTCACACCCTCTTTCGCTTCCATGGCCTGGTGGAGCCCGTCGCTCCAGCGACGGCCCGGCTGGAGCCGTCCGGTGAACTCGTCGACGATGACGATCTCGCCATCCTTGACGACGTAATCCTTGTCACGCTCGAACAGTGCCTTCGCACGCACTGCCGTCTCGAGGTGGTGGACATACTTGATGCCGGCATCGGTGTAGATGTTGTCAATCTCGAGCGCCTCCTGTGCGCGTTCGATGCCGCGATCGGACAATTCTATCTGCTTGTGCTTCTCATCCACCTCGTAATCCTCGCCACGCGAGAGCGTTGCGGCGATCTGTGCGAAGCGCGTATAGAGCGATTCGGCGTCGGCGACCGGAGCGGAGATGATCAAGGGCGTCCGCGCCTCGTCGATGAGGATGGAGTCGATCTCGTCGACGATGGCGAAGTGATAGCCGGGGCGCAGGGCGGAGCGTTGGCGGAGGTTGTGCGGCTCATACTCCAGGTTGTCGCGCAGGTAGTCGAAGCCGAACTCGTTGTTGGTGCCGTAGGTAATGTCCGCTTCGTATGCTTCGCGGCGCGAGACAGGCCGCAGGAACTCCTGCACGATCTTGAAGCTGCCCTGTTCGTCGCGCGCCGCGTCGTCCTGTTCTCGTTCGGCGGGCGAGATATGCGCCGGATCGTACCGGAACGACGATTCATGATTGATGACCCCGACCGTAAGGCCGAGCGCGTCGTACACCTGCCCCATCCACACCGCGTCGCGGCGGGAGAGATAGTCGTTCACCGTCACGACATGCACGCCTTTGCCCGTAAGCGCATTGAGGTAGGCCGGTAGCGTGGCGACCAGGGTCTTGCCTTCGCCGGTGCGCATCTCGGCGATATCGCCGTTGTGCAGGATCATGCCGCCCAAGAGCTGTACGTCGAAATGGCGGATACCGAGGGTGCGCATACTCGCCTCACGCACGGCGGCGAACGCCTCGGGCGCAAGCATTTCGAGCGATTCGCCCTCCGACAGACGGCGACGGAATTCGGCCGTCTTGCCTTTCAAATCCTCGTCTGAAAGAGCTTGGAAAGCCGGTTCCAGGGCATTCGTCTTGCCGACGACGGGCTCGGCCTTGCGCAAGGCCGCCGCATTCTCGTCGCCGAAGAGTGACTTCCAGAAGGACATATGACAGGCATGTATCCTATCATTTTTGACGCATCCGAGCCACCGGGTGCAGCCCGGCGCAACGCCGAAGAAAAAGCCCTTCCGGAGGAAGGGCTTTTTCTTAAGGGAGAACCTTAGCGGCGCTTCTTCGCCGTCTTTTTCTTCGTGGCCTTCTTCGCGGTCTTCTTCACCGCCTTCTTGGCCTTCTTCTTTGCTGCCATGGTCGTATGAAATTATGTGTGCTTTTTTAATGTCGACCCGCTTCCCGTACACGAATGTACGACATGCGTCTTACAAGAATTATTACACTTGATGCTGTGTGTGTGCGTGCATGCGAGAAAAATGTGTGGATAACTTTGCACAGGTATATATGAACATATATTCATATTATTTTCGCACCCGTGCGCGCATGCTACGGTGCGCGCTGCGAAAAAGAAACACACCTCGTGGATCGACTCACGAGGTGTGCTTCTTCTGCGGAAGGACACGCGCACGCACACGGTGCGGGGACCTGTCGCTGTGCGCCGCCGTAAGGCGCAGCGCGGAGGACGGGTGCGAGCTCCAAATCGAAAGTCATTGATGTGAGTGCCGCCGCCCTCCGCGCTACGCCCCGCCCCCTTCCCTTGCGGAAAGCGGTCGGGCCGCGCGTCTATACCCAAGCGTAGCATGACGGCACGCAGAGAGGCAACGCAGGATACAGAAAGATGTGGACGCCCGGCTGCTAAAACCGAAAGCCGCTCTTGCGAGCGGCAATCGGCGACTTTCGTTTATGCTACACATCACACGAATGTGTGGCACTCACATAATGCATTGTACATACGCGCACACTGCATGCAAGCGCATACACAGTGCCAGGTTATCTACAGCACCTGCGCGGTACCCGCGCGGATCTGCTGAATGAATCCTTCCAGCTGGGCCGACGCTTCCGGCACCGCCTTCTGTGCCGTCTGGAGCGTGCGGATTGCTGCGGCGCGGTCGCCTGCGGCGTAGTATGCGGCGGCAAGCGTCACATATGCCTGCAGGTCGTCCGGGTGCGCGGCGATGTGCGCTCCCCAGATGGCGCGTATCGCACCATACTGTTTCGCCTCTACCAGCGCAAGCGCCAGCCGTTGGTCCACTGCCTCGCCCGCCTCAACAAGAGGAGCGAGCATCTGCTCGGCCTCCGTAGTGTGTCCGCCGCGAATCAGGACGATTGCGTACAGGAGACGAGCGTCGCGGAATGACGGCTCAAGTTCGTACGCCTGCTTGAACGTCGCCAGCGCGTCGGCATACTTGCCCTGCGACAGCGCGGTCTGGCCTTGCTGGAAGAGGATCGTCTGCTTGCCGGGTGAGAGCTCGTGGGCACGTGCAAGCGCCGCTTCCGCTTCCGGATACTCCTGGTATACATCGTGAAGGATGCCGAGGAACAGCGGAAAACGCGCATCAAGAAGTGACGCCTGCATCTGCTTCTGCATCTCGTTCACGGCCGTATCGTGGAACGCGCGCGCGACGTCCGGCGTCACCCCAGCAGCATTGCCTGGCAGCCGCGTGGCGAGCTGTACCAGCTGCTCGCGCGCTTCCTGCGTACCGAGCGATCCGTAAGATATGGCGCGGGTGAAGTGCTCAAGATTCTCCGCAGCGCCGCCTTTGGCGGGCGCGATGCCGCGCAGCAGTTCCTTGTTTGCCGCAAAAGCATTGGCGTTGACGCTCCACACCAATGCGATCGCAAGCACACCCCCGAGGGCAGCCGCCCACGGTGCGGCTTCGCCCGGGACGATGCGCGCACCGGAGAGAACGGGCGTGCGACGAGCTTCGGCAGTTCGCCATACGATGTAGGCAAGGACCGTGCCGAACAAGATGTAGCTTGTCACGTTATCGAAGACGAAGAAATTGTGCACCGTATAGCCAGCCAAGAGTCCCGTCAGGATGCTGCGCTCAACCGGCGAGAACCCGCTGCCGCGCCACAGCACCCACAAGGCGGCGGCGAAGATGCCGATATACGATATGAGCCCGAGGAAGCCGCCCGCGACGAGCCAGTCGAAGACGATGTTGTGCACGCGGTCGAACCACTGTTCCTGTGCATACATGCGCGGATCGTAGTATTTGTCGAACACGATGGCGTAGTTCTCCTGTCCCCAGCCAAGAATAGGACGCTCCTTCACGCCCTCCCACGCCATGCCCCAGTTGAGGAAGCGCGCCTTGACGGTGTTATCCTCCGTCGAGATGGTCGCCAAGCGCGACAAGAAGCCGACCTTGTGCACCCACGCCGCATCACGCACCGACCAGAACGCGCCGGCCAAAAGGATGATACCCGCCAAGGATGCGACCGCGGCGCGGCGCACCAGTATGTTACGGCGCGAAAGAAACGCCACCAAGAGGAGCGATGCGAATACGCCGCCGATGAGGCCGATCATCGTGCCGCGCGTACCCGTCAAGAACAGCACGAGCGTATCGAGTGCTATCACGGTGCCATATGCAAGAGACGGCGTGAGGCGCTTCCCGGGGCGGCGTGCCTCCCACGACTGGACCCAGAGCATCGCTGCGATGAATACATGGAACAGCATGTAGACCGCCAGGTAGATCGGGTTGCCGAAGGTTGCATCCACACGCGCCGACAGGCCCGCTGCGCCGCCGCCGATAGCGATCAGGCCCGTAATCTGCGCGAAACCGCTCAACGCCATCCATACGGACACGGCGAGCGACGTCTTGAACAGCACGCGCCAGAGGTTCTCCGTCGTTATGACGGACGCGGCGACGACCGTGTAGGCGAGCACGTGCGCGATCGTCACCCAGCCGTCCATGCGCTCGTAGTTGCTCCAGAAACTCTTGAACGGATACGCGCCCTGCAGATCGGCAATGCCGATGACGGCGACGAAGAGCGCAAGCGCCCCGAGAACGAGCGATCGGCGCGGACGGTACTTCGGCGTGATAAGCGCGAGCGCGAGCCATACGCCGAAGATCGCCTCGACGATGACGCGGAACGCGAAGTTCTTGCCCGTAATGAACGGGAAGAACATCGAACTGGTGACGATAAGCGGAACGAACGGCAGGAGAAATACGCCGATAATAGCCGCCCATTTGAGAAGTTTTTCCAGGGTCATGGTGGCTATGCTACCAGAGCGGCGCGCGCTAGGCCACTTACTTCTTTCGTGGCGTAATACGGCCGTGGTCGTCCTCCAGCCGGACGATATCGTTCTCGTCGAACGCCCCCAGCGCCACTTCGACGATCACCCCGCCTCTTTTCGACTCAAGCCGATGTACCGCGCGCACCGGCACCATGAAGCTCTGCCCGATCGCCAGCGGAACACGCACATGCTTTCCGTTGGCCTCGATGGTCGCCGTGGCGTCGCCTTCGACGAGCGTCCAGAGCTCGGAGCGATGATGGTGGTACTGCAAGCTCAACCGCTTGCCCGGCTTGATGTGCACCGTCTTTAGCTTCCAGCCCTTCCCTTCGTTCCAGCCGTAGAACTCGCCCCACGGGCGCACGCTGCGCAGTACATTCTTGCTGACGTCGTGCGCAAGCCACGACGATGACTGCACCTTCCCGCCTGCACCGACATTGAACACCATACGGATGCCATGCTCTTTGCACACGGCCGTTTCGGGGATATCCTTCACGCTCTTGCGGTCGCCACCGTTGGCGAAGATTGCCGGCTGCAGCTTCGCGAGCATGCGCGACACGCTACGGTCGGGATCGTCTTTCTTGTGATCAGTCAACACCACCTTGTCGACGAACGGCAGCGAGGCGATAAGCTCCTTGCGCTCGGATTGCGGCATGAACACATACCCCTTCTTCGCTCGCAGCCAATGGTCATTGTTGATGATGACAACGAGTTTGTCGCCAAACGCCCGTGCCTCCTTGAACATGCGGATGTGCCCGATATGCACCGGATCGAACCCGCCGGAGACGGCGACCCAGCGCACGGACCGTGATGCTCGCTTCATGGGCGGCACTATACCACCGCACACTCACATGCGCATCTAAGAGCCCGTTACAAAACCTGCTTTCGAGCCGAGGAATTCTGATTTCGCGGCGAGACGCGAGTCGGAGGCCGAAGAATATCGAGATATTTTGAGGCCGAGACGAAGCGCCGCAGCCCGAAATCAGAATCCGCAGCGCCGGAATGAGGTTTTGTAACGGGCTCTAACGTTTCCTCGCACTGAAGAGCAGCGTGTGTGCGAAGAGATACGGCGCCACGCGCGCGAACAACGCGTAGCGGCGCGACGTGAGTCCCACGACGCGCACATCCGTAAAGCGCGCCTCCAACAGCCCTTTGAACTCGCGGTACGAGAACTGGTTGATATGCGTCGGGTCCTGCAAGGGCGTCCCTGTCTTGACGCCGAACAACAGCTTGATGCGCGACTGGAGCGAAAACGCATGCGGTATGGTGCCCGCCAACAGGCCGCCCGGCTTGAGCACGCGTTCGATCTTCTCCATCACGACGTCGGGGTAGTACAAGTGCTCGAGCACCTCGCACGCCACCACCACGTCGAACGACGCGGGTGCCGCCGGCCACTCTCCGTTCAGATCGACATGCATGCCCGTAAAACCGGGGATCTTCTGTTCGGCGATAGCGAGCGCCTCGCCGTCTATGTCATAGCCGGTTACCGTGTTGCCCGCCGCATACAGCTGCGTCAGCTCGCCGTCGCGACAGCCGACGTCAAGCACCTGTTTGCCGGTACCAACCTGGCTGCGCAAAAACGCCCCGCGCTCCCTGCCCAACAGGACGAAATTGCGCCCACGCGCGTGCGCGTGGTGTTGCGAATATATCTGCTCGAGCGATGAGTGCGGCACGCAGCGATTGTAGCACCCCCGGCTGATGCCGCCAGCCGTACGAGACGCGCAAGCGATTCAAGCGAGCCGTACTGCTTGCTCCAACACTTTGTGAAAGCCCCACTAGAAAAAGCGTTTTGCGAGTGCGAGTATCCCCTGTTTCCACGGCACGCGATGTGAGACGCCGCTTGCCCCGGCGAAGTCATCGCGGTGCGCGAGATACCATTCGTAGTTGCGCACCAGCGCCTGCTTGTTGGAATACTTCGGCGCAAAGCCGAGTTGCCGTTCGGCCTTTTCGATAGACACGAAACTGTCTTTCGACGCGGTTTCGTAGACCCATTTATACAGGGGCGACAGATGCAGCGCTTCGAGCACGCGCAGCGTCCATATCATCGGTGCGGCCGGAAAGCCCCGTATCTTCTTGCCGAAGCCCGCCGCGTCGAGCACGGCCTGGTAGTCCTCCTTCATCGTCGTGAACTCCTTGGCGCCGATGTTGAACGTGTCGTTCGCCTGCTCGGGCGGCAAGGTTGCGGCCGCGTAGACTGCATCGCAGAGGTCTTCGACGTCGAGCAGCTGGTAGCGATTATTTCCGCTGCCGATCATCGGGAATCCGCGGCCGTCGGCCGCCCAATCGTAGAAGAGCGCGAACACGCCGAGCCGCTCCGGCCCCACGAACGACTTGGGGCGGATGATAGGCACGCACAGCCCCTTGGCGCGATACGTTGCCGCTATCTCCTCGGCCGCTATCTTCGCCTTGCCGTACTCGCCCACGCCGTCGAGCGCGTCGTCTTCGAAAAGCGGATGATGGTCGGGAATGCCGTAGACGGCGGTCGACGAAATATGCACCACGCGCGCAATGCCGTTCTCGCGTGCCGCTTCAAAGACGTTGCGCACGCCGTCGATGTCCGTCGAACGGATGTCCGCGGGGCTGTACAGCGGCAGCGCAGCAGCGGTATGGATGACAACATCGGCACCCCGCATGGCGGCGCGTAGTGTTGCCTCGTCGCGAATGTCACCCGTTACCGCACGCACGCGATCGCGTTCAGGATAGTCGAATGGCGCGACGTCGTACGAGACGACCGCGTGCCCGCGCGCAAGCAGGTGCCGTACCAGATTGATGCCGAGAAATCCTGCGCCGCCGGTGATGAAGAATGTCTGGGGGGCGGGTGTCATATGGAGCGATTATAAGCCGGTGCGCCGGAAAAAGAAATAACTGCCGGCTGGTTGTGCCGGCAGTCATGCGCCCGTTACAGAGCGCCACGCAGATCATCGAGGAACAGCTTTGGGCGCGCGAGCAAGAACTCCCAAGGGATATAGACCCACGCGCTTTTGCACCACCACTGCGCGCCGGGTCGATCCCGCGAGTCATACATGATTTCGTTGCAGTACGCCGGGATGATCGGATCGAGACCGAAATGTTCGGCTAAGATTTTCACGCGGCGGACATGGTGCGGGTGACCGATGAGGATCACCTTCGTGCCGAGACCGCGCTCTTTCAACTGCTCCGCAATCCAGCGCAGCAGACGATGGGTCTGCACCCATTCGCCGTCAGCGCTCGGAAACGCATGCACGCGATCGGTGCCGAGAATCGGCTCCAATTGCGACGCCTGCTCAAACTGGCCGAAGAACGGCAACCCGTATTCTTCGCAGAACTTACGGGCGGCCACCGCGATGCCGCGGTTTGATCGGTCCGGCGCATTTCCGCGCAGAAAGCGGTTGAACGGCACCGCAACGACGGCGCTCGCGCCGTCATACGGCTCCCGCGCCGCATTGAAAGAGATCTTCGGATTAAGAAGTTTCAGGGCTGTGCGCACTGTCGTGCTCCTTCCAACGTTGATTGACCGCCAATATTTTTATCACGAATTATCTAAAAGGTCAAGGCGCTACCGAAAGAGCAGCCAGAGCATGAATGCTGCCCAGAGCGCCGTGAGCGCAAGCGCCCAACGGTCGCGGAAGACGAGCGACTCGGGATATTCCGCATCGCCGTCGGTGCGGAAGATGCCGTTGCATACGCGCGCTATCGCCGCGAAGACGAGCACCGTCGAATAGACCGCCAACGGCGAATGCGCGCCCAATACGCTATAGATGCCGTAGGATATGATCGCCAGCACCGCCGAGAGGCCGACGAAAAGATCGATTGATTCGCGGGTGTACATCTCGCGCACCGTGCGCTTGGTCGCACTGATATATTCCGTCCGCCGCTTCCCCAGCGCCAGGAAGAGCGCACCGAAGAATACGCAGAGGATGATCCACGGCGAGACGAACGTGGCCGTGGCGACGCCGCCGGCGACGACCCGCAACACGTAGAACAGCGCGACGAGCGAGACATCGACGACGGCGACGCGCTTGAGGCCGCGCGAATAGAGCGCATTGCCGACGAGGTAGGCCCCGACGACCCACGCGAGCGCGGGCACGAAGAGAAGCCCCGCCGCGACGAGTGCGCCGAGCATGATCGCAAGAGCGAGCGCAGAGCGCTCCCCCACCGCGCCGGAGGCAAGCGCACGGAAGCGTTTGGACGGGTGCAGCCGGTCGGTTGCCCTGTCGCTAAGGTCGTTGACGATATAGACGACGCTTGCCGCAAGCGAGAAGATGGCGAACGCGGCGGCGGCCAGCGCCAGCTGTCCCGGCCGCAGATCCCCCGCGAAGAATATCGGTGCGAAGACGAGCAGGTTCTTTATCCACTGCGTCGGACGCATGAGCGTAACGGCCGGCAGCACGGGCATGAGCAGCCGCATGACGGGACGCGTGAGGTCGTCCAAGAGATAGGTCGCACGTGTCGCACGCATGTCATTCTCATGCCGGATACGCGACACCGGCACGAATCGTGCGCCGATATTTGCGGCGAACAAGCCGTCGGTCAGCACTTTGTCGCCCAGCATGTACACAGGCGAGCCCGCAGCCGAAAACGTCTCGAGTACGCGGCGGCTGGGCTTGCGGTGGCGCGTGTCGAGGAAATCGACGCCGTGCGCTTCGGCAAGCAGGCGCGTGCGTTCGCGCGAGCCGTTTGATACGAGCGTCACCGAAGCGGCAGACGCCCGCAAGCGCTCCAAGGCCGCCGCGCGCTCCGGCGCAACCGCATCGCCGGCATCGTGCGTGAGCGTTCCGTCGACATCGACGATGAGCGCCGCACCCAAGAACCGCTCCGAATCAAGGTCTTCGAATCGAAACATATTATTTTGCCGCCGCAACGACCGCGATGAGCCCGATGACAATAGCCGCATACCCGGCAACCTGCACCGGCGACACTGGCTCGCCCAAGGCCGCAAACGCATAGCCGTTGATGATGACGAAGCTCATGGCAACCATGACCGGATACGCGACCGATAACGGCAGCGCGCGCAGCGCAAGGAAATAGAAGATGACGTTCGCCGCAAAGAGCGCAAGCCCTGCCGCCAGCTGCCAGTTGTGCGCCACGAGCGTTAAGGGTGCCCACGACGAGAAGTCGGCACCGCGCGCGGAACCGAGCTTCAGCAGGATGTTCGCCGCTCCATTGAGCGTGAACGCGAGGATGAGGTAGGCGACGGCCATGGCGGCATTCTATCGTATAAGCCGGTAGATGTGGATGCCGTCGTCGCCGCGCGCATGCGCGCCGAGCGAAACCCGATGGATCTCAAAGAGGTGCGACAAGACATCCGATTCGCCGAAGAAGGAATGGTACCGGTAGGTCATGTAGGTCGGGAAGTCGCTGATATAGCCGACGCCGCTGTCGGCGATATACTCCCAGAGCCGCCCGTCGACGATCGCGGCCGACGCGGCGTTGTTCACCAGGCCATCGAGATTGATGACGCGGTGCCGCGAGAAGTATCCCTGCACGCCCGCATTGAATACGCCGATGACGGTGCCGTCCGGCGCATTATCGTTGAGCCACTGCGCCGCCGCATACATCTCCGCCTGCGCGCGCTGCCGTTGGTGCAGGTCGCGCTCCCAATTCACGAAAAAGACGCCCGCGATAACGAGCGCCGCCGCGACGAGTACGAGGGACGGCACCCGCGCGCGGCGCGACATGCGCGCGAGAAACCATGCGGCAAGAAGCGGCGGCGCGAACGCGACCGCGATGAAATACCATGAACGCATGGTCCACCGTATGGCGGCGTTCGCCATAAAGACGAGCGCGAATCCGAACGCGAACGCTCCTTCCGCGGGCGTGTCCTTGCTGCTGCGTTCCCGCCGATCCGCCAGCCACTGCCAGAGCGCCGCACCCGCAAGCAGCAGGAATGCCGCAGGGGCTCCCGTCTGCGCGAGCGTGGCGCGCAGCGCATGATCGGTCGTGTAGACGGCCGCTTTGAGCGTTTGGAACAGTCCCGCGCCGTTATCCTGATAGACCAGCGCATGATTCACGACCGTTGCGGTGACCGATGCCGAGGTGAAGAACATGCCGAGCGTGAGCGCATTCCACATAAACCACGGCGCCACGACGAGAGCGGCGGCGAACCCGGCAACGAGCGCATGCCGCAGCCCGTGCGCCGTCCGATCGCGCCAGAGAATCCACGCCAACGCGGCGGCGATATAGAGCGCATTGTCGAGGCGGGCGAGCATCGCGAGCCCGCCGATGATGCCGAGCGCCGCGAGCCGCGAAGGCGTTTGCGCCTCGCGCCAACGCACGAGCGACAGGAGCAGCGCGGCCAATAGGAATAGCGAGAGCGGCGTCTCCAGTCCGTTGAGCGATTCGTAGATGACATGCGGATTGAAGAACCACAGAAAGAGCGCGAACGCATGGATGCGCGTGTCGTCCGTATAGCGGCGCATCACCGCCAACAGGAGCGCTCCCGTTGCCGCCGACAACAGCGCTCCGACGACGAGCGCCGCATGCACGGGCGCGACATCAGCCGTACCGCCGACGGAGAACATCGCAAAGACGGGCAGCAGTACGAGCATCCACAGCGGGTGGTAGCCGTTGGTCATGTTCACCCCGTCGAACGTCGAGCCGAGCCCGCCGACGATGTTGCGCGCGATCTGGAAATAGTAGAATGCGTCGTCGGGTACCAGCTCCGTCAGGAGCAGCGGCAGCGGCGAGAACGCCAGGAAGACCTGGAACGCCAACCCTGCCGCGACCACACCCCACGGCAAGAAGCGCAGGAAACGAGACGTGTTACCGGGTGCCATATAAGAGACACAGCGACGCTGCACGCGCAGTATGGCATACTAGGCCCATGCGAAAAAGAGCAGGGGCGCTCGTCGGGTACGCAGAGCGCATCGTGCGCACGGACCTGCGCTATGTCCTCTCGGGGGGCTTCTTCCTCTCGCTCACCCAGGTCTCCAGCGCGATCATCGGCCTCATCCTGACGACCGCGTTCGCGAACCTCCTGCCTGTCGAGACATATGGCACGTACCGCTACATCCTCGCGATGTATACGATGTTCGCCATAGCCGCCATGCCGGGCCTCGACACGGCGGTCATACAATCCGTATCGCGCGGATACGACCGTGCCTATCTGGACGGCGTGCGGACCCGCATGCGATGGGCGCTCCTCGGCACTGCCGCCGCGATAGCGTACGGCGGCTACCTGGTAGCACAGCAAAGCACCGTAATGGGCTATCTGTTCATCATGCTCGGTATCGCCCTCCCTCTTATGGAGAGTGGGTCCATGTATACGACCTACCTCAACGCGAAGCGCGAATACCGTACATGGGCAATCATGGACATCATCGGCCAGGTATGCTCGGCAGCCGTCCTTATCCTGACGATGTACCTGACCAAGAACATATTCGTGCTCATGATCGGCTATTTTCTGCCCTACATCACGATACGGTGGGGTGCGACCTGGTGGGTAGTGCGTCATCACAACATGGAGGGAGAGCATGACCCGGACTTTTTCGCGTACGGGCGCTCGCTTACGCTCTTTCAGGTTGCGACACGCGCCATTTCATCGCTCGACCAGATTGTCCTCTACCACTTCCTCGGACCAGCGCAGGTAGCGATGTTCTCGCTTGCCACCGCGATACCCACCAGGTTACAAGGCCTCTTCCGCATCACCGGAACCCTGGCATTCCCCAAGTTCGCCACACAGCACAGGCAAGACATACTCCGCGGCCTGCCAGTGCGCATGGCGTTGTTCGGGGCAGGAATAGTGCTCTTGTGCTTGCTGTACATCCTTGTAGCGCCCTATCTGTTCAAGATACTGTTCCCGAAGTACCTTCCTTCTCTGTTCTTTTCCCAAGTCGCTATATTTTATACGCTCTCCGCAGTCACCTACCCGTTCGGCGCTTTTCTCAACGCGCATAAGCGGCTGCGCGAAAATTACATGCTTTCGATAGCCGCGTTCATCGTCAAAGCGACATGCCTGCTTGTCTTCGTGCCTCGGCTTGGCATCTGGGGTGCCGTGATAGGCCTGCTCGCGACATCCGCGACAACCATCGTCATCGCAAGCTGGTACCTGTATTCGATGCGCAACGACGCATCAGTATCGGTACCCGGTGATGCCGTCGAGTAAGCGGCGCAGGCGTTCCGTCATGCGTTCTCCAACAACATTACGGAGGAACCGTTTTGCTCCGCCGCGCCACGCATTGAGCCGGCTCTTACGCTTGAGGCGACGGACGACATCTCGCCAATCGGATCCGGGCGCCATGCGCTCCGCAGCTTCCTCGGGATACTGCGCATCCCCGCGTGCCAAGATGACCTCGAGCGGATAGCCGCCATTGTCGCGGACTGATATCACCTTCAAACCAGACTGCTGCGCGAACAGGCGCAGCGTGTGCGGCGTGTAATTATACGTATGCGCGATCTGATAGAAGAGCGACATGCTGATTGCGGGGTTGTATGTGCCGGGAACGCTGATGAAGATGATACCCTCCGGAGTCAGCATGCGCGCGAGCGCCTGCAACGTCTGGAGTGGCGTGAGCAAGTGCTCGAACGTCTGGTCCATGACAATCAGGTCGAACAGGCCATGATCGCTTTCGCAGAACGTTTCGACTGTCGCATCAAGAAGTTCAATGCCCATCTTTTCCTTCGCCACTGCGCGAGAGTATGGGTCGGGCTCGAGGCCGACCCCCTCGATGTTTTTCTCTTTCTTGAGCAGGTATAGTATCTGGCCGAAGCCGGCGCCGATATCGAGCACCCGGCCGCCCTGCGTCACCCACGGCAACAGGTACGGCAGCAGGTTCTTTTTCGTAGGAGTCTCGTAGGCATCATCAGTGGTGTGCTCTATTTCTGCGACATACCCTGGCCGATCCATCGGGTTGAGGTAGTCGAAGAAATCCTCCTTGTAGAACAGCTCGTAATGCTCGCGCGTCATGCGCGGATCGATGCGCACGAGCCCGCAGCCCTTGCAGATGACGTTCCGGACCGGAATGTCATTCGGAAATCCTTTCGTCGCGAGGACAAAATCGTCGCGCGCGCTGCAAAGCGGGCACGGAACGTACTCAAGTGGCTTGAGTGGATACTCCCGCTTGAGCGCCACTGAATGGTAGTCGTTTGAGGCGCTGGTCATAGGTCGTTCTTCTGCGCGATCGCATACAGGGTAACATAGCGTTTTCTGCTCGGCAGCATCGCGAGCCAGATGAGACACGCTGGGATGCCGAACAAGAGCGCATCCTTCATTTGTGCGGCGAACGAGAGGAGCCCGATGCGCCGGCGTGCCGACGCGCTGATGCGTATCTCGCCGCCTGCACGGACAGCCGCCTTCGCCTTGCCGACGAGGCCGAAAGAAAACAGCCGGCCGTAGCGAAAACGAAGTTTCAGGATGAGGAATCGGATACCTTCCGACCGGCGCGTTATGTACCTCACTGTGTAGCCGTTCGCGGCAAGGAAGCGTACGAGCGTGCGGCGATCCCACTGCGAGAGGTGGCGCGGCGGCAGGTCGTACGGTTTCAGCCATGACGCGCCGTGGCGATACGGCAAAGACATCGCGACGTAGCCACCATCGGCGAGGAGACCGCGGACATCCGCCAAGAACTCGCGATGATTATCGAGATGCTCGAACACGTCGAAAAACGTCACCAGGTCGAATCGCTCACTGGGATGCGCCTCGCGGAAACCGGCAAGGTCATTCACCTCGAGCCCCTCCAATCCGAATGCGGCCGTACCGGCAGCGACTGCGTCGGGATCGAAATCGATGCCGCGCGTCTGCCAGCCGCGGTCGCGCGCGTGAGCGAGAAAATTACCGATGCCGCACCCGACATCCAGGACGCGTCCGGTACGGGGCGCAAGGAACGATATGACGTTCCGGTGATTCCAATTCGGTTCCAGGATAGGGTCGGCATTGCGCCCGGCGTACCGTTCATCGCGGGAATACCATGCGGCGCCGGGATTCTTGAACGGCCGCCAGTACCATGCATCACAGGAAGAGCACGCGTAGCGCGTGTAGATCGTACCAGTATCCATGTGCGTATCAGACAGGCGCTTGCCAACGCCGGTACCGCATATTGGGCATGTGTCTGTCGTGGTCATGGTGTGTTGTGAAGCAATGATGCATACGCGCGCAGCGTCGCATCCGCCGCTTTGTCCCAGGTAAAAAAGGCGGCTCGTGCAAAGCCGCGTTCGCGCAGCGTACCCCGCAGCGCTTCGTCAGACAGCACGCGCCCGAGCGCATCGGCAAGTGCCCGCTCGTCGGTCGCATCCACCAGCACCGCTGCATCCCCCGCTATCTCCGGCAATGACGTGGCATTTGATGTGACCACTGGCGTGCCTGATGCAAACGCTTCGACAATCGGCAACCCGAACCCCTCGTTTAAGGACGGAAAGGCGAACACCGCCGCACCTGTGTACAACGCGTTCAAATCATCCTGCTCAACGTAGGGGATGATGTGGATGTCTACCGCATACGCGCTGGCGCGTACCGCGTCAATCGGCAGCGTATACCCCATCACGGGAGTACCCACAAGCACGAGATGCTCGCGCCGCTCCGGCTGTTCGTCGCGCAGGCGATTGTATGCCGCGACTAGTGCCGCAACATTCTTGTGCGGCTGGAATCGGGAAATGTTCAAAATGTACGGTTCATTCGGCACCGCGTAGCGCGCGAGCATCGGACGCACCGCCTCGCGCGGTAGCGGACGGTACTCTTCGCCGCCGCCGTTATAGATAACCTGCACCCGCTCCGGTGCGACACCGTACTCGGCAATAATCTCATCGCGCGCAAACTGCGAGACGGCAAAGGCGAGCGAGAGGTATCGGTGGAACCACTGTAGTACGCGATTGAATACTTCGCGCGACAAGACGAACGCACTGCGCGCCGCCGTGATGTCACCGGCGGCATGCATGGTCACGACAATATGCCGCGCGGGTGCGAGCCAGAAGAACGGATACAACCGCGGCTGGAACCAATGAATAATATCGAACGGTTCGCGTCGGAACCGCCAGAAGAAGAGAAGCGTGCGCACGAAGCGCGTCGCCACCGGCAACCGCACCTGCGGCATCACCACCTCGTGTGCCTGCGCATACAGTGGGTCATCAACGTGGTCGAAATGCACGAGCGTGTACTCAAAGCGGTCATCGCACAACAGCCGCTCGGTCACTTTGCGCGCCACCAGTGCCGTACCTTTTGCCGGACGATTGTCAAACGCATAGGTCATGAGCGCGACACGAGGTTTGCGCGACTGTTCCATAGGCGTGGAGATTATAGCACCCTGCAACAAGCGCCGATATTTGAGGCAGGTAGCGCACGCTACGCGGCTGCATGCAGAACCCGTGCCGGATTGCCCACCACCGTCGCGCCGGGCGGCACATCTTTCGTTACCACGGCACCCGCACCGACGATAGCACCTTCACCGACCGTCACGCCACCGAGGACGGTCGCATTGCTGCCGATGGACGCACCGCGTTTGATAACCGTACGCACGAACCTGTCCTGCCAGTCTTCAGCAATCTCGGGTTTCCCGTCCGCACGTGTCGCATGGGGATGCTTGTCGTTGATGAACATGACTCCATGGCCCAGGAACACTTCGTCCTCGATGGTGACGCCGTCGCAGATGAACGAGTGGCTCGATACCTTACAGCGACTGCCTATGACAGCGCCGCGCTGGATCTCGACGAACGGGCCGATCATCGTCTGATCACCGATCGCACAGCCGTAGAGGTTGATACACACTCCGAGGCGGACGCCCTTGCCGAGTACGACATCGGGCGCGATGAATTGGGATTTCTCGGGCATGGCGCCATTGTAGTACATGACACCGTCCGATGCGACACTGCAGCACATAACCCCCATCAGTATCCATGCCGCAGGCGAGTATGCGCCGCATGAAAGGCCGTGCGCAGCGGATGCGCCGGCTTGTACGAGATACGTTCGTGCCGCACACCCCGCCGCAACGAACGATCCGCAGCCGCAAGGACACGCACCACGTCGAGCCCGAGACAGGCATCGGAGATCGGTGTCGTGCCATTGCGGATGGCGCTGCGGAAATCGGCGATCATCGCGGCGAGGTCTTCCCCGCCCTGCGCCACATGAACCGGCCGCGTCTCTCCGGTCTTGTACATGAACAACGGGCCGCTCTCCCCCTCCTCTTGGTTCGGATAGACCCCCTGGTCGAAGACGACGAGCTGGTCGCTCGCCAGCTGGTCGTAGCGCGCCATGCGTTCGCTGCCGATGACGGTGAGCTGGCGTACCTTCACCGGCGAGATCCAGCTGACGTGGATATGCGCGAGGAATGTTTTCCAGCGGAGCGTCAGGTACGCGACGCTCTCCTCTCCTTTCGGTTGCTTCGGGTGTATGAGCGTCTTGGCTCCCACGGCGGACACCGCATACGGCCGCTCCAGGAACAGCGAGAGCAGGACGGAGATATCGTGCGGCGCAAGGTCCCATATCACGTTCGTGTCCCTCTGAAACAATCCGAGGTTGATACGAGTCGACTCGATTGCTTTCGGCGTTCCGAGCTCCCCCGAATGGATAAGCTCCCGCAAGGCCCGGATAGCCGGGGAGTAGAGATAGGTGTGGTCGACCATAAGGACCAGCGAACGCGAGCGCGCGAGCGAAACCAAGAGCTCGCCATCGCGAACATCAAGCGTCATCGGCTTCTCGATAAGGACGTGCTTGCCGGCTTCGATCGCTTGCTTGGCGATGCGGAAATGCGTCGACGGCACTGTGGCGATAACCACCGCGTCAACATCATCGCGGGAGAAGACGTGACGATATTCCTGCACCACTTCAATCCCGGGTTCCGCGAGACGGATAGCGTCGTGGCGAGCGAGATTCTTTTCGCAGATAAGCGCCAGCTCGAGTTCCGGATCGTTCCGGATATTACGGATGAGCTTCGGGCTCCAGTAGCCGTATCCGATGATGGCGATGCGAGTCTTTCTCATATCAATCGTTGTTAAAATCTCGGACAGCATCGACGACCTCGGCCGCCTGCGCGGCAGTCATGCCGGGATACATCGGCAAGCTCACGACCCGCGCAGCGAATGCCTCGGCATGCGGGAAATCCCCGGCTTGGTACCCCAAGGACGCGAAGGCCGGCACGAGATGCAGCGGCTGCGGATAATGTATCCCGGCGCCGATGCCGCGCTCGTGGAGGTGCGCTATGAGTCCATCCCGCGCGCTCGCATCCACTTCGACGACGTACAAGTGGAAGACCGGCTCGGTATGCGGATACACCGGCGGAAGAGCGAGAAACGAGGACTCGCCGAGCTCGTCACGATATATGCCTGCTATCGTCCGTCGCATGTCGTTCCATTCATCGAGGTGAACAAGTTTTTCGGTGAGAACCGCCGCCTGCAACGTATCCAGCCGGCTGTTGAAACCCGGCAGTACATGCTCGTACTTGCGGACACCCCCATGATTGCGCAACATGCGCAGCTTCCCGGCGAGCGCCTCGTCATCGGTGGTTATCGCTCCTCCATCGCCGTACGCGCCGAGGTTCTTCCCGGGGTAGAAGCTGAACGCGGCCGCATGGCCGAACGAACCGGCGCGCGCGCCCTTGTATCGCGCGCCATGCGCTTGGCATGCGTCCTCAAGAAGCAGGAGACCGTGCCGATCCGCGATGGCGCGCAACGCGTCCATATCCGGCACATCGCCATAGAGATCGACTGCCAGGATCGCTTTTGTGCGGGATGTAATCGCATCCTCCACCAGAGCAAGGTCCATGCCGCGCGTATGCGCATCTATATCGACGAACACCGGACGCGCACCGAGATGCACCAGCGGGGAGACGGACGCGATGAACGTGGTCGGCATAACGATGACCTCGTCGCCCGACCCGATGCCGAGCGCCACGAAGAGCAGCATGAGTGCGTCGGTGCCGTTGCCGACACTGATGCAGTGCGCGGTCCCGCAATACTCTGCGAAGCGATCCTCGAACGCCGCGACCTCTGCACTGCCGATGAATGCGCTCCGCGATATGATGTCGGCGAAACGGCGCTCCCGCGCCTCCTTGATGGCATCCTCCTGGAATGAGAGATCGACGAATGGTACGGTCATACGTGAGCGATGGAGAGGTAGAGGGATTCGTACGCGGGCATGATAGCATTCCAGGCGAGACGCCGCACGACGAAGGCCCTGCCCCGTTCGCCCAGTTCGTGGCGCAGCTGATGGTCGGCGCCGAGCCGCTGCAACGCCAGAGAGAGCGCGGCGACATCACGCGGCGGGACTTTCACGACCTCCCGCCCATCGACAAGCGGCAAGCCCGACGGATAGTCGCCGATGACGGCAGGCAGCCCCGCCGCCATCGCCTCAAGGCCGGCGACGCCGATCGCCTCCGCCTCCTTGCCTGCCGGATAGGCGAACACGAGAGAGAAGATGTCGCTGGCAGCGAGGATGTCGGGGATGTCCGTCCTGCCGCCCGGCAGAGCGACCCGCTCGGTTATGCCGAGTTCACGAGCACGGCTTTGCAGCGCGGAGGCATCACCATCGCCGACCAGAAGAAGCCGCAGGTCAGGCATGTCGGCCGCCGCACGCGCGAACGCTTCGAGCAACAGGTGTTGCCCCTTCCAGGCAGTGATGCGCGCCACACAGCACACGACGATGTCTGACGCGCGCCACCCGAAGGACGCGCGCAGCCCGCTGCAGTCGGTATGCTGCCGGGCGGCCTCGAGCGCGTCGGTATCGATGCCGTTCTCGATGGTGCATGATTGCGCGCCGGAAGCGGCGTCGTGGACGGTGCCGAAAAGTTCCTGTTCAAGACTCCCCGTATAGTAGATCGTACGAGCAGAGAATGGTCGCAGGAGACGGTACGCCAACCGTACCTTCCATGAATGCATCTGGTGGCTTTGATGCTCATGGATGACGAACGGGATGCGGCGCAGGACGGATACGATGCCCGCGGCGATGACGGCGTCGGGGAGGTGGGCATGCACGATATGCGGCCGACGCTGCGAGAATGTACGCCAGAGCATCCAGATGGCTCGGAGAATCGGCGTGCCGCCGCTCGGCGTCAGGTACGCCATCGGCGCCGCGGCGGCCGTAAGGTGCGCAGCGAACGTCTGTCGTTGCGCGTCGTCTTCGCGCAGGACATACAGCATCGGTTCGAACCGCGCTCGGTCGAGCCGTGTCGCGATCTGCGCCACGACAGCCTGGGCTCCGCCGAGCCGCAGATCATTTATCACGAAAGCGACTGTGATGCGCTCGGAAGATGTCATATGAGCGAATGTACCAGGCGCTCGGCGAGCGCAGGCAGCGAATGCTCGGCGGCAAGCGCGATGTTGCGGGCGCGCAGCAGCTCGCCATCCGCGGAGCTCAGCGAGAGGGCGGCCTCGAGCGAACGCGCGAGCGCCCGCGGATCGCCATCGGCGAAGATACAGCGCGCGTCTGCATGTTCGGCATAATCCGCGCTCGACGCGAGGACGATGCAGCCGCTGGCGGCCGCTTCGAATATGGTCTTGTCGTACATGCCGGAACGCGACGCGTTCACGAAGATGTCGTGCGACGCGTAGATCGCGGGCGTGTCGGCATTCTTGGGCCCGGGATGGAACCGCACCGTATCGAGCCCCAGCCGCGCCGCCTGATCCTTGAGGCCCGCGTAGTACGCTTCGTCCTGCGGCAAGGGAGAGCCGTAGATGTCGGCCGTGAACGCGATGCCGCGCTCATGCAGCATGCCGAGCGCTTCAAGCAAGACATCGACGCGCTTCGAGGGAGAGATGCGCCCGAGCGAGAGGATGGAGCGCGGCGTGCGTAGGGCGGCGGCATCAGGACGGAACGCCGCCAAGTCGACGCCGACCGGCATCTGCATCGCATGACGGAATTTCGCCGTGTACGAATACCGGGACGTATAGAACACTCCGCGGCACAGCGGCGCCGCGAGGTCGGTCAGAAGCCCCCCTTGATAGTGATTGCGCCAGAGAAATACGCGCGTGCCCATGAGACGCCACAGGATGCCGCCGAGCACGACGTATTCCGGGTTCATGTGCACGAACACAGCGTCATACTCGCCGCGCAAACGCCAGATAGTGCTAAAGAAGCGCCAGAGATACTTGAACCGGGAACGACCGCTCTCCTTCCCGAGCGAGTGGACAGTGACGTTCGGCGGGAGATCGTGCTTCCCTTCCTTCAGGCACACTACGTGCACCGAATCACACCTCTTTGCGAACTCTTCGATCCACCGATGAAAGAACCCGAGGACCGGGTCCCGCGAGTCTACCGCCTGGGTCAGGATAAGCAGTTTCATGTTGACGTCTCGCATCTATTTTATATAATGGCGGCATCACGAACGGAAAAGGCAACCCTACAAGGTTTCGTCCTTGTGGGGTCTTTTCTTTTTATATGCCAACCGTTCTTGCAGGTCATTCATGAAGCGCAGGTACGGTCTGCTTTCCTTGAATCGCAACAGAGCAGAAAACGAATGACTGTTCGGCACCAGCACTGCCTCAAGCTTGTCTCGTTCCGCGAGATATTTTACCAGGCAGTAAAAATCGCCGTCACCCGTCGCAATGATCGCCTTTTCGTAATTCGGTAATTCGTGCATCGCTTGCAGCACCAACTCCGCATCACAGTTCCCTTTCGTGGTGCCGTCTTTGTGTATGAGCGTCGGCTTGAAAATACAAATAAACCCAGCTTCTTGCAACATCACATAGAGATCATTATTGCCGTCCACAAACCCTATGAACAGAAATGCCCGTTCGACGCCGTACTTCTCGCGCAGGTACACACGAAATCGACGCCAGTCGAGTTTCCACCCCAGCGAGCGGATGGCCAGGTTCACATTTTGACTGTCGATGAACGCGTAGTTGCGCAGATTCTTTTTCATACTGCACCGTCACCATAGACACCTTCGAGGAGATCGAGGTCTTTGCCGCTGTCTTTCAGGAGTGTCGCGTTCTTGCGCTCGAGCGCGCGCAGGAGCGTGGCACCCTCCACGTCATCCGGCAAGACGCGCTCGTACAATTCCCGCAGCGCGGCCATGTCCTTGATGAAGCAGTGGCCGCCGGCGCCACGGCCGGGTGCCACACCGGGGCGGCTCTCGTGCATCACCGTGAGGTGCGACGGGCCGATGCGGGCGTCGGCCGCGAGGCCTTCCATAATCGTCGCCCAATCGCACCCTTCGGCAGTCGCGATGTCGTGAATCAGGTTCGCAAAAACAACCTTCACGAACAGGAAGCCATTGCCCGCATATTTAATGTACTCTGCTTCGCGCGCGGTGCATACGCGCACGTAGGGTGCTTCGGGCAATACGGCGATCACCCGCTTCGCTGCCTCTTGATATGCCTGATCGTCCTTCGGCAAGCCGATGATGTTGCGTGCCGGGTGCGCGGCATCATACGCAGCGTTCGCCTCGCGCAAGAATTCCGGCGAGTGCAGCACGAACACGTTCGCAAACGCTTCCTGCAGCGCCTCGGTGGAGCCGGGCTGCATGGTCGACTTGATGACGGCGATCTTCCCCTGCCCCACGTTGCCGAGCGCATCGCGCACGATGGAGAGGTCGAAGCCCGCCGGGGTCGAGGGCGTCGGAACCGCGATGAACACGATGTCGCAGTCCTTGATCTGGCCTTTGTTGGCGGCGTATTGCGGCTCAAGGCCATAGCGCACGATGGAGAATCCACGCTCCTCAAAGTCATCGGCGTAATGCTTGCCGATCCATCCCTGGCCGACGAACCCTACGAGCGGTTTCTCTGACATACGGCGCATTGTACGAAAATACGGCAGCAATGCTAGACAACACCCCGTGCGTTCTCCGCGGGCGGATACACCGCCTCGAGCACGCGCGGCACGATGGCCGAAAGCGAATGTTCGCGCTCAACGTACGATCGCAGCATGGCACGCTCCCGACGCTTCTCTTCTTCTGTGAGCATGAGGGCCTGGGTGATCGCGTGCGCGACCGACTCCTCGTCCGCACGTTCTATGAACAGTCCCTCATGCACGACATGCCGCAGCTCCGGTGCGGCGGTGACGACGATACAGCCGCTGGCGGCCGCTTCGAACAGCGTCTTGTTGAAGCCCGAAACCGACCCGACGTGCACGAAGATGTCGTGTGACGCATACGCCTGCGGCGTCTTGCCGTGCGGCATCGCACCAAGGAATGACACAAGGCCGCGTTCTTGCGCCTGCCGGAAGCGGGCGCGGAGGTCTGCCGCGTATGCCTCGTCGCCGGGAAGGATCGTCGCGCCGACGACATCGAGACGGCACGCGTGATGTTGTGCGGCGCGCTCGACCGCCGCGATGGCGATGTCGAGCTTCTTCTCCGGGGCCAAACGCCCGAGGAACAGGAGCGAGCCGAGCGCGCCCGTGCGCGGTGCCTGCGCGTATACGTCGGTCTCGACGCCGGTGGGGATCTGCTGCGCCTGCGCGAGCCGCGCGACCGAAGCCCGCGGGTCGGTATAGAACACGACATCGGCGAAGCGCGACGCGAGCCGCACTTTCCACGTCGTCTCCGTATTGTTCGCCAAGAGCGCCACCCGCTTGCCTAACAGCCGCCACATGAGACCCGCGAGGATCACATACTCGGTGTTGATATGCACGAGGACGGTGTCGTATGCGTTACGTTCGCGCCATGCGCGGCCCAGGAAGCGCGCCGCGTAGCGGACGCGCTTCACTGCATGAAGGCCGCGCATGCCCTCCTTCCCGAGCGAGAATGCGCGAACGTTCTGCGCCAAGCCCGTCGGTGCGCCCTGCAGGTAGATGAGGGAGACGGCGCGCGCACGCCGCGCGAATTCGTCCAGCCATGCACGGAAGAACCCGAGTACGGGATCGGCGGCATCGGCCGACTGCGCGCATATCAGGAGCTTCACATCGAGCGTAAGCGGTGCGAGCGCAGGTGCCGCCGCGGCCGGCACCTGGCCGATGACCGAGTCGCCGTACACACCCGCAAGAAGATCGAGGTCCTTCCCGCTGCCGCGCAAGAGCGCGATGTTCTTCGCCTCGTTCGCCCGCATGAGCGCGATCGTCTCCGCATCGTGCGGCACACGATGCTCGTAGCTCTCGCGCAGCGCCGCATAGTCCTTGATGAAGCAGTTCCCGCCGGCGCCGCGCCCGCTCTTATGGATCGGCTGCGCATAGCGCGTCGGGATGAACGGATCGGCGGCTATCGCGCGATAGACCACGGCCCAGTCGGCGTCCAGCGACGCCGCAAGATCGTACATCATGTTCATGAACACGACCTGCGTGAATCCGTTGCCGTTGCGGACGTACTTTATGATCTCCGCCTCCGCGCCCGTGCAGGTGATCGCCTCGGGGGCATCCGGCAACACGCTGTGCACGAGCGCGGCAGCGTCGCGGTGAGCGGCGCTCTGTGCGCCCATGCCTATGATGTTGATATGCGGGTGTGCGGCATCGTACGTAGCCGTCGCTTCGCTCAAGAATTCGGGCGAGCAGAGCACGACGAGGCCGGGGAAATCGCGCTGCAGGGCTGCCGTCGTACCCGGCGTGACGGTCGATTTTATGACCGCGATCTTCCCCTTCCCGACGTTGCCGAGCGCGTCACGAACGATGGAGAGATCGAAACCATCGGGCGTCGACGGCGTCGGCACCGCGATGAACACGATGTCGCAGTCCTTGATCTTGTCCTTATTGGTACGATACGGCTCTTCGAGCGCATAGCGCACGACCGTACGACCCCGGCGTTCGCAATCGTCGGCCATATTCTTGCCGACATACCCTTGTCCGATAAACCCGATAATCGGTGCGCTCATGTGCACGCAATTATGCGTGTTCCCCCCGCACGGCGCAAGACACAGATAGCTACCCGTTGGCGGCTGCGGCCACATCGGCGGCGAAGGCCGCGACGTATGTTTCGACCGAGGCGTACGGTCGATAGCACAGCGTACCCGTGCGCACACCTGCAGAGAACCACTGGGCGAGCGCGTGTGCGTAGTCCGCGCCGTCGGCAACGACGATGGCGCCGGCCTCGCGCGCGATACCGACGTCGGTCGCCAAGACCGGCTTGCCCGCGGCAAGCGCTTCAACGATGATCAGCCCGTATCCTTCATACGCGGACGGCACCAGCACGAGGTCGGCAAGCGCGAGATACGGCCCGGCCGGATGCTCTCCCTCGAAGAACACGCGTGAGGCGACGCCGAGTGCGTGCGCCCGTGCAACGAGAGTGTCGCGTTGACTCCCCGTGCCGACGACGATGAGTGCCGCCGTGGCCGGCGCGGCAGCCGCAAAGCTCTCCAGCGCGCGCCGCGCTCCCTTTTCCGGCTCTAGCCGCCCCACGAACACGATACGGTGCGAGAATGCGCCGAACCGTTCCGGAAGGTTCGGCCCCGCATCCGGCATCGCGTTCGTCTCGGCGTAGATGGGCAGGACGGAAACTGGCGCAAGCGCATCGCCATAGCGGTGCGCGAGTGACCGTTCGATGCGTGGCGATACGACGCGGATGCGCGCCGCCCGGTGCAGGACGTACCCGGCGAGAAGCACGCGGATGCGATTGATGAACGATTGTCGCGCGAATGCGGGCGCGAGAAAATCAGTATGCACCTGCACATACAGCGGTGCGCCGACGTGCCATGCGATGAACAGTCCGAGGAACCCTGTCTCGAACGGGTCCTGCACGGAAACGACATCGGGCCGCGGAAGCGTCTGGGCGATCCGCAACGCATCAAGTCCGTAGAAAAGCGGCGAGCGCGACGCGGTCGGAATGACGCGCAGATGCGGCGCCTCGAACGCCGCAAAGCCGTCGGCAGCGCGCGAGAAGCCGATGATCGTCATCTCGCCGAGTGCTGCGGCATACGCTTCCTGTCGCCGTGATGCAGGCGACCCCGGCACGAGGATCCCGCGACGGGAACGGTCCGATCCGATCTGCAGTACGTTCATATACGGCGTAGTTCTTGTAAGAGCGCAACGAATTCGTGCGCGATATCGTCATACGAGCGCCATCGGTCGAACGTTTCCATCCGCTTCACTAACCGCTGGTAGGTATCCGGATCTGCCAGCGCCATGATACCGTTGACCATGCTCCGATGTTCAAGCGGGTCGACGATGACGCCGTATTCGCCGAAGCGTTCGGCATACGCCGAGTATGTGGTGAGCAGAAACGGCTTGTGATACGCAATGGCGTCGAGTATGTAGTTGGGCGTAATGTCGGACACGGACGGCAATGCGACCGCATAACATGTACTCGTGCGCCGAAGCAACTCGTCGTGCGGTACGGTACCCGTTTCCAGCTCGATAGCAGGATGCTGCCGCTTCGCCTCCTCCATTGCGCGCGCGAATGCCGCCACATTCTTGAACGCGACCGGCCTCGTAAACAGGATGTAATTCTTGCGGCTCGGCGGCACCGACTCGCACGGGCCGGTTATGGCATTCTCTATCACCCGCGTGCGCGTCGCATCAAGCGCATACGGCTCTTGCCAGATGCGCCGCTGCCAGTCACTGCTGAACACCGCCGTAGCATGCCGAAGCACCCACCGTGTCACGGCGCGCATCAATCGCTCTTTCATCGAAAACGCGCGCGGATGCGCGTAAAAGAACGGCAGCGGCACCGGGTCGTTTGTGCGCGTCGTATATGCCTCCCACATCGCGTCGCCTCCGATACGCACGACGAGCGGCCGCCGCAACAACGCACACACCAGCGCAGCCGGCGCCCCCACGCCCCAGGTATCGAAGGCGATCACCGCATCGCTGCGCCACACGCGCGGCACGAGTGCGAGCGCGTAACACGCATGCCACACACCGATCGGCAGCACGCGTTTGAGCGCACCCGGCACCGCGACCGCAACGCGATGCCCTTGTCGCTCCAATGCATCACGCAGCGACGCCGCATAAAACGCAGGTCCGCCCACCTCGGGCGGAAAGATGCCGGTCGCTATGACGATGCGCATACGGATACTCTAACGCACAGCACAGAAGCGCGCCATAAGACGCGCCTCTTTTGCACAGCCGCGCATCAGTGCCGGCACGCCTATCGAAAGTAGGGACTAAGTTCTGTAGACGACCGCTCCAGCGCCGCGGCACACGCCGCAGCACAGACGAACATCCATCCTCCATTGAACCACCAGGCCCAGAGGAGCGGGTTGTTGCATTTCTGCAAATCTTCCAGTGTCATGACGATACCCCGCAGGTTTCTCTACTTCAATTGGACACCCGACGCGACGCGAGCGCAAGGGCTACCGGTGCGCTAGGCGCGCAAACATCTCTGCCTGCATACCGGCTATCATGCGCTATTCATAGCGTGGCTGCCGCCCTACTCCGACAGGATCCTGCCTGTCTATAGATGTTGCAAAAAATGGACGGCCGTCCACTTTTTGCAACATACATATATTCACACGCGCACCGGTTACGCTGTCGCCGCGTCGAAGAGGCGATATTGCTGCCGTGCGATGAGTTCCCAGTCGTACTGCTCGGCCGCCAGTGCGCGCGCGTTTGCCGTAACGCGCGCAACGAGCGCCGGATCGTCAAGATACCGGCGCACCGCCCCGGCGACCGACTGCGGATCGCGCACGCGGCAGAAGACGCCGGTCTCCCCGTCGGTGAGGAAATCCGGGATGCCGCCCACCGGCGTGGCCACCACGGGAATACCCGCCGCGAACGCCTCGACGAACGCATTGCCGAATCCTTCGATGATGGACGGGCGTACGAACACGTCCGAAATCTGCAGCAAGGCCGGCAGCTCCTTGTGATCGACATGTCCCGCGAATATGACGCGGCCTTCGACACCCGCCTCCTGGGCGATACCTTCAAGCTTCTCCCTATCCTGGCCGTCGCCCGCGATGAGGAACTTCACCTCAAGGGGCAGATGCGGCAGCGCCCGAATCACATCCTCCACGCCGCGCGAGAGCACCAAACGCGACGCAGTGAACAGGAAGACATCGCCGAGCGATTTATTGTATGTCGCCTTGAGCGCCTGTTTCGTTTCTTCCGGTACCGGCGTCGAGAACGCACGCGTGTCCACCGCGTTGGGAATGACAGCAACCTCGCCCGTGAACCCTATCTCGCGTACCAGCGCTTCGATGAACCGCGAGATCACCTTGATGCGGTCGGCCTTCAGATAGATCTGCCGGTACAAGGGCCAGAGGAGCCGCAGGATCGGCTGCCGTGTTTTCACCTGCTCGAGCGAGTTGCCATCCTGCAGCTCCAACACATACGGCACCGTCGGGTGCGTGAGCTTGAAGAGAAGCGCACCGAAGCCCGCATGATTCGCCATCATCGCCCAGGTCAGGTCGTATCGGTTCTTATGATGCAATGAAACCGCCGTCAGGAACGAGGTGAATGGGAACAGCACCTTTGCGATCTTGCACTGCACGGGCATCCGACGGTCCGATATCTTTGGTGCGTCCGCCGTGAAGCCGATGCGATGCACGGTTATGTTCCCTACCTTCTCGACCGCCGGCAGGTTCTTGTCGAACCGTAGCGTAATCATGTCGAACGCATACTCATCCGGACTGATGCGATCCGTATTCTCTTTTATCGCCACCTCCGCCCCGCCCACATACGGGTGATAGGTAAGCGAGAATATGAGGACGCGCTTCATATGCATATATTTTATAATTTCTTTTTCCATTCTTCGACCAGCAGTGCCCATGCGGCGTTGAATCCTTCCGCGATATCCGCATGCATGGTTTTGAAAAACGGCGCCAGGCGTTTCGCCGTCTGATCGAATCGTACGTTCGGCCGGTCGGGACGATGAGGCGGCTCGATGATGCATACATCATCGACTGTCGTACCCGCATACGGCACGTCGGACGAAACGGCATAGAGATGCTGACGTAGGCCGCGCGCGTCCTGATTATTCGAGAGAAGCGACAACGCGAGCTGTTGGCAGCGCATGATGTGCGTCGGACTCGACACGAGAATGAGCTGCTGCATGCCTGTTTCCTGCGCGTAGCGGAGGGCCGCTTCGATCTCCTCCCGCGTATCCTGCGAGCGGAGTTCAAGATACGCGCGCGATGCAAGCCATACGCGCAGTTCATCCGCCGTCTTGCCGGCAAACTGTTCGAGGTCGCCGATATGCTCACGTGCATAGCGATAGGTATAGTCACCCTCCTTCACAGCATCTTTTTCCGAGGTGCCGGTGCCGAACATGATCGCTGTCGCATCACACGCGAGCGCTTCCAAGATGCCCCGCGATGCGCGCCCGAACACGCCGCCCTGTGGATCACCCCACACCACGTCCTCCCACGCCTCGGCATGGAGATGGAAGCCGTGAACGAGAACGAGTGTTTTAAGCGCTTGCATAGCTTCGGGCTACCACCGAGACAGATCGCGACCGGCTTTGATGTCTTCTACGTAGTCTTTGAGATGACGCTCGGCCTTCCAGCCGAATTCCTTTTCGGCTTTCTCGGTCTCGATGGATGCATCTTTGCGATCCCCGGGCACCTCCGGCAACATCTCTATATTGTCGGTGAACAACTGCGCCAGTTCAAGTATCGAGAACGATTCTTTGCTGGCGAGCCCATACCCATCGCCCTGCCCTTGTTCACCCGCCAAGAGGAGCCCCCGTGCGGTGTCGCCCGCAAAGGTGAAATTGCGCTTCTGCGTCCCCGGCGCAATGACCGGCAAAGGATTGCCTTCGAGATAGAGCGTCTTGAAGTTGCCGATCACCGACGCATACGGGCCCGTCGAGAGTTCGCGTTTGCCGTAATTGTTGTAGAAGTAGGTGATCGCATACGGCAATCCGTACCATGCGCCGTAGTTGTTCACGAGATCGACGTTGGTGGCTTTCATGAACGCGTACGGGCTCGCGTTGCGCCCCACATCACCGAGCGCAAATCGCGTGCTTGAGCCCGCATAGAGGAGGCGGCACTTGCGCTTGCGCCAGTATTCAAACACGGCAAAGCTGCCGGCGATATTGAGGTCCCACACGACATCGGGCTCTGCGAAGCTCTGGCGGATGCGAGAATATTCGGCGAGATGGAAAATGATTTCAGGATTCTCGTGTCCAAGCAATTCCTCGATCTGTTTGGTGTGCCCTTTGACGTATTCGGCACCGGGTATATGACTCGCCTCTTGTCCGATAAAATAGTTGTCGAGCGAGACGACGCGATACCCCTTCTGCAGCAAGAGCTCTATGAGATACGAACCGATGAGCCCTGCGCCGCCGGTGACGAGCACGGTTTGTTTTTCAGACATGCCAGCCATTGTAGCCGTCTTACGGCGCATCATCAATGATGGTCCATTCTTTCGTGGCTGCGCGGCGCGAGGCAAGGAACCCCACGGCAGCGAATCCGGCGAGTGCGAACGCGCCCCATTGCCATGCACTCGCACCCCTGCCCGGTGCGGCGGCCGCGATAGCGGCCGTTTGCGCCGCCTCCGGCGGCGCATCTTCCTGCTCATGTTGCGCTTCCGGTTGTGCGGCATAGACGGCACGCGCCGAACGCGCGACAGCCTTCGGCTCGATAGTACGTGCCGCGGGCACAGCCGCCGTGACCGCGGCGGCCGATGCCGCCATCACGCCACTGGGATACATGAGCACTGCGACGCCTGCAGGCAAGCGCGTCACCGCATCGGAGATGTGAATCGTCTCGTGCGGCAGCACGAACGTATTGTCGGGAAGTTCGTACGCAAGGCCGCCCGCACGCAGGCGCCAGTGTGAGATGTCCAGTTCGGTGCCGGAGGTGTTCGTGAGCGCGACGGCGTCGGCAGTGCGCGACACCTGCAGCGTGGGCTCGACGACCGTCACGATCACCTTGTCCATCGCGTCTTCCAGTCCGAAATTCGCTGTGAGCACGACGACGTACTTCCCCGGATACGCGAAGCGATGCGTTACCGTCCTGCCGTCGCCCGTCGAACCGTCGCCGAACGTCCAACGATGCGAGGCGGCAATCATGATCTCTCCCTCTCGCCCGCGCACATCCGCTTCGAAGACGACATCGGCGCCCGCCATTACGGTGCGGTCAGGCCCTGCATCGGCCGCAAGCGGCTTGGACGGCGGCTTCGCATGGACGGTTGCCGTCCCGGTTTCAAACACAGGCGACTCCGGATCATCATACGAGGCGCCCGCGACCTGCCCGCCGTTTCTAGGCGATGCGGCCGCGCGTGCGTTTGCAGCACCCGGCGTCGGGCTCGCGCCGCCCCAGCCGCCGCCGATACGCTGGAGCGAATTGCCATCGCCCGCGGCGCCATCGTCCTTCGTGTAGGTCACACTATCGATCACAGTACCATCGCCGCCTACGAGAGCCACGACGCCCGCCGTGTTAGTAAGTCCGATCGACGACTTCGCCACCGAGAACGATCCGCCATATGCATTCACAAACACATTCGGATCTGACGCAACGACAAGGAATCCGCCCGCAGGGACCGTCAGCGTCCCGCGGCCGATACCCTTCGCCGTGTCGATGACGAGCGTGTGATTCGAGCAATCCGCAAGCGTCGCGCCGTCGCAGACGCGCCAGGAGCCGCTCACTGTCCCGCCGACGACAATCACGTCCGCCGCGCCGTCGTTATACAGTTCAATCCACTCGCGGCCGCCGTCGGCACCTGACGGATCGTACATGATCTCATTGATAGAGATCTGGGCATGTGCGGACGTCGGCGCGATGAACAGCATCGCCAGAAGCACCCACGCGCCGCGACCCCGAGACATGCACGCCATTGTACGGGCCGCTGTGCGCGGCGCCAACGATGCGCTGTGCACAATTACTACATGCGGTCGCGTTCTTTGAGGATTTTCGCCAGCATCTCGACGGAAATCTCGCCCGACTCGTCTCGTATCGCAGGAGGTGTATGCATAACGGCGCTGTCACGCTTCATCTGCGACGGGCGCACCGCGCTCGGGTGTGGAGAGAGTGGTGTCTTGGGCGTGGGCTCCGGGTGCGGTGCAGGTGCGGGCGGATGATTCGCACGGACGGCCGCCTTCTCGCGCAACACATCCACAGGCGAACGCGGCGCCGCGACGGCATCGGCACGTGCGGCGCTTATCGCATCGCGCAGGCGTCCTCGCTCCGCTAGAGGTGCCGCAGCGGCCGAGCGACTGAAGGACGCAGGCGGGCGCGGTGTCGCAGGCATCGGGCGCGGTACGGGTACCTGCGGCGCGGGGGCGGTTCGCGGGGACGGTGCCGAGCGCTGCGGCGCGTCTATCCGCGGGGCGCGCGGCGCACCCCCCTGCGCCGAGAAACCCGGGCGCGGACGCATGATGTTGCCCTGTGCATCGAACTTCGGCTTCTTGTCTATCTCGGGCATCGCATATTCCTCCTGCTTTTCCTTGATGACACCTTCCACCTGCATGCGCGGGCGCCCGAACTGCGCGCGCGACGCATTGATGACGTCCTCGCGGTATGAGATGTCGGGCGCTTCGATGGGTGGAATGGTCTGCGCGGAAAACGGCGGTGTCCCTACGCCGTCTATCATGAGTGTGAGGTAGATCTCACCGATGCCGAGGTTCACGAGATCCTCCGGGCGAAACGTCGGCTCGTAGATCGTCTTGAGGGTCTCGGCGTCGAAAGGACCCACGCGGAACGTGATCATCGTGCCGACGTTGCCGAAGACCGCATTACGCACGTTCTCTTCCATCTGCTCCACGTATTGGTTGGCAAGCGTGAGCGCAAGCTTGTACTTGCGCGACTCGGAGAGGATGTCGGCGAACGCCTCATTCATCATCGACTGGAACTCGTCGACGAAGAAGTAGAAGCGCGGCAACTTCGCCATGCGCGACGCGGGCTCGTCGGCGCGGCTCATGGCGGCGAGATAGATTTTGACCGTGAGCATTGAACCGAGCAGGGACGCGTTTGTCTCACCCATGCGCCCCTTCGAGAGGTTCACGATGAGGATCTTGCGCTCGTCCATAAGCTTGCGGATGTCGAAGCTCGACTTCGACTGGCCGACGATGTTACGTATCAGAGGGTTCGCGACGAACTGACCGATCTTGTTCTGGATAGCGGGCGTCGCCTCGGCAGTGTAGCGGTCGGTGAATCCGGCGAACTCCTGGGTCCAGAACGCCTTGACGATCGGATCCTGCACCGTGTCGATGACCGCCTTCCGGAAGTCCTTGTTCGTCAGCATGCGGTTGACGTCGAGGAGCGTTGAGCCTGGATACTCCAAGAGCGCCAAGAGTGTGTTCTGCAAGATGTATTCCATGCGCGCACTCCATGCATCCACCCAGATGCGCTTTAGAGCGCCCATCAAGCCCGACACTACCAGGTGCCGCTTATCGTACCCGACGTCTTCCATCACGTTGAAGCCCATCGGATAATCGGTGTCGAACGGCGCGAAGTACACGACGTCCTTGATGCGGTCGTACGGCACGAAATCGAGCAGCTTCTCGGCGGTCGAGCCGTGCGGGTCGATGAACGCGATCCCCTCGCCGTTCTGTATGTCCTGTATCGCCATATTCTCGAGCATGGTCGATTTGCCCATGCCCGTCTTGCCGATGACGTAGACATGCTTGCCGCGGTCGATGGCGCGGATACCGAACATCTCACGCTTGCCGCGCGTGTGCGTAGCCGCAAAATAGGTGATGCGGCGGTCATCCTGATTCCCGGCAGGATTCATGGCGGCAGTATAACAGAGGAATACTATAGGACTTACGCAAATGGATGCACCACAAGGGCATTTCCGATGTTCCACGGCGGGGTACCGCCGGGAAAATCTGGTCACAGTTCTAGGCGCGCGAACGAAATCGCACGAGTCGTACTGGGCCGTACGATGAGGGCTATTTCGTGAAGCGCAACGACGAAATGCGCCATTTGCGTAAGTCCTATGCTACTGCGACGCGTACGAGGAGGCCACGAAGCGCAGCAAGGCGGCGACGTCATGCTTCGCTTCCTTCGACCCGAGCACGATGACGGCGATGCGGCGATTCTTGCCGTCAACCTTCACTTCGTAGATGCCCGCATAGGTCTCACCTGCCTCGTTCGTCTCGCCTATCTTCCCGCCCAAGAACGTCCCCGGCGCGTTCTCGACCTCGTTGAAGTTGTTGATCCTGCCGAACACCGGCGCGCCATAGGCGCTGTCTTTCAGGTTACCCGCCGTCATCTCAAGCACGAAGCGGCGGTTCTCGTCGATGTAGCGTAGGAGTGCAAACAGATCTTTCGGCGATGACAGGTCGTTCTTGGCGCCCGAAGGGTCGGTAAAGTTCGTCCCTTCCAGCCCGATGGCACGCGCCTTGGCATTCATATAGAAGATGAACTGCGCCCGCCCCACCGCCGACGCCAGCACCTCCGACGCCTCGTTCGACGATTCCTGCAGCACGAGATACAACAGGTCGTATGCGCGCACTCTCTGTCCGGCCTTCAGGCGCGGCACGGCGGAATACACCAAAGACGAATACGGCACGCTGATCGTCTTGTCGAGGTTGATATACTCGGTCGCCACGAGCGCAGTCACGAGCTTGGTGATGGAGGCGATGGGCGCCTGCTCATCGGCTCCTTTGCTGGCGAGCACGGTCGCCGTATCCATGTCCACTACCAGGTACTGCGCCGCAGAGACCGACGGCGTCTTGAGGCGGTAGGTGAATTCGTCGTCCCGGGAGGATTCTTTGAACACCAATACCGGCATACGCACGTCGGAGAGTTCATATATCTTCTTTGCATCCTCGGTCGAGAGCCGGATGCACCCGCCGGAATACGACGAGGCGACCGGTGTGCCGTCTTCATACGTCGGCCAGCCATGTATGAAGAAGTTGCCCTGGAATTGCATACTCCACGGCTGATAGACATGGCCGAACGAGGAGAAATGGCTCTCTTCCTTCGTCTCGATGCGGTAGATGCCCACCGGCGTCTCCCACCACGAGCCGACCTTGCCTTTGGCGAGAATCGGCACCGTGAGCGCAATGGCACCGTTGCGATACACCTCAAGCTGCATGGCGGTGAGGTTGGCGCTCACGAACGATGCACGAGCGGCCACGAGCGATGCCTTCACGTCGGCGAAGTACGCCGGATCTGCCAAGGCCGGCAAGGCGCCATAGGCGAGCGCGGGCATGGAGGAGGTCGCTGCGCCGGGGCTCGGCAAAGAGATTGCATACGTCGCAGGCGGACGGATGGAGAAGCCGCCCAAAGCGCCCAGCCCCGCGGCCGCGATGACGACCGCGACGACCGCACCCGCGAGCGAATAGCGCGCGTGCTCTTTCCGCGCTTGTTCGCGCGCATCGACCTGCGCGACGACTGCGGGCGCAAGCTCGGCAAACAAGGGATCAAGGACGTCTTCCGTCCAGCCGTCGAGAAGCAGGCGCGCGCGGATGACGGCATTGGCCATCCCGCTTCGCTGCAGGGTCTCGATGAACGGCCGGGGGTCGTCGGTCCTCATTGCGCTCCATTATAGAACATTGGCAGCGTTATTGCCCCAACACTTGCCGTAATGAACGATATTTGTTGGCAGGATCCCAGAAGAGGTATGAATGGAGGCCTGCATCCTCATTCGCCTTGATCTGTTCGGCCACCATCGCGGCGGTATAGGTCACCGGATAGTCGAACGACTGCAGCCACGGTCGCATCTTCGACGCCGGATACGACGGCTTCTCATAGAGCTGCGGACTCGACGTGCTCGCCTTCGGAAGCGGCGTGTATGCGAAAGAGGCGATCGTAGTGGTGGTCGCTACGGTGCGGCGCACTGCTTCGCTCATCGAGAAGTGCACGATGCCGTAGGAATTGGCATTCACGTTCTTGTAGCCGTGAAAGCCCGACGGATAGTGCGACGGATACACCATCGGATAGATGTAATCGAAATAGGGCAGGGCGCGCTCCAAGACCTGGCCGATGTTGAGGTCGTCGGTATTCGTCGTCACCATCCCGAAGAGGTCGACCGAGAGCATGGGAGTGTTTTCACCAGGCGTCGACCCTTCTGGACGCAGTTCTTTCGTTAGGTACTGATAGAACTCCTCAAGCGCTTCGGGCTTGGACTTGCCGCGGCTCCACGAATAGTCAGCCGCCGCCATGTTGCCGTCGGACGGGAAGCGGATGTAATCGAAGTTCAATTCGTCGAAGCCGATATTGTACGACTCACGCGCCAGTGCGACGACATTCTCCCAGTACGGCTTCGCACCCACATCGACGAACGAGAGGCCCTTGTGGTCCTTCCATACGCCGCCGCCTGTGCGCTGCACGGCCTGGTCCGGGTGATTCTTGGTGTATGCCGGGTTCTGGAAGGTGGTGATGCGGCCGATGACGTAGATGTTTTTCGTGTGCAATTCCTCGATGAATGCCTTCATGTCGCGCGCACCGCACTGCGTCGACACATACTCCGTAAGCATCGGGTTGTCCGTATCGAACGAGATGTAGCCGGTGTAATCACGGATGTCGATGACGACCGCATTCAACTCCGGCGACGCCTCGATGAACGACACGAGCGAATCCCGCAAACTGGGCGTCCCCACGGCGCATTGCGTCATGTAGATGCCACGCACGTGTTCCGGCACGGGCGCATGCGCGGTCACCGGCAGCGGCACGGCAGATGTCTCGGGCTCGCGTTTGAAGAGTGCGGCGACAGTCGAAGTCGCCTGCGGCTCTCCGCGCACGTATGACGACGAGGGCGATACGGCATACGCCAAAGCAGCCGACGACAGGAACAAGGCGCCTACGAATACGGCTTTCGGAGCGTTACTGCGTATCTTCCGCGCCATGCTCGTATGAAGCGTTGTGTTCGACGAACGCGTCTGTCTTCTTGAACGTGTGCCGCGCCACGCGTGTGGTGCGGCGACGCAGTGCAATGCCGAGCGCGACTGTCGCCGCGCCGAGCACGAAGACGAGGACAGAATCGACGCGGTGCGGAAAACCAAGGAATGGAAGCGTGGCCGTAAGCGCCCCGGCGAGCATGATAGCGGCATCAAGTGTCATAGAGGCGCAGTATACCATGACGCTCGGCGAGCGCATAAACCGTTACCAGTTTGGAGTTCCTCGACTCGGGAATGCGAACGAGTACGTTCGCATTCCGCTCGCTCTACGTCACTCGTACATCGGTGCATTCCGAGACCGCAGGGCGTTGAACCCTGCGGCTCGGAATGCCACCCTGCGCACAAGCGCAGGGCTTACCGATTTCGAGCTCCTCGGCTCGGAAATACGAAAGAGTACGTTCGCATTTCACTCGCCCTACGTCACTCGTAAAAAGACGAGCGCCCGACTGTGTGCCGAGCGCTTGGACGGTTCCCTGTCTTTATTCTTAACCGACGTTGTGCCAGGAAACCTCCTGGAGCGCCGGATCTTCCGGGGGCGCCTCATGCGGCACCACCCGCACCGGAACCTCGTATGGCCCCGGCAACTCCGGCAGCGTCTCCTGCTGCGGCAAGCTTATACGAGCGCCGAAACCGAGCACTGCGGACAGCAGCCCTATAACAACAGCTGTGCGCACCCCGAGCGTGGACTTTATCCTCATGTCGCCCTCCGTCAGTCCGCAACTATCGTGCGAAACTAGCGAAAGTATATAGCATAAATGCCTATCTGTCAATACCCTTGCGGCTCCACGATGACCACGAACTCTCCCCGCACGGCGCCCCGTTTCTCCAGTGAGTGAGCCACTTCCTGCGGTGTGCCTGCCACCAGCTCCTCGTGCAGTTTGGTCAGCTCGCGCGCCACTGTAATGCGGCAGCCGGGCGCAGCGACCGACAATTCCGCCAAGAGCTTCAGGATGCGGTGCGGCGATTCGTAGAGGACGACCGGACGCGCGGATGCGGCTATCTCTTTCACCATTGTCTGTCTCCCCTTCTTGTGGGGCAAAAAGCCGAGGAACGTGAACGAGTCGCTCGAAAGTCCTGCAATAGAGAGCGCGGCAGTCACAGCCGAGGCGCCCGGTATCGCCTCTATCGTCGTCTCTGGCAGTGCCGCACGTACGGCCGCCACCAGCCGCGCACCGGGATCCGAGATGCCCGGCGTCCCCGCATCGGATACGAACGCGATCTGTTCCCCTGCTCCTAACCGCGCGATTACCTCGTCCGCTTTCTTCCCTTCCGTCGCGGCATCCAGCCGATGCACATGGTTTGATATATCAAACCGCGCGAGCAGTTTGGCTATCACGCGCGTATCTTCCGCGTAGATCGCATCTGCCTCTTTCAAGACCCGCAGTGCGCGCAGGGTGATATCCTCGAGATTGCCTATGGGTGTGGCGACGATCGAGAGCGTTCCTCTGTGCACAGTCATAGCAAACAGATGCCTACTCGCGGCGCAGTTCCATGTTTTCAGCGGGCGTATCGACGTCCGCGCGCCTGCGGTGGCTTTCTTCTTCAGGGATTGATCCGCGCAGAGAGGGCAGATGTTCCTGTAATTTCGTTATCGCCGCCTTTTCCAGGCCCGCTATCTCCGCCGGAATCGGTACGGTCGTCGGCCCGCCCGTCATCGCCAGCCCTGCCACGCCGATACGCGCACTCTTTTTCGCCCGTTCGGTACCCTTGCGTATGAACGACTCGAATGTCATACGCTCATTCTATCGTAATCCGCTTGATGATGCGATATGCTCGGCATCTACCGAAAGAGATCCGCATCGGATCCGTGCGTACGCATGATGAGATAGGCATCGTAGAGATCCTGCTTGTGTTCGTCGAAGATGCGGTTTCGATAGGCGAGGGTGTCCAAGTATGCCTGTTTCTCTTCCTCAGTCGATGCCGTCGAGAGCACCGGCGTGTGCTCGTCCTCCAGCGATTCGAACGCCGCACGCAGCCGCGCCTCAAGCACGGGATGTTCCTGCGCCAGCGCGCGGTACGGCTCTTTTCCCGCACGACGCATCTCGTTGAAGTCATCCGGCATGAACCATAGATAAAAATTATTCGTCGAGTCCGGCGTCATGGCGAACTTCTCAAACGAGAGCGGCTTGGCGCGTTCCGGCTTCGGCGATGCCTCAAACGCAAACTGTCCTTCCATACGCGCATGTTACTCCACCACGATCTGTTCCGCCACGCGGTAGATGTCGCCCGCACCCATGAGGATGATGAGTGTCTCGCTATCGTACGTTTCGAGGCGTTCGCGTATCTGTGCAAACGACGGCAACGCCTGCGCATGGCCGCCGTGCGCACTGACCGCCTCGGCAAGCGTCTCGTTCGACACGCTCGGGTCGGGCGCTTCGCGCGCGGCGTAGATGGGAGCGATGAGCGCTTCGTCGGCTTTGGCGAGAGATGCAGCGAAGTCGCCGAGGAACGCTTTGGTGCGGCTGTAGAGATGCGGATGGAATGCGACCACGATGCGCTTGCCGAGAAACTGCTCGCGCGCCGACTCAAGCGTGCGCGCGATCGCCGTCGGATGATGGGCGTAGTCGTCGTAGACGCCAGCGCCTCGGGCGGTCTGTCCCTTGTACTCGAACCGCCGCCACGAGCCGCGGAAATGCGCCAACGCTTCGTCTATCGTCGCTTCGGGAATGTCGGGATATGCTGCTTTCGCCGCCGCTTTCGCTGCGCGCGCGTTGGCGCGGTTGAACTCGCCGAGCATCGTAAGCTCCGGCGCGCGTTCCTTCGTGTAGTCGATGATGCGCGCGGCGACCCCCTGAAGCAAGGGCGCGATGTTCGGGTGCATCGGATCGGTAACGATAGTGCCGTCATCCGGCACGTTGCGGATCGCCGTGCGGAACGTCTCCTGGAGCGCCGCGAGATCGGAGAAGTAATCGGTATGGTCAAGCTCGACATTGGTCAGAACGAGGATGCGCGGCCGGAACTCGAGCACGTGGTCACGGTACTCGCACGCTTCGACGACAAGCAGATCGTGGGAGCCCGCGCGGAAATTCGAACCGCCCGCATTGCTGGGAAAATCACGCACGATCGAACCGACGACGGCTGTCGGGTCCTTGCCTGCGTGCGCAAGTATGACCGCGAGCATGCCGGTGGTCGTCGTCTTGCCGTGCGTACCGGTGACCGCTATCGTCGCCATGTCGCGCGACACGTCGCCGAGCGCTTGGAAATAGGAACGCTCGGAAATGCTGCGCTCGCGCGCACGCACGCGTTCGGCATTATCTTGCGGCACCGCGTCGCTGTAGACGAGCAGATCCACGTCGGCTGGTAGGGCGCCCGTGCCGATGAGGACCGGAATCCCCTGCCCTTCCAAGAGAACCGTCACGGGCGAGGCCTCACGGTCGCTGCCGGTCACCTCGATGCCGCGGCTCTGGTAGAGCTGCGCGAGCGCGGACATGCCGATACCGCCGATACCCACCATGTGTACGCGCTTGAAGTGCTGCATGGCGCTTACTCTACCACTTCTATCGTATGTTCGCCCGTGAAGTGCGCCGCAACCAGAGAGCGGAACACAGGCGTATCGCGGCTGACGAGAAAGCGTATCGTACCCTGCCCAACCGCTTCGTCGGGCACGCGCGCGGCGGTCGCTGCCGCGACCGCCGCAGCCGGGTCGAACACGCGCACGCTGTTCCCCACAACGGCACGGAATGATTCCATCACGAGCGGGTAGTGCGTACAGCCGAGAATCAGCGTATCGTACCCTCCCGTATGCGGCGCAAGCGCATCTTCTATCATCGTATGCGTTTCGTCCGCACCAGCGCCGCGCTCGATGGCACCCGCCAGCTCGGGCACAGCGACCGTGTCTATCGCAATGCCGTGCGCGGCGAATCCATCCTGATACAGACTTGCGCGTACCGTCGCCTCCGTCGCAGCGAGGAGTATGCGGCCACGCTGCCGGACAAGCGCCTCCACCGTGGGCCCAACCATCTCTACAAGACGCTCTGGCGGCAACGGGAATGTGCCGGTATCGGCAAGCGCCATGGCCGCCGAGACGCTGTTGCATGCACTGACAATGCCCGTCGCCCCGCGTTCTTCGAGCATATGGAACGCGGCGACCGTCAACTGCACGATCTCGTAGTGCGGACGCACGCCGTATGGTGCGTTCTTTGTATCGCCGAAATACACGAAGTCCGCCTGCGGCATCGCATGACGCAACGCTCGCAACACCGTCAACCCTCCCACACCGGAATCGAATACTCCTATCATATGCACAGCAACTGTATTGACTTCTCAGATGCGATTGATACTATTTTGGGTACAAACGGCCGCAAGGCTCACCCCCGCCCGCAAGGGCGGGGGGGAACTTTTTTACGGGTGTGGAAAATTCGCTCGTATAAGCGCTTCGGTAAGTTCCCCGAATATACCCTTGTCGAGTATACCGGCGCGGTTTATGAGCCGCTTCGCATCAAGAAGGCGAATCTGGGAGAGGATTGCAGTCGCTTGTTTGCCCTCGACCTCACCGACCCGAAAATAATATATGCCCATCTTCCGCGTCGTTGAAAGCGGCAGCGCGAGGAACACATCCGGATTGTATTTCTTCACAACGACGACAGGCCGCTCGAACACACCGCCGGTACCGTCTTGCTCAAAACCGACATTCACCCCCAAATGCACCCACCAGACCTCGCGTTCATAAAAATAAACCTCGCCGGACGATCGATGCACGGATTTCTTGATGTCATTCCAGCGATCAAACTCTTTCATCGCAGCATCGTACCATGCGGACTACGCCTGCGGCGCGATGAGCGCGAGGAATTGATCGTTGCGCTCATACTCGTTGGCGAACATGCCGAAAGAGGCGAAGGCGGGTGAGAACAGCGCGATGTCGCCGGTCGTCGCGCGCATATGCAGCTCGCGCACGGCCTGTTCGAGCGAGGTGCACACGGGGGCGTGCGGGAAATGCTCGCGGATGCGTTCGGTGCCGGTGCCGGCCAGCAGTATCACATCCTTACAATGTTCGTGAACCTCCTGAATGAGCCCGTCGAGCGGCAGCCCTTTGTCGGCGCCGCCCATGATGAGCACGATGTTGTGCGCACCGTGGTCGAGCGCTTTGAGCGCGGCGACCGTCGCTTCGGGCGTCGTGGCGTTGTTGTCATTATAAATGGAGAGGCCTTGGTGTTCACTCACCAGCTGCAAGCGGCCTTCGACGCCGGTAAACGACTCGATACCGGAGCGGATGGTTTCTTCGGGAACGGCGGCGGCGCGAAGCGCCGCCGCCGCCAGCGCCGCGTTCTCACGATTATGCTCGCCCGGGATTTTCAGCATCCACCCAGTCGGCAACGCGGGCGGAATAATTGGCTCAAATCCGTAAGGTGTCACCTTACGGATTTGAGCGGCGATACTGTCGCCGACGATAAGAGTGTCGCCCGTCCGTTGATGTGTGAATATCTGCGCCTTGTCCGCAAAATATGCCTGCATGTCCGGATAATAATTCTGATGATCCGGCATCAAGTTGCTGAAGACTGCAATATCGGGACTGATGGCAAGCTCGCCGAATCCCTGCAGCTGCCATGAGTCGAGTTCGAGCACGAGGTAGTCACCCGCGCGGATGACTGGTACAAGCGCGAGCGTCGAGACGCCGCGGATGTTGCCGCCGAGATGCGCCACACGTCCGGCTTCGCGCAGCACATGATGGATCAGATACGTGACGGTCGACTTGCCGCGCGTGCCGGTGACGCCGATGATCGTCGCGCCGGAGTGCCGCGCATACTGCGCTGCAAGTGCGGTAGACATGACGACGGAAACGCCTGCGGCGCGCGCCGCAGCGATGTACGGCGAGTCGAGCCGCACGCCCGCGGCCTTGAGCACCATGTCGGTGTCGGTAAAATCCTCCTCTCTGGGCCCGCCCAGATGAAAGACGATGTTCGGATAGCGTGCCAGCATCTCGACTGATGGCGCCAGCTGTTCAGCCGTCTTCGTGTCGGTCACCGTCACCTGCGCACCAAGTCCGGCAAGGAACGCCGCGTCCCCCACGCCGCGACCCAGAAGCCCGAGCCCCATTACGGTCACCCGTTTTCCTGCAAAATCCTCCCGATAGCCCATAGCGTGCTTACTATATCACCGTCGCGCACAGGTAATACGCTTGACACCATACCCCATCGGGCGTAGCGTAATTAGATGCGCAGCGATTTCCGTAGCGCAAGTACAGATCTTTGGAGGAAATAAATGTCGCGTAAAGAAAAAAACGCGGAAGCGCCCATACGAATTAGCGACGACCAGATGGAAGACCTGCGAGCGGCCCTTCATCAGGCCGGTTACGCCGGCCATACTGCCGCCGATCGTTGGCAAGACATGCATCGTGTCGTGCGCGCCCTGAACTCTGAAACGAGCAGGTCGTTCACAAGATCGGCGCATATTCCCTCAGGCGAGACCCCGTCTATCACTGATGAACGACTTAGGAAGGTCGCTGGGCAACTCTCCGGGTGGGCAACGAGCAATTTTTCAGCCACGCTCGCCATCATTCGCAGTCTCTCGCCCCACCGCGACGGAGTCGGCCGAGCGGTCACCACGCTACAAGGCAAGCGCCACGTACAAAGGAACACGCTGCTCTCCTACGGCACCAGCGAATCTGCGACCGTCTAAACGGCAGCACCGCCAAACGACCCCGGGATTTGTTTCTCCCGGGGGCGTGTTTTTTATGGCTTTGTGGGCATGAGAGGACTCGGTCACGGATATTTTTCACGCCGTCGCGCGAAAAATTCCGCGACCCCGCCTCGGCCTCCCGCCTACTGGCGGATCCCTTGCCTCCGGCTTTCGAGTCCTCTCATGCTCCTACAAAACGACAGTCGGCCAGCGCATGCGCTGGCCTCGTTCATTTTGTGGGCATGAGAGGACTCGAACCTCCACCTCCTTGCGAAGACTGCGACCTGAACGCAGCGCGTCTACCAATTCCGCCACATGCCCGCGGTGGGCGCATTCTATAGCAAAATGCACTGGAATGCACACCAAAGGGGCGCCGTGCGGCGCCCCTGGCACTATGCATATTCATTCCGCTGCCTGCTGCAGCTTCGGCGCATCCAGCGGCCGTATCTCGGTCGCCATCAGACCCTTCTCGCCCTCGCCATAGCGCACCAAGACGCTATCGCCCGGCTTGAGTTCCGTCATGCCCCAGCGGCGCACCGTCTCCATGTGGAGAAAAATGTCCTCGGTGCCTTCGCCGCGCGTGAGAAAGCCGAAACCCTTCACGCGATTGAACCACTTGACGATGGCGATCTCGTAGCCGCTCGTCGGAGCAACCTGCGCACGCAGAGGTGATCTCACCGGGGATACGATCGCCGTCGATTCGTCCATGGCGATGACCCGGAAGACCTGCATCCCTTTCTCTCGGCGGTGTGCTTCGCACACGACGCGCGACCCCTCGAAGGCGGTTTGAAACCCGCTGCGGCGAAGAATCGTCACATGCAACAGGATATCCGAAGAACCATCGTCAGGGACAACGAATCCATAGCCCTTGGCGACATCGAACCACTTGATATAGCCCGACACCTCGACAAGACCCTGCGGTCGTTCATCTGCCGTCGATTCCCCTACCCTATCCTCACACAAAGAACACTCCGTAGACATAGCGTCTACCTCCACACAAACACCCGACCATCTCGGGCACTCCCATACTATGCGCTCCCGCGAGCGCGTCAACCGGTGCCATATATATTTTGCAATACACTGATTTTCGTGCTCTAATGCTTACATTATGGTCGCCCCTAAACGCAACCGCCAGAGCTTCTGGGAAAAGGAATACCGCTCAGGCCAGGGTGCGCATCTACGCCTCTCCGACACGCCGAGCGAGGACCTGCAGAAATTCTGTCGCGCGCAGGAGCGCGCGAACGGCCGACGTTTTCTCAACCCGCTCGCTTCTGCGGTCGACCTCGGCTGCGGGAACGGCCGCAATCTTATCTACCTCGCCGAAACCTACGGCATGAAGGGTCTGGGGCTCGACACCTCATTCGAGGCCGTCAATCATGCCCGGCAGCGCGCAGCGGCAGGAGGCCTGCCGCTCGCCTTCGAGGTACGCTCCATCGCCGAGCCCATCCCTCTCCCCGACGCATCGCAGACGATCGCTCTCGACATGATGTCGTCGCACGTCCTCAACACAGCACAGCGCCGCGCACTCTTTGCCGAGGTCGCACGCGTACTGCGCCCGGGCGGCTGGTTCTTCTTCAAGACGTTCCTGCTCGACGAGGACCTCAATGCGCAGCGTTTGCTGCGCGAGCATCCCGGCTCCGAGCCCGGTTCGTACATCCACCCCGAGATCGGCGTTGAGGAGCGCGTCGTCACCGAGGCCGAGCTTCCCGAGCTTCTTGCGCCGCATTTCTTCATACACGAGGCGAAGCCATCGCACCGCCATCGCACCCGCGACGGCCGCGCCAACAAGCGCCGCTCCATCACCATCTGGGCGCAGAAGGCGTAAGAGAATCGTCGCGCAACTATTCCACCACCGCTTCAATCGAAGCACCTAAAGCCTGTAGGCGCTCGTGCAGGCGCTCGTAACCGCGACTGATCGGATACACGTTATTGAGCGTCGACTCACCCGGAGCCGCGAGCATGCCGATGAGGATGATGGATGCCGGGCGGAATGCCGGCGGCGCGTCGATGACTGCCGCGTGCAGCGGCGTCGGCCCCTTGATGAGTACGCGATGCGGATCGAGCTGACGCATGTTCGCACCAAGTTTCGTCATCTCAAGGTAGTGAAGTGCGCGGCCATCATAGACCCAATCATGGATCAGCGTCTCCCCTTGTGCCTGCGTTGCGACCGGCACGAAGTATGGAAGGTTATCTATATTGATACCCGGATAGGGGCGCGGCGCGATCTTTTCCGGAGGCGCCTTCAGTTCGCCGGATGCATGAATCGAGAGGTCGACGAGCTTCGTCCGGCCATTGTCGGCGAGATAGACGACAGAGCGGTCGTACGAGAGACCCATGCGCTCAAGCGTATAGAGTTCGAGCTCAAGGAAATCTATCGGGCAGCGCTTGATAGTGGTGGAGGAATGCGTCGTCGCCGCAAGCGAAATGAAGAACATTGATTCTATAGGGTCCTCGCTCGGCAGCCCCGTAATGTCGCCCGCGATCTCGCCGATGCCATGCACGACCAAGGTCGTGGTGCCGATGCCGTCGATCTTCACGCCGCATGCTTCGAGGAATACGCACAGATCCTGCACCATATAATTTGCACTCGCAAACTTGATGGTTGTTTCGCCCGGAATGAGTGCGGCGGCCATGAGCACGTTCTCGACACCGGTATCGGACGCTTCGTACATGACGATCTCGGCGGGATGCAGCTCCCCGACCTCGACCTGATACGAGTGTGACGCTTCGCTCCCGGCGATACGGATGCCCAACTGCGCCAAAGCATCGATATGCGCCCCGAGACTGCGTTTGCCCAGATCGCATCCGCCCGGCGCAGGCAGTTCGAACGAACCAATATGATGTGCGAGCGCCGGAATAAACATCGCAATGGAGCGCGTACGCTCTGCCGATTCTTTATTGATATGAGAGAGGTCGAACACTGCCGGCGGCGTGATGTGCATGTCGCCGTTCTCTTCCCAAACGACCCTGACGCCGATGGATTCGAGCACTTCGATGAGGCGCTTCACCTCTTCGATGCGCGGCATGCGCTTGAGAGCCGTCGTCCCCTTATTAAGGAGCGACGCGCACAAAAGCGCCACGGCGGCGTTCTTCGAGATATTGGTTGTAACCTCGCCGCTTAGCTTCTGTCCTCCAGTAACGTGGTAATTCATGGGGCTTTTTCGGTGTTCAGGCCAAGTACCGAGTAGTGTACCACTACTCGCCCGTTCGCGCTTTGTCTGCTGTCTCCAGATTGATGCTGGCTACAACACCTGCACATTCCACCCCCCACGCAGGACATCGCCGCCATAGACCGGACAACCGGGGCGCGGATCTGCAGGGCACTGGTTCGGATTGAAGTCGGACCAGTAGAACTCGCCGGTATTCAGCGCGTCATTGACGTGCGTCTGGTTGCCCCAGCGGTCGGTGAGGAGATTGGGCTGGGCGAAGCTGCGGGAAGCAAAGTCGCTGAAGCCGAGTGCGAAGTCAGGAGTGAGCGAGAGGCTGCCCAAGCCGCCCGTGCCGGTGACGGCGAGGTTGGCAGTGTACTGCAGGCAGATGTCCTGGCGATAGGTGTTGTCGAGACCGGGGACGTAGCAACCGTAGAGGACGAGCCAGCGGTTCATTCCTTCGGCTTTGACGATGCGCACCATGGTGCGATTCTTCGGGTCGGTACCGCGCGCGAAGAGAACTTCCGGTGCTGACCAGGTGCCCGCTGCGAGATCGGTCGTCGTGCGATGATAGATGTTGTACGAGACGCCGTCGGGAGCGTAGTCGCCGTAGAAGAAGTGGTAGGTGCCGTTCACATAGGACATGGAGCCGATGAGACCTTGGGTGGCGCCGAGTGCCTTGGGTGCGTTGCTGCGCAGCACGGCCCCTGTCGCGTCGACAATCGATGCCGGGCGCATCGTCGCAACAGAGGCGGCGGTGAAAGGCGTCCACCCAGCGTCCGTGCGGACGTCGAAGCTCGCGAAGTCTTTCGTGCGCGCCTGTATGAGATAGTGACGCCAATCGTTCTCGGCTCGGAGACGGTCGCGATCGTCGTCGGCCACGCCAAGGAAGAATACGTAGAAGTATGGATCGCCTGAGAGACCGGAGATGACGATGGGATTGCCCCCGCCGCCGGGGCCGCTCACGCGCGTGCCGGAGGCGTCGAGGCTGTACCATGCCAGCGTTGAAGCAGGAACGTCGTTGCCCCAGAGGCGGTAGTCGTGAGCGGGCATGACGGCAGGGTATGTGCCGGTCTTTGGGACGGCGACGGTAATAGAGTCACCGCCTTCGGGAGGTACGGCGCCTTTGTGCTCGCTGTGATAGACGGTGTAGTAGGTGGTGCCGTCGCGGACGGTCGAAATATTGTATGCGACGTTGGCGTTGGGGACGGCAAGATAGACGCTCTCGTTGAAGATGTTGTGGCAGATACGGATGCCGTTGGTGAAATAGCAGTGGAAGCCATCAGCGTTTGCGACGGTTATTGTGACGGTGCTTGTCGCTCTATTCCCCGCCGCATCGCGCGCGACCGCGGCGATGACATGGGTGCCGTTCCAAATGGTGGTACTTGCAGCATTCCAACGCATCATATAGGGAGCGGTCGTGTCTTCCGCGCCGAGGTTCGCGCCGTCGAGCTTGAATTGGACGCCCGAGACACCGACATTGTCGAGGGCGGTTGCGGTGATGGTGACAGTGCCGGAAACTGTACTCGAAGCGGCAGGTGCGGTGATATGGACGATCGGTACGGTTGTGTCACTGCCCATTCCGGCAAACGGAGCAAGTCCGGCGAGACAGTTTGCGCGGTTGATTTCGTAATACGGTTCCGTCATTTTGTAGTATTCCCGATACGGCCCGTTGCAGAAGTAATCCGCTTGCTGCGAAGTGATGGTCGTGTTGAGCGGAAATGGCTGAAATATTCCGCCAGAGACCGGCACGTCGATGAATATATTCTGGTCGCAGTTGACCTCTGTCGTGCGGCCAGGATTACTCACGCGGCAGTAGCTGCTCATCTGGTCTCCCGGTGCAAAGAAATCGTCGCGCAACCAGAAACTCGAGGGAGATACATGCGGAGAACTGGAAGCGACACTCTCGTCAATACACGTCTGTGTCCACGCGCCACCTGCCGGTTTGCGATTTATGCACATGGAGCGGGTAGACGGAGGCGTGAACGCGATCGGGCTGGAAAAGTACATCCAGATCCCGCGCACATGCGATGTTGATGTCGATTGATTTGTGTGGATACCTGCCCAGGATACATCAGACTTAAAGAGTTGATCGATGAATGGATCACGGAGAGACTGCACCGGAAGGATAGGAGACGAGGGATTCGCGTAGGCGAGTTCGAGCGTGCATGAAAAATCAGAGAGTATCTTCCTATCGTCGCGCACATTCAATACCGCTTGCGCAGTGCAGACGACTGGCTGCCCGACAGGCACGAGAAGCCCCTGGCCGGGGAATGAAATATACCAGTCTGTCTTGGGCCAGTTCGTATCCGTCGCCGATTTGCGCTGGGTATCCATACCCCCAAATACGAACATCTTTTGAATAAAAGTTGCTTTCCCCATCATACACTGCACGTCGTGTAGTGCCCGGTCACTTCCCGCGACGAATAGAAGCCGAGGCACTGGCGCGGTA